>WBZN01001310.1_pt1 | contig 15429 bp, 11 predicted proteins | sample 5204281 | NCBI WGS metagenome assembly WBZN01 (sample SAMN12344347, study PRJNA552823) | activated sludge metagenome | biome: Activated sludge suspended growth; feature: Nitrification reactor; material: Wastewater; isolation source: activated sludge from nitrification reactor of wastewater...
CCAAGTGACGCAATCGATAGCGGTTGATTGCCATCATGCTGGTTTCAGACAAAGAAAAGAAACCAGACAGGATCAATAAAAACATCAATGCAATCAGCATGACAGGTAATGGCAAGTCTTCCAAAGATTTCCTCTAATGCGAGATGAAAGTGGTTTTCATATAGTGAATTGAAAGAAACTGAAATGCGGTTGATATATTCTGGAGTCAAATGGATGTTTGTCAACAGGAAAAATATCCGGAGTTCCTGATTTACGGCATTTAAGAATTGTGAAGTACTGTGCTAGGAGCTATATGTCAATGGTTTCTGCGTGATAAATTCTTTTTTCAATTTCAATTTTTATTTGTTAAATGCCCTTGGTTAGGGCAAGATTCCACATTCCGAATTTAAACTTCTGAACGTATTTCTACTGTGATTTGTTATGAACATCCGCTTAATGAGCGTATCCGGACCTTATTAAGACTAGAAGACTTATTCAAGCGAATTGATTACTTCTCCGCACAAACAACCGCTGCTGAGCATCATGCCACCCTGATTGCTCTGTTTGAAGTTCTGGAGATTACCAGTCGAGCAGATATCAAGTCCGATTTACTGCATGAATTGGAACGGCAGAAACAAATGCTGGAAGTATTGCGCAAAAATCCGCATGTTGCTGAAACCGTACTAAGTAATGTATTGAACAGTATTACGATTACATTCAGGGAACTGCTGGAAATGCCTGGTAAAGTAGGAGAACACTTGCGCGAAATTGAGTGGCTTATGTCGATCAAGCAACGTATGGCGATTCCGGGTGGTTGCTGTGCATTCGATTTACCAACTTATTTTTACTGGTTGAATCTGGATGTTTCTCAGCGGCAGCAAAATTTTAACGATTGGCTTGCACCTTTCCGGCCAGTGCGGGATGCTTTCGGAATCGTGCTTTATCTGCTTCGCGAAAGTGAAAGAACCAGCAAAGTCGTTGCGACTCAAGGGATATATCAGCAAAGCGGATTAGAGCGTACGCCCCTGATGTTAAGGCTGACACTGAGTGATGATTTGCCTTGCGTTCCGGAAATCAGTGCAAACAAATATGCATTAAACATTCGTTTCATTCCGGCATTAACTGCCCAGCGGAATAAAACGTATGAAAATGATGTTGAATTTGAGTTAACCTTTTGTAATCTATAAAGTCAACGTAACCCACCGTTAATCATCAAGTGTGGATGTTTCCCGACAACTGCACTAACTTCCACAGCCAGGTTTGAATCAAGCTAGTTTTAAAAGAAATCATGTGTCGGCAATTCATATTACAATGAAATAGTTGGCTGCAACACTGTCGACTGTCGCTTTGGTAAATGTTGGCGGCTGCCTAAAATATTTTGAAAAATCCATTATCTGATCAATAAGATCGCGCGGATGACTACCCGTTAGTGCTCAACCAGTTTTGCGATAGTAGGTATCGATAAGATAATCAGCCACATCTTCGTTAAGGGAGATACCGTGCATCAATTATCGAGCAGGAAGCTACTATCAGGCCTACCAAATTAATCAACTACTTCCAATACAGGTTAAATTAGTTGAGAGTGAGGAATTACGTCACGATGTACAAGTAAAAATACTATTAGGACAGGATTTTTCCCGAAAAACTGCCGATTTCAACACAAAAGAAGCAATACAAGTTAGTCAGCAAAGTTTTGAGAAAACCTTCAGCCAATCCGAGAAAATGTAAACAGACTAAACAATCTGTTATGACGTACTCAATTGGCTTTTCCCTTTTGGGAATTAGAGTTGGGGATTTCTCATGTAGTCAGCCAGTTTTTTCATCGAGCCGAAAGTATCGATCCTCCCAAGTCTACTGTAAAACATGTTCCCTTGAGCATTGACTGTGACCCATTTGTTGACTAATAGTGGTTCAATGTGCGTCAACAATGTCCTTTTCATTTCACGTAAGGAAACTTCCTGGTGCATCCGGTGGATCTGATCATACTTTCCACCAGCACCTGAAAAAACCGAATTTCGTTTTAATTCTCGCCGTGATAATCTTTATAATGAAATTCTAAAATTATTTCGATTAAAACCCTTTTTAACTTCCTGAGGCCCATATTTTTTTAAGGCAGGGATCCCCACAAAGCAATTTAATGACAACTAAAAATCGGGAACAGACAGATGAATAATATTTTATCCGGCATAATCGCCATACTAATGATCGTAGCTATTGCTTACGGGGGAGCATGGTTATATCAGTTTATGGTCGAAATGTTCAGAAAAACAATATAGTCAGCACTACTGCCTAAAATAAGTGAAAATCCTTTATTCAATCTGATCGTAAGAATCAAGCATGCCAAAACTACCTACTGACGACCCAAAATTGCTAGCAAGCTCTAAATAACTCGGCGCTCCAAATGAAAGAAGAAATAAAACGCAGGTTACAAAAAAATGAATACTGGCAGCGTTGCCTCTATATGTTATTTTTCATTGTCATTTATGGTGCCTCTAAATTTGTTGTTTTTGCTCTTATGGTATTTCAGTTTGTTACCCTGATAGTAACCGGAAACCTGAATGAACAACTGTTGAAATTTAGCCAAAACCTCAGTACCTATCTTTACCAGATTACAATTTTTTTAACCTACAACAGCGATCAGCTTCCATTTCCATTTAGCGCCTGGCCAAATGGCACGCCTGACTGAGTAACAATTCCCATTGATCTGAATGAATTGAATTACCCTTCTAGCGTAATCTCCCAATCACTGTCGCCGAGTATTTTTTGGCCTTGACTTCAAAGAAATAAGAAAAAAATACTTCAAAAATCACACATCATCGAATACCATGAAGCCGAATGATGACTCGAAGCTAAGCAAGTGAGTCAGATTTCAATTGATCTAAAAGTAATCGAAGTCTCGCATATCCTAATGTCCGCAATACATTTCGATTCTGAATGCGCTTAATCTGCGGCAGGGCTTGGAGGGCTCTAATTCGGGATAAATCAATTTACTCAAGGAGGGTTCATCATGATGAAAAAGGCTACATTATTGGCAACTGCAATGGTTGCTTTGAGTTTTCCAAGTATAAATATGGCCGAAGTTGTTGCATTTATCGAAATGCCATTGACGGCAAGCCAAGAGGCAGTAACTGCTCCCACACCAACACCTGCGCCGGTTTCCAATGGGTATGGCAGGATCACGGCACTCTATGACAACACCAGCAAGGTATTAACCTACAATGTCAACTGGAAACTGCAAGATGACGCCGTACCTAGAACACATGAAGCTGGCAATAATCATATACATGGGCCAGCAGATGTAGGCACTGGCGCACCGATTGTCATTCCATTTCCAGATCTACCTCTGACCAATTCCGGCAATGTATCCGGTTCGATCACGCTCACAGCAGAGCAAGCTGCAGCCGTCGAAACGGATCTGATTGAAGGACGGATGTATTACAACATACATAGCACACTCTATAGCGGCGGTGAAATACGAGCGCAACTAATATCCAATGGAGACAATGCAATTGGTGCTATCTACCAGAATTCTGAACTTACTCTCACGAATGTACTGGTCCCCGGACTTGAGGGTGCACAAGCTTACGATGCAGTACTCGACTCTACTACTGGAACTTTTGTTTTGACGACTGCGACGCCTTTGAGATAGGTATGATATTCTAGTCAATAATACAGCACTCCAAGTTAACAGATTGATTCTGTTAACTTGGAATTCTTTTCAAAGATTTTTTGATTAGAGAGCTACTCGATCTCCACAACATAAAATTTTATCTTTTACAAATCTCATTGAACCATCAGGGTTAGCTTCTGTTCTAGTCGTCCAAACGCAACAACGTTTCTTGTCATTCGATTGCGTTGGATCATATGAAATGAAATACCAAGTCCCTTCATGATTAATAAATGTATTTGCACTCGCAAATCTATGAAGATGATGTGTCATTACATTACTAATATCAAAAACCTCAATATGAACGCAGCAGTTAACAGAAGTTACCGATGCATCATAACTCGTATAAACATAAGTAGTCATAATAGCTTCCTCATTTATTGAATTTTTTACAATGTGAAAAAGTGTATAGTGAATTTCTTGATTAGATCATTAGTAAAATTTCATAATCGCATCCTTTCAATAATTAAATGTTAGTTTCAAAAAAAACATACGCTCTGGTATGTAAGTACCAACTCTAGGTTCAGAGCTATAGAAATTTGTATTTTTATAAAAGAAATGATCATCCAATAGATTTTTCCCTTCTAGACTCAACAATCCCCTTCTTTTGGTAAAACGGTAACCTAGCGCCAGATCGACAAGAAAAAAGGAATCCATCTCGAGATCCGGTTTTTGGGGAGCGGGGAAGTGCTTAAGATTCTGATGGACAAACGTAGTAGTAAACTTCGAGAATAAGCCATTTGAACGAAAGTGCTCAATACTGAATGGAGCACTTAACGTTTGAAGTTGTTGAGGATTAGTTGTCTGATTTTTAGAAGGTAATTCATGATAATTTTCATATTGAATCTCCCCCCTCACTACCCAGTACTCATGAGGAATCAAGTATAAGTAGGCACGATAAAGTTGCTCTTTATGTTCGAAAAAATTCTTGGTTCCACTTGGATCTGGAACAGGAGGCATAAATGGATTTTTAAAATTACGTTCCGAAACCTCGATTCCTCCTAATACAACATTCGAGAATCGATAATCAGCACCCAGCCCCATCCTGCGAGAGCGCGTCCTATTAAAATCATCGTAAAATTGATTAAATCCAGCAATTTGCGTTGGTTCTAGTGATTGTTGAGCTATCAAATCAGCTTTAGTTGTTTCAAACCAGGCTCCTCGTAACCGCAGCTTATCGGTGATGTCCCATTGCATACCAAACTTAGGATTGATTTTAGTAAGGTGACTTTTATCGACATCGACAAAAGCGTCATAACTCACTCCGGCGGTTACCGTTAGATTCCAAGGTAAGTGTGTATTGGTATAAATATAATAATTATTACGCTTGAATGTGAAGCCAAAGTCGTAACTTCCTCCACCCATTACAGAGTTAAAATATTTCTGCCGAAATAGATGTTGTGTTTCAAAGTGGAATCCCGAAAGAACACTAGGCGAACTGTCTGTGAGAGTGACTTTCCGGTCTAAATATTTTCCCGAAAAAATGAGATCCTGATTGGCAGATAATGAATATCGTCCACCAAATCGGGCAACACTCTCATTTAGAGTACGATGATAGTCTAGACGGCCTTCACGTTGAAAATCCAAACTAATATCTCCACTTGTACCATCTTGAACACGAAATTCAGCTTGAACATTTAATTTGGGTGTAACGCTATACTGCATAAATGCATTGTAAATATTCTGGTTTTGTTGGCTATTTGGACGAAATCCATTTGTTTCGTAGTGGAACTGCCCAAGACTGATTGATGCTCGGTTATATAAAATTGATGCGACGATTTCATTTCCGAATGTACTGTTACTGCCTGCGATCCCTGAAGCCACAACTTGCGATTTATTGCGTTCCATCAGTGGTGCAAACTCGTTAAATCCTGTAACTGAAGGAACTGTTCCCGTTATGATATTCAAGTCAGCGACAGCTTGGTGAGGCTGAACCGGGTTGACATTGATAGGCTGCAACAACTGCGCTTGTAGCAGCTCGCTGACGCGTGCAATCTCGTGTCGCGGGGTGTTGGCATAGGTATCTGAGAGAAACCGGTGCGCTGAATGATTGGCCGGATCGAAACTCAGTGATTTGGCCGTTTCCATTACCGCACGCCGTTCAAATCCCAGATTCTCAAATATACGAGCTAGGCTGGAACCACGTGCCGCTTCGTCGCGATCCAGCAGAAACCTGGAGCGATACACTGCGCGGTTGTCGTTCAGCTCGATCGATTTCTGGATGTCCAGCAGAGCTTCCACCGGTCGGTTCTGAGTTTGCTTCTGGATGGCATCGTAAAACCATGGCGTCGGGTCTTTTGGATCGCGTTCCTTGGCCAGATCAAATTGGCTACTGGCAAGCGAATAACGTTTTTCCTCAAAGTAAGCCTTACCGAGGTAGCTGCGAATCAGCGAATTGGCCGGGTCCAGGCTAGCGGCAATTTCCAGTTCAATGCGGCCTTGTTCCAGCTCACCGGCACGGATCAACGCAATACCCAGTCCCAGTCTCGGCATGGGATCTGCCTGATCCAGTGCAATTGCCCGATGAAAAATATCCCTGGCTGTTTGAGTGTCGATTTGTAACAGGTATGCGAAACCCAGCACGGTTTGAGTTTTCGCCAGATCCGGCTGCAGTTTGACCGCTTGTTGCGCAGCTTTCAGTGCGCGCTCGAGTTGCCCCAGCGACATCTGCAATTCCGCCAAGCGCGCCCAGGTTAATGCTTGTTGCGCATTGTATTCAAGCGCTTTGCTTACACTGTCCAGCGCTGCTTCTAGGTCAAAATGGGCTTGCTGAACATAAGACTGAGCTAACAGCGCAGTAACGGATTGTGGATTCAACGATACCGCCCGAGTCACGTATTCGAGTGCTTGCGTTTTGTCGTTTTGCACGACAGCAATGATGGCTAATAGTGCATATAAGTCGCTACTGTTTGACTCCAGCTTCAGCGTCTGCTCCAGGAGCCGTTGCGCCTCGTCGGCTTGGCCGGTTGTCAGTAAACGGCCGGCTTGCCGGACTACATCGCCTGTTGTGGCAGTATCGTCCTGAACATAATCGGCAATGGCCGGATAATACAATGCCCAGTGCACAGCATCAGTTGGACGAATGATGATTTCCTTGCGAGGCGCCTGATCCCGGGTGGCAATCGCAGCCTCATGATCGCTCAGAGCTATGCTACCCAAGTCATTACTAGCTGTAACCTTGCCTTCATAAACCACTACTCTCGCGGTATCCTGCTCCAGTCCAACATAAAATTCGGTGCCGTCGACACTGGCATTCACAAACGGGGTTCTGATCTTGAACGGTTTGGGTGTACGCGTAATGATGTGGATCGCGCCTTCAAACAGATCCAATAGTGATTTGCCCGGCTCTGTATGTGCCGGTGGAAATGTCAGACTGGTTTTCTGATCCAGTCGCAACATGCTGTCGTTACGCAGTCGCATCACCGCCCTACTGTTCGTACGGGCACGGATGCTGTCACCCGCACACAGGACTGTATTCATGCCAACCTGCTGCCACTGCATTTCGTTCGCTCGCCTCAATTCGACGATGCCCTGCAACGACACGATGACTGCAGCTTCTTCACGGCACAACGATGTCGCCTGCGCTTCTCCCATCAATACCAGAACTGAAAACAGCAACACCGCCAGTATCAGCACGGATAATCTACTCGATTCTCTCTGTACATCCCTTTGCCATGTCTTCATTCACGTTCTTTCTTATCTGGATCGACAGAAAAACAACTAGCTCAACTGAGGATTACATTTGCTTGCTTTACCAACTTGGCTTGATTCAAAACTAGGGTACCTATAACGGAAAACCCTGTCAAAACTCAGGATATTTGTCTCCGCTCATTAGAACAAATTTTTCACGCTAGGGATGTGAACATTGCCACTGACAATACGCAGTAACAATGCTAAGAGATTGTTGATTATTTGGTAGAAATATGTGAGACCGGATTCCAGTTCCCGGCAGGTGGATCGTTAAGACAAAGCTTCATGAAGAACTGGCTAGGACCGTCGCCAGGAAAAGCCTGAAGAATTTCCGCAAAATCTTGTCTGGCTTGCACCCAATGTCGTGCCTGGTAGGCATGTAAGGCACGCTCGAAAGTACGGCATAACCACAGCTGTTCAGGGCTTGCCGATTGATGACAGGCGAGAAGTTCGATCAACTGCACCGGAATCGTTTTTCCGGGCAATAAAAAGCTGCCGAAAGAACGCGTCAAGAATCCATCCAGCCCTTCGATCACTTCCTTCGACATCAAGATACGTGTGTGCAAAACCTTGTTGGCGCCTTGTATGCGATTAGCCGTATTAACGACATCGCCAATCACATTATAGCTGCCATCACCCCTGCGCAACGACATTTCACCACAATGCAGGCCGATTCGTGTCGGTAACCACATTCTGCTGTCCGGCTGTGATTGATTAAATTGCTCAACTGCCTCTGCCAGATCCAATGCTGCACGGCATGCCTGAAAGCGCAAAGCGCCATGATCCGGATGACCAATCCAGATAGCCAGCATCGAATCGGCCACCATATCCATGATGTGGCCCTGATGTTGCTTGATCGGATCTCTCAGCACAATCCGGTAAGCTCGCATCAATTCACCCAACTCCCGCGCTGAGGTAAACTCGGCCAGTGTTGTGTAACCTGCCACATCGGTAGTCAGGCAAGGACTATAAATGCCTTGTTCGTCATGACTGCTTAATAGGCGTTCGACCTGCGCATCCGGATAAAAAGAACCGAGTGATTGCCTGACAGCGACAAGCTGCGCACTCAGTTCCTCACTTTTTCGTTTTTCCAGATAATGCTTGAGCGCTTCAGCAAGCGCCAATGCCAGTGACAATTGCAGTAGCGGAATGACGACCGGAACCCAGAGCGCAACAGAACTGAACAAGAAATGTGCGCCCAGGAAATAGATAGTAAAAAGAGTGGTCGCGGATAGCAGTGCATAGCGGGAAGGCATCGACTGAAAAACCATCATCGCCATCCATCCAAAAACGAACAGGATTGCTGCAGCCGTACCCCCATCCATCAGCTTGACCGTTCTGTTCTCCAGCAGATTGGCAAATGCCGTGGCTTGAATTTCGACACCGCTGATATACAACCCGTCCGGATTGGAGAAAACCGTATGATAATCGTCGCGAACGATATCCTGCTCCGGTTGCGACGAACCCGAAAATCCGATGAAAACCACCTTGTCTCTGAAATCATTTGGATGGAACTCGTCACTCGTAATAGGCTGCACTGCCTGATGAAATGGTATGGTACGGATGCTGCGGGGTGGTCCGTAAAAATTGAGATAGTGTTTATCCGCACCAGAATACAGATTCAATAGCGCACTGAGTAGGCGTTTCTTGGTTGCATCGCCTTGTCGATCGCGCTGCAGTTCCCGTTGCATTTGTGATGCGACATGAGGATGAGTCACAAAAACCTGTCGCAGGGAATAAATGGTATCTTCCAGATCCGCCTCTGCAACTGTAGCAGGAATGTTTTTCGCAAGCTGTGGATCGACTCGATGCAGCAATTGCCACAGATCAGCATAAAACGGTTGCGCCAGGATATGCAGGATGAGTACCGGTGTGGTGGGCATGTCCCCGGCACTGGCTTTAAATGTCCAGTAATCGTTGACTCGCTCGGTTTTGGGTAATGGAAACGGCGCTTGAGCCATGGCCACTTCTGCAAACATGGGCCAGAGTGGTGCTGGCCCTTCCTGTTCCAGGCCAGACTGAGTCGATGATTCGTCTTTGGTCCAATCTCTGGCACGATACACCAGCCGCTCGACCAACACCACGTTGCCAGCTTTTTGGATGGCTTGTGCCAGTTTTTCATCCTGATCCGGGACACTAGGCATATCGAAAATCAGATCGAAGACGATCAATCGGGCTCCAGCTTGTGCCAGCTTGTCAATGAGTTGGGCATGCAATCCGCGCGGCCACAAACGCGGCGTCAGCGGCAAGTCAAGTTGCGTCGCTGATGGCTGATCAATGGCAATTACAACGACTTCATCCGGTGCTGGGATGGTACCGCGCGACTGAAACAATGCTGCAAGACCAAACTTTTCCTCCAGAATCAACCCCCACGGCGACAGGTGGATCAGTACACCAACCAAGCCAATGAGACTTGCCCACAGCAACGGCTTCAGTCCTTTTGTCATGATCTAAAATTGTGCACTGTATGTTCTACCTCTGCCTTTCTAACTCATTGCAAACATGCTTAAAAAGTCCCCCGAATTCCTGCCACGATCGCACGACCGGGTAGCGGTGCAATATCCTTCAGAAAGGATGTATGAACTCGCATGTCACTATCCAGCAAATTACGACCTTGTAAGAACAGCGAATACTGCACTGACCGAGTCAATTTCATTTGATAACGCAGCTCCGCGTTCATCAAAGTATAACTAGGTGTTTCCGATTCCAGCATTGCCACGCGATCCTGACGCAACACTCGGGTCAGATTCACGTTGCCTGACCAGGCATTCTTCTTGAAATCCAGATCGAAACCGAATCGTTGGGGCGTCAGGCGCGGCATATTGCCATTTTGGATCAACCGGCCATATACGATATCGGTAAACAAGCGCAAATTGAGCATATCCGGCAATACAGCCACGATGGCTTCGGCTTCGGTGCCATAAAACCGGGCGCGAGTCTGGGCAAAATCCTGTATCAGAAATGCACCTCGGGGATCGAATTCTCCCGTTTCATTGAGCCGATCTGCAAAACCATCGCCATTGCTGTCGCGGCTACGCTGAAAAATGTAATCGTCGATGAAATTATAGAAAAAATTTACTTTCCCCGTGATTCGCCCCGCGGTTTTATGCAATGCCAGATCGAAGTTATTGGTTGTTTCCTGACGCAATGCCTGGTTTCCTTGTTCGAAAGTATTGGTGGCCACATGAAAACCACTGGCATACAACGGAACCGTACTGGGTGCACGCTGCCCACGTGTCGCCGACATATAGATTTGATAGTCATCTGCAAACTTCCAGGTGGCTGCTGCGGAAATACTGTACAGATTATAATCGCGTGTGGGCAACAGGGCCGCCTGCGGGTTATGTACCGCATGCTCAAAACGTGTTCCCCACTCGAATTGCCACTGCCGCCAGTCACGCTTTTCCAGCAGAAAAAGCCCAGCCGACTGACTCAAGCTAGAAGGTACAAACGCTTCCTCACCCTTGGCGGAGAAATCGCGATGCTGCAATTGAATCCCCATCACCCCCTTCCATTGCAAGACAGGTGCATGAGCCCACTCCATCCGACCTTCCAGCTCACGATTCTTGAAACGGCTACCGATTTCATGTTCGGTCAACTCATTATGGCGATAATCATTGAAGTTGAATCGCACCCGTAACTGCTCGAACCCTTTCAGTGGATTATCCAGATCAGCTGCCAGTCCGTAGCGGGTTTGTCCCATATCGATCTTCCCCCCTTCCGGCCCAGGAATGCCGTAGAGATTATCCAGCCGGGAAATGGATACGCCGACATAACCGCGCTCTCCCACGTACGAGCTACCCACCGACACATTGCCGGAATCGATTGCACTGTTGCGGATAAAGCCCGATTCACTCGCCGGATCGTTGACATTGGCCCGACCCGGAATATGCACATCGTTGGTGATTCGCTTGTTGCCTTCGAGATTCCATGACATCTTGCCCAGGCTTCCTGACGCATTGAATGCCCCGCTACGTTCTTCCAGCGCAGAATTGTAGCGGCCTTCGAAATTGGCTTGCGGTGTTGCAAAACGGCGATCTGGAATGCGTGTATTCACGACATTTACCGTACCCCCCGAAATCCCACTGCCATAAAGCAATGTCGATGGACCACGCAAAATTTCAATGCGCGAAGCACTCAAGGTTTCGGTAGTCACCGCATGATCCGGGCTGATAACCGAGAGATCGCCGGTACCAAGACCATTTTCCAGCACTTGCACCCGCGCGCCATCCTGCCCGCGTATGATCGGCCGACCGGCACCCGGACCAAAACTGCTGGATGTGACACCCAGTTCCTGCGATAACGTGTCGCCCAGATTAGGCCCACGATTTCGTCGCAAACGCTCTTCCTGCACCACGGTATCTGCCTTGAATCCAGTCGATTCCATCGAACTTCCGGTTGGTGCAGTTATAACCACACCCGGCAATGCCGTCGGCGTATCTGTCGATTGCGCTTGCGCGGAAACCGCATCAAGCATGAAACAACCGACAATGAGGGTTACCGGCTGGAGCGAATGTGAACACCAGCGCGGGTGATTTCCTATGAAATCAGAAAAATCCATACTTCCTCCTCCCCAATGAATAGGGAATATCGTGCGAGCGAACTTGCACCATGGATATCTGGCCAATCTCTTTACCGATACCTGTCATGACAACAGAACAGAATGGACAAGATTGGCTCAGGCCAGGACTAACTGCTTTTCATCAAATCAAAGGTGGTGCGCGTGAATCATAAGTAAACGAAGGACTGCCGCCGTGACCATCACGAATACATGATGACAATCGGTAACGGGTAGGTACACCCTTGAACAAGAGCGCATAGAAAATAATGACATTTAAGGTGGAAAGCGCCAGACATTCAAGGCACACTTCATCAAGATCGAGATCTGCATCGGGAGCAATCGAGGTTTCTGTCTGAGCAAAATGCGTGTAAGCATGTGCCGTCAAAAGAACCGGCACACACAGTAGCGCAATTGTCAGAAACAGAAACAGGCTTTTACGTATCATCGATAATTCAGAATGTGTTTTTTGTCCAGAATTGCGTGCATCTGTTACATGCCGATCAACTGCAATCCGCACATAATCCCTTCACCGTCAGTTCAACCTCCTGGAGCCGATATCCTGATGGTAGGGGCCACTGCCGCTCCAGCGGTAAATCATCCAAACAAATCACCTGGGAACAGCCTGTGCATTTGAAATGGGCATGCTGATGGGAATGTGCTTTACCATTGGCGTGGTAACGCCACACCCGGTCTCCACTGACAACTTTATGAATCAGTTGCTGGGACACCAGCCATTCCAACCCACGATAGAGCGTCACTCGATCGAGTGGTTGCGTTTCAAGCAAACATTGCTCGATTTCACGGTGAGTCATAGCCTGCTGCGCTGACAACAGAACCGACAATATGCCGATCCTGCTCGTGGTCGCTTTTCCACCGCATTGTCGAATCTGATCTTCAGCGACCTGGCAAAAATTGCGATACATTTTTAATTCACCGTCTAAATGCAACAAAGTTGCGCGAATTGTAAAAGAATATCCCATCGATCGCAATTCAAGATTTCCAAACAATTTTAAAATCGTCGAATTAACCATGAGCAGTCGATCAGAAATTGACTATAATTCAACGATGCGTTCGCTTAAATTGAAATGGATAGTTGTTTTTCTTATGGTATGGCTGCCCATGCAGGGAATGGCTGCTGCTGTATTTTCGGTTTGTATCGATGAAAAAACCGATAGCCTGATCGATTCAAAGGCAGCTTCGTCGAATGATCATCATCACGATGCCTGTCACAAACAAGCACCAGAAAAAGGAATAACACATCCATTACCTAATTTTCCTTGTAATGACTCAGTGTGCGATATCTTCAGCACCACCCTGATTCTGACCGAACAAAAAACACCACTTACAACAAATAAAGTACCCATGATGAAACTTCCTCGTGCTGGCTTCACTTCATTTGTACCTGAACAACCTCAACGCCCGCCTCTGACTTTCCCCCTGTAAAACTCACCTGCTGGTGAGGTAGTTGTAAATTATCAACCTGTTTTGCAGCACGAAACAGCAGATTATGCCTAGTTAGTTTGGCAATCCCTTTTTCATTGCTGGCAAGGCTCATGAATTTACCCCAAGGGGAATCAAATGGTTATCACCTATCCGTCTGAAATAAAACTTCCGGTCACTCCGCATGACCGAAAAATCGCAGTTATTTTTACTGTCATCTTAACCCTGACAACCGGATTTGCAGCGACTCAAGCACAAGCTGAACGAAACAGTATGGAAACCGCCTCCGCCGCTTCGCGAAGCATCTCTGCCACAGTGGCTCCAATAACCCCATCCTTGCTTGCAAGTTTAATTGCTGAAACACTCGAGCATAATCCGGAAATCCAGGCTGCACATCAACAACGCGAGGCAGCGCGACAGCGCATTTCGCCTGCAGAAGCATTGGACGATCCGGTACTCGAAGCCGGTGTAATCAACGCACCCATAGCATCATCGCCATTCAACCGCGAAGACATGACCATGAAAATGATTGGTCTGTCGCAGCGTCTGCCCTTTCCAGGAAAACGCGGATTGCGCAAGGAAATCGCCAGCAAAGATGCCGAAGCCATGGAGCAGGGTTACCATGAAACGGTCAATCGTATCGTGCATGACCTCAAGACAACTTATTTCGATCTGGGATTGACTCTGGAAATGATCCAAGTTGTCGACAAAAACAGGCAAGTTCTAGGACATTTTCTCAGTGTTGCCGAAGCACGCTACCAGATTGGTCAAGGCAGCCAGGCCGATGTACTCAAAGCCCAAACACAACTATCCAAACTGCTCGATCGCCAGTTGATTCTGACCCGGGAACAACCGGTTCTGGAAGCCGATCTGGTCCGTACGTTAGGACGCAGCAGCAAAGGCAGTATTCCGGTTCCAGCGCCACTTCATATCGCCGAATCACCACCACCCACTGACATCCTGATGCAGCAGGCATTAGAGCAGCGTCCACAATTGCTGGCGCTACAGAACTTGATTGCGCGAAATGAAAAATCCGTTGATCTGGCCCGCAAAGCCTATTTGCCTGATGTTGATGTGCGTTTTTCCTATGGACAACGCGACAACATGCTTGATGGCACGCGGCGTGACGACATGGTGAGTATGACGGTAGCGGTCAATCTCCCCATCTGGCGCAGCAATAAAATCGAACCACGTATTATCGAATCGGAAGCCCTACGTGATCAGGCAATCAATCTATATCAGGCACAGCGCAATGAAATCGGCGCGAAATTGCGTCAGCAAATCGCCATCGCAGAACAAAGTCAGAAATCGGTCAAGCTCTATCAAACGACGATCCTGCCGCAAGCACGTTTAACCGTTGAATCTGCATTATCCGCGTATCAAGTCGGACGGATTGATTTCCTGACTCTACTGGATAGCCAGATGACGGTATTCGATTACGAAACCAGCCTTATCACTGCCATTGCCAACCACAACAAGGCCTTAGCAGAAATTGACTTTCTCACAGGCAAAAAACAACACTAGTTAATCTCGAAAGGAGTGATGCCATGTCTCTGATCATTCGATGGTTCATCGCAGTTACGCTGCTGATTGCAACCTTGGCCGTGGGTTATTGGTTAGGTCGAATGCCACAAAACGATGAATCGATAACTACACTTACCCAAGAAACTGGCTCAGAAAAAAAGATTCTGTATTACCGTAATCCAATGGGGTTGCCGGACACCTCACCAGTACCTAAAAAGGATCCGATGGGTATGGACTATCTACCGGTGTATGACGATGAATCATCGTCACAAAAAAATGACTCTCACGTAATCAGTATCAGCACCGAGAAAGTGCAAAAGTTGGGGGTGCGCACAGAAATTGCGCACATGCGTGAACTGATGCGAACCGTCAGAGCCGTCGCCACGGTCCAAGCCGACGAACGCAAGCAATATGCGGTAACCACCAAATTCGAAGGCTGGATTCAGCGTCTATACGTCAACACAACCGGCCACAAGATCAAAAAGGGCGATGCACTGATGGACATCTACAGTCCCGAGCTGATCAGCGCTCAGCAGGAATACCTCATCGCAGCAAAAGGACTGCAGAC
>WBZN01000612.1_pt3 | contig 15427 bp, 15 predicted proteins | sample 5204281 | NCBI WGS metagenome assembly WBZN01 (sample SAMN12344347, study PRJNA552823) | activated sludge metagenome | biome: Activated sludge suspended growth; feature: Nitrification reactor; material: Wastewater; isolation source: activated sludge from nitrification reactor of wastewater...
CGGTTGAAGGCGCGGATCTCGATGGCCTCGTCGGCGAGGTAGGTCTCCGCGTTGCGCCGGTCGACGATCATCAGGGCGCCGGCGCCGACGCCGGTGGCGACGGCCGTGACGCAGCCCTGCAGGGCCGGCAGCGACAGGGCAATCAGGGTGGTGGCAAGCAGCAGTTTCTTCATGCGTCCTCTCCTAGCAACATGCAATCAATGCCGTCGCACAGGCAGTGCAGCACGAGCAGGTGCACTTCCTGGATGCGCGCGGTGCGGTCGGACGGCACGCAGATGTGCACGTCCGTGTCGTTCAGCAATGGGCCGATGGCGCCGCCATCGCGGCCGGTGAGCGCAACCACCCGCAGTTCGCGCTCGTGGGCGGCTTGGATGGCCTCGACGACGTTCGGCGAATTGCCGCTGGTCGAGATCGCCAGCAGCACGTCGTTCGGCTGGCCCAGCGCGCGCACCTGCTTGGCGAAGACCTGGTCGAAGGCGTAGTCGTTGGCGATGGAAGTCAGGGTCGAGGTGTCGGTGGTCAATGCCACGGCGGCGAGCGGCGGCCGTTCCTTCTCGAAGCGGTTCAGCAGTTCGGCGGCGAAGTGCTGCGCATCGGCGGCCGAGCCGCCGTTGCCGCAGGCCAGGATCTTGCCGTTGGCGAGCAGGCTCGCGACCATCGCCTCGACCGCCTGGGCGATCGGCGGCGACAGTGCCTCCATGGCGGCCAGCTTGGTCTGGGCGCTGTCGTTGAACTGCCGGGAGATGCGTGCGAGAAGATTCATGAGGCCGATTCAGTGACTCGAACTGCATTGGATTCTAGCATGGTGAACATCGTTCCCCTCTGTCGTCAGAGCACGACGAACACCTCGACCTGGATGCGCTTCCAGGGATCGAGATGCCGATTCAATCGCGCGATGCGCGCCGCCAACTTGCCGCCGCGATCCATTTCCGCGGCGACGGCGCGGTTCTCCGCGCGCGGCAGGTAGCCCAGCTTGCGGCCGCGCCACTCCACGCGGACGGCGTTGGCGTCGTGCTTGTTTTCGGGCTCGCGCACCAGCACGAGGGCATCGCCGACCTTCATCCCGTCCCACAGTTCGCGCCCGGCGTAGAACTGGAAGCCGGCCAGCGGCGAGCTTTGCACCAGCACCCTGATCGATTCCGCGCGCGCCGGCAACGCCAGGCAGGCCGCGCAGGCCAGGATCATGAGGCTACGCGGCATCGAAGGCATTGCGGATCCAGTCGATGCGCGTGCCGTCGAGCAGCACCGCGTCGAAGCGGCAGGCGGGCAGGGGCTTGCCGGCGAGGTAGTGGTTGGCGGCGAGCGCGATGCGCCGCTGCTTGGCGGGCGTGATGCTGGCCGCGGCGCCGCCGAAATCGCGATTCGTGCGCAGGCGCACCTCGACGAAGACCAGGGTGGCGCCGTCGCGGCAGACGAGATCGATCTCGCCGCCGCGGCAGCGGTAGTTGCGCGCGAGGATTTTCAGGCCCCGCCCCGCCAGGAAGCGCGCCGCCTGCTCTTCCGCACGGGCGCCGTCGGTGATCATGGCTTGCGCCCCGGCGCGCGCCGCCCGACAATGCGGGCGGACAAACCAATCATGGCATGGCGATGAAGCATCGGGGCGAGGGTGCGGGGCTCAAGACAGCGGCATTATATGTGGTGGCCACGCCGCTCGGGAATCTCGGCGACATCGGCGCGCGCGCGCTCGAGGTGCTGCGCAGCGCCGACGCCGTCGCCTGCGAGGACACCCGGCACACGCGCCGGCTGCTCGACCATTTCGGCATCCGCGCCGAGACCTTCTCCCTGCACGAGCACAACGAGGCGGCCGCCGCCGAGCGGCTGCTGCGCCTGCTGCGCGAGGGGCGCACGCTGGCGCTGGTCTCGGACGCCGGCACGCCGGCTGTCTCCGACCCCGGCGCGCGCGCCGTGGCGGCGGTGCGCGCGGCCGGCTTCGCGGTGATCCCCGTGCCGGGGCCGAACGCCGCCATCGCCGCGCTCTCCGCCTCGGGACTGACCGATCCGCATTTCCTCTTCTACGGCTTCCTGCCGGCGAAGGAGGCGGCGCGGCGCAAGGCCATTGCCGGACTGAAGCCGCTGCCCTGCGCCCTGGTCTTCTACGAAGCGCCGCACCGCATCGGGGAGACCGTCGCCGACCTGGCCGCCGAACTCGAGCCGCAGCGCACCCTGGTCATCGCGCGCGAACTGACCAAGCTGTTCGAGTCGATCGCCAGCCTGCCGCTGGCCGAGGCGCCGGCCTGGCTGGCGGCGGACGAGGACCGCCGCCGCGGCGAGTTCGTGCTGGCCGTCTCGGCGCCGCCGCCGGCCGAGGGCATCGGCCCCGAGGCCGTGCGCGTGCTCGAACTGCTGCTGGCGGAGCTGCCGCTGAAGCAGGCTGTGAAGCTCGCGGCCGAGATCAGCGGCGCCTCGAAGAACGCGCTCTACGATCTCGCCCTGGAGAAAAGGGGCGAGCGCTAGCCACGTATAATCCGGATCATGCCGACCCTGAGCCTCATCCGCCCCGACGACTGGCACCTGCACCTGCGCGACGGTGCCGCGCTGGCGACCGTGGTGCCGCACACGGCGCGGCAGTTCGCCCGCGCCATCGTCATGCCCAACCTCAAGCCGCCGGTGACGAACGCCGCGCAGGCGGCGGCCTACCGCGAGCGCATCCTCGCCGCCGTGCCGCCGGGGCTGACTTTTGCGCCGCTGATGACGCTCTACCTGACGGACAACACGCCGGCCGCGGAGATCGACCGCGCGAAGGGCTCCGGCCTCGTGCATGCCGTGAAGTACTACCCGGCCGGCGCCACCACCAACTCGGATGCCGGCGTCACGGCCATCGAAAACTGCTTTGCCGTGCTGGCGCGCATGGAAGAGACGGGCCTGCCGCTGCTGGTGCACGGCGAGGTGACCGACGCCGAGGTCGACATCTTCGACCGCGAGCGCGTCTTCATCGAGCGCGTGCTGGCGCCGCTGCTGCAGCGCTTTCCGCGCCTGCGCCTGGTGCTCGAGCACATCACCACGCTGGAGGGGGTGCAGTTCGTCGACTCGATGGGCCCCAATGTCGCCGGCACCCTGACGGCGCACCATCTGCTGATGAACCGCAATGCGCTGCTGGCCGGCGGCGTGCGGCCGCACCACTACTGCCTGCCGGTGCTGAAGCGAGAAGCGCATCGCCGCGCCCTCGTGCAGGCAGCCACCTCGGGCAATCCGAAATTCTTCCTCGGCACCGATTCGGCGCCGCATGCGCGCAACGCCAAGGAGGCGGCCTGCGGCTGCGCCGGCTGCTACACGGCGCTCAACGCGCTCGAGCTGTACGCCGAGGTCTTCGAGGCCGTGGGCGCGCTCGCGCGACTCGAGGCCTTCGCCAGCTTCCACGGCACCGACTTCTACGGCCTGCCGCGCAACACCGAAACCATCACGCTGGAACAGGCGTCCTGGCGCGTGCCGGAGAGCCTGCCCTTCGGCAATGACGTGCTGGTGCCGCTGCGCGCCGGCGAATCCCTGCGCTGGAAGCTGAAGCCATGAACCTGCTGGCGCAGGTCAGCCTTCACTGAAACTTCGCCTTCCTTTCGGAGCGATCGGAGCGCAGGGCTGAACGCCGGCCGCGCGCCACGTCCACCCCCGAGATCAGCAATAGTCCGATGACGAAGTAGGCGCCGGTAAACAGGATGGCCTGGCGGTGGTTGCCGCCGGAGAGCCAGTTCACCAGTCCGTAGGTGAGCGGGCCGAAGATCGAGGCGAGTTTCACGGCCAGGCCCCACAGGCCGAAGAACTCCGCCAGCCGCGAGGGGGGCGCGAGGTAGCCGACCATGGCACGTCCGGCCGACTGCGAAGCCCCCATGCACAGGCCGGCGATGTTGGCCGCCACCCAGAACAGCGCTGCGCCCTCCGCCAGATAGGCCAGCGTCACCATCAGGATCCAGCCGCACAGCGTCAGCGCGATGGCGCGCACATGGCCGATGCGATCCTGCAGATAGCCGAAGCCGAACGCGCCGCAGGCCGCCGTCAGGTTGACCACCAGGATCAGCACCAGCGTCTGCTCGGTGGTGAAGCGCATCGCCTCCTGGGCGTAGATTGCCGCGAGCGTGATCACCGCCGCGATGCCGGCCTGGTAGAACAGCGTGCAGACGAGGAAGCGCGCCAGGTCGCGGAAGTTCCGGGCGTGGTGCACGGTCGCCGCCAGGCGCGCCCAGGCGGTGCGCACGATGCCGTCCGCCGAAGCCTGCGGCAGGGCGCGCTCGCGCAGGAAGAGGAAGGTCGGCAGGCTGGCGACGGCGAACAGCACGGCGGTGATCAGCATCGTCTCCGGCACGGCCTGCGCGGTTTCGCGCCCGGCCGACTTGGCGTGGGCGAGCCAGGCCAGGCAGGCGCCGAGCGAAAGCAGGCCGCCGAGGTAGCCCAGGCTCCAGCCCCAGCCGGAGACGCGTCCCATGGCGCGGCTTTTCGCCAGCTCCGGCAGGAAGGCGGCGATCAGGTTCTCGCCCGTGCCGAAGAAGAAGTTGGAGGCGATGACGCAGGCAACGGCGACGGCGAGCGTGCCGGGACCGGTGAAGTAGAGGGCCGCCGTGAACGCCACGCAGCCGATGGTGGTGAACGCGAGCAGGCGCTTCTTGGCGGCGCGGGCGTCGGCCCAGGCGCCGATCAGCGGGGCGGTGAGCACGATCAGGACATAGGATGCCGCCAGCGTCGCCGTCCACGCCAGCGTCGCCCACGGCGCGCGCTGCGCCACCACGGCGACGAAATAGGCATTGAAGACGGCGGTGATCACCACCGTCGTGTAGCCCGAGTTGGCGAAGTCGTACATCGCCCAGGCCCAGGCTTCCCGCGGCGTGGCATCCCCGGTCAGCGTGCGCGAGCGGTTTTCGGCGGCCATGGCGGAGTGCGTAAAATGGGCGTGAGGGGATTATGGCTGCAATCACCGATCTCGGGGCGCTGGCAGAGCGCCCGCTGTTCGAACCCGTCGCCGGCTGGCTGCAGGCCTTCGGCGGCTCTGCCCCGCCCGATGCGGCGGCGCTGAATGCCGCGCTGGCCGGCATGGTGCCGCCGGAGTCGGCGGGCGGCGCGCCCATCCGCTTCGTCCGGCCGGAAGCGGGCAAGGGCAGCTACGAGGAGCGCGTCTTCGCGCGCGGCGAAGTGGAGACGCGCCCCGGCAACTGGCACGATTTCTTCAATGCGCTGGCCTGGCTGGCCTATCCGCAAGCCAAGCGCACGCTCAACGGTCGCCACCATGCCGCCCTGCAGATGCAGCGCGCGGCCGGCAGCGGCGTGCGCGGCTCGGTGCGCGATGCGATCACGCAGTTCGACGAATGCGGCATTGTCGTTGCCTCCGCCTCGGCCGCGCTGGCTGAGCTGCTGCGTACGCATCAATGGATGGAATTGTTTTGGCATCGGCGCGCGCAGCTGGCGCGCGACATGCGCTGCCTGGTCTTCGGCCATGCCCTCTGGGACCAGCTGCGCGCGCCGTTCGTCGGCCTGACGGCGAAGGCGGTGGTTCTGGAGGTGGAGGGGGCGTGGCTGGCACGGCCGCTCGCGCTGCAGCGCGCCGACGTCGATTGCCGCCTGGCTGAAATGTTCTCCCGCCCCGGCGCCTATGCCCGGCCGCGCGATTTCCAGCCGCTGCCGCTGCTCGGGATACCCGGTGTCGTGGCGGAAAACTCGGATCCGTCCTATTACGGCGACCTGCGCCAGTTCAGGCCTGCGCGAAGCGCTTCGCGCTGAAACAAAAAAAACCCCGCCGAAGCGGGGCTTGCAAAGGAAGCGGAGGTTTGAGATGGCCACTGCTAAGAAAGCCTCATTCCGTTCCCCCTATATTTTCGGACGTGCCCGGTGGCAGATCAAGCTCGGGCTGGAAATAATTTATAACATATTGAAAAACAAGGATGTTGCTGCGATATAATACTCATGGAAGTCCGCCAGGCAGCCGCTGTGCGCCCCCGGGTGCATGGAGGAAAGTCCGGGCCCCATAGAGCAGGATGCCGGCTAACGGCCGGGCGCCGTGAGGCGATGGAAAGTGGCACAGAGAATAGACCGCCTAAGTCCGCAAGGACCGGCAAGGGTGAAACGGCGGGGTAAGAGCCCACCGCAGTCCGTGGCAACACGGCTGGCACGCTAAACCCCATCCGGGGCAAGGCCAAATAGGGAAGCCATGGCGCTGCTCGCGCCGCTTCCGGGTAGGCTGCTAGAGCGCCGCGGCAACGCGTCGCCCAGAGGAATGGCTGCCGGGCAGCTTCGGCTGCCTCACAGAACCCGGCTTATCGGCGGACTTCCAATCCCCCCATGTCGAGCAAGATGGCGCAACGCCAGCACTCTTCATGTTCAACTTTCACTTCACATTCTATCCACTTTGTTTTTAAAGGGATATTTTTTTAAATATTTTATCTCAGAACCCCTCCTTAAGTCATTGTTGCATCTGGAAAAAATCGAAAATATCCGCTTGACCCTGCATTAGAGTTCATCTAAAGTGGGAAATAGTGGAAAAAAGTGGGAAATCTGAATTTCGGGTTTCCCTTCCAAGGAGGGGGCGAATGTTCCAGGGGGCTGCAGCGCTGAATCTCGACGCGAAGGGGCGTCTGGCGGTGCCATCGCGGCATCGCGAGGGGCTGTCCGCCGCCGCTGCCGGAAGGTTAGTGCTTACTGCGCATCCCCACCGCTGCCTCCTGATCTATCCCCTGCCGGCCTGGGAACCCATCCGCGACAAGGTGCTCGCGGCGCCCAGCCTCGAACAGCAATCCGCCTATTTGAAACGCCTGCTCGTCGGCTTTGCCCGCGAGGAGGAGATGGATGCGGCCGGCCGCCTGCTGATCGCGCCGGAGCTGCGCCAGTACGCCGGGCTGGAAAAGGAAGTCTGGCTGGTCGGCCAGGGCAACCATTTCGAGCTCTGGTCGGATGCCGGCTGGAAGCAGCAGCAGGAAGCGATCTTCGCGCTCGGCGACAAGCTGCTGCCGCCGGGACTGGAGACGCTGACGTTGTGAGTCAGGCGATGCAGCACAGGACGGTGCTGCTGGAGGAGGCGGTCGACGCCCTGGCGGTGAAGCCGGGCGGGGTGTACGTGGATGCGACCTTCGGTCGCGGCGGGCACAGCCGGCTGATCCTTGGGCAGTTGAATGAGCAGGGGCGGCTGATTGCGCTGGACAAGGATCCGGCGGCGATCGCGGCGGGCGGGGAGATCGCCGATCCGCGCCTGAAAGTGATCCATGCCGCCTTCGGCAGTCTGGAGGAGGTGCTGAAGGCGGAGGGTGTGGAGCGGGTGGATGGCGTGCTGCTGGACCTGGGCGTGTCCTCCCCGCAGCTGGACGAGGCGGCGCGCGGCTTCAGTTTCCGGCTGGATGCGCCGCTCGACATGCGCATGGATACGAGCCGCGGCCTAACGGCGGCGGAATGGCTGGCGCAGGCGAGCCAGCAGCAATTGGCGGAGGTGATAAAAAATTATGGCGAAGAACGGTTTGCTAATGCGGTTGCAAAGGCGATTGTTGCTGCTCGGGCAGGGGGGGCTATCGCAACCACACGACAACTTGCCGAGATCGTGGCATCGGCCGTCCGCACGCGCGAGCAAGGCCAGCATCCGGCGACGCGCAGCTTTCAGGCTATACGGATTCACCTCAATCAGGAGCTTGAGGAATTGTCGCTAGCGTTGCCCCAGGCCGTCGATGCGCTCAAGCCGGGCGGCCGCCTCGTCGTCATCAGCTTCCACTCCCTCGAAGATCGCATCGTCAAGCGCTTCCTGCGCGACGCCTCGCGCCCGCCGCAACTCCCGTCCCGGCTGCCGCTGCGCGCCGCCGACCTGCCGCCGCCGCGGCTGAAGCTGGTCGGCAAGCCAGTCACGCCTTCCGCGACGGAAGTCGTCGCCAACCCGCGCGCCCGCAGCGCCGTGATGCGCGTGGCGGAAAGGATGTGATGCCGTGTTGCGCGTGAACCTGCTCCTGATCGCGATTGTCCTGGCCAGTGCGCTGGGGACGGTGGCCTCGCAGCACACGGCGCGGAAGCTGTTCACCGAGATGGAGCGCGAGCAGGAGCGCATGCGCCAGCTGGAAGTGGAGTGGGGCCAGCTGCAGCTCGAGCAGAGCACCTGGGCCTCCCACGCGCGCATCGAGAAGGTCGCCCGCGAGCGCCTGCACATGAAGCCGCCAGCGCCGGGGCAGATCCTGGCCGTGGAGCGCCCGCAGTGAAATTCACCAGCAGCCCGCTGCTCTCCCAGCTTCTGCCGGCCTGGCGCGCGCGCTTCGTCGCCGCGCTGATCCTGCTGGCCTTCGGCACCCTGGCCGCGCGTTCGGTGTACCTGCAGGTGGTGCGCAACGACTTCCTGCAGCAGAAGGGCGAGTCGCGCTATGCCCGCGTGATCGAGCTGTCGGCGACGCGCGGCCGCATCGCCGACCGCAGCGGCGACATGCTGGCGGTGTCCACGCCGGTGAAATCGGTGTGGGCGATTCCCGAGGATGCGCGGCTGTCGCCGGCACAGGCGCGCACGCTGGCGGCGCTGCTGGAGATGGACGTGCGCGAGCTCAATCGCCGGCTTGCCGCGGAGAAGGACTTCGTCTTCATCAAGCGGCAAATCCCGCCGGATGTCGCCGAGAAGGTCGCCGCGCTCGCCCTGCCCGGCATCCACCAGCAGCGCGAATACCGCCGCTACTACCCGGCCGGAGAGGTGACCGCCCACATGCTCGGGTTCACCGGTGTCGATGACCGGGGCCAGGAAGGCATCGAGCTGGCCTTCGATGACCAGCTGGCCGGCAGGCCGGGCAGCCGCCGCGTCATCAAGGACCGCCTCGGCCGCATCGTCGAGGACGTCGAGAGCATCAAGCCGCCGCAGGACGGCAAGGACATCACGCTGGCCCTCGACGCCAAGGTGCAATACCTCGCGTTCACGCACCTGAAGCAGGCGCTGGCCGTGCACAAGGCCAAGGCCGGCGGCGTCGTCGTCCTCGACGCCAGGACCGGCGAAGTGCTGGGGCTGGCCAACCTGCCGGCCTACAACCCGAACAACCGCCTCAAGCTGACCGGCGCGCAGTTGCGCAACCGCGCGCTGACCGACGTCTTCGAGCCCGGCTCGACGATGAAGCCGTTTACCGCGGCACTGGCACTGGAAAAGGGGCGCTTCCGCTCCGATTCGCTGATCCAGACGGCGCCGGGCCGCCTCACCATCGGCAATGCCACCATCCATGACGCCCATCCGCATGGCCCGCTGACTGTGGCGCAGGTCATCCAGAAGTCGAGCAACGTCGGCACGGCGAAGATCGCCGGCACCTTCGCGGCGGAGGAAATGTGGCGGATGTTCGACGATATCGGCTTCGGCCAGCCGCTTCGGCTCGGGTTTCCGGGCGAGGTCGGCGGCCGCCTGCGCCCCTTCAAAACCTGGCGGCCGATCGAGCAGGCCACCATGTCCTACGGCCACGGCATCTCGGTGACGCTGATGCAGCTGGCCCGTGCTTACCTGGCATTTGCCCGCGACGGCGATCTGATCCCGTTGTCTCTGACCCGGCAGGAATCGGCGCCGCTCGCGGGCAAATCCATTTTTTCTGCGCAAACGGCGCGGCAGGTGCGCGCCATGCTCGAGCTGGCCGTGCTGCCCGGCGGCACTGCGCCCAAGGCGCAGATTCCGGGCTATCGCGTCGCCGGCAAGACCGGCACGGCGCACAAGCTGGAGGGCGGCAGCTATGCCGACCGCTATGTGGCGGTGTTTGTCGGTTTCGCCCCGGTGTCGGACCCGCGCCTGGTGGTGGCGGTGATGATCGACGAGCCCTCCGCCGGCCAGTACTACGGCGGCGAGGTGGCGGCGCCGGTCTTCGCCCAGGTGATGGCCGGCAGCCTGCGCACGCTCGGCGTGGCGCCGGATGCGCCGCTGAAGCCGGTGCAGGTGGCGCGGGATGTCGCAGCGGTGCCGGAGAGTCTGTGAAACGTGAACTGGGGGAAGCGCAACGCGTGCTCGATGAACTGCAAAGGCAAGGCGTGACGGCGACAGGGCTCAGCGCGGACTCGCGCGCGCTGGCCCCGGGGGAGGTGTTCGTCGCCTACCCGGGCGCGCGCGCCGACGGCCGTCGCTTCATCGCCGCTGCCGTGGCGCGCGGCGCTTCGGCCGTGCTCTGGGAGCGGCAGGGCCAGGCGGGCGGGACGGCCATTGCGCTGCCGAACGTCGCCGTGGACGACTTGCAGTCGCTCTCCGGCTGGATTGCCCACCTGGTGTATGGCCGGCCCTCGGAAAAGCTGTGGACGGTGGGCGTCACCGGCACCAACGGCAAGACCTCGGTGAGCCAGTGGATCGCCCAGGCCTTCGAACGCCTCGGCCGCCGCTGTGCCGTGGTCGGCACGCTCGGCAGCGGCTTCCCGGGAAAACTGGAAGAGAGCCTCAACACCACGCCGGACGCGCTCACCCTGCACCGCCTTTTCGCGCAGCATCTCGCGCAGGGCGCGCAGGCGGCGGCGATGGAAGTCTCCTCGATCGGCCTGCACCAGGGCCGCGTCAATGGCGTGCATTTCGATGTCGCAGTGTTCACCAACCTCACCCGCGACCACCTCGAGTACCACGGCAGCATGGAAGCCTACGGCGCGGCCAAGGCGCAATTGTTCGCCGTGCCCGGGCTGAAGGTGGCCGTGCTCAACCTCGACGACGCGCACGGCCGCAAGATCGCCCGCGATCTTGCCGGCGGCGGCGTGCAGGTGATCGGTTATGCGCTGGATGCCGCTGCAGCGGCGGGCGTCGATGGCGCACTGATTGCCGGGCACATCGCGGCGACGCCGCACGGGCTGCGCTTCACGGCGGCCACGCCGCAGGGCCGCGCCGACATCGAGGCGCCGCTGGTGGGCGAATTCAATGTCTCCAACCTGCTCGCCGTGCTGGGCACGCTGCTGGCTTCGGGCGTGCCGCTCGATCAGGCCGCCGCCGTATTGTGCAGGCTGACTTCTGCGCCCGGCCGCATGCAGCCGCTGGGCGGGGAAGGGCAGCCGCTGGCAGTGATCGACTACGCCCACACGCCGGATGCGCTCGACAAGGCGCTGGCGGCGCTGCGCGACACCGCGCGCGCGCGCGGCGGCCGGCTCGTCTGCGTCTTCGGCTGCGGCGGCAACCGCGATCCGGGCAAGCGCCCGCTGATGGGCGGGGTCGCCGCGCGCCGCGCCGACAGCGTCATCCTGACCAGCGACAACCCGCGCGACGAGGATCCGCAGGCGATCCTCGCCGACATTGCGCGCGGCGCGCCGGGGGCACGCGTCATCGGCGACCGCGCCGAGGCGATCCGTGCCGCCCTTGCAGAGGCCGACGCGCGCGACGTGGTGCTGGTCGCCGGCAAGGGGCACGAGACCTACCAGGAGATTGGCGGCCGGCGCCAGCCGTTCTCCGATGCCGACTGCGCTGCCGCGGCGCTGGCGGCGCGCGCGGGGGCTTCGTCATGATGAGCCTGATGGAAGCGGCGCTGGCCAGCGGCGGCACCGCCCTCAACGGCAATCCCCGCATCGAGGGGGTGTCGACCGATACGCGGACGCTCGCCAGCGGCGAGCTGTTCGTCGCGCTGAAGGGGGAGCACTTCGACGGCCACGCGTTCCTCGAGGTTGCGGCCGAACGCGGTGCCGCGGCGGCGATGGTCAACGCGGCGTGGGCCGAAGGTCGCGCACCCGGCCTGCCGCTGCTGGTGGTCGCCGACACGCGCCTGGCGCTGGGCTACCTGGGCGCCTGGTGGCGCGCCCGCTTCGACATCCCGCTGATCGGCGTTACCGGCAGCAACGGCAAGACCACGGTGAAGGAGATGACCGCCGCGATCCTGCGCGCCCAGGCCCGGGCCGACGGCGACGACCCCGAACTCGCCGTGCTGGCGACCGCGGGCAACCTCAACAACGACATCGGCCTGCCGCTGATGCTGCTGCGGCTCCACGCGACGCATCGCGCCGCGGTGATCGAGATGGGCATGAACCATCCCGGCGAGATTGCCTACCTGACGCGCCTGGCGCAGCCGACCGTGGCGCTGGTGAACAATGCCCAGCGCGCGCATCTCGCCGGACTCGGCGGGGTGGCCGAGGTGGCGCGCGCCAAGGGCGAGATCTTCGAGGGCCTGCGCCCTGGCGGCACGGCCGTCATCAATGCCGACGACCCGTTCAGCGGCCTCTGGCGCGAGATGAACGCCGGCCGGCGCACGCTGACTTTCGGCCTCGACCAGGCTGCCGACGTGCATGGGCGCGCCGAGCCGAAGGCCCTCGGCAGCGTGCTGTCGATCGCCGCGCCGCAGGGCGACGTCGACGTCGCCCTGCGGGTGCCGGGCCGGCACAACGCCCGCAATGCGCTGGCCGCCGCCGCCGCGGCGCTGGCGGCCGGGGCGACGCTCGCCGCCGTATCAGGCGGACTGACTTCCTTCGCCGGCGTCAAGGGTCGGCTGCAGATCCGCCAGGCCGTGGGCGGGGCGCTGCTCATCGACGACAGCTACAACGCCAACCCGGATTCGGTGCGCGCCGCCATCGACGTGCTGGCGGCCACCCCGGGCAGGAAGATCCTGGTGCTGGGCGACATGGGCGAGATCGGCGGCCAGGCCGGCCAGTTCCACGACGAGATCGGCGGCTACGCCAAGAGCCAGGGCGTGGACCAGCTGTTCGCCCTGGGCGAGCACAGCGAGCTGGCGTCGCGCAATTTCGGTGCCGGCGGGCAGCATTTCGAGTCCGTCGATGCGCTGCTGGCGGCGCTGCTGCCGCAGCTCGGCGGCGATACGGCGCTGCTGGTGAAGGGTTCCCGATTCATGCGCATGGAGCGGGTGGCGGATGCCGTGGCGGCAAACGGCGCAACGGGCAACGGAGTGCACTGATGGGGAATGCGGAGGGCATGGCGACGGCAATGGGCGGACGAGCCAGCATTGATGCTGCGACCCGGTGGGGCTGCTTGGGACATCCATTGACACCGCCCGCCGTGCCCTCCGGTTTCCCCAGCGATGCGAGAGGAGGGCGGCCCCGCCGCCGGGCCGCCCCAAGGCGGGGCCAGTCAAGCGGACGGAGCGGGCAAAGCCCGCGAACATTCGTCACCCCCTTCCGGGGGAAGGGGGATGGGGGGAAGGCCAATCATGCTGCTTGAACTGGCGCAATGGCTGTCGAAGGACTTCCGCGTCTTCAACGTTTTCGGCTACATCACGCTGCGCATGGTGCTGGCGGCGATGACGGCACTGGTGATTTCCTTCATTTTCGGGCCGGCGGTGATCCGCTGGCTGGCGCAGAAGAAGATCGGCCAGGCGGTGCGCGACGACGGCCCGCAATCGCACCTCGCCAAGACCGGCACGCCGACCATGGGCGGCGCGCTGATCCTGATCGCCATCGGCGTCACCACGCTGCTGTGGGGCGACCTCGGCAACCGCTACGTCTGGGTGGTGCTGCTGGTGACCCTGGGCTTCGGCGCGGTGGGCTGGGTGGACGACTGGCGCAAGGTGGTGCAGCGCAACCCGAAGGGGCTGTCGGCGCGGGCGAAGTTCTTCTGGCAGTCGCTGATCGGCGCCGCCGCGGCGATCTTCCTCGCCACGACGGCGACGCTGCCGGCGCACACCGAGCTGATCGTGCCGTTCTTCAAGACCGTGGCCTATCCGCTGGGCATCGTCGGCTTCGTCATCCTCACCTACTTCGTCATCGTCGGCACCAGCAATGCGGTCAACCTCACCGACGGCCTCGACGGCCTCGCCATCATGCCGACGGTGATGGTGGCCGGCGCGCTGGCGATTTTCGCCTACGTCGCCGGCCATGCCGGTTTCTCGAAATACCTCGGCCTGCCGCACATCCCCGGCGCCGGCGAGCTGGCGGTGTTCCTCGGCGCGCTGTGCGGGGCCGGGCTGGGCTTCCTCTGGTTCAACGCCTATCCGGCGGAAGTCTTCATGGGCGACGTCGGCGCGCTGGCGCTGGGCGCCGCGCTCGGCACGGTGGCGGTGGTGGTACGCCAGGAGATCGTGCTGTTCATCATGGGCGGCGTGTTCGTCGTCGAGACGCTGTCGGTGATGATCCAGGTCGCCTACTTCAAGGCCACCGGCGGCAAGCGCATCTTCCTCATGGCGCCGCTGCACCACCACTACGAACTGAAGGGCTGGAAGGAGACCCAGGTGGTCGTTCGCTTCTGGATCATCACCATCATGCTGGTGCTGTTCGGGTTGTCCACTTTGAAACTGAGATGAGCTGGAAAGGCAAATCGGTTCTGGTGCTGGGGCTCGGCGAGTCGGGCCTGGCGATGGCGCAATGGCTGCATCGCCAGGGCGCCCGCGTGCGCGTCGCCGATTCGCGCAGCGAGCCGCCATTCGCCGCCGAATTGCAGCGCAGCGCCCCCGGGGCAGCCCTGCTGGCCGGTCCCTTCAACGAGGCGCTGATCGACGGCGTTGACCTGGTCGGCCTCTCGCCCGGGCTCTCGCGCAGCGAGCCGGTGGTGGCGGAGGCCGCCCGGCGCGGCCTGCCCGTCGTCGGCGAGATCGCGCTGTTCGCCGGCGCCCTGCGCGAACTCGGCGCGCGCGGGCAATGCAAGGTGATCGCCATCACCGGCACCAACGGCAAGACCACCACCACGGCGCTGGCCGGCGCGCTCTGCCGCGCCGCCGGCAAGGTGACGGCGGTGGCCGGCAACATCAGCCCGGCGGCGCTCTCCGCGCTGATGACCTGCCTCGACGCCGGCAAGCTGCCCGAGGTGTGGGTGCTGGAGCTGTCGAGCTTCCAGCTGGAGACGGCGGCGAGCCTGGCGGCGGACGCCGCGGCGGTGCTCAACCTCAGCGACGACCATTTGGACCGCTATGCCGGGCTGGACGACTACGCCGCCGCCAAGGCGCGCATCTTCGAAGGCGCCGGCGCGCAGGTCCTCAACCGCCAGGACGCGCGCGTCCTGGCGATGGCGAACGCCGTCTCGCGCAGGCTGACTTTTGGCCTGGACGCGCCGGCCGGCCCGGATGACTTCGGCCTCGAGGACGGCTGGCTGATGCAGGGAAGCGAGCGCCTGCTGCGCGCCGACGAATTGGCGATCGCCGGCCTGCACAACGTCGCCAATGGGCTCGCCGCCCTGGCCCTGTGCCGTGCCGCCGGCCTGCCGCTGGCGCCGCTGCTGCCGGCGCTGCGCGCCTTCAAGGGCCTGCCGCACCGCGTCGAGCGCATCGCCGAGATCGACGGCGTCTCCTGGTTCGACGATTCGAAGGGCACCAACGTCGGCGCCACGGTGGCGGCGCTGGAGGGGCTGGGCCGCAGGGTGGTGCTGATCGCGGGGGGCGACGGCAAGGGGCAGGATTTCTCCCCGCTTGCGCCGTCCCTGGCCGGGCATGGCCGCGCCCTGGTTCTGATCGGCCGCGACGCCGGGAAGATCGAGGCCGCCGTCGGCGACTGCGGCATTCCGGTCATCCATGCCCAGGACCTGGGCCAGGCCCACGCCGCCGCGGCCGCCCTGCTGGCCTACGCCGAGCACACCCAAGGCCGCGCGCTGGCACACGTCAGCACGCTGACCGTGCAGCGCGCCAGCGAGCTGCTGGAG
>WBZN01000741.1_pt2 | contig 15417 bp, 13 predicted proteins | sample 5204281 | NCBI WGS metagenome assembly WBZN01 (sample SAMN12344347, study PRJNA552823) | activated sludge metagenome | biome: Activated sludge suspended growth; feature: Nitrification reactor; material: Wastewater; isolation source: activated sludge from nitrification reactor of wastewater...
TCGGAAGCTCGATCGGCACCGTCGTGATCAGGCCATACGGGGCCACGCGAAACAGTCCGAGCAGCCCGCGGTCGAAGTAGACCAGGTAGCCGCCACACTCGCGCACGAAGTTCTGCTCGTGGAGCTTGCTCGTGCACGTTCGGCCATCGACGGTGACGTCGAGCGTGCCGGTGTCGACGAGGGCGCCGTCGCCGCCGGCGATCTGCATGCTCGTGCGGTTATCGGACCAATCGTACAGCGTGGCACCGTCGCTGCGCGACAGCACCCAGAGCTGGCCCTGTTCCTGAAAGATCACCGCATCGGCGAGCACGATCGGGTCCAGAAACCCGAACGAGCCGGGCGCGATCGCCGTCGTGGTCCAGCAGCACATCGAGAGCCGGGCAAGCCGGCCGGGCGGGCGCCGGTGCCACACCACCGTCGCCCCCTCGTGGATCCACGTGCCGTGCTCGATCCAGTTCATCTCGGAGAGGCCGATCCGGTTGCTCTCGACCTGCGCGAGCGACCACTGGACGTGGGGACCGGACGGCGCGGACGTCGCCGGCTCGTTGGACAGCGGCGCCGCACCGTTCGGATCGAGCGCGGCGGTGTCGGCGCGGGGGGGGCGGGGCCGCTCGTCATCGACGACCTGCGGGGTAGCGCGGGGCGAGGCGTGGCAGCCCGCGAGCACGACCGCGACGAGCGCGAGCCGGCGATGCATCACGGTTCGTCCTCGCTGTCCGGTCGCTCGAAGTCGTAGTCGTCGATCGCCCGGACGTCGTAGCTCGGGCATGTGCTGGTCGTGAGGTGGAGCGCGACCAGCCTCACGCCTCCATCCGGCGCTCCGGTCAGCTCGAGGTTCGCGGTCTTGTTCGCGAGTAAACACCTCGTACCGTCACAGCGGATCAGCTCGGGCGTCGCCCCAGCGTCGTAGCTCGCGAGCAGCTGTTTCGTGGTCGCGGCGCTCGAGGGCGAGAGATAGGCCATCTCGTGGCTCGACATGCAGATCCTGCGCGCGTTCGCGGTCGGATCGGCGGTGCGCAGGCGGTTCGGCAGATGACGCGGATCGCCGAGGTTCGCGAGCACCGCGGCCGCGCCCATCGCGACCTTGCAGTCCGGATCCGCGACGAGCTTCGCGATCTCCGCGCGCACCTGCGGGGGCGGGTTGCCATCGGCGAGGCGGCGCAGCGCCCAGACGCGCTCGTCGGAGTCGACGTGCGGATCGTTGGCTTCTTCGAGCATCCACCCCGCCTCGAGGTCGGGCTTCCAATCGAGCGCTTCCTTGTAGAGGTGCGCCGCACGCACCTTCGCTTGCGAAGCGGGTGACAGCTTGGTGAGCTCGGCCATGAACGCGGTCGGGCGGATCGTGCGCGCGGTCCCCGCGGCGACGAGCAGCGGCACCGCCGCCTCGCGATCCACGAGCATGACCCGCCGGATCGTCTCGGTCACGAGGTCCGCCTCGGGCGCCGGCAAGGTCATGAGGGGCAACAGGTCATCGCGGATCTCGGCGAGCTCGTCTTCGCTCAGCATGCGCAGCGCCCAGGTCAGGAGCACGCGGCGCATGCACGGGTCGTCGAAGCCCGCGTTCGGCGTCGGGGCCTTGGCGGGGAACGTCTGCTCGCATTCAGGAGGTGCTTGGTTCGTCGCGGGACACGCGAAGTTGCCGCCGCGCAGCAGCGCGCTCGCCATCGCGCGCTCGCGGTCGTGAGGGATGGTGCGTCGTTGCTGCGGCCACGTGTTCCACACCGGCGCGAGCGCATGCCACGCGGCGAGCGCGTCCTTGTCGCCAGCGCGAGGTGCGGCCGTCACCGTGACGCCGAGGCCCACGACGGCGGCCATGACGACGAACAGGGCACGGAGCCGCGACGAACGAGGCCGTGCCTTCGCTGATCCGGTGGCGTGCGCCGCACCTCGCCCGCAGCCGCCTGGGGTTGTTCGCACGCGAGCTCGATCGCCGGCTCGAGCTCGGTTGGACACGTGTACAGCGTGCCATCAAACCTCACCGGGTTCAGCGTCCGCGCGCGACCTTCCGGCGCGGGTCGTGGCCGGCAGCGAGCCCACCGTTGGACCGGGTACGGCCGACGAAGTCGCCACAAACGGCGAACGCGGCGCTCTCGCACCGCGTCCCTGGGTCTTCGACGGCTTCGCGGAGGCGTCGCCTCCGGGCTCGCGCCTACTCGATGTTGCCCTTCACCATCACGTAGCCGTCATCGGAGCCGACCGAGAGGTTCCGCATCTGCACCCCGGCGATCGCGGGGAGCGGGATGTTCGACAGCAGCGCGCTCATCGCCGCGATCTGCGCCTCGAGCGAGGCCTCGGTCGCCTTGCCGAGGTCGTCGTCGGTGAGCAGCGTGACGTTGGCGATGTCGTCGAGCACGTCGACGTGGATCACCGGGGAGCCGAGCTGGAGGGTCGCGCCGTAACCGTTCGCCGCGGGCGAGATCTTGAGCCCGATGGTGGCGTTGATCGCCGCCTTTCCGACGGGGGAGCCGTGGTCGGAGAACGTCGCGGCCATGTCGCCGAGGACGACGCGCATCTCGCCGCTGGCGGGGTCCGCGCTGATCATCGGGGGCAGCGTCATCGCGACCGCCGTGTGGTCGAACGTGCCGCCCTGGGCCGACACCGCGAGGTCGAGCAGCCCGATCGTGGTGGCCTCTGCCATCATCTCGTTCGCGAGGTCGTCCGCGAGGCCGAACACGAAGCCGGTGCCGGGGTTCATCGAGGGCTGGCCGTTATCGGTGAAGATGAAGCCCGGGCTCGACTCGCTACCCTCGAGCAGCATCTTCATATCGAGCGTGACGAGCGCGCCGGCCGGGTCGAACGTGACGGCCTTCGCGGCCACCTGCATGTCGAGCTGCCGGCCCAGGACGTCGAGCTTCTGCGGCCCGGCCATGCCACCGAGCGCGGTGTTCAACATCGGCTCCATCGCCTTCTCGGCCCCCCTCGAGACGATGTACTGGATCGCCGTGTCCATGTGGATCAGGTCGAGGATCGTGCCGGGGATGCCCGAGGCGTCGACGTGGAGGTTCGTCATCTGGACGGTCTCGCCGTCGAGCGTCGTCTTGAAGCCCATCATGCCGTTCGGCGTGACGACCAGCGTTCCGCTGACGACGACGCGGTCGGCGGTGACGCGGATGTTGTTGGTGCCACTGACGCAGGCCGCGGCGTAGCGCGCGTGGGTCGGGACATCGAGGCCGTCGATCTGGGCGCGGAACGCGAGGCCACCCGCGACCGGCGTGAGCGAGATCTTGGCGTCGGTCATCTTGACGTTGTCGACGTAGACGCGCGCGAACAGGCAGTCCTCGCCATCCGCATCACCCATGTGCACCATCGGCTGCATCGGTGCCAGCATCGTCTGCATGTCGAGGCTCTTGATGATCGGGCCGGCGGCGGCGGCGATCTTGGCAAATGCCTCCTTCGAGAACGACGTCGTGATCGCGTTCTCGACGTTCGTCCCGACCGGGCGGAGCGTCCCGGCCTGCACCGCTCGGGTGTCGTCGGCCTCTTGGCCGGACGCATCGCGTGCGGTGGTGTGGATCAGGGTTGCGCCGGCCTTGACCTCGATCACGGCCTGAAAGGTGCCATCCGCGTTCAGCGTGGCTTGCACGTTGTTGACGAGGACCTTCTCGATCCGCGCGCCCGAGAGCTCGTTCGGGGCCACGGTGCCCGTGACCATGAGCTGCCCGGCGTGGTCCTGGAGCAGGCTGCGCTTGGGCGACGTCACCTTGAGGACCGGAGGATCCTTCTCGGCTTGAGGTGCGGTGTCGCAAGCGGCAGTTGCGAGGAGGGTGAGTCCAGTCGTGATCGTCAGGAGGTTGCGCATGGCTGCTGCGGACTTCAGCAAGCCCGGGGCCATCGCCAGGCGGGTTCATCGCACCGGTCACGCTCCCGAAACCCATGCAAGTTTAGTCACTTGGCCGAGAGCCGCTGCAACGCGATGCGTTGCGATTTCGGGCGCAGCAACTCGAGCTTCCAGGCCGAGCGGACCGGCCCCTGAATTTCGGCAAGTCGGCTCGCCATGTAACCCGGGTAGGCAGGTGGCTCGCTACCCCACCGTCACGCGCGCGATCCCGCGGGCGGTCAACACCGCCGGAAGTCGCTGCCGGAGATCGCCTTGGAGCACGATCAACTCGCCCTCCACGGCGCCGCCGCAGCCGAGGGCCTGCTTGAGATCGCGGCACCAGCGCTCGAGATCATCGGGCCGTAGCTCGAGCTTGTCGACCACCGTCACCTCCTTGCCGCGTCGACCCTTCCGCTCCATCCGGACCACCGCGCGCGCCGGCGGTTTGGGCTCGGGCTTCGGCGGCGGCGGCGGTTTCGGCGGTCCGGGCGGCAGCGCTGCGCGAAGCTTGTCGAGCTCGGCGAACGGATTGGGAGGCTTCGGCTTCGGCATCGCACACGCGAGCATACGCGACTGTCGGTGGCTAGTTTGCGCACAACGTCGGCGCAGAACGACAGCTGGAATCCACGAGAACCGACTTGAGCGAGGACCGAAGTCTTCACATCATGGCGGTCACGATGGCGAACCTGGTCCAGCGGGAGGCTGTGGTGAAGGCCGGTGATGTCGTCGAAGGCCGCTACCGGATCATCAAGACGCTCGGGGAAGGTGGGATGGGCACCGTGTTCCTCGCGGAGCACGCGCTGATCAATCGCCGCGTCGCGCTCAAGGTGCTGCATCCCGAGCTGGCGACCGACGCCGACGTGATCGAGCGCTTCATGAACGAGGCGCGCGCCGCCGGCACCCTCGGGCACCCCAACATCGTCGAGTCCACGGACATGGGGTTCACGCACGATCAGGTGCCGTACATCGTGTTCGAGTATCTCGAAGGTACGCTGCTGACCGACGAGATCTACCGGGTCGGCGGGCTGCCCGTTCGCCGCGCCGTGCGGATCGCCCAGCAGATCGCCTCCGGGCTCCACGCCGCGCACAACGCCGGGGTGGTGCATCGCGATCTCAAGTCGGACAACGTGTTCTTGACCGACAAGGACGACGCGCTCGATCACGTCAAGGTCCTCGATTTCGGCATCTCGCGGTTCCTCGCGGTCGACGACGTGCAGACCCGCAAGGGCATGGTGATGGGCACGCCGGAGTTCATGGCGCCCGAGCAGATCACCGCGCCGGACTCCGTCGACAAGCGGGCCGATATCTACGCGCTCGGCGTGATCTTGTACGAGATGCTGACCGCGCGGCGGCCGTTCTCCAATGACGAGGATCCGCGCGCGCTGATGCACCGGATCGTCAACACCGCGCCACCTCCGATGCAACGCCAGGAGGTCCCGCACGCGCTGACCGACATGATCATGACGAAGCTGCTCGCGAAGGATCCCGCGCAGCGGTTTCAATCGATGGTCGATGTGGAGGCGGTGCTCGAGACCTTCACGACGCAGCGAGACTCGCGTCGCACCCGGCCGATCGTGATGGTCGACGATCCCGCGCGAACGTCCGATCTGATCCCGCGGCCGGCGCTCTCGACCGAGACGCCGTGGCCTCCGAGGCAGGCGGGCACGCTCGATCAAGTGGTCTCGCTCCCGCACCCTCCGGCGATGCCACGCAAGCCGTGGGCGCTCTACCTCCTCGCCGGCGCCGGCGTGATCGTGGGTGGGCTCGGTCTGGTGTACGGCATGCGTGGCAGCAAGCCCGAGCCGGTCGCGACCACCACTCCCGGTCCGATCGCGGTGGCGTTGCCTGGCGCGTCGATGCCGGCGCCGGTCCGGGTCCCCGTGCCCGAGAAGGTGGACGTCAGCCTCGACGCGAACGTCCCGAACGCGCACGTGACCTTTCGCCGTCGGGTCTCGCCGGCACCGATGGCGGTCCAGATCGCGGCGAGCGACATCGTCGAGCTCGTCGAGGTCACCGCGCCCGGTTACAAGACCACCCGCTACTGGCTGACGTTCGATCGGCCGACCCACCTCAACGCGAGGCTGGTGAAGGGCGCCGGCCTCGACGAGGCCTCCGAGGAGGCGACGCTGATCGCGCTCGGCGAGGTCGCGGCGCCGGCCGTGGTCGCCGCGGCGCCCGCCGGACCGGAGATCAAGCCGGTCGAGCCCACGATGGACGGTGCCGCCGCGGCGCGGGCTTCCGGACGCAAGCCGGTGCCGCGCAAGATCGGTCGGGCCGGGGTGGCCGAGAACGTGGTCGCGACCGCGCCTCAAGCGACCGTCGCGCCGGCGCGGGAGGAGCCGCAGCCGTCGTTCGTCGCGAACGAGCCAGCCACGCCGCCCGCGTCGCCGGAGCCTGCGAAGGTCGAGCCGCCGCCGCCCGCGCCGGTGGAGCCGGCGGCGACCGAGCCGGCGAAGGCCGTCAAGGTGGAGCCCGCGCCGGCCGAGCCGGTGAAGGCCGTCAAGGTGGAGCCCGCGCCGGTCGCGCCCGCGCCGCCCGCGATCGACCGTGCGACCGCCGCCGAGGTCGTCGAGGCGCACAGCCACCAGATCAACGCGTGCTTCCAGCAGGGCAAGCGCAACAACCAGGACATGAAGGGGAAGATCGCGCTCGCGCTGCGCGTCGACCCGACCGGCAAGGTCCACGCCCAGGTGCAATCGACCCTCGGCGATCCGGAGGTCGCCGCCTGCATCGTGAAGGCGGCGAACGGCTGGTCGTTTCCGGCACGTCCCGGCGCCAAGCCGGTCACCGTGGTGTTCCCTTACAAGATCGATTGAGCCGTCGTTCGCTCGGCAGGTGAGGTCTCGAGGTCGCTCGCGGCGAGTCCGGGGCTCAGCGCGGATCGGCGAGCGCTGCCGTGATCGTCGCGCGCATGTCGGCGACCGGTCGCGCCCCGACGAACCGGCGTCCATTGATCAGGAAGCTCGGCGTCGCGCGAACCCCGAGCTCCATCGCTGCCGCGAGGTCGGCGTCGACGGCCGCGGCATAGGTGTGGTGGTCGAGCGCGCTCGTGAACCTCGCGACGTCGAGGCCGGCCTGGCGCGCATATTCGATCAACGCGTCATGGGACAGATCATCCTGGTGCGCGAAGATCTGCTCGTGCAGCTCCCAGAACTTGTTCTGCGCGTCGGCGGCGAACGAGGCCTCGGCGGCGAGCTTCGCCGTCGGGTGGACCGGGAACTGCTTGATCACGAGGCGCAGCTTGCCAGGGTACTCGTCCCACAGCTCGTCGATCGACGCGAGGACCTTGCCGCAGTACGGGCACAGGGAATCGGTGAACATCACGATCGTGACCGGCGCATCGCCCGGGCCGCGTGACGGGCCGCGGTCGATCTTGAGACGGTCGATCGTCGCCCGATCGATCGTGGGATCGGGATCGGGATCGGGCGCGAGCACGCCATCGGGATCGGCGGCCGGCGCGATCTTGAGCGTCGGGGCGGTTGAATGTTGCGGTTGGGTGGCCGCGGGAGCGCTGGCGGCGGGCTCGGGCGCGGGCGTGGCAGCCGCGGCGCTGGCGACGGCGGTCGGGGTGGCGCCGCCGCCCGATTGATGGGCGACGAAGGCGGCGGTGCCGGTGAGGGCGAGCGATCCTGCGATGAGCGCGAGTTTTAACATGGTTCCTCCGTGCGAGCTTGTGGACGCGTCGACACGGGACGGGATGGCCGCTGGCAGGGCTGCGAGCACGCACGCGGCGAGCTTGCGCCGGGTCCGCTGACCTCGCAGCGCACGCTCGACGAGGTCGTTGACCCCATCGGCGAGATACTGCCGGCCGCGCGACAGCCGCTGCAGCGCCGCGGCCTCGCTGATCTCGAGGGTGTCCGCGATCTCGCGAGCCGACAGGTGTTCGCAGTAGAACAGCACCAGGGCGTCGCGATAGGTCTCCGGCACGCGGCCGAGCGCCTCGCGCACGACGCGCTCGGTTTCGGCATCGCACGCGTCGTCGAACGGGCTGTCGCCCTCGAACACCAGCTGTCCCTCGAGCGTCGTCTCGCGATCGGTCCGCCGCCTCGCCTTGCGAGCGAGGTTGCGCGCGATGCCGCACAGCCAGGATCGCAGCTTCACCGTCTCGCGAAGCTGGTCGAGCTGACGCCACGCCGCGATGAACGTCTCCTGTGCGACGTCCTCGCTCAGCGCGCGATCGCCGGTCCGGCTGTACGAGACCGCGCAGACCACGCCCTGATACCGCTCGACGAGCGCACCAAATGCGGCGTGCTCGCCTCGCCTGCTGGCCTGCAGCAGCTCGGCATCGGTCAATCGTCCCATGTCATCCACCCGTGCCTCGGGGGGCCGCTGACCTGACAGACAATCTGCATCCCCCTTCCATACCGCCTGGAAACTAGCGAAATTTCTTCGTGGGATGGCGTGCGGGAGCGATCGCGGTGACGCCCACGTACCCGCGAAATCGCCGGTGGACGCGGTGTTCCAGTGTACATAGAGGCGGTTGAAGCCATCGAAGCTGATCGCGTTCATCCGCCTCGGGCGACCGCTGTTCCTCGGCGGCGGCTTCCTCCTCTATGCGCTCGGGGCGGTGATCGCCGCGTTCCACGGGCATCCGATCGACGGGCGCCGCTACGCGCTCGGGCAAGGCGCGGTCACGGCGTTCCAGTTGATGACCCACTATGCGAACGATTACTTCGACTATGACGTGGACCTCGCGAACCTGACGCCGACGAAGTGGTCGGGCGGCAGCCGGGTCCTGTCCGATGGCGAGCTGCCGCGGCACGTCGCGCTGATCGCCGCGGGCGCGCTGGGCGTGATCGGCTTCGCGGTGTCGGCGGTCCTCGCCCGGGACAGCGGGAGCTGGACGTTGCCGACGCTGATCGCGATCTTCGTGCTGTCGTGGGAGTACAGCGCGCCGCCGCTGCGGATGTGCGCGACCGGCCTGGGCGAGCTCGACACGGCGATCGTCGTCACCGGCCTCGTCCCGTGGCTCGGGTTCTACGTGCAGGCGCCCGATCTCGGCGGGGTGTCGATGTTGCTGCTCGCGGTCGGCCCGCTCGCGCTGTTGCAGTTCGCGATGCTGCTCGCGATCGAGTTCCCCGATGCCGCCGGCGACGCCGTGACCGGCAAGCGCACGCTCGTGGTCAAGCTCGGCGTGGCGCGCGCGTCGCAGCTCTACGTGATGATCACGACGCTCGCGTTTCTGTGGCTCCCGCTCGCCGCGATGGCCGATCTCCCGACCCGGGTGGTGATCGCCGCGACCGCGCCGGCGCCGCTCGCGGCGTGGCGGATCTCGCGCGTCGCCGATGCCACCGATCCGATGTCGTTCGAGAAGCTGACGTTCTTCGCCGTGTTCCTGCTCGTCGGAACCTCGCTCGCCGAGGTGATCGCGTTCGCGACGCTGCTCTGACTAGCCCGAGGTGAGAAGAGGCGAGCGAACCTCGGCAGGCCGCGGATCGAGCTCGCCGCCCAGGGCATTCGTAGCTCTTACAGGATCACGCCGACGCAGCACTTGCTGCTCGCATCGCAGTACGTCCCGCCCGGGCACGCGGCGCCGCTGGCGCAGCTGGTCAGACCCGTGGGGCAAGAGGTCATACCGCCGCACGAGGCCGGTAGATCGCTCGGATCCTGGCCGGGGCAGAGGACACAGGTGGTACCTCCGCAATCCGAGTCCCCGCACGAACCCGATTGAACGCAACGCGCACACGACGCCGGATCTGACAGCGTGTCCACGGTGCAGTTGGGCGAGACGTTCGGGTTGGTGAGAACGTCGTAGCACTGGCTCGGATTGTTCGGATCGCACAGCGTGCAGCAGCCGAAGCAGTCGCAGCCCGGCGGCGTCAAGGCACCGCAGTAGTCGATACACATCGGCGACAGCGGCTTGGTACCGAGCGGCGGCGGGCAATCCGCCGGGTCGTACTGGTTCGCGCCGATCGGACACGCCGCCACGGTCGCGGCCCCGAGCAAGCAACAGACATGGATGTTGCAGCCGTCGTTGCCGGAGCCGCTGTTGCCGTCGAAGAAGCAGTCTTGCTTCACCGCATCGACGTTGTCGCCCGGGATCCCGGTCTGGAACGACGACTCGTCGTTGTCGAGCGGCCCGGTGCAGTGGATATCGAACGAGTCGATGTACCCATCGTTATCGTCATCGATGCAGTTGGAGCACTGCGGCTTCGTGAGATCTGGACCGGCGCACTCCGCCGGCAGCGCGGCGTCGAACGCCGGACCTCCATCGTCACCACCTCCGTTGTTGCCGTCGATGCTGCTACCGCCATGGTTTCCACCGCAGGCAGCGAGGGTCGCGATCAGGATCAGGTATCTCATCGAGAGTCTCCCTTCACGTGTGCGATCAGTTCGCGTGCATCGTCGGCATTCTTGCCGCCTGGAAATTGCTTCAGATACGTCTCGAGTAGAGAGGTGGCCCGCGGATCCTTGCGGTCGGCGGCGAGCCGGCCCGCCGCGAACAGCGCGACCTCGGCCCATCGGCTCGTGCCGTGCGCCAGCTCGATGTACCCGGCGAGCGCCACGGAGGGACTGCGCACCTCGATGGCCGCGAGATGTTCGTATCTCGCGCGCTCGAGCTCGGCGGTCTGGGTGTCGTTCCCTGGTTCGGGCTTGCGATCGCTCTTCGGGTCGATGCGGGTCCCGGGCTTCGTGCGCTTCGGTTCGGCCACCGGCCTGGAAGGGACTGGTTCGGCGGGCCCGGCTTCGTCCGATGGCGCGGCGGGTTCGAGCTGGGCGGTCCGAGGCGCGGGGATGACCTCCGTCGGATGGTCCGAGCTCCAGCGCTGGCCGGCCGCGACCGAGACCTTGGTGCCACGGAGCTGCACCTCGACGAGGCCGTGGTCGACCGCGACGCTCGCGCGTTCGCCGCTTCGGGCGACGTGGAACCGCGTGCCAACCACGCGTACGATCGTGTCACCGGCCACCACCACGAACGGTGGGCGGCTACCGCGCGGCGCGACCGAGAACCACGCGCCACCGTGCTCGAGCAGCGCGCTCGGCGTGGTCGTGTCGTGGGTCATCACGAGGGCGCTTTCGGCGTCGAGCGTGACATGTGCGTCACCGAACGAGACCGACGACGGCGACGCGCCGGAGACCACGCGAGCGGGTTGGCCGTCGCTCGCCAGCTCGTTGCCCCTGCGCGTTCCAAGGATGACCGCGAGGACCGCGGCCGCCGCGAGGACCGGCCCGGCGATCCGGATCCAACGTCGCGTGGGCGTGGGCTCGGGAGCAGGCGCCACCGTGGCGTTGTCGATGCGGGTCCACAGGCCACGTTCGACGCGGACCCACGCGACATCGGAGAGCGGCTCGATGGGCGGGGGACCCAGACGATCTTGTTGACTCATCGGTCACCTCCCTGCAGCTCGGCGAGATAGCTCGAGAGCACGTCGTCCTTCGCGGCACGCTTCATCAGATCTTTTCGCGCGCGCCAGACGCGCGTCTTGACGGCGATCACGCTCGACTCGGTCAGTTGTGCCACCTCGGACAACGACCGGCCGTCGATCACGGCGAGCGCGAACGCGATGCGCTGCTTGGGTTCGAGCCGATCGAGCGCGGCGTAGAGCCGGCGAGCAGCCTCGCGGACCTGGACATGACGGCGCGTATCGGCGTCGCCTGCCAGGCTATCTTCGATCAACGCGAGATCGATGGCAGGTGGTCGGCGCCGGCTGATCGCGAGGTATGCGACCCGGGTCGCGATCGTCTGGCACCACCGGCTCAACGTGCTGTCGCCGCGGAACGAAGCCAGGGCGCGAAAGATCTCGACGAACGCGTCCTGGATCAGGTCTTCGAGGTCGCGGTTCGCTCCGAGGATTCGATACAGCGCGTGGTGCACCGAGGCGCGCTGGGCGAGGAACAGCTCTCGTTGTGCCGGCCGATCACCCGACGCCGCTCGTTGGGCCAGGTCGAGGCCCTGCTCACGCGCGGAGGCTGGCGCGATGCCCATGGTTTGATAGTGGGGTGACCCCGCCCAAAGGTCGCAGCGAACTTGCGATCGTTTCGAACCCTCGAAATCCCTCGGATCGCCTACTGACCGAGGTCAGCTGCGACAAACACGCCAACGGCCATCGCAAACGCCGGGACCGCGAACAGCTCGCCGTTGCCGCTGAGCTTGCTGTAGGTCGGTGTGCCAGCAACCGCATCGAGCTCGATGGAGCCACCCGTGCTCCACGGCCCGGCACGCCAGCGGATCCAGGCACCGCCGCGGAGCATCGCAAGCGTCGCGCTCTCGTGGCGAGCGGTCGCCATCTCGCTCCCTTCGAACGTCGATCGCGTGACGCCGATTGCCGCGTGCGGCTCGATCTCCCAGCCTCCGCGGTCGAGCGTCCAGCCGGCGACGGCGAGCATGGTCCAGTCGCTCCATGTCCCCTTGAAGCTGGCCTGCTTGACCTCCGCGCTAGCGCCCAGATCCCCGGCGAGCCCGAACCGCCACGCCCGACGAGCCCACGGTCGAACCAGGACAGCACCGACGACGCGTGCGCCGAGGCTGGTCTCCGAGCCGCGCGCCACGCGCATCGCGACAGCGGCCTGGGCGCGGAGCTCGGGACCGGTCTCCGGCTCGGACGCCATGACGCCGGCAACGACCGCGACGTCATTCTCGGGCGGTGGTGGCGGCAGGCGCATGAGGGTCTTCACGGTCAGGGCCGCAGCCGCAGCGCCCACCGGATCGAGCACGCCGGCGATCCCATCGCGATGCTCCGCGGCGCTACGCTCCCGATCGAACACGACGAGGTCGCCGTTTCGACGCCACACCACGAAGCGCGCGAGCTGCGCGGTCGCTCGCGCCTCGGCCTCCCCGGTGCTGGCGGGCGCGGTGGGTTCGAAGACGATCACGAGTCGCCAGGGCGCGAGGACGTTCGCGAGCGCGCGCCGCAACTCTGGATCCGGATCGGCGACCACGATGCGCACGCCAGGTGGCGCGGCGTGCGCGGTCACGCACGCGAGCGCGAGCACGACAGCGATCCGGATCAACGGGGGCATGGCTTCGAGCGAGGCGGCACGCGTGCGAAGCGTAGATCGGATCTGGGGTGGCCGCGCGTCGGCACGACGATCACACCTCCCACCGGATCGAGCTTCTCTGACAGATTCATGTGACCGGGACCCACGTCCTCACGGACGTTGAGGTTGGCGCGGCGCCACGCCTGACAGGCTTGCGTCCGAGCGAGCGCAGCTTTCCAGGCACTTACACCAGTTCCAGGATCCTGCGACACCGCACCGCACGCGGCGCGGCCCGGGCATGCGCATCCTACGTCCATGGCGCGAACGGAAGCACAGAGCGACTTCGTGTTCCGGCCTCGCGTGGAACAGGCGCCTGCAGGTCCGATCGACGATGGCACCGGGCCGGTCGAGCTGCCGCCCGCCCCGCGGTTGTCCTCGGAGGCGAGCGCGACGTCCACGAAGTGGATGCTGCGGATCACGTTCCTGATGCTGCTCGCGCTCGCGCTGTTGTGCACGATCGGTCCTCACATCCCCTCGGGCGGGTGACGCGCCCCGCGGAGCTTCCGGTCGGCTTACAGCCAGTCGGACAGGAACGCGTCGGACTCGGCGAGCATGCGCGGCAGCGACGCGACGAGCTCGTGACCGTCATCGAGCTCGGTGAGCCGGATGTTCGACTGCTTGGCCGCGAACTCGCGCGAGGTCTCGATCGGCACGACCTCGTCGTGCTTGCCGTGAAAGATCAGCGTGGGGACCCGGATCTTCGGGAAGCCGCGGTCGATCGCGGCGGCGTCCTCGACGAAGCCGAAATCGATCTTCGCGGGTGCGTTGGTGGTGTGGTCGGTGACCTCGCGCCAGCCGCTGCGCTTCCAGTCATCCCAGCCGGTCCCGAGGGTCTGCTGCCAGCGGGTGATCAGCTGGAACGCGGGTGCGATCAGCACGAGCGCGATCACGCGGTGGTCACGTTCGGCGACGCGTGCGGCGGTCAGCCCACCGAGCGAGCTGCCGATCAGGATCGCGGCATTGGATTCGCCACCGATCGCCGTCCGGGTGGTCTCGATCATCGAGGACAGCCGGAGGTGCTCGAACGAGGGAACTCGCAGATCGAGGCGGTCGACCACGATCCCGCGCTTGGCGTGGTGCTCGGTGAATGCGACGCCCTTGGTCGAGCCAGGGCCCGACGCAAAGCCGTGTAGGTAGAGGAAGCGCGGAGCCATGCGCGGAGGGTATCCTCTTGCAGGCCTATTCTATAGTGTTATAGTTACACCATGTCGCAGATGGATCGCGCTCGGGTGGCCCTCGAGGGGCTCTCGGTGGCCGACGCGTTTGGGGAGCAATTGCTCCATTCGGGCCCCAATGGGCGAGTCCTCGCCCTTTCAGCGCATACGGCCCCGGTCGGCCGCCGCTGGATATGGACCGATGATACGGCGATGGCGATCTCGATCGTCGAGGTGCTCGAGACCCATGGCGGGATCGATCCCGAGGCCCTCGCCGGGGCCTTTGCCCGGCGCTACGCGCTCGATCCTGCCCGCGGCTACGGCCGTGGCGCCCACGAGATTCTCGCGGAGATCGTCGACGGAACTCCCTACGATGTGGCCGCGCGGCGGCTGTTCGACGGCCAGGGCTCGTGCGGGAACGGCGGCGGCATGCGCTCGGCACCGATCGGCGCGTACTTCGCCGGCGAGCTCGATGCCGCGGTCGAGCACGCGCGGCGCTCCGCGGCACCGACGCACGCGCACCCGGACGGCGTGGCGGGGGCGATCGCGGTCGCCGTGGCGGCCGCGGCGGTGTTCGCGGGCGAGCGCGACCCACGCGCGCTGCTCGACACGGTGATCGCCCGGACCCCGGCCGGTGCCACGCGCGTCGGCCTGGCGCGCGCGATCTCGTTGCTGGGGGCCGAGCCGATCACCGCCGCGGCGGAGCTCGGCAACGGCAGTCAGGTGATCTCCTCCGATACGATCCCGTTCGCGGTGTGGTGCGCCGCGACCCACCTCGCGGACTACGCCGGTGCGCTGTGGGCTTGTGGCGAGGTCGGTGGTGACATCGACACCACGTGCGCGATCGTCGGCGGAATCGTCGTCGGTGCGGTGGGCGTCGCCGGGATTCCGGTCTCGTGGCGAGCCGCGCGCGAACCGTTGCCGTTGTGATCTGCGGCCGTGCGACGGGTCCGAGGTGCCGCGTGTCATGCACCTCGCGGTGATCTTCGTCGGGGGATCGCGGCACGTTGGGCCCGGGTGTCGCGGCGTGCGGGACATGATCCGTCCGCTGGGAGGGCGCGATCCGGCGTGGCCGAACCGGCGGGCGCCATGACATGATCGCGCGATGCGCCACCTGTGGCTGACCGTGTTCGTGCTCGCGGCGTGCGGTGGATCCTCGAAGCCCGCGGTGACGCCGGGCGCGGGTGACAAGCCGGTCGGTCCGTCGTGCGCGCAGGTCAGCGACCAGATCATCGTGCTGGGCAGCACCGGCGCGAAGGACGCGCCGACCGACGCGATCGATCACATGCGGATCAAGCTCACCAGGCAGTGCGAGGACACCGCGTGGTCACTCGCGGCGAGGCAGTGCGTGTTGGATGCGAAGACCGCGGCCGAGACGAACGCCTGCGAGCCGCTGTTCACCGACGCGCAGCGCGCCGCGTGGGATCCCGGGACGCCGCAGGACACGCCGGTGCCGAACACAACGCC
>WBZN01001311.1_pt1 | contig 15408 bp, 11 predicted proteins | sample 5204281 | NCBI WGS metagenome assembly WBZN01 (sample SAMN12344347, study PRJNA552823) | activated sludge metagenome | biome: Activated sludge suspended growth; feature: Nitrification reactor; material: Wastewater; isolation source: activated sludge from nitrification reactor of wastewater...
TCGGGGAACTGGCCTCCCCCGGGCAGCCGCTGCTCAAGATGGAAGATCCCGAACAACTCCGGCTGGAAGCGACCGTGGCCGAAAGCGATGTGCGGGTGGTGTCGGTCGGGTCGCCGGTCCCGGTCGTAATCGATGCGTTGGGTGCCGATCCCCTCAAGGGGAAGGTGTCGCAGATTCTTCCCGCCGGCGACCCGCAAACCCATACCTTCACGATGAAGGTGGACCTTCCTAAAACGGGCGGGCTCAAGTCGGGAATGTTCGGTCGGCTCCGCTTGGACAAAGGGATGAGCACGACGCTGCTCCTCCCGAAGTCGGCCTTCATCGAGCGCGGCGAGCTGGCCAGCCTATTCGTGGTCGGGAGCGACCGGGTGGCTCGTCTTCGATGGGTGAAGATCGGCCGTGCGTTGGAGCAGGGGGTTGAAGTCCTCTCCGGCGTGGACGCCGGTGAGCGAGTCATCGCGGACGGGGCCAAGGGCCGTGACGGCGCGCTCGTGCAGGATATGACGGCGGTGGCGTTGCCGCCGCAGGTGCCATGAAGCGGATGGGGAAAGCCACGTTTCTCGTGGAGCGTATCTCGTCGGAACACATGAATCGTGGAGAGATGCGAGCGACGCTTCACAGGAGACGAACAACTTGTGAAGCACGGTTTAAGCAATGACACATAGCTCCCTGGGAGTGAGCGGCCGCCTTGCGGCGCTGTTTGTCGGCAGCAAACTTACCCCATTGATCATCATCGCCAGCCTCCTGCTCGGGCTGTTCGCCATTGTCCTGACCCCGCGAGAAGAAGAGCCGCAGATCGTCGTGCCCATGGCCGACGTCTGGCTGTCGTTTCCCGGGGCCTCCGCGAAGGTGGTTGAAGAACAGCTCACCAAGCCCATCGAGCGCAAGCTGTCCGAAATCAAGACCGTCGAATATGTCTACTCCATCTCCCGTCCCGGCGGGGCGTTAATCATCGTCCGCTTCTATGTCGGCGAACCGATGGAACAGAGCCTGGTGGATCTCTACGATAAATTGATGTCGAACCAGGATCTGCTGCCGCCGGGCGCTCAGCCGTTTCAAGTCAAACCGAGGGACGTGAACGATGTGCCGATCGTCACCCTGACCCTGTCCAGTGAGCGGTATACGGATTTCCAGCTGCGGCAACTGGGCGATCAGGTCCTGGAAGATGCGAAGAAGGTCCCCGGCACTGCAGCTGGTTTCGTGGTGGGCGGTCGCGGCCGGGAGTTGCGTGTCCAGATCGATCCATCACGCCTGAAGGCCTATGGTCTCACGCCGCTGCGGGTCGCCGGCGTCATTCAGGGCGAAAACGTCGCGTTGCCCACCGGCCGCTTCGAAAGCCGGAATGAAAGTTTTCTGGTGGAGACCGGCCGGTTCATCCGCTCGAAAGAGGACCTAGAGGGGGTGGTCGTCGGCGTCAACGAACAACGGCCGGTGTACCTTCGCCAGGTGGCCGAGGTGATCGATGGCCCGACCGAAGCGACCAGTTATGTGTGGCATGCCGAGGGACCCGGCGGTGCGCATGACACGTTAGACGTGAAAGGTGAAACGACTGCTCCCGCTTCTCGCCCGGTACCGTTCACGTCTCGTGAAAATCAGGCTGTGACCGTGGCGATTGCGAAACAAGCCGGCACCAACGCCGTAACGATTGCGCAGGGCGTCATTCGAAAAGTCGAGGCACTCAAAGGAACCCTGATTCCCGACGATGTGCGGGTGACGGTGACGCGCGACTACGGAGAAACCGCCGACGAGAAAGCCAACGAGTTGCTCTGGCATCTCCTGATCGCCGTGGTCGCCGTCGTGGTGTTCCTCGGACTGACACTGGGGCTGCGCCCCGCGCTGGTGGTTTCAATCGCGATTCCGCTCACGCTCGCCCTGACCCTGTTCATTTCCATGCTCATCGGCTACAGCATCAATCGCGTGACGCTGTTCGCGTTGATCTTTTCCATCGGCATTCTCGTGGATGATGCCATCGTGGTGGTGGAGAACACCTATCGGCATCTCACGCTTCGGCTTCGCCCGCACCGTGAAGCCTCGCTGTTTGCCGTCGACGAGGTCGGCAACCCGACGATTCTGGCCACCCTGACGGTGATTGCCGCGCTCCTGCCCATGGCGTTTGTCTCGGGCTTGATGGGGCCCTACATGCGGCCCATCCCGGTGAATGCGTCTATTGCCATGTTCGTGTCCCTGCTGGTCGCGTTCATCGTCATTCCCTGGTTCTGCCAGACCTGTTACCGGCCCGGTGTGCACATGGCCGGGGTCGATCACGAATCGTTCGAAGGCAGCCGCAGTTATCGCCTGTACCAGCGGCTCCTGGCTCCGGTGTTGTCCCATCCGGTCGTGGCCTACCTGGTGTTGGCGGTCATTGCGCTCTTGCTGGTCGGGTCGGTGGCGCTGTTCTACACCCGGGCGGTGGTGGTGAAGATGCTGCCGTTCGACAACAAAAGCGAGCTGCAGCTGGTGATCGATATGCCGGAGGGCACGACGCTTGAGGAAACGGCCCGGGTGACGAAGGCTTTGACGCAGTACGTGCGAACGATTCCGGAGACCCGCGATTACCAAGCGTATGTCGGCACGGCTGCGCCGTTCAATTTCAACGGACTGGTTCGGCACTACTATCTGCGCGACCAACCGTACGAGGCCGACATTCAAATCAATCTGGTCGCCAAAGAACGACGGAAGGCGCAAAGCCATGACATTGCGCAACGGATTCGTTCTGCGGTGCAGGACATCGGGCGGCCCTTCGGAGCGAACGTGAAAGTACTGGAGGTGCCACCCGGCCCGCCGGTGCAATCTGTGTTGGTGGCGGAGATCTATGGGCCCGACTACGAGCGGCAGAGGGCGATTGCGCGAGAGGTCCGCGGACTGTTCGAGACGACGGCCGGCGTCGTCGATGTCGATGACTACCTCGAAGCCGACCAGGTGAAGTATGTGTTCAGCGTGGATCGCGCGAAGGCGGCGTTGGCCGGGATTCCCTCAGAGGAAATCGTCCGGACGTTACGACTGGCATGGGAAGGCGCCGACGTAGGACTGGTGCACATTCCCAAAGAGAATCGGCCGGTGCAGGTGCGGTTGCGCCTGCCGGTCATCGAACGGACCGGCCTGGAGCATCTCGGCGAGATTTCGTTGCGAACCCCGGCGGGCCACATGGTGCCGTTGTCTGAGCTGATTCGAGTGGAACAGACCGTGCGGGAGAAAGCGATTTATCACAAGAACCAAAAGCCGGTCGTCTATGTGATTGCGGATGTGGGTGGAGTGGGCCCTGACAAAGGTGAGAGTCCGGTCTATGGTGTGATGGGAATCGGGAAAAAACTGGAGCAGCTGGTGTTGCCGGAAGGGTATGCGATGACGCAGCAGTATGCCGCACAGCCCTGGTCGGAACAGCGGTTTGCGATGAAGTGGGACGGCGAATGGCACATTACCTATGAAACATTTCGAGATATGGGGATCGCCTTTGCGGTGGCGCTGCTGTTGATCTATTTGCTGATCGTGGCGCAGTTCCAATCGTTTCTCACGCCGGTGGTGATCATGGCGCCCATTCCGCTCACGCTCATCGGCATTCTTCCCGGTCACTGGCTCACCGGGTCTTATTTCACGGCCACGTCGATGATCGGATTTATCGCCCTCGCCGGTATCATTGTGCGCAATTCGATTCTGCTGGTCGATTTCATCCAACATCAGGAGGCGGAGGGGGTCTCGCTGTTGGAGGCGGTGATTCGCGCGGGCGCGATCCGGACCCGTCCCATTCTGTTGACGGCCGCGGCATTGATGGTCGGGGCGTTCGTGATTATTCTCGACCCGATTTTCCAAGGGCTGGCCGTCTCGCTGTTGTTCGGCGTCGGCGCCTCGACGGTTCTGACGCTGGTCGTCATTCCCGTGCTCTACTACCTGTGGATCGGTGGCCCTCGAAATTCACCTGCCGGTCTGATACCGAAACAGGAGCACACCGAGCTGCCGCAGCCGATTGCGGGCAGCCAACCGGGATGAGCCGGAGCTGATTCCGTCCCGCCGGTCTGCCGCCATCTGCTACAACCCCGCGAGGAAGCCTGTCGCGAACCTCCACGATTCGGCTCTACGCTGGTCCCCGATCGACGCCGATCCGTCCGTTCCATCGGCGATGATGCGGGCTTCGATGTCGAGGCGTGGGAGGGTGTCATCTTTGCACATCGATACGCTATGGATAGGGATGTCGAAATGGTCTGTCTGCCTGCTCAATGTTGAAAGGAGGGTACTGTGAGGCGGTTATTGAGACTCTGCTTATTGGTGCAGGTGTGTTCTGTCTTCATCCTCCTGCCATGGACTCCCGGCTCGGCCGCTGAGCCGCCGGCCGGGACACCGGAACTGCGGTTGAGTTTGCACGAGGCGATTCAGGCGGCCATCGACAACAATGCCAATGTGCGGTTATTGAAAGAACGGATCGTGGCCGCTCAATCGGCGGCCAACGCCAGTTTGGGAACGTTATTGCCGAACGTCTCCGGGTTCATGAGCGGGAGTCATCAAACCGTCAATCTCGCCGCCTTCGGATTTCCTCCCGACAGACTTTCCGGATTGGGACTGCAGAGACCGGTGACCGAACCGTTCGATGTCTACAACGCACGGGCCAGCCTCGTGCAGAACATTTTCAGCCTGAGCCTGATTCAACGCTGGCGGGCGGCGAAAACCGGCGTCGATGTGGCGGGATTTGAAGCCGAGGTGACCAAGCGCGACGTGATGGCCACGGCAGGACTCCTGTATATGGAAGCCTCCCGGGCTGAAGCGGCGGTGAAAGCCCGGCTGGCAGATCTCGAACTCAGTCAGCAACTGTTAAAACTGGCGCAGGATCGTAAGCAGGCGGGTGTCGCCACGGGGCTGGATGTCACGCGTGAAGAAGTGCAGCTGGAAAATACACGTCAGCGACTCCTGGTGGCCCAGAATGATCACGAAAGCGCGAAGCTGAACCTCATCCGTGCGATAGGCATCGATTTCAACGTCACCGTCATATTGACCGACGAGCTCACGCTGGCCACCGTCGAATCTCAAACTCCCGCAACGGCCCTGTCGGTAGCGCGTGAGAATCGCGCCGAATTGAAGGCGCAACTGACGCGGCAAAAGCTGGCGTCCCTCAGTCTCAGTTCCGTGACCAGTGAGCGGATTCCGTCGCTCTCCTTGAACGGCGACTACGGGTGGATCGGACTCAAACCGGACGAAGCCTTGGCGACACGATCCGTCGGGCTGATGCTCTCGGTGCCCATCTTCGACGGCGGGCAACGGGAGGGGCGGATTTCAGAAAGTCGGAGCCGTGTGCGGCAGGAATTGATCCGAATGAAGGACGTGTCCGATCAGGTGACACTCGAAGTCCGAAATGCGCTGCTCACGCTCGACTCCTCCACGCAGCAAGTGGCGGTGGCCGAGAAAGGATTAGCCCTGGCGATGAAGGAACTGACCTTTGCACGCGACCGTTTCGCGGCCGGCCTCGCGACCAATATTGAAATTACGAACGCCCAGACGTCGGTGGCGCGCGCCCGTGACAACCTGATCGAAGCGCTCTTCCGTTTCAATGCGTCCCGTATCAATCTGGCCAGGGCGAAGGGGGAAATCGAGCAACTGTTCTAGCAGGATGCGGAAACAGGCCGCCAGCAGCGTTCTCACAAGACACTGCCGCCTCACCGGCTCGGCGGCGTTCACAAACGTCACGCGCGTTATTCCGCGCGTCGTGAACCTCAGAGGCTCACCCTACCGCGAGAATACGATTCGACTTTTCGCTCGTTGCGGCCTGGCTGGACGGCCTGTTTGCGCATCCTGCGGTTGGTTTTGACGCAAGCCGGCATGTGGAGCTACGTGCGACCTATTACGCAACCAGCGCGTTTTTCCGCAGCCTGCTCGCCCGCATTATTCATGACGGTTCGTCGCGAAATCGTCGGGCCGCGTCGCGAGACCGGGGCGCGGAGCCGGGAGGACCCGAAGCGTACTTGTGCAGTCTATGGAAACCGACGCAGCCGGGAGGGAGATGGGGCGAGGTAAGGCTTGACCGGTACCAGTGAGATGCCGTAAAGCCTGTGTGGACGGAATTGCTTCCTGTCCGGCGTCAGGCGAGAAGTCAGAAACGAATCGCAAGAGAAGGTGGTGGGATGATGACGACCAGCGGAGACCAGCAGCATCCTGAGGTGCGAGAACCGGGACTGACGACCTTCGATCTCCTCGGGTCTCTGGAGCGACTCAAGCGGGAGCCGGACTGGCTGGATGGCCAAGACCGTACGCTGATCCTGACAAAGTCCGCGTCGATGCGTGTCGTCATGCGGGTGTTGCATGCGGGGAGCGCATTGGGTACCCATAAGGCGGACGGGATGATTTCCGTGCAGGTGCTCCAAGGCCGGATTGAATTTATTGCCGATGGCCTGAAGAGCGATATGAGACAAGGGCACTTGCTCGTGCTGACGGGTGGCGCACCACATTCGCTGCGGGCCATCGACGAGTCGGCCATTCTCATTACCATAGCCGTCGATCAGGCACGATAGGAACTCCCATGGCAGATATGAGTGTCCCGCCGTCGCAGCTCGAGGCCGGTCCTTCGCCCCCTACTTTGAGGTCCGCTTGGGCTGCGCTGTGGGAAAATCCAGGCAGCTCCCGATATCTTGGGGCGCTGCTCTTGGCGTTGGTCGGCGGTTGGGGCTATTTCGCGAACCTGCATCTGTCGTTGTTGGAAGGCAGCGAAGGACTGTATGCCGGCATTGCAGGGGAAATGGGGCGCCGGCGTGAATTTTTCGACCTGACCTATCATGATGTGCCGTACTTCAATAAGCCGCCGCTGTTCTTTTGGTTGCTCAATCTCTCGACATCGATATGGGGCGACCACGAAATTGCCTTGCGCCTGCCCGGCTCGCTGGCGGCCGTGGGCACCATCATCCTGACCTATGTGCTTGGAGTCAGGCTGGTGTCTCCGGCGGCCGGATTCTGGGCGGCGCTGGTCGTCGCCACCAGCCATGTGTTTCTCTGGTACGGACGCCGTGTGTTGTTCGATTCGACCCTCACGTTTCTGGTCACACTCGCCCTCTTCGCGTGGATTCATGTGCAATTGTTGGGGCGAAGCTCACGCTGGTATCTGCTCGCCTTCATCAGCATGGCTCTCGGTGCGATGTTAAAGGAGATGCACGGGTTTTTTCTGCCGCTGCTGGTCATGGCGCTGTATGCCGCCATCCAGCGCGATACGCGGATGTTGAAGGACGGCTATTTCTGGGCCGGCCTGGCCTTGGCTGTCGCGCTGATGGCGGGGTATGCGCAGATGCTGGGACCCGGGTATCAGCACCATTTTCGAATCGGCAAAGCCATCGAGTCGACCTGGAATACGGGATTCATCGGCAAACCTGGCCCGGCTACCGACGGGCATCCCCTCTATTGGTATCTGGGGATGATGTGGGCTGACTTTTTCCCCTGGTGCGCGGTGCTTCCGTCGGCGCTGCTCTTGCTCTGGGCCAAACGCCCGTTTCGTGCTCATCCCATGGAGTTGCTCCTATTGGTCTGGGTGGTGGGGCTCTTCACCGCCTTCAGCCTGGCGACTCTCAAGCGTGAGCCCTATCTCACGACGGTTGTGCCCGGTATCGGCTTGATGATCGGATACTACTATCACCGGGTGTTCTCCTCAGGCGAAGAAACGGCCTCGATGGCTCCGCTCCTCAGGACCCTGCTGGCGCTGTTGGCGGTGACGTTCGCTGCCGGGATGTTCTTCGGCGCAGCCCCCCTTCGTCGCCGCTGGCTGGTGTCGTCCCCCATGGTGTCGCCGATGTTCATCGTGACGATCGTCTCGTTGGCCGGCGCGCTGTTCTATGCCGTGGTCAGATCGCGCGTACGGTTTGCGCTCAACATGGTCGGTGCCCTTGCGATCGCGTACATGGTGCTGGTGGTGAACTACGTGTTTCCCGCGATCGATCAGGCCGCGTCGCCCCGGAAAGCGGTCGAGGAAATCAAAGCCCTGGCACTGGGAACCCAGCCCGCCCTGTTCATGTATATCCCCGGGTGGCCGAAGAATGAAGATGCGCTGTATTATCTGAAGCGGGACACAGTGGTGCCGGATCTGGCGACTCAGGAGGCGGTGCTGGACGCGGTGCGCAAGCACGGTACGATCCGGGTGGTGACGGAGGAGCGACATGCCGCTGCGCTGCAGGGGCATGCGGGGTTGGTCGTGGGAAGGTTACAGGAGTTTCGGCAACCCGGTCACAAACATTTGTTCCTGCTGTCTGTTGAGCCGCATGCCTCCGCTCCGGCGCTATGAGCCGGGCGAGCGACGAGCCGTTCGATGCCAAGTTCGTCGCTGTGTCTTGTGTTGATCCCTTGGCTCTGTTGCATTCTGCCCCAGAGCCAAGGAGTCCCTCTGTAGCAGTCCTCCCCGATTCCGCCCCGCACGGTCAGGCTCCCGTCTCTCCTTCTCCGGTCTTGCTGTAAACTTTCGGCTGCCGCTACGCCGGCGTGGAGTAGGGCTCCATCCTTGCACCTCTAATCAGGAGGGTACCGGTTTTGCGCGGTTATCTGTGCCTGATTCCGGATGAGGCTGTGCTGAGCCATTCTGTTGAACGAAGGAGAAGCATGCATCCGATCCATCCGATGGTCGTCCATTTTCCCATCGCATTACTGTTGGCGAGCACCCTGTTCGATGCGTTGGCGTTTCGATGGCGGAGCCAACAGTTTCGGGATACCAGTTTGTCTCTGCTGGTACTCGGCATCCTGGCAGCCGGAGTGGCGGTGCTCACCGGGCACTTCGCCGAGGAGGCGGTGGAGCGCAGCGGCATCCCGAAACAGGCCATTGAAATTCATGAGGAGCTTGGCGGCTCCGTGTTCTGGGTGTTTCTCGGCCTGCTCGGGCTGCGTGTGGCGTCTTCATGGGGTTGGATGCGGGAGCAGCCGAGGCTGGTGTTGGCCATCGGCCTGAGCGGCGGGCTGTTGTTGTTGATTGCGAGTTATTTCGGCGGGGATCTGGTCTATCGATTCGGTGCCGGCGTCCTGCCACGATGAACACGGTTCCCGGGCGAGGTTCACTCTGTGACGTTCAGGAGGGCATTCACATGACGACACGTATGGTGATGTTGTTGATCCTGTGCATGCTGCCTGCCGTTGTCCAGGCCGATGAACCGTTGTTTCGCGCGCCGTGGAAGGAACGGGCTGTGTTGCGAGCCGGGCAGGTCGTGCAGGGGGATTATTTCGCCTTCGGCCCCCATGTGGAAATTTCCGGCATCGTGAACGGCGATCTGTATGCCGCCGGTGGTGAGGTGCTTGTCGATGGAGTGGTCAACGGCGATGTGATCGTGGCGGGAGCCAAAGTGATCCTCTCCGGTACGGTGGCGCAGGATGCCAGAATTGCCGGAGCGCAAGTGACGGTGAGTGGAACCATCGGGAGGAACGCCACTCTCGGTGGGGCGGATGTGTATCTGACCGAAACGGCAAAGGTGCGGGACAACCTGATCGCCGGCGGAGGCCATGTGCAACTTGCCGGGTCTGTCGGTCGGGATGCGAGGGTCGGTGCCTGGAACGCGACGCTGTCAAACCAGATTGAGCGAGATTTGATCGTGGCGGCTGGGTCGGTGCGTCTCACCTCGAAGGCCGCGGTCGGTGGCAGGCTGAGGTACTGGGGTGAAGCGGCTCCCTCAATCGACGAAGAGGCGACTGTTCGGGGTGCGATTATACAGCGGCCGTTGCCCGAAGGCTGGAGCATTGAACGGGCGCGCCAGGGGATCGTCGGCATCCGGCTCATGGCTGCGTTCATCGGATTTGTTTCGACGTTGATCCTGGGATTGGTGCTCCTAAGGGTCTACCCGATCTTTGCCAGGCGGGTCACCGCGACGATCCGTGAGCGTCCGGTACCGTCCCTCGGCTGGGGCACGGTCGCTCTGGTCGCTACGCCGGTGGTGGCGCTGAGTTTCGTTGTCACCTTGTTCGCGCTTCCGATCGGCCTGTTTCTGCTCGCCCTGTATGGCGCGACGGTCTATCTGGCGAGAGTCTATGCCATCACCTATGTGGGACAGATGTTGATTCGTCGCCAGGAGGACTCCTCCTCGCTGGCCTGGCCCTTCGTGGCGGGGCTGGTCCTGTATTCGCTGCTGTCGCTTATTCCGTTAGTCGGAGGGCTGTTGACGTTGCTGGTGGTGCTGTTCGGGCTGGGCTCGCTGTTGATGACGAAGAAGGAACTTATTGTGACGTTGCGGGAGCAGGGGCAAGTATAAGGTGGTGCCTGTAGGCCATAGACTGTCTCCAGGGCGTCAATGCCTGGTTCCGGGATGTCTTGTTATCGGCCTGATCCTGTTGAGTTTCACCGGCTTGACTCGTTCCATCGCCGGGGAAGAGACGATGGAGCGGGAAGCGGTGGACTGCCGATATTCCTCGGGTGCCGAAAGGTCGGAGCAGGCGGCCCCATGGAGGAGTCATCCGTTGCCGAACGACGATGTGTTCAGCCCGCTTCTCGCCGATCCGAAACAGCCGCGGTTCTTTGCCAGTTATCAAGCGACTCGCGCGCGGGACGTCGGGCGGTCCGTCGCAATTGCCTCGGTGGGATTCGGTGAGAATTTCGGACTGTGGGGGCGTCGCGAGGAGGGCAGCTGCAATGGGTTTCAAGTGGGCATCCTGGCCGGTGTGTTCTCCCAGTTCAATCTCGATGCGCCGTCCTTCGATTTACTCAACAGTGACTTCACGATCGGGCTCCCGTTCAGCTGGCGCCAGGGGCCGTTTTCAACGCGCGTGCGACTCTACCATCAGAGTAGTCACCTGGGCGATGAGTTGCTGCTCGGCAACCCTGGCATCAATCGGCTCAATCTGAGCTTCGAGGAACTGGAAGCGCTGTTGTCGCTCGATTCACCGGGCGGCTGGGGGCGGGTATATGCCGGGGGCGGATATCTGCTGCATCGGGATCCGGCCGGCCTCGATCGCGGGAAAGTGCAATGGGGGGTCGAGCTACGAGGGCCGACCTGGCACTGGGCCAGGCTGGAACAGGCCGTCAAGGGCTCCCTCGCGATGACGCCGATTTTCGGTGCGGACTTCAAATCCTTCGAGGAGCAAGGGTGGATCGTCAATACCAGTGTGATGGGCGGGCTCGAGTGGTGGGGGACGCAGGCTACGCGCCGATTTCGGATGTTGGTGAACTATTACCGTGGATTCAATCCATACGGGCAGTTCTTCTCCCAGAAGGTCGAGACTGTCGGGCTCGGGCTGTACCTGGCTTTCTAAGCGGCATGGGCATAGTCCAGGAATCACCGGATGAACCATGGATGACCGATTGCAGCAGGCTGCTGTGACCTTGGTGGGGGGGCGGACCCTCCGGTGTCGGGGAGCCTGGACCATGCCCGATGTGGCGCCGATCGAACGGGTGCTCAGAAAAATGGCCTGGCCCGTTCGAAGCGCGCTGATCTTTGAAACGAGCGGCATCGAGGCGTTCGATACCGGCGGTGCGGTCGTGTTGTATCGCGCCTTGATGGAAGCCAGGCGGCAGGGCTGCGAGGTCTCGATCGAAGGCCTGCGGCCGGATTATGCGCAGCTGATGAGCCTGGTATCGTCCAATTGGGGTGCGATCGTCGCCGAGGCCCCCCCGCGGCCGAACGAAAGCGAGCGGTTTAAGACGGCGATCGGCAATTCTCTTATCCGGATGATTCGGGGGGTGGAGTTTCTCGGCGAGAGTACGAGCGCGCTGATTCGTCTGGTGGCGGCGCCCCGTCGGATGCGCTGGCGCAGTTGCCTGAATAGTCTCCGGCTGGACGGGGTCAATGCGTTGCCGATTACCGGTCTCCTGACGTTTCTCATCGGCGTCGTGATTGCGTACCAGGGCGCCGAACAGCTCCGGAAGTTCGGGACGAACATTTTTATCGTGGACCTGGTGGGCATCTCGCTGCTGCGGGAAATCGCTCCGTTGATTGCGGCGATTCTGATCGCCGGGCGGTCCGGGTCGGCCTATGCGGCGCAGATCGGCACGATGAAGGTGACCGAGGAATTGGATGCGCTGCAAACCTTCGGCTTGTCGCCGATCGAGCTGTTGGTGTTGCCACGGGTCCTGGCATTGGTCGTGGCGCTGCCGCTCCTGACCGCGTATGCCGATGTGCTGGGCGTCTTCGGCGGCATGTTGATCGCGTCGAATCAGCTCAACGTGAGTTTCACCGCCTTTCTGTCGCGCTTCGAGGAGGCCGTGGCGTTGCGGCATATGCTCATCGGTCTCGGCAAGGCGCCTTTCTTTGCTGTCATCATCGCGTTGGTTGGCTGTTACCAGGGGTTCCAGATCCGGGGCGGGGTGGACGATGTGGGGCGACACACCACGATCAGCGTGGTGCAAAGTATTTTTCTCGTCATTATCTTCGACGCGATTTGCAGTATTCTGCTGAACTGGTGGAACCTGTAGCTACAGGATGTTGAAAATGGCTCCCAGCTTCGTTCTCGCGTCGCGCAGAGCCTCAACGTACCGCAAGGGTACGCCTCGGCTCTTTGCTTGCTGCGGCCTCGCAGGAAACCATTTTGAACATCCCGTGGCGCTGAAGGTTTGAGGACGCGTATGCACGAGTTGCCTCCCACGCTCGCAACAGCAGCGCAGGTTGGCGTCCCCGTGATCGAGATCAGCCATGTCTCGACGCGGTTCGGCACGGCGGTCGTGCATCGGGATGTGAGTCTCACGGTCCTGCGTGGCGAGGTGTTCGCCATTGCGGGCGGCAACGGTTGCGGAAAATCGACCTTGTTGCGTGAAATTATCGGGTTGCTGACTCCGACGACGGGGACGATTCGCCTCTTGGGCACGGACAGCCGTGAGCTGACCCATTCGAACGGTCGTCCGCTGCATCGACGGTTCGGCGTCATGTTTCAGCACGGCGCTCTGTTCAGTTCCATGAGCCTGGCGGAAAACGTGGCGGTGCCGCTTCGTGAACATACGCCGCTGAGCACGGACGCCGTTCGGGATATTGTCGCGCTCAAGATTGCCCTGGTCGGATTGCCGCCGGACAGCGCGATCAAATTTCCGAGTGAGCTCAGCGGCGGCATGAGACGCCGCGCGGCGCTGGCTCGCGCGATCGTCATGGATCCGGAGCTGCTGTTTCTCGATGAACCGACGGCCGGCCTTGATCCGATGATTGCCGCCGGTTTCGACGATCTGGTGTTGAATCTGAAACGATTGTTGGGTTTGACCGTCGTGATGGTGACGCACGATCTGGATTCATTGTGGCGCATTGCGGATCGGGTGGCGGTGCTGGGCGAAGGGCAGGTGCTTGGGTTGGGAACGATGGACGCGCTGGCACGTTCGGACGATCCGGTGATCCGGAGCTATTTCCACGGTCCCCGCGGGCGTGCGGCACATCTGAATCATTCCGGAACGGGGCTGCACCGGGATTGAGAGGTGGCGGATGGAACCGAAGGTCAACTATATCCTGGTCGGCGCGTTCGTCGTCCTGCTGGGCGCGACGATCCTCGGCGCGATTTTCTGGTTGGGCAAAACAGATTATCGTGGAATCTATGATCGGTATTACGTCTATACCCGCGAGTCCGTTGCCGGACTCAGCGTGGATTCGACGGTGAAGTATCGCGGGGTGGATGTCGGGCGAGTGAAGGAAGTGATCCTCAATCCGGAGAATGCGGAAGAGGTCCGGGTGACATTGGACATTGTCGGCGGGACACCCATTAAGACCGATACACAGGCCGTGCTGGTGACGCAGGGGCTCACGGGATTGGTGACGCTGAATTTGACCGGTGGAACCCGGGAGGCGTCTGCCTTGATGCCGGTCGCCGGGCAAGCCTATCCGGTCATTAAGAGTGTGCCCTCGTTATTCGGACGTCTGGACGGGACGCTCGCGAAACTCTTGTCGGACCAGGGGCTGTCGAACCTCGTGGCCAATCTGAACGGACTGGCCCAGAATGCGTCTTCTGCGCTGGATGAAGACAACCGCAAGGTTCTGAAGCAGATCCTGAAAGATCTGTCGGAGGTCACGAAAGTGTTGGCGGAACGCAGCGGCCAGATAGACCGCGGAGTTCAGCAGGCGGCGCAGGCGGCCGATCAGTCGGCGCGTGTGACGGAGCAGCTCGTCAAGCAGCTTCCGGCATTGGTGGATCGTCTGAGCAGAAGTGCGGCCGGATTGCAGCAGATGACGGAGGAGTTGTCGCGGACCAGCCGCTCGATCGGCGAGATCGTCGGCGCCAGTCGGCCCGGTATCGAACAGTTTTCGCGGCAGACGCTGGCCGATGCAGGGGAGCTCGTCACGGAGCTCCGGCAACTCACTGCCACCCTGAATCGTGTGGCGCAACAAGTCGAACGACAACCGAATGTCCTGGTCCTTGGCCGATCCGCCCAAACGAAGGGCCCCGGCGAGTGAGGGAAAGGTGGGCGTAAACCGGCGCGTCATGAAACGGGTTGGAGTTCTGCTGTGGTCCTGCGCGCTGACGGCCTGTGTCATGCCGCGATCGGGAGACGATCCGGTTCATACGTTTGTGCTGGCAATGGACGAGTCTGTGTCGGGGACGAGTCCTCGAACGGGGGCACCGGGCGTCCATGGCGTTCTGGTCGTGGGGGGGCCGCAGGCGGAAGCCGGATTCGAGCAGCCGCGTATGGCCTACCTCCAGCGGCCGTACGAAGTGAAGTATTACGCAACCAATGTCTGGGTCGATACTCCGCCACGGATGTTGGCGCCTTTGCTGCTCCAGTCGTTGGAGCGCACGAATGTTTGGCGTGTGGTCGTACCGATGCCGACTGTGGCCCGGGGGGATTACCGGCTGGATATGTCCGGGCTGGTGTTGCAACAGGAGTTCCTGCAGCGCCCGAGCGGCACCAGGATACGGCTGCGCGCCCAATTGACGGAGACGAAGGAGCAACGCATCCTGGGTGCCAGAAGTCTTGAATCGTTCGCGCCGGCTCCGAGCGAGGATGCCTATGGAGGTGTGCTGGCGGCCAATCGGGCGGTGAGCAGGTTGCTGGAATCGCTGAACGACTGGATTTCATCCTGTCTGCGAGGCGCGGGGAAGGAGGCCTGTTGATCTTCCACAGTGAGGCTCGGCGTCATGTCGAGCGACAGGCTGCGCCGACAAGGCATGGAGTATGCGCACAACGCTGAAGATCGGGTTCAGCTTCGGGCTCACGTCCGGCGTGATCACCACGCTGGGGTTGATGGTGGGACTGCATGCAGGCACCCATTCGAAGTCCGTAGTCCTGGGCGGGCTGCTCACCATTGCGGTCGCCGACGCCATGTCCGATGCGTTGGGGATCCACATCGCGGAAGAATCCAAGAACCATGGGAATACGAATGAAATTTGGGAATCGACCCTGGCGACCTTCGCGGCGAAATTCGTGATTGCCGCAACCTTTGCGGTTCCGGTGTTGTTCATGCCGTTGGATCTGGCGGTGGCGGCCAGCCTCGTCTGGGGGTTGTCGCTGTTGGCGGTGCTCAGTTATGCGCTGGCGCGCGCGCAACGGGTCCCGCCCTGGAAGGTGATCGG
>WBZN01001313.1_pt1 | contig 15405 bp, 9 predicted proteins | sample 5204281 | NCBI WGS metagenome assembly WBZN01 (sample SAMN12344347, study PRJNA552823) | activated sludge metagenome | biome: Activated sludge suspended growth; feature: Nitrification reactor; material: Wastewater; isolation source: activated sludge from nitrification reactor of wastewater treatment...
ATCAATTTGAGATTGCGCAATCGCAACGCATTACCGATCACCGCCACTGAGCTAAATGACATAAACAGAGCTGCTACCATCGGATTAAGCACTATGCCTGCAATGGAGGAGAACAGACCGGCTGCAACGGGCACTGAAACAGCGTTGTAGGCGAAGGCTAGAAATAAGTTCTGACGAATATTGCGAAGCATGGCCCGACTGATAGTGCATCCGCTCAGTAAACCATTGAGATTGCCATTGAGCAAAACAACTCCAGCAGCATTAACAGCAATGTCTGTGCCATTCGACATAGCCACTCCGACACTAGCAACAGCCAGAGCCGGAGCATCATTGACGCCATCACCAACCATCACCACTGTCCGTCCTTCTGCCTTCAAGCGTGATACAAGGGAGGCTTTTTCTTGCGGAATCATATGAGCGTAAACTTCATGGATGCCGAGCGACGCTGCAACTGACTGCGCCGATTGCTCAGTATCTCCACTGGCAAGAATGACTTTCAGACCGGAGCGTTGCAGCTCTTGCACCACAGGCAGTGCGGACGGTTTTAATTGATCGGAAAATTCTAAGAGCCCTGCCACTGCACCTTCGACTGAAACAATACTGTGTGTACCAACTGCCTGGAGATCTGCAGGCACGCCCAACTCCCTGAGATAGCGCTGGTTACCAACGGCTACGCGCAGACCATCGACATCAGCATGCATGCCGCCACCAGGCCGAGCCTGAAAGTTTTTAACACAAGCCGGCTGAATTCCACGCTCCTTCGCTGTCTTCAAAATAGCCTTACTGAGGGGATGCTCACTGAAAACAGCAAGACCGGCAACAAGTCTAAACAATTCAATCTCATCGACCGACTCGTCCAATGCGGCGATGTGAGTCAAGACAGGTCTGCCTTCCGTGAGCGTGCCAGTTTTGTCTAACACGATGGTATCGGCTCGACCGAGCACCTGGGCAGCCGCGGCGTCCTTGAACAGAACACCCGCCTGAGCGGCACGACCGAGGGCGACAACGATAGACATCGGAGTCGCAAGACCAAGAGCGCAGGGACAAGCAATAACGAAAACGGCAGTAGCGTAGGAGAGAGCGACTGTCAGGCCGGCTCCAAGCAACATCCAGTACGCGAAACTGACCAAACCGATCACTGCTACGAGAGGAACAAAGTAGGCAGAAACTCTGTCGGCAAGGTTCTGAATGGGGACACGAGTGCGCTGAGCTGAGCCTACCAGTTCGATCACCCGAGCCAAAAGCGTCTCAGCGCCGACTTCCCTGGTGTCCATAACGAAGGTACCGGTCTGGTTGAGAGACCCGGCCCTGACACCATCACCGGTGACACGAGAAAGCGGTAGTGATTCACCGGTAATTGCTGATTCGTCTACGAGCGTCTCTCCGTCAACAATGATGCCATCGGCTGGAATTGCTTCTCCTGGTCGCACTCGTACGCGACAACGATCGAGAAGCTCTCCTAACGGCACTCGCTCTTCAGTGCCGTCTGCGAGCAGAACGCTGGCCTCAGAGGGAAGCAAATTAACCAGCTCTCGCACCGCATCATTACTGCGCGTGCGAGCACGCGACTCGAGCATCTGCCCGAACCAAGCCAGGGTTGTAATCACAGCGGCCGACTCAAAGTAGACCATACTTTGACCGGCACCAGATCGACTGAAAAATGTATCTGCAATAACAGAGACAAGACTACTGACAAAGGATATACCAATACCAAGCGCAAGCAAGGTGAACATGTTCAACTTTCGCGTCAGAATCGACTGGCATGCACGGCTAAAAATGGGACGGGCAGCATAACCGACCACGGGCAACGCAAGCGCTAGCTGGAGCCAGCCTGCCACTACATGCGGTGAGAGCATCTGAGTTTCGGCTGGCATGGTGAGCTCACCACACATGCTGCTCATCGAAAGAAGCACAAGAGGAATGGTAAAAGTAATGCTCACGCCGAGTCGCTTCAGCGTTTCATGCTCCTCCGACTTATTTTCGGTCACCGCCACAACGGTCGGCTCGAGCGGCATTCCACAATCAGGGCAATCGGTCGCGTGAGCCGCCACAACTTCAGGGTGCATCGGGCAAGCGAACAAATCAGTTTTGGTCGAAACTGCTATCTGACGTGGTGCGCCGCTCAAATAGCGCTCCGGAGCCAGATTGAATTTGCGCCTGCAGGCGCCGCAACAAAAATAGTATCTTTGATCATTGTATGTGAGCTGATGACCAGACTCTGTCATCGCCACTGACATACCACAGACCAAATCTAAAGCTTCAGGCGTTTCGACGCTCAAAAGGAGTGCCACGGCACTCGGCACGACGGACTGTTTGCCGCCGCCACCGCAGCAAGATCTGACACCTTGAGACTGAGCTTCCATGACTCATAAAGGATAGTCCGCCGAACCAGAGACGGAGATGACCAGACATGAAACATTTACATTCACACTACTGCTAGCGCTAGCGGTACTAGAACCTGCTCGGTAATGACATTAATCCCGCACTGCGCTAGCTCTGCAAATGTCCCTGCTAGTTTAAGGATTGGACATCCTGGCATCAAGAGTTCTTAACAACCTGGACGGGCTGTGACTTTCAACACTCTTACAGCGCCGGGCCGGCACCCGAAGCACCGTTGTCAAGCAATTGTCGCCAGCAGGAAGAAGCCAATAGGTTGAGTACGTCCCGTTTCCTCTTGCCCACGAGAACATAACCCAAAAAAGCCTGAAGCGCTGTCGAAGCTTTAGTGTCCTTTTTTACATACCTTCACGCCAGGTCTCGTGGTGCGGTTCGCGCTCGACAGTTTTGCGACTCCTTTCACAACGTCTGACGCAGACAATTCGCGTGGTTCACAGACGCGTGCCCGTTAGTCCAGTTGCCGGCAACTCCGCCGAGCAACTCCATCCCTGTCCAAAGGACAATAATGAAGCCTCACATCAGGGCTTTCTTCGGACACCGTGCCGTGCAGGTCGTGACGTTCATCGTCGCGACTGCAGCCGTGCTCGGCGGTCTCGGAGTCTACGCGAAGAACAACGGTCTCCTGACCAGCGACAAGACCCCCAGCATCACGTGGCTGACGCACTCCAACGTCGCCGCTGAGCTGAACATCCAGCAGTCGTCGACCGGTGCGGTCACGGCGAAGCCTGGCAAGCCGGTGCTTCTCATCGAGTGCCCGACCGAGACGTGCGACTCGTCGACGCTCGACGTGCCGGCTGCGATCAAGCAGCTCGGCGACAAGGTGAAGATCCTCGCCATCAACCCCTACACCCAGAAGGACCTCGCCTCCGCACTCGAGCAGTCCTTCATCATTCCGTCGGTGCAGAACGCCGTCCTCTCCACGCTCGCCCAGAGCGTCGCACAGCAGCAGGCCGGCGCCAACGCGACGATCACTGCCGCTGACGTGCAGGCGGTGATGCAGGACTCCACCTTCCAGAGCCAGGCCAGGCAGGTGCTGAACACGCCCCAGGCCTTCGAGCAGATGGCGCCTTCGCTCTACGCGCTGCTGCAGCCCGTCTACCCGAAGTTCTTCCTCTTCGATGCCGACTTCCAGCTGGTCAACGCTGCCACCGGTGTCGACGTCACGTCTTCGTCTGACCTGACCGGTTTCGTCACGAGCGGTCTGACTGCCGCCTCTGCGGACTCTGGCACCACTGCCGGCAGCGCCGACAGCAGCGCCGCTCCCACCACCACCGGTGGTGGCGCAACGAGCCCCTCCACGACCGAGCCCAAGCCGCAGGGCAGCTCGACGTCGTCTGCCCCGTCCCCGAGCGACACTGCCGCAAGCGGCAAGTGAAGCGCCCTCGACCACGAAATGAGTTGACACTGTGAATGTCACAACGCTCATCATCGCGGCTCTCGCCTTCGTTGCTTTCAACGGGCTGAGCTGCTTCAACACGAAGTTCCGCGACAAGTTCTTCGGCACCATCTGGCGGCTGCGCAAGCCGTTCATCGTTCTCGCCGCCATCTACTTCCTGCTGCCGGCCCTGATCGGACCGTCCGCGTCCCACTCCATCCTGACGATGCTGCCTTCGATCATCCTGCAGTTCGTCATGGCCATCGTCTTCGTCGGCTTCCAGTTCGGCATGATGTTCTGGATGATGGGCAACGCCAACAAGCCCGAGGTCTACCTGCCCGGCGACGCGCCCACCAAGGAGTGGTCCGACTGGATCGGCTCGGAGGGCGTCAAGAAGGAGCTGCAGAAGGCCGTCGAGTCGCTCAGCAACTGGGAGCGCTACGAGAAGGCCGGCACCAAGCCCCTGAACGGCATGCTCCTCTACGGCCCTCCCGGCACCGGCAAGTCGCTCGCTGCCAAGGTCGTCGCCAGCCAGGCTGGTCTGCCCGTCGTGATCGCGTCCGCTGCTTCGCTCAACGGTCCCTTCATGGGCATGGGCATGCTGCTCGTGCGCGGACTCTCGCGCCGCGTCAAGAAGCTGGCTCGCAAGTACGGCGGCTGCGTCGTCTTCCTCGACGAGATCGACGCCATCGGCGCCACGCGTAGTGGTCTCGGTGGTGGCATGGGCATGCCCATGGGCATGGGTGGCATGATGGGTGGCGGCATGGGCGGCAACGGCACGCTCCAGTCGCTGCTCACCGTCATGTCGGGCGCCGAGGGTGGCGAGACGTTCACCCTCAAGCTGCGCAAGCGCTGGGGTCTGGCCAAGCGTGACAAGAAGCACACCTGGCGCATCCTCTGGATGGCTGCCACCAACGTGGCGCTCGAGACGCTCGACCCGGCTCTGATTCGTTCGGGACGCTTCGGCTCCAAGAAGCTCGCCGTCAACGCCCCCAACGACGACAACCGCCGCGCCCTCTTCAACCTCTATCTGCGCAAGAAGAACGTCTCCGACGACCTCGACTTCGACCAGCTCGTGCAGCTCTCGCGCGGCATGACCGGTGCCGACATCGAGGAGGTGTGCGAGGCGGCGATGCGCACGATCATCTTCGAGGGCAGCGAGCGCCCGCTCGCCTTCGCCGACATGTTCGCCGAGATCCGCCTCCACAAGAACGGCGTGCCCCGGTCGGTGCCGCTGCACGAGAAGGAGCGCTACCCGATCGCCGTGCACGAGGCCGGTCACGGCACCGCCGTCGTGCTCTACCCGCCCGCCGGCATGCTCTGCTCGGGCGCCACGCTGACGCCGACCGAGGACTTCCTCGGCGCCGTCATGTTCGAGCGTGTCGAGGAGCTCTCCCTGATGATGAAGGAGGACTGCTACCGGCGTGTCCTCATCGCCGTCGCCTCGCGCGCGGCCGAGAAGGTCGTGCTCAACGACGCTTCGGCCGGTGTGTCGAGCGACCTCAACCAGGCCATGAGCATGGCTCTGGCCATGGTCGAGCACTACGGCATGGGCGATCGACTCACGTCGGCTGCCGCCATCGGCGGTGGCCACTCGCCGCGCGCCGTGCAGCAGGCCGAGGACATCGTCAACGCCACCTACGAGGTGGCCGAGCGCCTCATCGACACCAACCAGAACGCCGTCAGGGCGCTCGCCGACTCGCTTGTGGCCGAGGTCAACCTGACCGGGCCCCAGGTGATCGAGCTCGTCATGCAGCACGCCGCGATTCCCTTCGAGTCGGTTGCTGCCGAGGTCGAGGGTGTCGTGGCGCGGCTCAAGCAGGAGCGCAAGCTCGAGCTGCACAAGTCCACCGACGCGGAGGCCAAGCCTGGCGATGCGTCCGACGCTTCGTAAAGGAGCAACGTGAATACTCACAAGATTCGCGCGCTCCGCAACGAGCTCGACAAGGTCGTGGCGGGCTACGCAGACGTGAAGGAGATGATCCTCGTCTGCCTGCTCGCTGACGGTCACGTTCTGCTCGAGGCGGTGCCCGGCACAGCCAAGACCACGCTTGCCAACACGCTGCAGGCGGCGATCGAGAACGCTGTTTCGGCGCGCATCCAGATGACGCCTGACCTGAAGCCGACAGACATCGTCGGTGTCGAGATCTTCGACCAGAAGTCGGGCCAGTTCGTGAAGCGCCCCGGTCCGATGGTGGGCACCAACATCCTGCTCGCCGACGAGATCAACCGCACCACTCCGAAGACGCTCTCCGCCACGCTGCAGGCCATGCAGGAGCGCAAGGTGACGATCGGCGATCGCACCTACACGCTCGAGGACCTCTTCATCATGATCGCCACGATGAACCCGGTCGAGCAGGAGGGCACCTACCCGGTGCCCGAGGCGACGCTGGACCGCTTCGCCATGAAGCTGAGCATGCAGTACGTCTCTCGTGATGACGAGCTCAAGATGCTCACCAACACGGCTGTGCATGGGCGTTCTGCTCAGGCCGGCGTGGCCCAGGTGATCTCGGTGCAGGAGCTTCTCGAGATGCGGGTCGCCGTCAGGCAGCTGGCCGCGACGGCTTCCGTTCCGGTGCTCGGCTACATCGTCGACCTGGCTCGCGCCACTCGCCCCACCGACCAGTGGTTCGACCGGGTGCACGGCGACGAGGCCGAGAGCCTGCGCGAGCAGGTCGCTTTCGGCGCATCGCCTCGCTGCGAGATCTGGACACTGCATGCAGCGGCCGCTCTCGCTTTCATCGAGGGGGCGCGCTTCATCGAGCCCAGGCACGTTCAGGCGGTTTTCCCGCACGTGGCCAGGCACCGCATCCTCCTCACCGACGCGGCGCTCTACAACGGCGCCACCACCGACGGTGTGATTGCCCGTGTCCTCGAGCGCGTGAGGGTAATCGCGCGCGCCACCAGCTGACGAGGAGAATTCTCCCGAGAAAGCGAGGATTACTCCTATGAAGCAGGAGACTCGTGACGTGATCCAGGCGATCATGACGCGAGTCGTCACCACTCCGATTCCCGTGCGCTGGCGATCTGCAGAGATCATGCCCAGCGGCGGGGATCGGAGGAGCTTTTCGCGAGGCTCAAACGGACACGACATTCAGGCTCGTGTCGAATATGAGCCGGGCGACGACCCGCGCGACATCGACTGGGCTGCAACAGCCCAGACCGGGGGTCAGACCATGTACATCACACAGTACATGGAACCGCGTGACCTCAAGGTCTTCATCCTGGCGGATATCAATCCGACCATGGATTTCGGTACACACCGCACCACCAAGCGCATCCTTTCAGCCGAGCTGGTCGCTTCGGTGATCAGGTCAGCCGGCAAGACGCACGACCGCGTCAGGTTCATCGCTTACAACGAGCACGACATCGTCGCCACCCAGCGTCTGATGCCTGCTCAGTCGGCGCTCTTTCCTGCTGTCGCAAGCATGGTCGAGGCCGACAGCCAGGGCAGCGCCGGCAACGGTGACAACAGCCCGGGCTCGAACAGCCAGAGCGGTTTGCTCAAGGCAATCGCTTCGCTGCCCAGGCAGCGCTCGCTCGTTTTTATCTTCTCTGACTTCATCAACCTGACCGAGGCTGAAAAGCGCGCCCTCAAGCGCGCCGCTCTCAGTCACGACGTTGTCTGTGTGCTCGTCAATGATTTGCGTGAGCTCGAATTGCCGCACGGCTGGGGGCTCTACACGTTCAGCGACATACGCACAGGCAAGCGTCATTCGGTCTGGCTGACGGGCAGAAGGCGCGACCAGTTCGCCCGAGCCAGTCAGATGCGGCGAGCGGAGCTACTTTCCTTCTTCAAGCAGGCGCACTGTGACAGCGCCGCTTTCCACACTGCAGAAGGAAGCGAAGCATTGACGCAAGTCATGCGTCTCTTCGGCGAACATCGCAAGTAACGCCAGTTCTGGTGTGACAATCGCATCGCCTGGTGAGTTGCGCAGGTTGCAACTCACCAGGGGCGGTGCGCGCATCTATCTACAGAAAGGGGCTGCAATGTATTTTGCGCACCCGGCCTGGCTGCTCTTGCTGCTCAGCATGCCGCTGCCATGGCTGTTCCTGCGTCGCAAGGGTTACCTCGGCTACTCCGACCTGCGACTGATCCACAAGGCAAACCGTACCGCTTTCCTGCACAAGGTCCCGACGGGGCTCTTGTGTCTTTCTTTCGTGGCGCTGACTGTCGCACTGGCAACACCGCAGCAGTCTTACACGAAGCCGACGGGCAGAGAGCTCTCGCGCGATGTCATCTTCGGAATCGACATCTCGGGCTCGATGAGCGTGGCGTTCGAGGGCACCATGCCGGCGCCCGATCCTCGCTGCGCCCAGGGACTGGGGCAGGTGCCTGAGAGCATCCTCAAGGCCTACGCCGAAGACACCTACACCAACTACGATTCGACGGCGGGAACGCGTCAGGCTGCTGCTGCCGGTTCCGTCGAGAACTTCATCTGCCAGAGCTACCTGCGCAGCTCGGGTGATCGCGTCGGGCTGCTGGAGTTCTCCGACTCGCCAACCTGGCTGTGGCCGCTCTCAGGCGACCTGAGCATGGTCTTCAGGCAGTCGCAGTTCATCCCCTTCGCGTCAGGCTCCGGCACCAACTTCGGTGGCACGCCACCCGGCCCGCTCGACTTCAGCGCCGCCATGTTCAAGCAGATCGGTCAGGCTAAGTCGCGTGTGTTCATTCTCGTCACTGACGGTGAAGATTACCTCACCGACGAGGTGAAGGCACGGCTGACGAAGCTGATGCGCGACAACGGCATTCACTTCTATGTCATCTCGGTCGGGGAAGACCTCGCACCTGAGGGCAAACCGCTCAGTGAAGCCGCTGACATCGCCCAGATCGCCATCACCACAGGCGGTGCCGTCTTCCAGGCCCAGAACGAGGGCGACCTGAACAAGGCTGTGCAGACGGTCGATGCACTGACGCGTTCGCCTGTGCAGGCAGAGACAACTGCCGCGCACAACGAGCTCTTCATGTACTTCGTCTACGCCTTCCTTGCTCTTTTCCTTTTCGGACTGGCTGGCGAAGCCCTGGTCCTGCGCCGGTGACGACATGAGAGGAGTAACTATGACCAAAGTGATGGCGCACGCCTACCGCCTGCGCATTTGCCTGGCTGCCGTCGTTCTCTTTCTCGGGCTGGCACTGGTGTCGTTCGGGGTCTATCGCGACGTCAGCTGGACGAGACCACTCGAGCAGGGCAACTGGGGCCAGGCCGCCGCCAGCCAGGTTGGTGACCGCGCCACGGCGCTCTTCGACAGGGGGCTGACCGAGTACAGAACAGCACTGACGACTGACGATGCCGACAGGGCGCAGACGTTGTGGGACGCTGCTCAGGCTGACCTGTCAGCCGCCTACACCGCACTGCTCAACGAGGGGAACGGCTCAGTGCCTGACTCTTCGCGCAAGCTGGCGGCTGACATCCAGTTCCAGCTCGGCAACATGCAGGTGATCAACGGGCTGTCGCAGCAAAATGCGCAGCTCATCCAGGATGGCGTTCAGAGCTACGAGGAGTGCCTGAGGCTCGACCCGAGCAACCTGGCCGCCAGATACAACATCGAGCTGCTCGAACAGAGCAACGAGGTGAACAAGAAGAACAACCCGGGCGGTCCAGGCGACAAGCCGGGAGACAAGCCGGGGCAGCCGGGCAACCAGCCAGGCGGCACAGGCGCCGGTCACAACCACGGCGACGGAACCTAAAGGAGGAGAGATGCAGTTCATCAATGCCTCTGCGCTCTGGCTCCTCCTTCTGCTGCCACCGCTTGCGGTGACAGCAGTCTGGGTGGGTTCACGGCGCAATGCCAACTTCAACAGGCGTTTTGGAGAGCCGCACCTGGTCTCTCGCTTTTCGCGACTGGCAGGCACACGCGAGTCGCTTTTCAAGGCTGCCTGCGTGCTGCTTACGGTAGCTGCTGCTATCGTCGCTCTGGCGCGACCGGCTCTGCACGATTCAGACGTGACTGTGCCAGCCGGTACAGTCGATGTCGTCAGCGTCATCGACGTCAGTCGCAGCATGGCAATCGAGTCATACGCTGGCAAGACAGGCGTCAACGCCGGCACGAGGCTGAACATGGCCAAAGCCGTCGTCGAAGAGAGGCTCATGCCGGAGCTTGGTGCCAACAAGCTCAGCCTCGTTTCCTACTCGGGCACGGCTGTCACTCAGGGCTTCCTGACGAGCGACATGAACGCGCTCACCTGGGTGCTCAAGAACGCTGTCACCATAGGCGGTGCGCCAGGAGACGGCACGAACATGACGACCGGGCTGGTCAACGCCATCGAAGAGCTCGCGCTCGACTCACCGGCCGACCATGCCCGCGTCATCGTTCTTTTCACTGACGGCGACTTCTACGACAGCGCCGCTGACATTCAGAAGGTGGCCGCTGCGCTCAAGCAGCACCACATTCAGCTTGTCATCGTCGGGCTGGGAAATTCGCAGCCTGAGCCGATTCCCGTCAAGCAGCTGGCGCCGCAGGATCAGGCCCAGTTCTACGGGCAACAGTACTACCAGAACGCCGCCGGAGAGGTCGAGCGCATTCCATTCAACTACCAGAATGTGATCAACCTCAAGAACGAGACAAGAGCTCGATTCATCCGCATTCAGAACGTCTCTGACTTCAGCATCGCCGACCTCTTCACGGGCAAGGCGGTTGCGCACAAGAAGGGCGAGCACGAGCTGTTCTTCGTGGCGCTCTTTCTGTCACTGCTTTTCTTCGCCCTGCATCTTCTCGCTCACAACGAGAGTTCACCGGGCTGGCGAAAGCTTCACCGAAAGCGCGGCGATCGCCCGTCGCTTCTCCGTCCGCTCAGGCTGGTTGGCTGGTTGGCGGCAACAGTGCGCTCCAGAGGAGGTGAGCGATGAAGAAGTACCTTCTGAACACGCTCACTCTGCTCGCCCTTCTGGTGGGCACGGTCGCGAGCGCCCTTGCGGTTTCGGGTGGAGGCAGCATCGACTACCCGAGCTTCGACAGGCAGCCCGAGCCGCAGGTGATCGTGCGCGCTGAGCGCGATTTCGCCTACCGAACCGGTGACCCGATCAGGTTCACAGTGTTCGTCGACCAGGCAAAGGGCACCGCCGTAGACGGACTGAGCTTCGCCGTCACTGACACCAATGACGGTGACATGGAGTTCACCTCGACTTTGCTGGGAAGCAAGTCTCTCAGCGACGGCGAGAAGATTCTTGCCGTGCAGGTGACTCTGCGCAAGTGGAGTTACGAACAGACGTTTTCAGTCAAAGCGACGATGAGCTACATCGTCTCTGAGAGCGGCGACACGAACGCTCTGGCTGTGCCCGAGATCACCTTGCACATGTCGCCCACTTGGGACGGTCGCAAGACACTCAATCAGGGTGACAGCAGGCTGAGAGGAGATACACGCCCTTGCCTGAACGTCGTTCTGGTCGGCACGGGGCTTTTCCTCAGCCTTTTCAGCTGGCTCTTCATTCGTGCGGCTCGCCGCAAGAATTCTCGCATCAGGTCGGCTCGCCCGCGCGTCAAGAGCGCGCTCGAGCTGGCGCGTGAGGGCTTCGAGCTAAGACGCGATCTGATTCTGGGTCGTGATTTCAGACTCGAGCATTACGAGGAACTGGAGCGCATCGTCCGCGGGTTGTTCGACATCGAAACGCAGACGACAGATCAGGTGATGGCGAGACTTGGCAGCGACCGAAGCTGGGCGCACGATGACGTGCTCGCCATCCTGGAGGGTTGCGATAAGCGGCTCTACCAGGACCGCACTCTGACCGAGGGCGAGCACACCAGCATCTTCAGCGCCTTCGAGCACCTGCTTGGCGAGATGCCGCTGCACGAGACGGCACCACCGCCTCGCATCACCCGGTGGACGCCGCTTACCTCACGGCTCAAGCGCTTGCCGCACCGGAAGCTCGCCTTCCTCGCGGTGGCAAGCAAGTGGCTGTGGCGCCATCGCCCCTTCCGCTACTACGTGTAGCGGACATGGAGCGCACGCGTCTCGCGTGCCCCGAGACCGCTCTGCACTGAATATGGTGCAGAGCGGTCTATTCCTGACGTTGGCAGTATCACAACTGCCCATCACAACAAGGAGCAAAATGCGCGACGACATGACGAAGATCTTCCACGAGCCCGGGCGCAACGGCGGTGGGCAGAGCGGACGGGGCAGCAAGCGCACCCGCCGCGCCATCGCCGACGGTGTCACGTTCGAGCCGATGCGGCGCCACCACGACCGCGAGCGCTCCTCGTCGTACGCCCCGCTGCGCCACTACCTGATCACCCAGGTGGGGCGCCCGTGGAACGAGGTCTTCTCGGACATCTCGCACAGCACCCGCAGCAACGGGCTGTCGGCGCAGGAGGCGCGCGAGGCGCTGACGGACATGGTCGAGAAGACGGTGCAGCTCATCGACGGTGCGCCGCACGACAACGAGGGCCGGCCCATCATCGCGCGGGACTGGTCGCCCGTCTGGGTGCACCCGGAGACGGGCATCCTGATGCGCTCGCCCCAGCAGCCGCGGCGCCGCTACGTGTACACGCCGCGCTTCGAGCAGATCGCCATCGACACCACCACCAAGCTGGTCAAGGTGAACGGGCTCTGGTTCGTGGTCAGCTTCGCGCCGCTGCCCGTGGTGCTCGACGCCGACGAGCCCGAGCGCGACATCGTGCTCAACCAGGTGGCTGCCGGGGGCTACGCGGCCAGCCGCGGCATCGGGGGCACCTTCTACCGCGAGTGGGGCGCCAACATCTACGCCGTCTCCAAGCGCGCCGCGAGCAAGAAGGAGATCAAGCAGCTGGTCAAGACGGGCGTCTAGCCCGGGTCTTCAGGTCGGGGAGAGGGCGCTGCTCTCTTCCCGACCTTACCGGCGATATCTCTGTTGGTTCCAGTCGAGGCGACTATGACCGGCTGCTTCCAGAAAATGATTTTTTAAGGGCATCAAGTTATTACAACAAATAGTAGAAAGGTCCGGAAGATTGCTCAAATTAGCATCTCAAACCAGATCAGCTCATCTGTGTAGATCGCCCTATATCCGGGAATTAACCACTTACCGACTCAACAGGAATTACTACATGCTAAATCAAATTTTCAGAGCCTCCCTCGTTCTGTCCTTCTGCTGCACTGCCGCTTCCGCCGATACTTCAACCACATCTGCGGCAGAGAATTTTTCAAATTCAGTCACCGGTCCGCAAGAAGTGGGCACCACAACGATGCCACCAGGCAATTACCTGATCAAAGAACAAACGTCAGGTAAAACGTTCGAACTTATGGTGAGCACAAAAGGCACAATGATTCTAGCTCCCGCACCAGCAAATGCTGCACCGGCTGCTGCCGCAGCGTCCCCGGGCGGTGCAACAGCGGCACCAGCCCAGAATAATCTAACAAATCTGGGAACTAGTGCCCTCAAGAAAATGGTGCAGGATCAGGTTACTAAAGGAGTTACAAATGTCATTCAAAAGGACGCCACAAACAGCTTAGGAAAGTTTATGAAATAGGCACTGTTTCTCACGACTACGAGTGCCGACGGCAATCGAACATGACACCGCTCTTAGTGCCATCCTGGTGCTACTGACTGGGTTTCGACCATTGCGCCACTCCTCAAATTCTTATTACTAAATATTATAGTACGACAGGCCAAAATGAAGAAGCCACAGGCCAGCCGCCGGGGACGAAGCCCCGACGACTGAACACTGCGACCTCCTCAGGCGGACCCTACTTCGCCGACTTCGGGTGCTTCTGCGCCTCGGTCAGCTTGTAGATGTCCAGACGCTTCACGTCCGCCAGCCACTGCGGCAGAAGCTCGGTCATCATGCCCATCGCAGCTGCGACGACACGCTCACGAGCCTCCTTCGCATCCACACCCTCCTCGACGAGCTCGTAGAGAGCGAGCACCGACGCGGAGCCGATCGTGTGGAAGAAGTAGTGACGTCCGTCGCTGGGGATCTTGCTCACGCCCTTCTTGAGCAGGTCCTTGACCGGGTCGACCTTGTCCTTCTGCATCTGCGGCGTCAGGCAGACCAACTCCTTGAGCGACAGCCCATCCAGGCATGCCGTCTTGGTGTTGAAGAAGGCGGCGGCGACGAGCTTGGCGACCTTGTCGTAGTCCGCCACGCTGGCTGAGATCGTCGGCAGCTTGGGCTGCTTCTGACCGGCATCCTGCGTGTCGTCGTCAGACTTGCGAGCCAGCATCTTCAGCGCCGAGGCGATCAGCGACCGGATGCGCTTCAGGCTCAGGAAGGAGGAGTCACCCTCATCCTCGCCCTTCGCACCTTCCGGCAGCTCGCCCACCCAGGTGATGCGCGTGGCATCCTTGCCGGACTCCGAAGCCGCGTAGTCGCGCGCGTACTTCGCATCGACCGGGTAGCCCATCTCCGACGCGATCGCCGCCTGCCACGAACCGATCCGCGGGCCATCCTGCGGGTGAGGCTCGAGCTGGATGCTGACCTTGCCGTCCTGGGACTGCACGACCTTGTAGGACGACCCCATGCGGAGCACGTGATCGACCTTGTCCATGTTGCCCACCGCCACCTCGGTCATCGCACCGACGTAGTTGATGAAGCACTTGGCGAAGGCGCCCGGACCGCTGGTGCGCATGCCCCAGTTGTCCGCATCCAGCTCACCCAGCTGCCCCATGAACACCATGGTCCAGAACTTGTCCGCCGGCACCTTCTGCGAACCGAGCATCACGAACGGCTCGTCGAAGGTAAGCGTCTTGTTCTGCACGCCGGCCGCGATGGTGCTCGCGATCAGCTTGGTGTACGTCTGCATGAAGTCGACGATGACGCTCTGCAGCAGGTGTCCCGTCTCGTGCATGTAGATGGGGTTGATCAGAGGCAGAAGCTCGATCAAGTTCCACGGGATGAAGGCCAGGTGACCACCGCGCGGCCCGAGCGCACCGTCGTGCATCGGGATGACAGCCGGACCGCTGTCGAAGGCGCCGACGAGGAGCGGCAGCACCACGTCTCCGACCGACACGTTGATGGTGGGGACGACCTGGTGGATGTCACCCTTCGAGTCGATCTGGTCGAGCCGCAGGTTGCCGGTGAGGCTCAGAAAGAGATTGCTCTCGATCATCGCCCGCACCAGAACCAGCGTGTCCTTCAGCTTCGGGTCGAGCGACTGGCGGAAGCCGGTCGTCCACATCTGCACCGTGGAGAGGATGGGCGACAGCTCGTTGCCGATGAGCTGAAGCGCACCCTGGTACAGCTGCCCCGTCGATGCCTCGGGATAGCGCTTCTGCAGCTCGGTCATCACCTTCGGCAGAGCCGCGACGACCTGCTGCTCAGCCGACTTGAGCTGGGCGTAGAGCGAGTCGGCGATCTCCCAGTACTCGGGAGCGAGCATGCCCTTGTCGTGTCCGAGCATCCGGTAGTCTTCCGAGAAGAAAGCGTAGACCGGCTGCGCGAACATGCCGTCGACCATGATGTCGGCCATGTCATGGGCGAGCAGACGCTCGGTGGAAACATTCGCCGTGGGCGCGTCCGCCTTGACGAAGTGGATGACGCGCGGCATCGGGATGTCGAACGTCTTCGGGTCGAGCTGGCTGAGCACGCCCAGGTTGATGCGGTAGCCGCGCTTGGTGTTGGGCACGTCGGCGAGCACGAAGTCGGGCGCGTCGGTGTGCGCCATGGCGCGCTGCACCAGTTCGTCGGTGGTCGGGAAGGCGTAGTTCTCCTTACCGCCGCCG
>WBZN01001314.1_pt1 | contig 15383 bp, 10 predicted proteins | sample 5204281 | NCBI WGS metagenome assembly WBZN01 (sample SAMN12344347, study PRJNA552823) | activated sludge metagenome | biome: Activated sludge suspended growth; feature: Nitrification reactor; material: Wastewater; isolation source: activated sludge from nitrification reactor of wastewater...
TACAGAATCAGGGATTCGCGCACATAGATTTTTCGGCACACAGACCATCTCTGCATGTTTGCCGTTTGATGCCACACGATCCCCTACGGAAAAGCCAGTCACCCCACGACCGACCTCGACCACAACCCCAACATTGCAATACCCCATGGGTAATGGCTGATCCAATTTGTTCCGGACGGCCTCAAGCGTGGGCAGGACTCCATCTGTCTTAATCTTATCGAGCACCATTCGTACTTTTTCCGGCTGCTGGCGTGCCTTGTCCAGAAGGTTGGCCTTACCAAATTCGACAAGCATGCGCTCGGTTCCTACCGACACCTGCGACCGCGTGGTTCGAATCAGAAGATGATTTTCCCTGATCTTTGGGGTTGGAATATCAGCAAGACTGGTCCCTCCGGAGGCGAGGTTCTGCAAGATTTGTTTCATGATACCTCGCTGACCACAAAACGCAGCTTTCCCGTTCGGCTGCGTTTAAGGAATGACACATATTCCACCTTAATTGCCATCTCTCGCCCCAACCGCTTGCGTGCTTCATTTAGTAGCCGTTGCTCCACCTCGGGACCGTAGCCATCTCCCTTCACAATCTTGAAGATGATCATATCCCGTTCCGGCTGGTAAATCTGGGCCTCCCGGATCCGAGTCAGATCCTTAAAAATATGGTCAAGCCTACCCAACCTTGCTCCGTTAGGAAGGACAACATAGTCCTCCTTTCTCCCATCGATCGAATCAACCATTCGACCAGTCATGGAACAGGACGACACCTCTTCTAAACACCGAACAAGATCTCCCGTGTCGTACCGAAGCAGAGGGAACGCAGGGTTACTCCAGTTTGTACCAATCACACGAAACGTGTCTGGACAGGAATCTAGGGGAATCAACTCGACAAAGGAGAAGTCTTCATCAATATGCAAATGTCCATTAGGGCACTCGGAAATGTTCGCAACCGATTCCGCCTGACCGTAGTGTTGGCGAACTGGGCAACCGAAAGCCTTCACCATCAGATCTCGTTGCTGTGGAAGGAGATTCTCAGCACCGGTCGTCACAATGCTTGGTGGATTTTTCAGCGGCTTTCCTCGTTCTAACAAATAGCTCGCCAAGAGCGATAACAGCGAAGGATACCCGTGCAGCCAAGGAGGGGAATACGTCTCAAGAGCAGCGAGATATTCCGCTGCAGTGCTAGGAGAAAGATGATATCCACTGAAGAGAATTTGACGGCCCGGATAGTTCATTCTCCAATAAGGTGGCTTGGATTGGCGTAACGGCACAACGGAACGCCCTCCAAAATACCCACACCACATGTCCTGAGAAATGCCGTGCCACTGGCGGTATCGCCACCAGACTGCCCATCGTTCTTGTTCAGCCGCAAACGTCTCCCGAAATCTCAGACCAGCACCAGTCGTGCCACTCGTATGGCAGTCCACCATTCCAGAAATGATCAAAGGATTACTCAGCTCTGCCGAATGCTTCTGAACCTCAGACTTTTGCAGAATTGGAAGTTTCTCGAGTTCCCTAAAAGGGTCATTACCATCTGGATGAACACCCCACTGTCTAAATCGTCTCGCCCAAAACTGGCTCTGATACGCTGATACCATGTGAAGCTTCGCACGAGATGCACGGTATCTATCAATATCCGAAGGATCATCGCATCTCCCCTTCACCGATTGAGCGATATCAGCGTAGCCAAACCCATATCGTCTTCTTGCAATCCTCCACCCCTCAATAGAACAGCCCATATTTTGCAGTGCCACAGGGAGCAGTTGGTACACACCTTCCCATGTCATGGGTTAGCCTGATGCATCGATGCTTACGCATACATGAGTATTCAACTCATGCTCTTACAGCCTCAACGTATACAGACTCTTCTTCTCGTTCACGAAGATTCAGAGGGGTTGGATTTGGGATACGACTAATACCCGCCGCGCATGTCTGGGCTTCGTGAAATCCTGCACACGTTAATACTCGGCAAAGTGATGCCCCATCATACATCCACTGATGGTGTCGAAGTCCCACCATGACTACACGCATTCTTTCGAGAAAGTTTCTCGGTCGAGGAGTGCACAGGTGGGTTGACTCAATGAATGCATCGGCGTCCTTTGTTCTTAAATATGCCTCGACATACTTCTTAATATCAGGCACTACAATGCGAATAACTCCTCCGATGGCGAGCACACGTCTCGCTTCTCCTAAAAAGGCGATTACCTCATTCCTATCTAAATGCTCCATCATGTGCGAAGAGTACAGCACTTCAGCTGAGGAATCTGGAAGCGGCAGTCGTCTCGTAGCATGAGCCCATAGTATGGTATTCTTCTGACAGAATCGAATGTACTCAAATTGCGATCGCCTAACTATACCGATGCGATGAAGAAACATCGCTATCCGGGGACACTTAGAAGCTTTGATGCTCATAGAATTATCAAAGTTTACCCACCCTTCAGTTGGTGACATTCCACAGCCGACGTTGACCCTATACATAACTCTTGGCCTCCCCCTGCCTAATGGGCCACAGCTGAAAGAGTCGGTTGCTATAACAGTCGGTTCCCTGTGGGATAGTTGGTGAGTCAACTTTTAAAGAATACGATCGCATTTGCACTATTTAACAACCAGCAGCCCATGGTGAATTCCCTGAATGTCAACTTCTGAATATTGCTGTGCCGACGGATTGACCATTGTTGAGAATCAAGATATCCACAAATGGTGGCCTTGAATATGCGTTGACCCAGCATCTGACATCCTTCTCGTCATATAGATAAATCTACCCCAATCGTCAGCTCCTCTTCGGAACCGGAGCCACTATTTTCAGTCACTAAAATCACCAGCCCGTTATGCCAGCTTATAGATTCCCATGCCTTTACATGCATGGCCCTTAATTGATTACGGGCAGGGCTCGTCCTGCGCCGCAGAACTATGCTCTCACCCCCGTCTTCACAGACGGGAAACTCCTATTGGATCAGAGACGGCAATATGATCTTCAATAATCAGATTTTGCCCCGAATCTATTTTTTTTACCATTGATTGCTTGCTTTGTTCAGCGCCCAATATTCCTGTGACTCATACAAACTCAAGATGCACTGCACGTATTGCTGATACTTGCGCTGTGGCGTAGGAAGTTCTCGTAGCACTCTCTTCCCTTCCCGAACAAGAACTGTCCAGAGAGCCTCATTGCTGCATAGCCTCAACACTGCATTTGCTGCAGACACTGCACACATTGGTTGATAATACAATGCTGCCTGCTTACAAGCGTCCCTAGCAAAATCTAAGTCCGTGGTAATTATTGGACGGCCGGTTGCCATCGCTTCAGGGTAGTTTGCTGAAAACGTTTCCAATAGAGATGGAAGAAATGCGATGTGACAGCTTCGGTACAAGGTTGGTCCATCTACGACAGGCATCGGTCCATAGTTATAAATCCGATGTGAAACACCCATCCCATCCGCAATTTTTAATATGCTTATCAGCCCTTCGCTACTGCTCGGCAAAGTAACTATGAATTCAAAGTCCAAGGTTGGGTCTACTTGATGTAAGGCTTTCGCTACTGCTGGAATGATCTCCAGATTCTTGTGGGGATAATAAGCAGACAAACACAGTATACGTATTTTCTGGGCTGGTTTCGGAAAAGCGGCAACCTCCTCGGTGTCAATATATTGCGGTCCGTATGTATTCGGAATAACAGTAATGTTTTCCGCCGGAAGACAGAGCCGTCTCACTAACCCCTTTTTAGATGCCTCTGCCTCGGTTACCCAGTGATCTGCTTTCCGATACCAGTATGCTTTGTAAATCACTCCCGCAAGGGCTCTTAGAATCCTCCGTGGCAATCCCAATGTCCTGAATGCACGCCATGTCGAATGCGTCACCCAACCATTTCCAACACCACAAAGATGGAGAACCTGAAATTTCACATAAGCTGGCCCAAAGATTGTAAACACAACATTTGGCGCTATTGACTCCACTAGCTCCTTCAGCTTACGCCTTGCTTTCGTACATCTTGCAGGTGAAGCCTCAAACACCGTCACGGTTGATTCATCTTTGCCGACACCGTAATAAATGAGCTCATCTAGTACTTCCGGTGACACTACAAAGTGCCATTCAATTCCACAACGATCACGCATTGCCTCCATGATAAACGAGACGGCAGCCTGAAGAGCGCCACCCTTATTAAGAGTAGATGTATTTATTAATACCTTCATTTCAGAACATACCTCGATAACACCCGCGTATGCACGCACTTAATGACAACTTGCCGTTCGCAAGTTGATGCCTTTGTCAAGGTGAGACCTGAACAGCTCTTGGGTCCAAAGATCGACCCTATCGAGAAGAACGATGACTTACAGCACGACAAAAGTGGCACTGCCCGCCTTCAATATATGCGCAATAACGCCACACCGTACGACTGCTTCTCCTGCTTAGACCAGGCTCGCATGTTTCACAATTGAATCCTTTACAGACCTGAGATGGAGCTCTTCCAGCCCACTTAGTAGACGCTCGACATTTCTTTCAGGAGAGAACTGGTGCCAAATCTCTAATGAACGCCGACCATGCCGACTAGCAAGTTTTTGGTCTTGCATGTACCGCTGCATCGCCTCAGCAAGTGAAAGCACATCTCCTGTCGCTACTCGAAATCCTGTCTCTCCATCTAATACAAGATGATGGGCGGCACCGCACCCATCAGAAGCTATAATGGCCTTTCCAACCGATGCCGCCTCACTGATCACAGCTCCCCAGCCGTCAAATCGCGATGGAAGCACAAAGACATCAGCACATTCTAATGTGGAGTACACCGCCGAATGTAAGACAGGTCCAACGAATAACACCTGGTCCTCGATGCCCAGCTTGTGCGTTAATCGCTGGTATTCACCATTACTCATATCGTTTCCAACGAGCACCAGAACACCAGCATGGCATTGGGATAACGATGTCGCGAACGCACGCAACAACACATCTATTCCCTTTCTCTCACAGAGTACACCGACATACATGAAGACTGGGTGCGACCGCTCGGAAAACCTCGCCACGGTCAGACTAACCCTTTCACCTCTCTTCGGTTCTCTCGGTGAGTATGGAAGTAGTCTGATTTTTTCTTCTCGTATGCCCCATCGGATGAAATCACGACGAGCAAGTTCGCCAATCGCGAACGCACCAACTGCATATCTGTTCAGCAGTCTCGCATACAGCCATTTTCGTGGATAGGAGAGCCACCAGCCGAATCCACGATGAGAAGGTTCACTCCAGTGGACCCAACGAACACCTTGATCACTGAGGTAGTAGGCCAGTCGCCGAGTGAAGGTCGTCCCATATCCTGGTACAATGTGAATGCGCTCCCGCCAATCACGACACACCTCTACCGACTCAACCCTAGGAAGCACGTAGACTTCTTGGGATGGCAACATGGGAGAGGCATCCCATCCCATTGCTTTTCGATCCTCACCAACTCGTCCATAGTAGTGCACAACAAGATCGACACCGGCCAAACGAGCCGCTTCAAAGAACGCAGCCTGATGGTGGCTTGGCATATTCATCCATATCAGTAACTTAGCGTCCATCATGCAACACCTACTTCCTAAGAGACACTGAGCTGGGATAGTTCTGAAACCACTGTAGGATCTACATCTTTCTTCAAGACCTTCACTATTTGCGGACTATACCTTGAATCGTACTTGGCCCAACCTATCAGCGCAGGTAATAGCTGAGCGCAGTGAATCACGAGGCTCTTTCCTCCTTTCAAGGCCCAAACAATGACAAAGCAAACTGCAAGGAATAGGAGACCAACTTCCCAGTAGCCAAAAGTGCTCAGCGCGAGCCCAAGAAGAATTCCAGCCCAAGCGATAAAGGGAAAAGGTTCTATCTTGATATAGGACAACAATGTACGCTTGTTAATCCGAGCCGCCAATATCTGGCCGATTCCATACCACTTTTTACCAAGCCCAAACTGGGGAGCTAGCAACGATACAACAGGATGATACCCATTGATTTTCAGCGAACCATGTACAACAAATGGGACATCGACAAATTTAATCGAGAGTTTCCCGTTTCGTAACCGTGAATATAACTCCATCTCTTCGTTTGAAAAGACGCTAGGGTTCCAGTTCCCAGCTTTCAATACCACATCGCGGCGTAAGAGCAGTGCTCCACCTATCGCCGGTGCCATCTCCCCTGTTGTCCTGCAGGAGAATCTATTCGCTCGTAAATACCCATCACGATCTTCATTTAGATAAGGACCTATATAGCCGCTAACGTCTTCGTTTAGCTCAATAAGCGGAAGAATTATGTCTGCAAATTGCTTCGTCAGCTCCATATCTCCATCTAAATACAATATCCACATCCCCTTCGAGGAACATGTACCAACTGCTCGCCCCGCAGAGGCACACAGCCGTGGGGATTCTTCCAGAACGTAGACCTCATCAAAGTAACACGAAGCTATTGTGCTGCTATCGTCATTAGAAGCGGAGTCCACAAATACGGTTTGGAGACGATCATGAAGCACATGACTTAAGTAGGATATCGATTTAATTACTTTCTTAAGATTTCTCGCTTCATTCCTGCCAATCACGACTACTGACAGAATTGGCGTGCAACCCACGTTGCTCATGTAGATAGCCTCTCTCAATACTGCACGCTGCTCACACAATATTTATTCATAGCCGGACACCCTCTGCTTCTTCTAAATATCCCCTCATTCTTCCAAACGTGATGATAAGCAGCAAAGAAAAGCCCAGAAGAATTTGTTGAATTGATCCTCTGCTCGAGAGGTATTCTTCAAACATACCCCCAGCAATTAGTCCGGAAAGGATAGACAGAGGTAGAACAAGTAGCTGCTTACCATTCACACTTAGCCTTGCAGACATCAGCAGACGCAAACCTTGCCAGACGGCAGAGATCATGATGATAAACATGATGATCAGGCCAACAATGCCATGCTGCAGCCAGATCCCTAAGTAGGCATTATGAGCATTGATGTACTCTGCCTTTTCCCAGGTTTCCAAAGTTTGACCTAAGACATCACCTGCCTTCCCAATTCCATAGCCGAGAACCGGACGCTGCGAAATATAGCTCCATGCTAGAGCCCACACCTCCTCTCGAGTACTCGATTCCAATTTTGAAAAGCGCTCGCCAAGCCCATCCATCTGGATAGAACTTTCAGAATATACGCTTAAAAGGATGCCTCCCCCAATTGCGGAAAGCATGCTCAATACCAGGAGTCTCTTTGTCCAAGCGGCTGAGAGGACAATGACCGAAACTAAAACAACGAGAATGGCGTTTCTTGTCCCTGAGAGAAATATGAGCCCCGCACCAATTGGCACAGAGAAACGAGCAAGATTCGTTATTGGTCCTTCGGTATTTCGCAAAGCTGCCCACACAATGGCCACGAAACACAAGGCATATCCATTGGCAAAGTTAGTCGGCAATAGGTAATAGGATCTGAATCGGCCAGCCAAAAATGGATTCGGAGATATGATGAGTGCTGATGCATGGAAGAAAGTCATTCCAATGCCGAGCCAGCAGAGTGCATGGCAGAATCGTCGATAGTCCTTATTTGTTATGAATTCATCTCGACAGCCAACAAGAATCCCCCAGAATATTCCAAACTGAACGGGAAGCAGTAGGAGCGACATCGTCGTGCAACCATTTACCAATAATCCAAACAATTGCCACATCAGATACGCCAAACCCAACCACTGAATTGCTAACAGCCTGCTCTTCTGAGGTGTTATTGAGCGAACTACTGCTAAAGCGATCAGGACAAGCATGAACAAGTACCGTATGACAAGTGCTCCTTCGCTGATTCCTGGAAGCATTGCGTCTGAGACTCCAAAAGAGGCAAGAAACAAAAAGAGAAACCACCCTTTTGCCCACTCAAAGAGGACTACAGCCCCAGAAACAAGCACCAGAGATGCGGCAGTGATCATCGCGTACAAAGTTACTGAATCAGGATTGAGAGTGCGAAGCTTCCCACTGGTATTACGGAGCACCTTAATGAGGTCATCAGTCGCCAGGGTGGCAACTATGATAATGAAGAGCAACATGAACATGGCTACAATCGCAATCCACAAGGGATCGGTCTCATGCCTGATCACACCGTCCTGTTCAACGAGGTCAGAAGCCTTAGGAGGACTATCTATCAAGTCACCCACGTTCAAACTAACTTGTCGCACAGACTCTCCTGTCTAACATGGCACACGCTTGGCGAACGCCAACTTGTTGGTTTTTGACATAAACAAGAGCCACAGACCGATTCCTGTACCGACCGCATAGGCAGCGTTCATTGCCCATGCCGCTCCGATCGGTCCGTAGAGTGGTATCAACGAGGTCAGAAGAGCCACAGAAGTGCACACGCCAGCAAAGCTAATGGCAACTGCAAACGAAGGCCTATTGATGGCAATATTTATGGTTGACAGAGCCGACCACAGCCCATTGAACACAATACCGGCGCACATGATTTCCAATATTGGAATGCTTGAAGAGTATTCTTCCCCATAGAACCATCTAATGATGGTGGGGATGCATGTCGCCACCATCACGGCCACAATCACACAGATACCCCCAACACTGCCGAGGAATCGGCATACGGGCTTCATATAATCGCCTCGTGACGAGCCTTCGGCTATTTCTCGGAAATACACCCGTCCCATAGCACCAGGAACAAACAAGACAGATCTCGCAAAGAGCGCGGCAAGTCCATAAATCGCGATGTCCGAAAGGCTTGCTCCAAGTCTCTCCAGAATGAGAACGTCGGCGCTTTGCATTCCCATGGAAAGAATACCGCTGACTAATTGCACACGGCTGAAACCAATCAGCTTCGAATATGTCCCAGACGGCCCCCTAGAACAGAATAATTCTCTTATCAACCCGATTCCGCAGACCAATAGAAGAAAGTAGGCCACTCCCCGCCCAAAGATCCATCCAGTCAACCCCCAATCAGCTGATGGAGGCAGCACACAGATGAGCGGAATCACCCCCCCAAGCAGTACCGCAACACTGAGTTTTTTATAGCTACCAATCGACTGAAGCACAGACGTGTATACCAACGTCAATGCAACCAGCGGCAGAAAAAGTACGACAACCACAAGCACACTGCGAAGGCGTCCTGTCCACCATGGACCGCTTAACATCAAGACTTCAAAAATGAGAACAATCATGACTGAGCTGATCAGAACCAACTTACTTCCAGCTATCACGTATGCTGACTTTTCCTCCACCGTCCTCACTCTGGCCACAAATGTGGATACCGCATCATGCATGCACATATGTCCAAACATGGTAAGAAAAACCATGTACGCTGTTACCACTCTGGTGATGCCGAAATCCTCGACCGGTAGGACCCTGGCTAGTAAGAGGCTTAACAGGGCGAGAAGTACAACCTGAATCGCTGACGCACCAGCGATTCCCGTAATTGCTCGAAGCTTCGAGCTGGATATGATCTGACAGATACGCGTGTCCGTTATTTTCGACATGTAGTTAACGAATCCGCCTAAACGCTGGGCAACCGATCACAGACCGATCGTGCAATCTATTGGTAATACATGAATCATTGACGAACGAGACAGGAGTCAAACGCCAGGCTTCAAGGCTTCTACCCGCAGAATATACGAGACAATCCGCTTTCTCATTCCCGCAAGATCGTCGCCGCCATATCCTCGCAGTTCGGCCAAAAAAGCGTTCGCCTCTTGCACGATAGCTTTGACCTCCTCCCTGCTATCCGAAGCAGAGACGGCCAGAATGCCCTGCAGTGTGGCAATGTATCGAACATCATCTACTCCTTCTCTAAACCCCTCCCAAGCAAGTGTATCGATCACCCCATCAACTGTGGGATACGTAAAGTTATGGTCTCGAAATTTTAGGTGATCGAAATCATTCCAAATAGACCCAAATCCATCTTGATACGCATACGTCATTGCGCCGTCGTACTCTTGCTGCCACAACCTAATCCCATAATTTTTCCGATACACGAACGGGTTTTCCACACCGACCTGTGGCGTGTTGTAGCTAAACACTCGATGCTTCACACGATGGAACTTTTCCGCCTCGGCCTTTTGGGGAGGCTGCCCATCAACAAAGAGATCGACAGCGTCCCCAAGAAGTTCAAAATGTCCCGGAGTCCACCCAGCCGAAAAAATCTTGCCTCCGGCTTCACGGATCATCTGCCATGCCTTCCGCTGTCGACGAATCATCTCAGGTGACGCTTCATCGATTCCGTACACATAAACCTCCGGCAGTTCATACTCTCTCGCGATAACCTTCAGCTCTCTGACAGCATTTACATAACTAGACACTGCCTTCTGATTGTCCGGACTTCCGGTCGCAACACCAAGGTAGTACAATGGCTTTCCGATCATCCCAATCGAGCGACGAATATCTAGCGCAGTTCGCAATAATTGTTTGTCCCCAAACGGTTGATACAACGTTGGATTGGTCACCCCATGGTCCCACATGTTCTGTAATTCAGCCCGCAATTGAACTTCGCTCTTACCTTCAGCGGAAATGGACCCTGTATCCCGGGTGAGTATTCCCCGGTAGTAAATACTGTACTCAAGGCTTGGAGACTCCAACCTGAAAGGATAGACCGTGAGTTTCACAGCAAGAGAACCAAGCGTTTGCCCACTCTCTTTAATGAGAAGCGCTCCCTCGTACTCTCCAGGACTCGCTTCCCTGGGAACACGAACCGTCACCACCAATTGCTTATTTTCTTGCACGCGAATATCAAAGGGCTGCAGATTTGCCTCATCCTTAATAGGGAACGATTCTGGAGAGTGGATCACCTGCCTAATACCAGCATTTCTCCGATCGCTGATCGATTCATATGCCTCCACATTGCCTCGAATGAGCCTTGCATAGTTCATTTTAGCCTGAACGTCTACTCGTATAAGGGTGTCGTCGTGCAACAGCAGTTCAGGAACAAGCTTTTCGGACTTGTCTGCCGAGATTGTATTCCAAGCATTGCCTCCCTGATACCACACCTTCACAACTGTCAGATCTGCACGACTGGCGGACACGCTTCCAGCAGATCCCGCTAGGTCAGTCATCTCAAAAGACAAGTTTTGCACGTCTCGCAGAAGCGGACGCACCACAAAACTGGCAGACTCAATCTCTCCTCGGCAGGCACTGAGGTATAGTGTCGTGCCTTTCACACCCGGGAGAGGAACCGAATTAGGCAAGACCATTTTATTGCTGTGAGGATCAAAAATATGGACGAGGAGCGGGCCGAGATTGCCCTGCTCCACATTGTAGTTCGGCTCGCCTAACCCGACACCTAAAATAAGCCCATAGACAGAAAGAACTGCAATCAGGACGAGCCCGATCACCTTCTGCCGCGATTGGGTATACCAAAAGCAATGTTTCGACGAATTCATAACAACTCCTCGAGATATACTGCGATCAGCTCGCTGTATTACAACACCGAAAGGTTCAGGAATCACGCCAGGGGAACAAGGGCAGATCTTGAATCGTGCATAAAGAACAGGTCGAGGGTCCCTGTTTTCCCCACTCCATTAGATAAACTCCCTCATCACATCAACTCAACGCCTTCACCAAATACACCACGTTCTGCCGCCTTGCGACCCCAAGCGGATGGCTGGACCCCTTCCCGCCTCGCTTGTGAATCTCTCAGACCTATCCTGAACAGTGCCTTCACATTCATACCAATAGAATTAGAAATGTTTTGTGATGATAGTAGCCGTACGTAATAATGACAAATTAAAACAGTTTTTAGGACAGCAAGACCTGGTCCAGAGTGCGGGATTGAAATAACGTAATATAACTAGGAGTTGTGGAATGGTGCAGAGAACGCTGCGTTAAATGAATGAAGGCAGGATCGTACGGAGATGTACCAATTGGAACGGATAGAGCTGCGAGAGTTACTTGAAACTGATCGTTACGGAGGGTTCTGCGCAAATCCAGCCACTATAAGGGACAGAGCATACTAAGTTTCAGCGGTGATCACCGGTGATGGGAGGCCGCCAGCAGCTCGTCTGGTGCGGTGCACGCTGCCTCCGCGTGCGCAGGAAGATCAAGCGTCAGATACAACCCACGTGGGTAGAGATGCCGTAACAGTGATGCTTCGGTCTGCCGTGCGCCGCTGATCAGTACGGCAGGAAACTGATTGGCCATTCGACGGACGATCGGCTGAACCCGCCTTGCAATCCACGTGCGGATAATATGCACTACCCATGCAAATCATGCACCCCATTCTGCCGTCCCAAACTTTGGAATATCGAGTTTCAAGTTCCATGCTTCAGGTTGCACGTGTGAATCACAAGGACTGGAGGGAGTTTCTCGTAATGATCGGGTACGACAAGGTCTTTATCCGTCCATAATCTTAAAAGGAACTCACGCGGCGAACAGAAGCTGCTCTAACTCTGTCACAATCCGCTCCGCCGCTTTCCCATCCCACAGCGGAGGAATCGCTCCTTTCTTCCATCGCCCGGCCATCAAGCGCGCGAGTGCGGGAGGAAGTTTACTCGGATCGGTCCCGATCAATACATTCGTGCCAATCGTAATGGTCTCAGGTCGTTCGGTGTTATCCCGAAGTGTCAGGCAAGGCACACCCAGCACCGTCGTCTCTTCAGTAATCCCACCGGAATCTGTAATCACTCCTTTAGCATGCTTCACAAGGTAATTGAACTCAAGGTAGCCCAATGGATCGATATAGTGCAGTGATGGAAGTTGCTGCCCTGCCTCTCGGAGATTCTTGGCTGTTCGAGGATGGACAGGGAAGATCACAGGTAACCCTTGCGTACCCTCTGCAATCGCGTGGAGCAGCTTGAGCAGTTGCAATTCTCCGTCGACATTTGCAGGGCGGTGCAGCGTGATCACAAAATACTGTTGCGGCTCCAGCTTCAGCGACGGCCAACAGGCCGGAGGTTTCAATCGTGACACATTCTTGAGCAGGGTATCGATCATCGTATTGCCGACAAAAAAGATCCGGTCATCGGTAACACCGGCATGTCGCAGGTTTTCATTGGCCGTGTCGCTGGTCGTAAAGAACCAGTTGGTGATCGAGTCGGTCACGACTCGGTTGATCTCCTCCGGCATCGTCCAATCGCCTGACCGAATCCCACCTTCGACATGCGCCACCGGCACACCCAGTTTGCGTGCCACAATGGAACAGGCCATCGTCGACGTCACATCGCCAACGACAAGACAGAGTTCGCTCCGTTCTTTCAAGAGAATCTTCTCATACCCGATCATAATGCCGGCAGTTTGCTCGGCCTGAGTCCCCGATCCCACCTCGAGATTGATATCCGGATCGGGAATCCCAAGTTCTTCAAAAAAACTGCCCGACATCGCTCGGTCATAATGCTGACCGGTGTGGATCAATCGGTACCGGAGCGGTCCTCCTCGACATTCAGCGACCTTGAGCGCCTCGATGATCGGTGCAATTTTCATGAAATTGGGACGTGCCCCCGCAATGATATCAATGCGCTTCACTCAACACCTCATATGTGCAGTGATCCAATCACGTACCTCACGTGATGGTAGTCACTCTCAATGCTGAGAGCAACCTTATAGTATTTTCGGGTCAATAGATGTGATCGCCGGGGAGACGATTGTATCGATGACGAAGACCATCAGAAGTGCACTTCGCGGATCGACTGGCTATGGGATTGAAACCACTGGACGGTTTTCCTGACTCCATCGCTCAACCCGTGCTTGGCTTGAAAGCCAAAGAGCTGCTTGGCACGGCTGACATCAAGACAGCGGCGAGGCTGGCCGTTCGGCTTCGTGGCATCCCACTGAATCTGACCGGTAAACCCGACTTCAGCTGCAATCAATCGAGCCAGATCGCGAATCGAGATCTCTTCTCCCGTCCCGAGATTGACCGGAAGGTTCCCCGCATACTGCTCGGCAGCAAGCAGAATACCTTCGGCAGCATCCTCGACGTACAAGAATTCTCTGGTCGGGGATCCGTCTCCCCACAGCGTAATCTCCGTGCGCCCCTCCTCCTTCGCCGAGACACATTTTCGGATCAACGCTGGAATCACATGCGAGGTCTGTAAGTCGAAGTTGTCTCGCGGGCCGTACAGATTCACCGGGAAGAGAACGATCGAGTTAAATCCGTATTGATCACGATACGCCTGGGACTGTGCCAACATCATTTTCTTCGCCAGCCCGTACGGCGCATTGGTTTCTTCGGGATATCCATTCCAAATGTCGTCTTCCTTAAAGGGAATGGGAGCGAACTTGGGATACGCACAGATAGTGCCAAGCGCCACAAATTTATTCAGCCCCCGTTGACGTCCGACTTCGATCAGCTGCGTGCCCATCATCAGGTTGTCATAGAAGAACCGACCGGGGTTCGCCTGGTTCGCCCCGATCCCGCCAACGCGCGCTGCCAAATGGATCACCAGATCAGGCCGTGCGTCGCTGTAGAGTCGCTGAATAGCATCCATCTGCACCAAATCGTAGTCCTTGCTCCGTGGAACGACGATCTGGCGACACCCTTTGTCTCGCAACAGATCGACGACGAATGAGCCCAGAAACCCAGCCCCCCCGGTCACAACGACACGCTTATCCTTCCAAAATGACATCTCTTCCACCTTACTCCATGTCCTAGCTTCGCTTCCTAGTCCCGTCTAACTTCTCTTTTTCCGCTGCCAGATCTGCATCGACCATCATGGCGATCAGCTCTTCAAAGCGCACCTTAGGCTGCCAACCAAGCTGTTTCTTCGCCTTGCCGGCATCACCGATGAGCAGATCAACCTCCGTCGGGCGATAGTATGTGGCATCGATCTTCACGTGCTTCTTCCAATCGAGTTGCAGGCGATCGAAGGCCAGCTCAAGCATTTCCTTGACCGTATGAGTCTCCCCCGTGGCAATGACATAGTCATCCGGAGTCGGAGCCTGCAGCATCATCCACATGGCTTCGATGTAGTCACCGGCATAGCCCCAATCACGCTTCGCGTCGAGATTGCCCAAAAACAAATCTTGCTGGACGCCGAGCTTGATCCGGGCGGCGGCCTTGGTGATTTTCCTCGTGACAAAGGTTTCACCACGCCTGGGTGATTCGTGATTGAACAAAATACCGTTGCACGCGAAGAGATTGTAGGCCTCCCGGTAGTTGACGGTAATCCAGTAGGAGTAGACCTTTGCGGCTCCATAGGGGCTCCGTGGATAGAACGGCGTCGTTTCTTTCTGGGGCACCTCCAGCACCTTGCCGAACATCTCACTGGACGAGGCCTGATAGAATTTCGGTTTGAGTCCTGACTCTCGAATGGCTTCCAGAAGCCGAATCGTGCCCAGTCCTGTAATCTCCCCCGTATATTCGGGAATATCAAAACTGACCCGGACGTGACTCTGAGCGCCAAGGTTGTAGATTTCGTCAGGTTGGACCGTACGCAAGATCCGATTCAGAGAACTGGCATCGTTCAGATCGCCGTAGGTCAAATGGAGCCGCCGAT
>WBZN01001179.1_pt2 | contig 15360 bp, 12 predicted proteins | sample 5204281 | NCBI WGS metagenome assembly WBZN01 (sample SAMN12344347, study PRJNA552823) | activated sludge metagenome | biome: Activated sludge suspended growth; feature: Nitrification reactor; material: Wastewater; isolation source: activated sludge from nitrification reactor of wastewater...
GAGGCAGCACCACGCCTGCGCCGGCGGCGGGGAGGAGGTACAGCGCCTCCCAGGGCGCGATCGCGCGACGAGATGCGTAGTACCGGCAGCCCGCGACGAGCAGCAGGCCGAACGTGCATTCGAGGAACACGTACGCGGCGTCGAGACGGAGATCGCTTCCCGCGACCATGGAGCTCGCGAGCAGCATCAGCAGGGCCGCTCCGAGCGCCGCCCAGCCGAATGCCCAATAGAGGATGGCCGGGTATTTCCGGTCGCGGTATACGAGGGCGCTCACCGAGGCGAGCCCCAGGGCGGCGCACGCCTGCACGAGGAGGCCGATCAAGAGTGAGTCCTCGAACAGTGTGGTGAACATGCCTCTCCCCGACGGTGTGGGCCAATTCCTTCGCCCCGTACCCCCAAAGGCTGCAGGATCAATGCCATGAGGCGCGCCGGCTCCCGGCGGGCGATCGGGCCGGCCGCCCAGGCGCGGCCGAGGGCGTGCCGAGCTCGACCGCCTGAGGCTCCGCCCACGTTCACGGCCGCTCAGCCCGACTGGATGTCCTGCGAAGAACCCTGCGCGCCCCGCCGCGTAGGAGCCCCTGAGCCCGCACCCGGCGGGTTCGTCGGCGCTCCAAGCGCGAGCCCGATCGACGTGGAAATCGCAGTGCTCGGCGCCGCTCCATGGCTTCGGGTTCGCGTTCGGAGGCCTCATGACTTCGCATCGGATCTTCTCGTCCGTCCTGCTGGGTGCTGCGCTCTCTCGTCTCGCGGTCGCTGGTCCCGGCCCCGCGGATCTGGTGGAGATTCCCGTCGAAGTGGTCGAGAACCGCTTCTTCGCCGTGCCGATCACGCCCGCCGGCGACCACCTGCGTTTCTACACCGACACCGGCGGCGGTCTGTTCGTGTTCGGGTCCCTGGTGCGCCGGCTCGGACTGCCGACGGAGACGAGCGCCGTCGATGGCGAGAAGGCCGAGCTCGCGAGGCTCCCGGCCTTTCGGCGTGAGGCGTCGATTCCGGGGCCGCTCGGCGGCGACGGCAAGATCCCCGTCATGCCGGCGTCACGAGAGCCGAAGGCGGCGGCACCGTGGGACGGGATGCTCGGGCAAGCCTGGTTCTCCGGCCGCGTCTGGACGTGGGATTACCCGGGACGCAGGCTCCTGTGGCGCAAGGACGGCAGCCTGCCTGGCGTCGAGCCGACGCACCGCGCGCCGCTGGGGTTCAAGCGGAACGGCTCGGGGAAGCGCGAAACGGACTTCGCGCGGATCGCGGTGACGATCGACGGCCAGGCGCTCGACCTCCTCCTCGACACCGGCGCCGAGATTCGGCTGAGTCCGGCGGCCCTCGCGCGGCTCGCCGACGCAGGTCCCGAGTCGCGCGCGACCAGCTTCATCGCCGCGACGCATTTCGACGGCTGGCGCACGAAGCATCCGGACTGGCGGGTGATCGAGGACGCGGACGCCAACGTGCACGGAGAGCCCATGATCCAGGTTCCGGAGGTGACCGTCGCCGGCTACACCGTCGGTCCGGTCTGGTTCACGCGTCGACCGGACCCGAACTTCCATCAATTCATGTCGCAGTGGATGGACCGAACCGTCGAGGGAGCGCTCGGCGGTTCGGCTCTGCGGTTCTTCCGCGTCTCGGTCGACTATCCCAACGCGGTGGCCGTCTTCGAGAAACCGTGACCACCGCGGCGTGCGGGAGCTACGGACAGCTTGCGAAGGCAGCGACGTCCTGCACGGGTTGGAAGGCTTTCCCGGCGGGGTTGTGGTACGTCCTTGCAACGCCGCTCTGCAAGTCGGTCACCGTGAGGTCGACCGCGACGTTGGTGAGGCCGGCGGCGAAGACCCAGAAATGACCGTTGATCGCGCAACCGTCGACCACCTTCACGATGGTTTCGACGTTCGCAGGTGCGAAGAACCACAGTGCGCCGGTGTCGGCGGTGAGCGGGATCGGCGCTGCCGTGCCGTGATGGCCCTGCGCCGCCCAGACGGCGGCAACCGAGAAGCGGCCGTTGCCCAGGCAGAATCCGGGGCAGGGCGAGCCGGTGACGCTGCTCGTGCCGGCAGGATTCCAGGACGGCAACGCCGCGGGCATCGGCGGCTTCGGCGAGGCGGGACAGCTGGCGAACGCCTGGACGTCCTGAATCGGCTGGAAGGCCTTGCCCTGTGGATTGGCATACGTGCGGACGAGCCCGGTCGCCGTGTCGGTCACCGTCAGGCTGGTCTTCACGTTGGTGAGGCCGCCGGCGAACACCCAGTAGTGGCCGTTGTAGGCGCAGCCGTCGATGACCTTCACCAGGACCTCGAGATTACTGGGACCGAAGAAGTAGAAGTCGCCCGTGTCGGTCGTGATCGCGGTGCCGACGCCCTCGCCGCTCTGGCCGTCGGGAGTCTGCCAGTTGGCGCGGATTTCGAATCTCCGGTCCGCGAGACAGACGCCGTGACACGTCGCCGCCAACGCCGCTGGCAGGGAAAGGCCGGTTTGATCGCCCGCGAGATGCCGCACGGGAGGGACGTCGCCGTTGGCGGTGCGCGGGAACGCGACGACGTCGTTGGATTGCGCCGTGTTGGCCACCACGATCTCGTCGCCCTGCAGAGCGAGGCCGTACGACTGATGAAGCAGCGTGTGCGGTCCGGCGATGCGGCGCAGCGGCGCGGTGTTGCCGCTCGCCAGGCGGGCGTAGGTATTGACGCTGCCGTGCAGGTTGCTCACCACGAGCTCGTCGTGCGCGGCGTCGATGAGCACGCCGCCGGGCTCCTCGAGCTCCGTCGCAAGACCGGCCAGGACGGACAACGGCGGTTCGTCGCCGGTGGCCGTGCGGCGGAAGGTGGAAATCCGCGAGGTGTCGTCGGTGACCACGATCTGGTCGCGCGCGAGGTCGAGGGCGATCCCGAACGGTTGTGCCAGCCCCGTCGAGGGGCCAGCAAGGACGCGCAGCGGCATGACCGCTCCGCTGGCGGCGCGTGGCACCACCCAGACCGTGGCGGCGTCGAAGTCGGTCGCGTAGAGCTCGTCGTGGACCGGGTCGAGAGCCAGGCCGATGAGCTTCTTGGCGCCGGGAATCTCGATCACCCGCAAGGGCGGCATGTCGCCGTGGAATGCCTGCGGGTAGACCGCGATCGCCGGAGCGACGCTCTGCGTGACGTAGACCTCGTGGCGGATCGGGTCGACCACCATGGCGTACGGATAGGCGATCCCCGTGCTGGGTCCCGCGAGCGTCCGGAGCGGCAGTGCGTTGCCGTCGGCGTCGTCGGCGAACGCGCTGACGGCCGACGGGTAGCCGCTCGCGGTCACGTACAGGTCGGCGAGGGCCGGAAGCGCGGGAAGGGCAGCGAACAGCAGCAGGCCCAGCAGGGCGGGCAGGACGGGTCGACGAACGACCATGCGCGGTCTCCTTTGAACGGCTCGGCGAAAGTCGCGCGAGCCGGGGTGAGACTGCCCTCGCCCTGTCCGCGAAGTCCTTAGAGAGTTCTTGGAGTTCTCGTAGAGTTGCCGGGATGACCTCGAATTCGGGCGTTTCGAGCCCGCGTTGGCGTTTCGGTCCCTTCCTGCTCGATCCCTCGGAGCGCACATTGTTCCGTGATGGCGAGCCGGTGGCTCTTTCCGGACGTCCGTTCGAGACCCTGGTGTACCTGGTGCGGAACTCCGGCAGGCTCGTCACCCGCGAGGAGCTGCTGCGCGAGGTCTGGGGCGGCGCGGCGGTCGAGGATTCCAACGTCCACTGGACGATCAGCGTGGTGCGCAAAGCGCTCGCGCTGGACGAGACGCGCGCCTGGATCACCACCGTGCACCGACACGGCTACCGCTTCGACGCCGTGCCGGAGATCGTGCCCCGGAACCCTGCTGACGAGCCCGAGTCGTCCCGGACTACGGTGCGGACGGCTGAGGAAGCCGCCGGCGGTTCCCGGCGGCCCTTGCGGCGGGCGGCACTGAGTGCGATGGCGTTGCTCGCGGTCGCCGCCGGTGCCGCGGTCGGCTGGCGGGCCATCGCCAATGACCGCCGGCCCCGGCCGCTCGTCGCGGTGCTGGGCTTTCACCGGCTGGGCGTGGCCGAGCCAGGCGACTGGCTGGGTGGCGCCCTCACCGAACTGGTCAGCGCCGACCTTGCGACCGGGCAGGCGCTCCGCACGGTCCCGGCGGAGGACGTCGAGCGCGTGCGGCGCGAGCTCCTCGTCCCGGACGTGGACGGCCTGTCCCCGGCGACCCTGGTTCGGCTGCGCGACACCCTGGGCAGCGACTACGTGCTCGCCGGGTCCTACCTGCGGCTCCCCGGCGGCCAGGGGCTGCGGGTCGAGGCGCGCCTGCAGGAGGCGTTGGGCGGCGGCACCCTGGCGGCGGCGACCGCCACCGGCACCGAGCGCGATCTCTTTGCCGTCGTCGATCGCTTGAGCAGCGAGCTGCGCGCTCATCTCGGCGTGCCGGTGCTCAGCGTCGCCGAGCAGGCCGGCAGCCACCGGGCGCTGCCGGCCGATCCGGAAGCGGCACGCCTGTACACGACCGGCCTCGAACGCCTGCGGACGTTCGACTTCGCGGCGGCACGCGACTTGCTCGAAGGCGCCACGGCGCGCGATGGCGAATTCGCGCTCGCGCACTCGGCCCTGGCGCGCGCGCTCGATCGCCTGGGCGAATCCCTGCGCGCCAAGGCCGAGGCGCGTCTCGCGCTCGAGCATTCGGCGGTCCTTTCGCCGGCCGCGCAGGGGTTGATCCGGGCCCGTTTCGCCGCGCAGGCACACGATTGGAGCGGTGCGCAGCGCGAGTACGGCGCTCTCTGGCAGACGGATCGCGACGACCACGAGCTCGGGCTCGAGCTTTGCGAAGCGGAGATTCGCGCCTACCGCTTTGGCGACGCCGAGCGCACCCTCGCCGAGCTGCGCGCGCGGCCGCTCAGCCGGGTCGATCGACTGCGATCCGATCTCCTCGAAAACGGAGTCGCGCTCCAGTCCGGCGATGCACATGACGCCGACGCGAGCTCGAGCAGCGCTCTCGCCGAGGCCGCAGCGCTCGGATCGGCGTCGTTGCTGCGGCAGGCGTTGCTCGATCGCGCCTGGGCCTTGCTGCTCGGCGGCCAGGACCGGGCGCAAGCTCGGGCGATGCTCGATCGTGCCCGCACCGCCGGCCCGGCCCCGGACCGCATCGAGGAGATCCGGATGCTCGACCTCGAAGGCTCGCTCGCCTGGGGTCTCGACCCGGCCGGGGCGCAGTCGAGCTACGCACGGGCCCTGGCGCTCGCCCGGGCCGCCGGCGATCGCGCGCACGAATGCCTATTGCTCGATCGACTGGCGGGGCTGGCTTCGGCCGCAGGCGCCAATCAGCAGGCCTATTCCCTGTGGGACCAGGCGCGGGACGTGGCCGCCGGGAGCGGTGACGAGCGCTGCCGCGCCCGCGCCTTGAGCGGCAAGGGAGCGCGCATGAGCGACGCCGGACAGCTCGACGAGGCCGCGCCCCTACTCGCCGCGGCGCTTGCGCGCGCGAGAGCGGCGGGCGATCGCGGCCTCGAGGGCGCGGTTCTCAAGGGGCTCGCCATCCTCGCCGATCGCCGCGGTGACTACGCGGCGTCGCGCTCCTACCAGGAGTCGAAGCTGCAACTCGACGAACGTCTCGGTACCGCAGCCGTGGTGGTCCTGGATCGACTGGACCTTGCCGTCGCGCTGCTTTCGCACGGCGACAAGGAGGCCGCGAAGTCTTACGCCTCGCAGGCGGTCGCCGGCGCCGAGAAGGTCGAGCAGTCGTCGATACGCAGCTCGGCGCTCGCGGTGCTCGCCGATGCCGAGCGCTCGTTGGGCGATCCCGACGCGCTGGCGCGCAGTGCCCAGGCCGTGTCCGCTCTCGACGAGCGCGCCGGCGAGGATGCACGCTACCGCGTGCTGTTCACCCGCGCGTCGATCCTGCTGGACTTTGGCTCGACGCAAGAGGCGCGAGCGATCGCCGAACGTCTGCAGACCGCGGTTCGCGCGCAGGCGGTGCCCTATCGCGAGCTCGAAGTTCGCTTCCTGCTCGCCGAGATCGTCACCCTCGACGGCGAGCCCGAGGCCGGGTTGCGCGCGCTGCGAGACCTCGCGGCGGAGGCGACGGAGAAGGGCTTCCCGAGCCTCGCCGCCGCGATCGCGCGCGACCTGACGCGCTATCGCGTGGCGAGGAACTTCCGTTCGACCTGACCTTGCGGCCGGCGAGGGGCCTCAGGGCCGCCAGGTCACCGCGAAGCGCACCCGATAGTCGGGCACCGACTGGAGCGCCGAGTTGTGCTGCCGCACCGGCACGTCGGCGGCGACCTCGGCGTACACGTTGATGCTCCGCGAATAGGTGAGCTGGGGACCGACGTAGATCGCGTCCATCCCGGTGTCCTCGGCGGCCGTACCCGCGAGATCGTCGAGTCCCTTGTGCTCGCCCGACACCACCGCGCCGATCGAGACCGTGTTCTCGTGCGTGAGGTCGAGGTACACGCCCGGGCTCACCGACCACGCCAGGTCGTCGGCATAGCGATAGTGAAAGTCGCCCCGGTTGCGCAGGGCGTATTGCACGTTTGCGGTGACGAAACCGCGGCGATAGCGCAGGAACGCGCTCGTGCCGACCAGGGTGTCGACGGAGCCGGAGCCGAGCGCGAGATCGTGGCCGTGGATGCCGCTCGCGATCGCGCCGTCCGATGCGTCCCCTTCGACGAGCTCCTCGCGGATGCGATCGCTCGAGCCCGTCGGCAGCTTGACGCCGCCGAGCAGAGTGAGCGTGAACAAGGTGTCCCCATGGATGGCGAGCAGCGGCCGCCAGTGAGCCAGCACGGCGGCGTCGCCGAGGCCGTTCTCGCTGCCGCGCTCGACGCCGCCGCCGGCCGCGCGGCGGAACGAGCGCCGCACGAGCGGCAGGTTGAGCTGCACGCCGAGGTCGGAGGAGAACTGATAGCCGACGAAGATCTGGGTGATCGAGCTGTCGAGCTTCTGGCCGGCGGGGTTGGCGACCTTCTTGCCCTCGTCGCGCAGGGTGCCGAAGTGGGTGAGCTGCTCGTAGGCGCCGCCGAACCAGCCGGTGGCGGACTCCTTGGCGCCGAGCGAGGCGTAGATGGAGCAGAGATCGCAGGCTTCCGCAGCGCCGGCACCGATGGCCAGGCTGAGGACGATGAAACCGATCGTCTTCACGTTGTACTCCCAAAGCAAGCCGCCGGAACGAGGCTCGCGAGCCTTGCCGAGCCGGTCGACGCGATGAACGGAATCGCCCGCACGCTGCGGGCGGTCTCACTCAGCAGGCTTGCTCAGGCGGACCGCGGAGGCGGCGGGTCGAGGACGGGAGCTTGTCCGCGCGGGGCGGCTTGGCTGTCCTGCGTGATGCGCGTCAGAGTCTCGGTCGGACGCACCGCCGGTGCCAGTGACAGGGCGAGCGGCGGGATCGAGGTGATGGCGAATTTCTGGGCGTGATCGCAGTGACCGCGCAGCGCGCAAGCGGTCGCGGCCTTGGCGGCGTGGGAGCAGTGGGCGCCGCCGAGCATCGATTTCCCGCCGAGAGCGGCGCGGCAGCAGGAGTGCCGGCAGCGAGCGGCGCAGTCCGCCGCGACGCTCGCGGCGGCGAGGTGCACGCCGAGCAGCAGGAACAGCGCGGCGGCGGCGAGCGCTCGGCGCAGCGGTGCACGTTGGCACTCGGGTATCGATCGACGGGACCCGCTCACGTCGCGGACTCTAGCATCGGCTTACGGGGCTTCCTGGGCCGCCGGCGTGCGCTGCGGCGAAAACGCGTCCCGCGGTGGTGTACGGGATACGCCGTGCTTTCGGCGCCCCGTGCGGCCGACGAGGGACCGCTGCTGCAGGCGCCAGCCCGGCCCGCCGTGCTCACAGTCCGTCGTACTTGGAGTAGCCGCGCTTCGCCCAATAGTCGTCCGGCTCCTCGGATTCGTAGGACAGATCGGTGATCGCCTTGATGTTCTTGAGACCGAGCTTCACCGGCACGATGAGTCGCAGCGGAGCGCCGTGCTCGAGAGAGAGCGGCTGCCCGTTGTGATGCGTGGCGAGCAGCGTCTGCGGATGCATCGCCGTTTCGAGATCGAGCGAAACATAGTAGGGATCGGGATTGCCGAAGCCGTCGAGGTTGACGCCCGACTCGAGGGCGATCCACTTGCGGCCGGGGGCGGGAGGATGGGCGCGCACGAAGTCGGCGAAACGCACGCCGCCCCACCAAGCCACCGCGCTCCAGCCCTCGACACAGACCAGGCGCGTGACCTGCTCCACGAACGGCAGCCGGGTCGTGACGTCGGCGAGCGTCAGGCTCTCGTTGCGCCCGGACGCGAGACCGGACAGCGCCAGCCGCCAGTCGGGCAGGAAGTCCGCCGGGGGCGTCTGGCCGTTGTAGTTGTTGCGGATCGGTTGCACGTCGCTCCGGTCGTACGTGCGCACGCGCCGGTTCTTCGAGAACAGTGCCTCCGCCACGTCGTCGTCGAAGTCGAGCGTCCGGTCGAGAAAGCGTTCGCGCCGCTCGTGCGTGAGTCCGGCGCGCGCCGCCAGCGTGTCGAGCGCGTGATTCACCGCGTCGGGCAGGAACAGGCCGCGCGCATCGTCCGGCTGCAGCCACCAGAATCCCGCCGCGGCGATCGCGGCGCCGGCACCGAAGAGCAGGAAGTCGCGCCGCGTGGCGTGCTTGAGTGCACGCGCCGGCACTTCGATGGCCGGCGGCTCGGTCTCGGCGAAGCGCTCCAGCAACGGGCGCCCCGGCTCAGCGGGCTTCTTCTTGGGCATGCGCTCTTTCCTTCTCGGTCCAGCCGGTGATCATGGAGCGGAACGTGTCCCAGCCGTCGGCGATGACCAGCACGACGTGCGGAATGAGGAAGCTGGCGAAGAAGCACATGAGGCAGAAGTGCCAGACGCGCGCGCCGTCGTAGCTGCCGAACAGGCGCTCGAGCCAGTGCAGTTGCGCCGGCTTGTGCATCGCCCAGCCGGACGCGACCGCGAGCACGCCCGCCACGCTCATCGAGGCGTAGGCGCCGCGTTGCAGCGCGTTGTATTTGCCGTCGACGACCGGATGCGGCCAGGGCCGCCGCCGCAGCTTCATCGGGATCAGGCCGAGGTAGTAGCGCAGCATTTGAACCGCGCCGCGCACGTCGGCGCGCCGCGGGAGCAGCGCTTTGTAGCCGCCACCGATCGCGAGGCCGATCATGTACAGGGCGCCGTTCGCCATGAACAGGTAGGCGAAGAACCAGTGCAGCCGCAGCGCCAGCGCGAGCTGACCGGTGCCGATACTGAGATGGTCGTAGATCCAGGTCGGTGCGCCATTGCTCGGCAGGAGGCGGCCGAGCGCGCCGCCGAGGTCGACGACGTAGTCCGTGTTGCCGGTCTTGGGATCGGGGGCGTGGCGAAACACCGGCGCCGCCCAGTAGATGGCGAGGCCGCTCAGGGTCATGCCCAGCAGGAGAAAGAGATTCGCCCAGTGACTGATCCGCACCAGCAGGTGGTGCGAGCGGCGGATGCGAACCGGCGGACTCGGAGGCGTCGGCTTGGGCATGGAGTCGTGAGTCGGGGTCGGGTCGATGTGCGAGAAAAAGAGCGCGGGGAGCGGGAGGAAAGAACCGCCCCCGGCGCAGGAGACACTATCTCTCGGGTTGCCTTACTTGGGCATCAGGACGGTGTCGACGACGTGGATCACGCCGTTCGACTGGAACACGTCGGCGATCGTGACCTTCGCCATGCCGCCCTTCTCGTCGGTGAGGACGATGTCCTTGCCGCTCATCGAAGCCCACAGCTTGCCGCCGGCGACGGTCGCGATCTCGGCCTTGCCGTTGCCGGCCTTGATCGCCTTGGCGAGCGCATGCGCGTCCCAACGGCCGGCGGCCACGTGGTAGGTCAGGATCTTGCTGAGCGTGGCCTTGTTCTCCGGCTTGAGCAGGCCGTCGACGGTGCCGGCGGGCAGCTTCGCGAACGCCTCATTGGTCGGCGCGAACACGGTGAACGGGCCCTTGCCCTTGAGGGTCTCGACCAGGCCCGCGGCCTTGACTGCGGCGACCAGCGTGGTGTGGTCGGCGGAGTTGACGGCGTTGTCGATGATGTCCTTGTTCGGGTACATCGGCGCGCCGCCCACCATCGGGTTGGCGGACATCTTGCCGCTCATCATGGTGTCGTCGGCGAAGGCGCCGGCGCAGAGGGCCAGACCGGCGGCGAAAGCAACTGCGGTGATGTTCTTCATGGAAGTTCTCTGTCCTTTCGGTCGTCGACCGCCGCTCAAAGCGACGATCGTTGTGAACTGTGCTTGGTACGCATGACGCGCCGGGGCGGATGGCAGAGATCCCCCTTACTTTCGTCAGGATTCGCACCCAACGTTCCCAGCCAGGTCGCGCGCCGCAACTCCGCAGCGTAAGTCCCCGAGCGGAGGAGTTGCGGCGCGCGACCTGGCGCCGGGCGAACGCTTCCCCTTCTGACTTCGCGATACGCGCGGGCGGCCCCGCCCGGCGTTCGAGTCCGAGAGGCCTGCGCTCGGGGACTTACGCTCCGGCCTCTCGGACTCGAACGCCGGGCTCTACGTTTTCTTCGGACGCCGTGCCGCGCGGTACCCGTGCCCCGGACCTCAACGTGCGGGTGAGTCTGGGTGGGTGCGGGTGGGTCGCGCGGCGGTGCCGCCTTGTATAGTTCCGGTGCGCAGTCGCGGCTCTACCTTCAACCCCTAGTCGGAGTTCCCATGTCGAAGCATCGCATCGAGAAGGACAGCCTCGGAGACATCGAGGTCCAAGGCGACGTGTATTGGGGCGCACAGACCGAGCGCGCGCGCCTGAACTTTCCCGTGTCCGGGCTGCGTTTTCAGCGTCGATTCATCGCCGCGCTGGGCCTCATCAAGGGCGAGGCGGCGGCGGAGAACGGCGCGCTCGGCATCGTCGACGCGGCGCTGGCGGCGACCATCCAGAAGGCGGCGCTCGAGGTCTACGAGGGCAAGCTGGACGCGCATTTCCCACTCGACATCTACCAGACGGGCTCGGGCACCTCGACCAACATGAACGCCAACGAGGTGATCTCGAACCGCGCGATCGAGATGCTCGGCGGCGTGGTGGGCAGCAAGAAGCCGGTGCACCCGAACGACCACGTGAACGCCGGCCAGTCGTCGAACGACGTCATTCCGACCGCGATCCACGTCTCGGCCTATGCGGCGATCGCCGAAGACCTCGAGCCGGCGCTGCGCCGGCTGCACGGAGCGCTGGCGGCGAAGGCGCAGGAGTTCGATGACGTCGTGAAGATCGGCCGCACGCACCTGCAGGATGCGGTACCGGTGCGGCTGGGCCAGGACTTCGGCGGTTTCGCACAGCAAATCGAAAACGGCCTCGAACGCCTGCAGGCGGTGAAGCCGCGGCTCGCGGAGCTGGCGCTCGGCGGCACGGCAGTGGGCACCGGGCTGAACGCTCCCGCCGGCTTCGCCGACGCGGTCATCGCGCGCATGGCGAAGCGCAGCGGGCACGCCTTCCTGCCGGCCCGCAACCGCTTCGAGGCGTTGGCGGCGAAGGACGCCGCGGTCGAGACCTCGGGTGCGCTCAAGACCATCGCCGTGTCGCTGCAGAAGATCGCCAACGACCTGCGCTGGCTGGCTTCCGGACCGCGCTGCGGCATCGGTGAGATCTCGCTGCCGTCGCTGCAGCCCGGCAGCTCGATCATGCCCGGGAAGGTGAACCCGGTCATTCCGGAGATGACGCTGATGGTCGCGGCCCAGGTGGTGGGCAACGACATGACGATCACCATGGGCGGCGCCGGCGGCAACTTCGAGCTCAACGTGATGATGCCGGTAATCGCCTACAACCTGCTGCAGTCGATCCACCTGCTCACCAGCGCCTCGAACCTCCTGGTCGAGCGCTGCGTGCAGGGCATCACCGCCAACCGCGAGCGCTGCAACGAGTTGGTGGAGCTGTCGCTCGCCATGGTCACTTCGCTCGCGCCGTTGATCGGCTACGACGCCGCCGCGGCGATCGCCAAGGAATCCGTGGCGACCGGCAAGACCGTGCGCCAGATCTGCGTGGAGAAGCAGGTGTTGCCCCCCGACGAGCTCAAGGCCGCGCTCGACCCCTACGGCCAGACGCTCGGTGGCGTGCACGCCGGCGCCGGCAGCGGCGGCTGATTCCCCCGACAGCGCGCATTCCATTGGCCCGGCGGCTGGACGCTCCGCCGGGCCGTTTCGTATACCGGACATGAGAGCCCTGGGAAGAGTGTGTGTGCAGCGCGGGCTGGGCACGCTGGGATGCTTGTGCCTTGCCCTCTGGAGCGGCGCCGTGGCGGCCCAGACGCCGCCCGTCTCGCCGAGTGCGGGCGGTGCTCGTCCCGTGGTGCCCCCGCTCCGCGCCGGGGTGCCGGCGTCGCTGGTCGACATGAAGTCCTCGTTGGCGCGCATCGCGGCGGCGCTAGAACGCCAGGCGGCGCGTCAGGACGTGGACTTGGCACTCAAGGCGATCGACCTGCGGATGCGCCGGCTGGCGGACATCGAGACCCAGCTCCAGGGCCAGCGCGAGCGGCGCCACGAGCTCGAGGCGCAGCGTATCGACATCGAATCCAAGATCGGGCGCTTCGTGCGGCGCAATCAGGAGAAAGACCTCGGCCTGTCGCCTTCCGAAGTCGACGCCGCGGCCGACGACATGCGGGCTCAGGTGAAGGAGCTGCGCGAGCAGGTGAGCGAGATCGACCAACAGATCGCCGGGCTCGAGAACGAAGTCGCCTCGCGGCGGGTCGAGGTCGACCAGGCGCTGCAGCTGGTGGATCGGCGTATCGAACAGCGCCAGTGACCGCCGTCGCTAGACTCGTGACGGCTTCTGGTGCTCCGGCGCCGCGGTCGGCGGAGGCCTAGGCCCGGACGAGCTCCCAGCGGCGCCCCATCCCCGGCGACCGTGGCCGGGCGCCTGCCGCGCCCGCGCTATCCGAGACGCTGCAAGGCGCGCCGCCGCCGGCGTCCGGCGCGCAGGGCGGCGGTGGCATTGGCGAGCACCAGAAGCGCGGTCGAGAGGGCGATGATCGCCGGTCCCACCGGCAGATCGTAGGCGTCGGCGGCGACGAACCCGGCCAGCGTGCAGGTCACGGCGCTCGCGATCGACAGCACCAGCATGCCGCGCAACGTCGTGGCGAGCGCCCTGCCGGTGAGCGGCGGGATCGTGAGCAGGGCCACGACGAGCACGATGCCCGCGACCTGAATGAGCACCACGACGGCGAGCGCGATCAGCACGAGCAGCAGTGTGAAGAGGGCGCGCACCGGCACTCCCTGCACGAAGGCGAAGACCTCGTCGAATGCCGCGGCGACGAAGCCCTTGCGGAGCAGGAACAGCGTGCCGAGCGCCGCTACCGTGAGCCCCACGGTAAGCCAGAGGTCGACCCGCGACACCAGCAGCAGGTTGCCGAACAGGTAGCTCATCAGGTTCGGCGCGTAACCCGGTGTCTTGTGCAGGAACAACACGCCGGCGGCCATGCCGGCGGCGTAGAGCACGCCGATCAGGGCGTCGTGCGAGCGCAGCCGCTCGTTGCCCATGAGGCCGAGCGCGAGAGCGCAGAGCAGGGCCACGCCGATCGCGCCGATGCGCGGGTCGACGCCGAGGAAATAGCACAGCCCGAGGCCGCCGAACGCGGCGTGCGCGATGCCGTCGCCGAGGAACGAGATGCGCTTGGTGACCACGAAGACGCCGAGCGCGCCGCACAGCACGCTCGCGGCGAGACCGGCAAGCAGGGCGCGGCGCACGAACTCGAGGTCGAGCGCTTGGAGCAGATCGCTCAACGGCGCCCCCCGGGATCGGTGCGCTCGCGCGCCGGCAAGTGGTGATGGCAACGCAGGTGTTCGAGATCCTGCGGTGCGAGCCAGGCCAGCGTGCGGTCGATGTGGGCCACCCGCGTCACGCGGTCCGCGATGCCCGACGGGTCGTGCGTCACGACGACCACCGGAATGCGCCGGTTCACGTCGGCCAGAATGCCGTCGAGCAGGCGCTCCGAGCGCGCGTCGACCGCGGCGGTAGGTTCGTCGAGGAGCAGGACCTGCGGCTCGGACAGCAGCGCGCGCGCGATGAGCACGCGCTGCATCTCACCGCCCGAGAGCTCGGCGACCGCGGCGTCCGCGAGGTCGGCGACCTCGAGACGCGCCATCGCTTCGACCGCCGCCCGGCGATCGTCCGCGTCATAGGAACGCAGCAATCCCCGGCGACCCAGGCGCCCCATCAGGACGACGTCGGACACGCGCAGGGGAAAGCCGCGGTCGAAGGTGGAGAACTGGGGAACGTACCCGAGCGCGCCACCGCGCGGCTCGAGCCGCCGGCGCACGCTGCCACGCCAGGGACGGAGCAGGCCGAGCATCAGCTTGAGCAGCGTGCTCTTGCCGCCGCCATTGGGGCCCACCAGAGCGAGGAAGTCGGTGCCGCCGACCTCGAGGCTGACGTGCTCGAGCACCGTCTCGTGCTCGTAGCCGAAGCTGAGGTCCCGCACCTCGATCAGCGGCGCCGCGGTGCCGGCGGGGCTCATGGGCGTGCCGCCGGCTGCGCGAGGGCGCCCGCCAGACGCTCCAGATTGCCCACCCAGTCCGCCGCCAGCGGGTCGATCTCGATCTCGCTCGCGCCGAGCTCCGCCGCCACCGTGCGCGCCAGGCGGGTGGCGAAGCCGGGCTGGGTCACCACCCAATGAACGCCGCTCGCGCGGGCCTCGCGCACCAGGCCCACCAGGCTCGCCATGCCGGGCTCCTTGCCGTCGCGTTCGATGGCGAGAGAGTGCAGTCCGAAATCGCGCTCCAACGCGCCGAAGGCCGGATGGACGACGATGAACGAGGCGCCAGAGGCAGCGACCGCGCGCAGAGCGGCCTCGAGCCCAGCCAGGCGCTCGTCGAGCGCGCCGAGGCGAGCGGCCCGGGCCGTGCTGCCCGCCGGATCCTGCCGGTCGAGCTCGACGGCCACGCGGGCGGCGAACCGGCGCATGGTCGCCGGCGACATCCATAGGTGGGGATCGCCGGCCATCGCCGCGGAGAGCCCCGGGCCCGGCGCAGCGTCGTCGAGAAGCGCCAGAGTCGCCACCTGGGGATGGCGTTCGCAAAAGGGCGCGAGCACGCGCGCCTCGAGACCGATGGCCGGATGGCCGACCCGCAGAACCAGGGTGGCGCGTTCGAGGGTCTCGACCTGGCGCTGCGTCGGCTCGTAGGTTTCGTCGTCCGCGCCGGGAGGAATCAGCACCGAGATCTCGGCGTCCGGTCCTGCCAGTAGACGCGCCACTTGGCCGAGCGGCGCCACCGTGGCCGTCAGCGTGAGCGGCCGCACGGCCGGGAGCGGCGCAGCCGGAGCGGCCCCAGCGGACGACAGCGCCAGAACGATCGCTGCGACGGACCGCGGCGGGTGGAAGAAGGAGCTCACTTGAAAATGATAAGCCGTTATCAATTGATGCGCAATGCCCGCCAACGGCGAAGCAGCGCTGCCGGGGGATGAGAGCC
>WBZN01001316.1_pt1 | contig 15360 bp, 6 predicted proteins | sample 5204281 | NCBI WGS metagenome assembly WBZN01 (sample SAMN12344347, study PRJNA552823) | activated sludge metagenome | biome: Activated sludge suspended growth; feature: Nitrification reactor; material: Wastewater; isolation source: activated sludge from nitrification reactor of wastewater treatment...
GCTTCCTATTGGTCTTTTATTCCTTTTTTTGATCATATTAAGAATTTTTATATCAATTTTTATACGTTTTATACTTATACCAATTTTATGCGAGATTTTTATTTTGAGCGTTCCGTTAATAAAACGTTTTTTATAGAAGGCTTGGAAGAAACTGATGATGAAGAGACCCATTTTACGGATACTATTGAACAATCATTTTACAACTATTGGTGGCAAGATTTTGAAATGGACCTTGACGCAATAAATTTTTTTCATGATGAAGTTTATGATCAATTTACTGACGTTTTTGATTATGAGGATGATGAACCTGATTATTTTAATACCCTATATACAAATGATGATGATGTTGAGGTTCAACATTATGATTTTGAAGTTCATGGTTTGGATAACTTTCGTGATTCTGACTTTAATTTTTCTGATGAGGTAGACCAAGATGACTTTGAAGATTCTTATGAAGATCTAGAGCATTTTTTTTCTCCTGTTGAAGAATCTTCTTCATTTATTTCTGATAGCCTGCTTACTTCAGTAATTTTTATACGAAATATAATTTATGACGTTTCGGATCTTGATAGAACTGTTCCTTATGATCGGTACTTTAATAGTTTTGGCCCATATACTTCTTTTGAGTTGCACAATGCTTCATATGATCTTTACGCTTCTTTTTGGCGAATATATCTTTATAATTATTGGGGTTCTAATGTTCCTATTAATGACGATTTTAAACATCATATTAATTCTCAGCTAACTAGGTACGTTAACTATTTGGATAAATGGCATTCTGTACAACTTTCCAGTGGTAAATATATTAAAGTTCCTAATATTATTCGCTCTTTTGGTGATCTAAGTTATGTTAATAAAAGTTTCTCCAAAGTTAACTTTGAGAAGCTTACGATTACTCTAAATAATACGCTTTTTCCTAGATCTATTATTAAGAAAATTTATTTTCCTGAACAAATTGATATAATTTGGAATAAAATTGGTCGAATTTATAGTAGTAACCCTAGTTATGTAATTAGCGTTTTGGAGAGACCCGATTCAGAAAAAATTTTTGAACTTATTTCAAAAAGTGGCTTTGAATTCAAAGTTTCGAAATCGGGTTCAAAAATTTTTTATTTTTTTGAAAACTTCTTTATCAAAAAATTTTCAAAATTTTTTGATAAATTTTATTCTGTCAGGTATGAAAGAGAATTTATTACGAATTTTTTTGGGCAATTTTACGATATTTCTTCTTTTAAAGGTCTAACTTTTTTTTCTCCTGAAGTTGTTAAAAATGTTTTGGATATTATTAATCGTATTAATAAACCGTCTAATGATAGTAATGATTTCTTTTTTAATCCTTATTTTTTTATCACTAACAAAGATAAATTTGATTTTGTTAAAATTAGTTATTTCAATATTTTGTGTTGTCTTTTTATTCTGTTTTTTCTTAGAAAATATGAAAGATTTATTACTAATCGTGAGGGTGATGTTTTGGATAGTACTTTTGATATTGCTTACACTCGTCTTATTGAACTTTTTTCATCGATTCAGTTTAGTACGAAACGTATTTTTTATACTTATTTGAAAATTGTTGTTAAAAGGTATGTGCTACATCATAATGCAACTGGAGAATTTTCTGTTATTTTTAAAAAAAGTGATCTTTACGATGAAATTTTGAACGCTAGTGCTCAACAAGATAGAAATTTGGCCTCTTTTGATATTTTGGGCGATTTGGGGCTTTTTTGGTCTGATTTGGTACCAAATATCAAAAAAGTTTACAAATCTTGGAACGATCCTTTTCTAGCCTCACTATTTTTTCCCGAACAATTTTATGTTATTTTGGATTATGCGAATATTTCAACTTTTGATGATGAGGACGTTGATATGTACGAAGAAAAAATCGATTATTTTACTGAAACTAGTACTGGTGATTTGTATGATGATCCTTACGAATCTGAGGCTAGTCCAATTTTGGAAGATACTTCGGCTGATCCCGATGAAGAAAATTTTTATAGAGGTGAGGCTGTTGTAACAACTGTACTTTATGAAGATCTTTTCGACGAGGATGATGAATATTTTAATCCGGACATACATTGGTATGAACAAATTGAAGATGAACCGGAATTTGACGAATGGGATATTGATTTTTTTGACGAAATTGAGGACATAAATATTCCTATGGAAAGAATTTTTTTTGGGGAGTTTTATCGGAAATTTATGGTAAATACGAGCGGGGTTCATAATAAACATATGGATATTAATTCTTACAAACGTACCGCTTTTTACTCTTTTTCTAAGACCAAGAGTGCTTTTTTTGGTTATTCGAATTTTAGCGAAAAGAATGTAAATTCGCTAGTAACTAATAGTAGGTTCAAAGATGTTGCTGACATCTATACTACTATAGGAGATAAAAATTCTAAAGAATTTCCTTTTAATGCTAATAATAACAATACTAGTTCTTCCACCTTTAGTTACTTTTTTAAATATTTTGTTTCTACAGTTATCACTTTTTTTGTTTACTTTTCGTATTCTATTCGTGGTCTTTTTTTTTCTTATTCAATTGAATACACTTCTTCATTGCGTCAACCCTTGACGTCTCTTGAGGAGGTTGAATTGAACAAACATTATAAAAAATATAGTCATATTTATAATGCTAAGTTTTTTGTAGAGTTTTCGAATTTTGTATTGAGTTGGATTAAAACTTATGAATCTTTTAATTCTAGAGATAGACTTAAACACGTTACTTTTGAAATGATTAGATCAAATCTTCGATTTGACAATTCTGTACAATCACCGCTCTTTCATTCCCCTTATTCTTTTTCTTGGTTTGAAGATTCAAACATACCGACTGATTTTAAATGGGAATTTTACGATTATCTAAAGACATTTTTTGATTTGTCTTCTTCACCTTCTTTTGATGAGGATTTTACGGTTCTTATGGAAGACTTTATTAAAGACTTTTATAATAGTGAAGAAATACAGAATATTAAAAATGAGGAGGGTCAAGAGTATTTTGAAGATGCTTTTGACTTTGGTCTTTTTATTTTGTCAGCTTTTGTTATTGATCATGAAGATCCTTATTTTTATAGCGAAAATTTTTTTTATAGTACGCTTATTAATCTATATTTTTCAAAAAATAAGAAATTTCCTCTTCATTCTGATCTTTATGCTCAAGATATTTATAAAATTTTTGAAGACGACTGGAACGCTATTCAAAATGAAGTTGGTTTTTATAAAGAAGACTCATCAGCGTGGCTTAATTTGCTTGATAATCCGCCTGAAGACGACTATATTGAAGACCCTGTTACCCCTTTTTATGTTTCGGAAGAGCATATTGTACATTCCAGTAAAGAGTATACAAATAAATTTATAATAATTTTGGATGCGGTTTGGGAATTCTTCTCTCTCATTTTTGATTATAATATTTATTGGTTTAGACTGACATTTAAAACCTACGTTATTTCCTATTATGAAGCTCTATCATCTTTTTTTGATAAAAGTTGGTTTAATTTGTCTATTAAATATGGTATTTGGGTTTATTTTATTCGTTCTTTTATTTCTTTTTCTTTTTTTGCTATTTGTTCTTTGTACATTATTTTTATTGTTCCACGACTCGTCTTTATCTACACAACATCCCATTTTCAACTATTTTTTTCAATTTTTTTTTCAGGGGTTATTTCTTTCTTTATGATTATATTTTTGCTTTTTGCCTTGTTCTTTTCCGTTTATCAATCTTATAAAGATATAAATGAATATGAAAGGAGTACTTTTTATTTTGCCGCCTTTATATCTTGGTTTACAGTAGTTTGGTATAGTATTGTAGGGTATGATATCTACGAAACTGATGACTCATCCTCCAATATTTTTCCTTCGGTTGATCCCGATCCAACTTTGGCACCCGATTCAGCTATACTAGAAATGAGTACCCCGGAGATTATCGATTTTGACCCAAATTGGGCAGACACTGATCGTGCTAGTTGGAAACCTTTTATTGCCCCACAACCGGTCACTTTTGGGTACTTTATTGATGTTTTTTTTTCTCAATATCTTAATGTAGCTCACAGATCACTTACCGGTCATAAGTTTCGTCAACGATTTCAGTATCCTGATCCGATTGGAAATTACTTTACTTCAGATAGTATTGGTAATTACGTAAATCTTCTACGTCGAAAGGAAAATTTTGTAAAAGGTGGTAAAGGTATTTATGGGCATTACGGTTCTGAGCGTAATTTCAATAAAATTTCTCGTTTTAACACTCGTTCTAACGTTCTTAAAACTGTTGCAAAGACAAGTAAATGGGTAACACGTTATTCTGATCTTCGTTATACAACACAACGTTTGGCACGATTGCGACGTATTGACCCAACTAACTTCTTTTTGGCTGTTGATTACGATTGGAAAGGAATGGATCCTCTTTTTGGATATAAGGATGATGATCGAGATTTTGATGAGGATAAGTATTATAAAGGTAGAAATACGTATTCTTCTGTTACTGATCATTCTAGATATTTCGTTAGAAATTATTATGATGAAGATCAAGGAGATCATGAAATGGTTATGTGGAATATTCATTATAGGCCCTACGATTGGTTTTCTTCAAATTATCTAAGCCGCGGTTTTTTTAATTCTGTAAAAAAATATAGGCCATTTAATTTTTCTTTTGATCCTAAAAATTATTATAATAGTTTTACTAATTATTTGCATTTTTTTGAGCCTGTTGTTAAATTTACTGATTATCGCCTTCCTAATAAATTGTATTTTGCTCAAAAATTTGTCTACGGTTCATCAGTTTATCATTATAAAATTTCTTCACTTACCGCCCCTTATTCTGACAACAAAAGTGAAGTCTTTAGACGTTTTAATCCCGAGGCGCCAAAATATGAACATTATATTTCAACGTTGGTGTCTAAGTCTACTGAATTTAACTTTCTTAAACATAAGGCCGAAAAAATTCATTTTAAATATTTTTATTTTAATAGATATAGGTACTATATATCAAAAGTAAATCCAAATTCGCGACTTTTTTCTCGTGCTTCCTTTGACAACGTTGGTGGATGGCCAATTACTAAGGGTTCAAATATCGATATTTATTCTTATGATTATCCGCTTTTTATGGAAAACATAAGATATAAAATAATTGGTTACGATAATCGCCTTAAAATGATAAATTATCACTATTATTTGTCGGTTAAGCGCCCTGATTTTAGCTTTAGAAATATGGAGCTTTTTTATTGGATTGTTGCGAACTTCAAAAAAACTTTTCAACTCGCTGCTACGTCCGATCTTTCACTTTTTGATCGCCATAAGTTTTTTATGAAAAAACTTTTTGTTTATATGATTTATTTTAATGATAAAAATGCTGTTGAAAGTAAACTTTTTGATATTGAAAATGACTATTTGAAACTTGAACAAAGTAAACGTTATACATTTTATTGGAATTTGTTTTGGAATAAGACTACTTCAAATACTTTTCATAAAAATACTGTTGCTTTGCCATCTTCTGCTCTGCTACTAAACCCGAATTACTTGCCTAAAAATTATAATAATATACTTGCAATAAGAAGGCATTACCTTGATTCTATGAATTTTAATAGTCGTATTTTTTCTAGGAAACAATTTAAAAGATTTTGGTATAGATCTAGCTTTGTTCCACTAATCGATACTAATCCAATTAGATTTTCTGAGAGATTTAATAGTTTTAAAGCTTATGAGTCTGGTCTACCTGTTTCACCAACGTTTTCTAAAAAAGTTAGTGATCCTATTTCAAAATTTATACGAAGGGGTGTGAGAAGACCAGTTGTACGTGATAATTATAGTGATTTTATTGTAAATAAATATTATAGAAATTTTTTTGATAATATTATTAATTATGATAAAATTAATAATTATTTTTCTGATGAGGACACTAGTTTTATTCGTTTTGTAGATACAAATTTGTTTACCACTCCGGATCTAAGACCTTTTAATAACTATTCGTATGATATAATTTTTGGTCGTCTAAACGATGACAATAAAAGAAATTTTTATAATAATAATGTATATGCTGCTTTTACTGAAAATAGTAATATGTTCAAATTTTTGTATTCATACGATTTGATGACCAAAAACAAATTCAAAAAAAATCTTTATAAAGATTTTTTTGATGGCAAAAATAGTCGCTACTATTTGAAACAAATTTATCGTTATCCATTTTCTAGATCCCTATTTAGGTCACATTATGATGCGATTAATGAAAATACGTTCAATAGAAATAACATTTTTCCTGCGCCTTCATTTTACACAATTTTTAATGGATTTAATCTACTACCATATGATGGTGAAGCAAAACTCAAAACTCCTGAATATTCGCCTCTTATTCGTACTTATGAAGATAAGAGTACGTCAATTAGTAACTATTTTAGAGCTAGATTTAATAGAAATTCCATTGGTAATTATAAATTGGGACAGTATGGTTATATTACTGACGTTAGGCTACGAAATATTTATTATACAAATCGCTTTAAGTGGGCAGGTAGACATACAGGAGGTATTAACTCAAATGTTTTTAGAATTTTTAAGCGTAATCATAATGCTACTGGTCAGCGATTTTTGGGTTCTAAATTTAATGTTTTTCCGTTGCAATCAAAAATACCAAACAACAATGGTGTTACTTCTAAAGATTTTGCTAATCTTATGTCGAAAATTTCATCTCAAGAAGTTAAATCCATGAAATATTACAATGTTGAGTATGATTGGCCTGGTAATAAACTAATTAAAGATGAATATGTTTTGAAATATCCATATACTAGCTTTTTGGTACTTGATGACTCATACATTGGAACTTCAAGTATTCTAAATGGAAAAGGTTTGTATCCATTTTATACTAGTTCTGGAGAAGACAAACATAGAACAGATATGTTTCAAGAAATTTTTGAAACAACACCTGAAATTTTTCTAGGTCCATATCTTGTAAGAGATTTGATTACCAAAGTTGAACACGATGTAAGATATTCAATATTTAATCGTAGACTTTCTAAATTTAATATTACTAAAAATTCTAATATGGGTCTTTTTGATCCAATTGATTTTGAGAATATTGAACACCCTAGATCTTTTCTTATTTCAAAGAAAAATCAAAAAACAAGAGATACTAAAGGCACCCTAAATCTTACGAAATTTTCTGATACCCCATATGTTCTCAGAATGGAGGCAAAACGCTTTAAAGATTTGAAATTTGGTTTGTCTATTAAATCTAACTTGAGCGCTTATATTTATGGATTGGATAGAACACCAATTTACTCGAAAAACTATTCTCGAAAATTTCAAAAAAAAGATGCATTCTTTTCAGCTGGAGTTACAAAACTTGATGTTATTAAAAAATATTCATGGGGGGATGAAGAGTTCAACAAATATGTTCAAGCTCACCATCTTTCCAGATTTAAAAAATATGATAAAATTTCAGATGATTCAAAAATCTCAAAAGTTTATGAAAATTCTAAAAATGATTCCACAGTTCAAAAATTTGAAAAATTGGAGTTTATAAATAAATTGAAATATTCAAATTTTTCATCATCACCATTGGAGCGGTACATCCTTTCTTCTCATAACACCTTCACAAACTTTTATATGCATTCCCCCTTTCCATTTGTTAGACAAGGAAAAGCTATGATAAATATTATTAATAATAGGCGCGATATCTATAGGACGAGGATTATAGCACGCTTGCAAAAATATGTATCTTCGGATGCTTTTGAAAGAGCCTATAGTCGCGTTTTTTCTGGTTCAAGAGTTCCATTTATGGATAATGATCCTATAAAAATCATTCTAAATAACTTGCTTGAAACTAAAGATGATCTTTACCCAGCCTTTGAAATTTGGGCTGGTAAACGTTTTAATGATCATCTTACTTTGAAAGAAATTAAAATGATGGTTCAAATGGTAAAAAAAGGTCTAATAACTAAAGAAGAATTTATAACTAAGTTTAGAAAAGTTGAAAAAGTTAAATCAAATTTTGTAAGTACATTTAATATTGGACAAAAAGAAAGAGGACAACTTGAAAAAGGCTCTTTTGCTAACGTTTACCCAAAATTTTATTCTCATGTTAACATAAGTGATATACTTTCTTACAAACTTAAAAAATCTAGACTTTATAACCCTCAATTTATGAATAAAAAAGATCTAGAATTTATTGCTAAAAATGCAAAGCTACTATCTAAAAAAGGGAAAGAATTTATGCCAGAAAGAACAAAAGTTTTTTCTCGTCAAACTCCCTCTAGTTTGCGCGTTCATGAATACGTCATTAATAGGAATTTGACACGCTCCGAAAATTTCCATAAACAGATGAAAAAAGTAAGGACTGAACTAGATAAATTTAGACCTGGCTCTATTAGGAAAGATTCTTTTGTTATAAGTAAAAACGTTAATAATTTTACCATTTATCCTATGAAAGATGGAAAGGTGGTCGTTCCTCAAAAAAGGAATGAATTTTTGACGGAATTTGAAAAATCAAATGCTAAAGTAGCTAAAACTTTCAAAAAAAAAAAAATTGAAGAATAAAATTTTGCAACTTTTTTTGTAGAGAACATTTATAAAAGTTGTGAACAAAGGAGTTTTTTCACGGATTTTTAATAAAATTTTAATTGTAAAAAAAGCAATTGAAGAAATTAGAAGAAAAAAAAGTTGTTTCAACAACTTTTGGCCCAAACATGGGCCACTTTTTTTGACTTTTTTTTTTCTGTGGAAAAAAATTTCAAGTCAAAAAGTCACCATAATAAGAGGAGTTGAGTTAAGAAAATAGAATTCAATACAATGAGAGATTGAATAATAATTAAACATAACTCGTAACCTAATATTGATAAATTAGTTTTTTTATACGCGCTATTTGGCTAGTTTTATTTCTTTTAAATATTTTACTAGAGTCAAAATGCGCGATTTAACACGCAAAAAACATAACCCTACTTTAATTTTTTTGTATTTATTTATTAGCAATAGTTGTTTTGTAGTTCAACTGGATAGAACGTTATATTTCGAATGTAATAATCTGGGTTCGAGTCCTAGCAAAACCAACTAAAACTAGTAATATAATTACGTTTATACTAGAACATAAGTGTACATCAGTGGGGCTTAGGGGCACTATTAATGATATCCCACATTTGTGGATAGAACGCCTCTCAGTAAAAAACATAAGGAAAAATAGGCAAAATGTTGGGTCTCTAAAACCCTTTACATACCTAAATATTCGATTAAACTTTTATTAAATTAAAAAACAAAAAATGTACACACTACTAAACGCGTATTACGAATTTATAAGATTTCTGGAACAAACTCCAGACCTGCTTTTTATTTTGCCGCTTACCGGTATAATTCTAAGCCCTCTAGCATACCTATTTTTTGAAAAAGAAGAGGTAAAATACTTTTTCCTAAGCTTTACTACTCTAACATTTTTTCAAAATACCTATCAAGTTTACAAACTTATAAAACTTAACAATTCAACTATTGACGTTGTCGATTTTAAGTATTTTCAAAATTTTTATTCACTTGGCAACAACGTTGATTTTTATGTCGTAATTGACAACACATCAGCTCTACATATTATTATAACAGCCTTTGTAATTACTATCTGTTTTATTAATATTACATTTAATACGCCAAAAAGACTTGATGCGATAACTTTCCTTCTATTTACAATTCAAATACTTTTGTACGTAGGTTTTTCGTGTCCAAATTTTTTCGTATTTTATACTTGTTTTGAAGCTTCTCTAATTCCATTTTTTTTGATTGTTGGTATCTGGGGTGGTAGGGAGGAATTTCGTATTTCTTCAGCATTCAGGCTTATGTTTTATACTCTCGTATGTTCGACACCGCTATTTATGTGCCTAATTTACGTTTTCTCAGTCGATAAAACGTTTGATTTTACTCATGTAAAATTTTTTACCTCTCAAACTGTCTTTTTTCAAAGTATTTTCATTATTTCAGCTTTGATTTCATTTTTTGTTAAAGTACCTGTTATTCCTTTTCACTCGTGGCTTCCGGACGCACATAGTGAAGCCCCTACGCTTGGTTCTATGCTTCTTGCTGGTGTTATACTAAAATTGGGTACATATGGTTTGTACAGATTGATGTGGCCACTCATAAAATTGGATTCTTCCTTGATTGATCTGAAAGCTTTTATTATTTCAATTTCCATTTTCACTATTTGTATAAGCTGTTACTTGCTCTCTAGAGAAATTGACATAAAAAGAATTGTAGCTCTTTACTCAATCAATCATATGGGGTTTGTTGTACTTGGACTTTGTATAAACCAGTACGGTGTAACTGGAAGTATGGTTATTAACGCTTCCCATTGTCTTAGCTCCGTTGGTCTTTTTTTCCTTGTTGGTCAACTGTACAGTAGACTACACAGCCGAAAACTTACAGACATAAGGGGCCTTGTTTTTTCAGTTCCTCTTTTTTCATTTTTTACAGTCCTACTTTTTCTTGCAAATATGTCCTTTCCTTCCACTCTAAACTTTACTGGTGAATTTTCTGTTATTGTTTCGGTTACAACGATGTTCCTATCTATAGAATCTGCAACAGAAATTACTAAATTTGTAGACCTTTTTTTCGTGTTTATTACCAGTATTTGGTACCTAGTATTTCTTTTTTCGCTTATTTGGGTAGGAATTACATCAGTTAGATTCATGACTATCCTTTTGTTTTCAACGCCTGACTTTTTTCAAACTAAACAGTTTAAATCAGTTATAAGTGATAATGTACTACTTGAAGATGCTAAAAGTTATGAACTACTGGTTCTAACAGTTCTAATTCTCATTCTTGTGTCTTCCGCAATTATGTTTGGTGATATTAGTACATTTTTTGACCCTAAACTTAGTTACTCAACTAGGCTAATTTCTCTTTTTTAATTAAAAATTTATTTCTTTAAAACTTATATGAATTCTATTTTTGACTTTTTTTATTCGTTTGAATTTCTTACTATTTTTAACTTTAGTTTTATTTTTTTTATACTGATTTATTTTAATAAATATTTTAATACAAATTACTATACGGCAAAAAATTGTTTTGCAATAATTATTATTCTTACCGTAGATATTATCATTTTTTCCCAATTTTTTGCCCCTGTTAACTACACTATGTTTAATTTTATGTACAATATGGGTTTTTTTGAATCTATTTCTACTTTTTTTCTACTATTTCTTTTTCTATCTTTTGTGTTTTTGGCACTAAATGAAAAATCTTCATTTAATAATTATGAGTTTATGCTAATAATTTTTCTAACTTTTATGTCAGGTATTCTTTTTGTTGCTTCCTCTGATTTTATTCTCTTTTTTCTTTGTCTTGAACTATTTTCTATGCTTTCTTTTACGCTAATTATAAAACGAAGAATAGCTGTAAATGCTGAAGCTTCGTTTAAGTACCTTATTTTTGCTTCTATCGCAACAATAATTCTACTTTTTGCTTTTTTTATCATTTTTTTTTCTTCTGGTTTTACGAACATTTATTTGTTGAATTTGACAAAAATTTTTTATAACTATTCGATCAACTTTCTTTTTATTATTATTGTATTGAGCTTTATGATTAAATATGGTATTTTTCCTTTTCATTCTTGGGTACCAGATGTTTATCAGGCTTCCGCTAATACTCTTTTTACATTTTTTACCACTTTTACCAAACTTTTTATAATCATCCCGTTTATTAAAATTCTTAGTAACATAACTATTGAAGATTTCAATGTTTTTTTTCTAATTTTTATTACGTTTTTTGGTATTATTACGTCAACAGTTTTGGGTTTTCAACAACTAACATTCAGAAGACTTTTTGCTTATAGTAGTATTTCTAATGCTGGTCTAATTTTTTTGTTGTTTGTTAACCTGACAAAAAATAGTTTTTCTGTTATTCTAAATTTTACACTAGTTTACGTTTTTATTGTTATAACAATTTTGCTTATTTTTGTCATGTTTAGGAGGTACACAAGTCTTTCTGAAATTGTTTACATCCCGGAATTTCAAAATTCGCCAGAAAAAAGTTTGTTTGTTTCTTCTTTTTTTTCCTTGAATATGTTTTTTCTTTCTGGTATACCTCCATTCGGTCTTTTCTTTCCAAAAGTTTGGATTTTTAGGGATTTTTTTTTCTACCATTCACATCTATTTTTTATCACTATCATCGTTTTTTTTTTTACCCTTTTGAATATTTTTTACTATTGTAGGATTATTCAATATGTCATGTCTTTTAGTTCATTTGAAAAACCAAGTATTGAAAGTCCATACATGTTCTCTTTTAGCTCTTTCGTATGGTTTTTCGTTATTTTGCTAACGTTTATCACTGTTTTTATACCGTTTTATTTTAACAAAAATTACTTCTTTTTGATTAATATAATTTAATTTTTTTGCATAATATAAATAAAAAAATGTTTAGACTAAAGCTTATTAAAGACAAAAACTCTGAAAAGGTAAATCTTGTCGTTTTTAAAAATTATAAAAGATTTGACCAACTTGCAAAAGCTTATAAATTGGGCTCTACTAAAACTATGGTAGTTACTTTTAATTCTCTAAAATTCAAAAAATATATTAAAAAAGGTTTGAACTTTTTTAATAAAAAATGTTTACAACTCGTTTCTCATTCTTTTAATTTGTAAGTTATGAAACCAAATAAAATTATAAATAAAATTATACTTGAAAAACTTAAACCTTACGGATATCTTTTTAAATCAAATATTTTTCCTACTAAAGGTTTTCCTACTTCAGTTGTTACAATATTGGATACTAACTATTATTATAACTTTTCTGGTTCCATTATAAATGTTCGTAATAGATCTTATATGACTAGCTTGAAACTAAGAAGCAGACGATTTGGGGCCGAACAACGATTTTTTATTTTTGCACCACAACTTAAATCTCATATTGTTAGTTACTATCTATCTAATAGATATAATAAAATTAAAAAAACGGGGAAAGTGGGATTCGAACCCACGGATGGGAGACCATCTTTGGTTTAGCAAACCAACACCTTAAGCCACTCAGTCATTTCCCATTTTTTAAAAATACTATGTTTAAGCCATCACAATTGATAAATGTCGGAGCCCACATTGGTTCATCTAAGCAGTGTTGGAATACCCAAACTTCACGATTTATTTCAGGTTTTAGAAAAGGAATAACTTTGATTAATCTAAATTACACTTCTTACCATCTTAGGAGAGCTCTTCTTTTTGTTAAAAAAGTGACTTCCAAGGGCGGGATTATTATGGTAAATAGCCTATATCTAAATACTCATATTGACATTATTAACAAATTTTACAATATGGGACAAATAGTAGCACCTGGTGACTGGATTGGAGGTTACCTTTCGAATTATAGAAATCTAAAAACTAAAGTTATTTCTAAACGGAGGTCTAGGGCTTTTGTTTCAGCATTGGTAAATCTAAATTATAATATTGATAATAGGTTTATTTCTAGTGAAGCTCGAAATCTTAGATTGCCAATTATTAGTATCTTTGATACTAATTCGCAATGTTCAATATTTGATTATCCAATTCCAACAAATAATAAGAATAGTGCTATTAGGACTTTTTACGCTTTTCTGTTTTCTTCAGCTGTTTTTTGGGGTGTTATGAGAAAATTGAGCTCAGTTAAAAAACGTTCAATTTCCAACTACTTTCCTAATGGTCGAGTATTTAAACGTGCTTTTAATCGTAGTTTTACTTTTAATAACTCAATCCGTTTTTCTGATGACGGAGCCTTTACTCAAAAAAAATCTAAGATTATTTACATAAGTCTTTCTTCACTAAAAAATAATAGCTATAGGTTTACTCTACTAAAAAATTTTGTACGAAAGGTTAAGGGAATTGCTAGCAAAAGATTCGTTCTTTTTAAAAATAGATTTCTTCATAACGACATTGTTACAAATTTTGATATTATGGGTTTGTTTATTTCAAGAGCTTTGGAAAATATTATATATAAAGTTAGTAATTTTAAATCTATTAATAGATTTAATTTCAAAAATCGTAATAAATCTAGAATTATTACTAGAAGATATAGTTTTTTTAAAACATTTTTTCCTTATAAAACTATACCTTTCATTTTTCTTAAAAGTTTTGTAAAATTTGATAATTCAGTTTTTAATAATAACAAAAATAATTTTTTTGGAACTTCTTTTTCTTATAAGAAAAGGGGATTGTTGACGCTTTCAAGAAATCTTTCGCTTATTTTTTTGACTTTTTTTCTTAGACCGTCGTCTAATAATGTTCTTCCTTATCCATGGAGAAAAGAGTTTCTTACTCGTAGAAAATTTTCTAAAATTTTTAGCATTTTTATAACTATTCATAGAAGAAATGTTTTGCTAAAAGCTTTTCTTTCAATGCGTAAAAATGTTAAATATATGGTCAAAAAAGCAAAAATTGTCAGAAAATATAGATTTAGTAAGAGGAATAAGAGAATTTTGAGTCGTAAAATTGGTCGTAGTAAACTAATAACTTATTCTATTAGAAAAAAAAGTAATGTCGGGAGGTGGAATCGAACCGCCACGGTAAGCTTTTCAGGCTTATACTCTACCATTGAGCTATCCCGATTGTTTTTATTAAAATTAAATTATACAATATGTTTAGATATAGACCTAAATTTTCCATTTTTAAACGTTACAGAAAAATTTTTGTTAATTCGGTTTTTTTGAATCCTAAAAAGCCAATTCGTTATGGTTATCGTTTTAAGCAGCAGCGTTTGTACAGGAAAGGTAAATCTGATCCAGAAATTTTGAAAATTAATACTCGGTTGCCTAGACTTCCAAGGAAACGTAAAACCCCTTTTGGAAGGGCTCTTGAAATAAAACAGAAATTCGTATATCTATTGGGTGGGTTTACCGCTACTACTTTGGCTAACATTATAAGATCTAATAGAAAAGGTTCTTTTTTGGGTAGAAATGATAAGATTGTTAGAGATATTGAAACTAGACTTGAAATTTTTATATATAAAACTAATTTCTTGGAGCCTGGTATGCCTTCTAAGGATGCTATTCGTAAAGGTTACGTATTTATTAATGGTAAAAAAGTGATTCAACCCTCATATAACGTGAGAGTTACTGATATTGTTGAGTTTAGACCACCTAGTTCTATACGGTCTAAGTATCTATCTAGAATACTAAAATTGTATAATAGTGGTCTTTTTTTTAAACCGTATAATTCGTATACTGTTACAAGTTACAAAATTATGTCATCTATTCTTTTTAAAATACCTAAATCACGATTTAAAGTATTTTATCCGTTTAAGTTTAGACTAGCTAATTTTCTAGTTTTGTATAGCCGTTAGTTTTTCTTGATATGGCGAAATAGCATAATGGTATTGCAAGGGTCTGCAAAACCCTGGGTATTGGTTCGATTCCAATTTTCGCCTAACCTTTATTTTTTTTTTGTGCGTT
>WBZN01000700.1_pt2 | contig 15345 bp, 13 predicted proteins | sample 5204281 | NCBI WGS metagenome assembly WBZN01 (sample SAMN12344347, study PRJNA552823) | activated sludge metagenome | biome: Activated sludge suspended growth; feature: Nitrification reactor; material: Wastewater; isolation source: activated sludge from nitrification reactor of wastewater...
CCAACGTAGCCATCATCTTGCGCCGGCGGGCCATAGTGCTTGTCGTAGCGACCATCGAGCGACAGCCCGACCGTCAGCAACTCGGTCGGCGCGAACGCCACCGCGAGGTCCGCGATCCCTCGGCCCATCCGGTTATCGGGCCCGAGGAGCCCCTTCCGCCAGCCGAACCCGCTGAGCAGGCTGACCTCGACGGCGCCCTTCGGCAGCGTCTCGGGATCCGGCACGTGAATGCCGCCTGGCATCGCGCCGTATCCGATCACCTGGGGAGGCTCAGGATGGTCATCGGTTGGTGTGGCGCTCGCCGTCACATCCGCAGGCTGCGCGGTTGCGATCGGGCTAGCAATCACCACACAAAAAATGGATCCGAGGCCCCACCGGCGACGCATTACCGAAATTGTAAGGGGGTTCTCCGCTCGATTCCAGTCCCCACGGATCTAATAGCGGAGCCAACGTACCAGCTCGCCCAACGAGGGCCGCTTGCCATACATCAGCACGCCGACCCGGTAGATCTTTGCGGCCGCGCGGACGACCAGCCCGGTCGAGACGACCAGGATGCCCAGCGACAGCGCGACCTCGCCGAGCGCGGCGCCCCCGAGGACGTAGCGCATCGGCATCAGCATCGGCGACCACAGCGGGATCATCGTCATCATCGACGCCGTCGACCCGCGCGGATCGTTGCTGATGAGTGTGAGGCACATCATACCGATCACGAGCAGCATGGTCACCGGCATCTGGACCTGCTGGGTGTCCTGCTCGGACGAGACCATGGCTCCCACCGCGGCGTACATGGAGGAGTAAAAAAAGAACCCGAGCACGAAGAACACGAGGACTACCGAGATCTCCGTGAAGGCGAGCGGCGGCAGCGCACCCCCACCCCCCGAGACCCCGAACATCTCGAGCAGCTGGGTGCGATACGCCAGGGTGATCGCGCCGATCGTCAACCAGACGGTGACCTGAATGAGGCCCGCGCCGCCGACCCCGAGAATCTTGCCGGCCATCAGATCGCGCGGCTTGACCGCCGCGACCATCAGCTCCATGACCCGGCTGGTCTTCTCCTGGACGACGCTGCGCATCACCGCCACGCCGTACAGCGTGATCACCATGTAGAGGATGAACGCGAGGATGTAGGCGATCAGGAACGCGCCCTGACCGGAGCTGCCGGCGCCCTTACCGGTGTTGTGCTCGGGACGAAAGTTCGCGGGCTCGAGCAGGCGGGTGAGCTGATCCTTCGTGAAGCCCGCGCGCAGGCCGCGCTGCTGCTGCACGATCGCGTTGACCACGAGCCTCAGCGTCAACGACACGACCTGGCTACTCGCGTTGTCGCCGCGATAGACGACCTGGCCGCCGTCGAGCGCATCTTTCGGCACCACGAGGAACCCGTTGATCTTGTTGCGCCGGATCCGATCGAGCTCGATGTGGTCGGTCGTCTCGGGGTCGACCAGCACGACCTTCCAGTCCTGACGGTCGAGCTCGGCCTTGAGCGGCGGGCCCACGAGGTTGGTGTGATCGACGATCTCCACCCGCGCGCCGCTCGCGCCCCGGCTCGCGATCAGCGCCGGGATCACGACCAGCGCGACCATGAACACCGGGCCGAGCAGCGTCATCACGACGAACCACTTCGACTTCACGCGCTCGAGCAACTCGCGCCGCGCGACCACCATCGTGCTCCGCAGGCTCACGTCACCCTCGCTTCGATCCGGTCCGCCACCGCCGCCTCGGCGCCCACCTTCTCGACGAAGATCTGATGCAGGGTGGGGACCACGACCTCGAACCTGCGCAGGCCGACGCCCGCGCCCACGAGGGCCGACAGCAGCTGCTGGGCCGCCACTCCTTCGGCGAGCTTGACCTCGCAGTCCGCCAGCTCGCCTTCCCGCGGCGGCTGACGGGCGGCGACGAGCGCGGCGTCGGCGAGCGGTGCCTCGGCCTTGGCGCGCGCGGCATCGTCGGTGAACGCGAGCGAGATCAGGCCCTCCGCCGCCCACGTGCGCTTGACCTCGCGGAGGTTGCCCTCGAGCACCTTCTTGCCGTGCGCGATGATGCACACCGAATCGACGACCTTCTCGGCCTGCTCCATGCCGTGGGTCGAGAACAGCACGGTGCGGCCGCTGTGGCGGATCTCGTCGACCACCTCGCGCAGCACGTCCGCGTTGATCGGATCGAGCCCGCTCCATGGCTCGTCGAGGATCACCAGCTCGGGCTCGTGGATCAGCGCGGTCGCGAACTGCACCTTCTGCTGCATGCCCTTCGAGAGATCCTGGACCTTGTTCTTGGCCCACTTCGCGAGGCCGAGCCGCTCGAGCCAGTGGAGCGCCCGCCGCTTGGACTCGCCGCGCCCGAGCCCGCGCAGCTCGCCCATGAACTCGACCATCTCGAGCACCTTCATCTTCGGATACAGCCCGCGCTCCTCGGGGAGATAGCCGATGTGCGACGCCGCGGCGCTCCCGGGCTTGAGCCCGTCGAGCACGGTGATCGCGCCCGCGTCCGGCGCGATGATGTCGTTGATCATCCGCAGCGTGGTCGTCTTGCCGGCGCCGTTGGGGCCGAGGATGCCGTAGACGCAGCCGCGCGCGACCTCGAACGAGACCTCGTCGACCGCGATGTGGTTCCCGAACCGCTTCGAGATCTTGTGGACGACGAGCGCCGGCTCGGTCATACCGGCGATCCATCCCCGAGGATCGCGCGCTCGAGCACGGCCATCCTGATCGCGACCCCCCACGAGACCTGCTGCAGGATCACGGCGCGCGGGCCATCCGCCACGCCGGGCGACAGCTCGACGCCGCGGTTGATCGGCCCGGGGTGCATCACGATCGCGCCGGGCTTCGCGTAGGCGAGCGTGCGCTCGGACAACCCGAACGTCCGCGACAGCTCGCGCGTGTTGGGGAACCGCGACGCCTCGCCCTCGAACCGCTCGCTCTGCACGCGCAGCATCATCACCACGTCGGCGCCTTCGAGCCCGTCCTCGAGCCGCGTCGTCACTCGCACCCGCTCGCGGGTCAGCTCGCCGCCGATCTCGTCGATCCCGCGCGGGATCAGGGTCAGCGGTGCGCAGACGCGGATCCGCGCGCCGAGCTTGGCCAGGCACAGGATGTTCGAGCGCGCGACGCGCGAGTGCGCGAGGTCACCGACGATCACGACCTCGAGCCCGTCGATGGTGCCCTTGAGGCGGCGGATCGTCGCGGCGTCGAGCAGCGCCTGGGTCGGATGCTCGTGCTGACCATCGCCCGCGTTGATCACCGCGGACGGCACGCTGCGCGCGATCACCGCCGCGGCCCCACCGTAGGCGTGGCGCACCACGATCGCATCGGGGTGCATCGCCTGGAGGTTCCGCGCGGTATCGATCAGGGTCTCGCCCTTGGTCGTCGACGAACCGGAGCCCGAGATGTTGATCGCCTCGGCCGACAACCGCTTGGCGGCGAGCTCGAACGAGGTCCGCGTGCGGGTCGAGTTCTCGAAGAACAGGTTGATGACGGTGCGACCGCGCAGCGACGTCAGCTTCTTGATCGGCTCGTCGGCGAGCGGCCAGTAGCGATCGCCGTGATCGAGGATCGCGACGATCTCGGAGGCGTCGAGGTCGGCGATGCTGACCAGGTGTCGCGTCACGTACCCCATATAGCAACAAGTGAAGTGCTATGGTGCGGCCGTGTCCGCAGATCGCGTGGACCGGATCGGTCAGGTGATCGACCAGCGCTTCCGGGTCGATGCGATGATCGGCAAGGGAGCGATGGCGGACGTGTACCGCGCGCTCGATCTCGCGACATCGTCGTACGTGGCGCTCAAGGTCCTGCGCAGCTCGGTGGCGAGCGACCGAGCGATCCGGCAGCGGTTCGCGCGCGAGGCCGAGGTCCAGGCCCGGCTCCGGCACCCCAACATCGCCGCCCTGCTCGCGACCGGGCTCACCGAGCGCGAGGAGGCCTACCTGGTGGTCGAGCTGCTCCGCGGCAAGACGCTGCGGGGCGTGATCAAGTCCGAGGGCCGCGTCACGCCGCGGCGCGCGGCGAGCTACACGTGGCAGGCGCTGCAGGGGCTCGCGGCGGTCCATGCGGCCGGGGTGCTGCATCGCGATCTCAAGCCCGCGAACATCATGCTCGAGCCATCTCCCGGCCCGATCGAGCGAGTTGTCTTGATCGACTTCGGCTTCGCGACCTTCGAGGGCAGCGCCCGGCTCACCCAGCAGGGCACCGTCGTGGGAAGTCTCACCTACATCGCCCCCGAGCGCCTGCGCGGCGAGCCCGTCGATCATCGGAGTGACCTCTATGCGATCGGCGCGATCTTCTACGAGTTGTTGACGGGGGCGCCACCGTTTCAGAACGATGACGACGTCGCGCTGATCGAAGCCCATCTGAGCCGGCAGCCCCCTCGGCTCGACCCCGCTCTCCCGGCCGCGCTCGAAGACGTGATCCATCGCGCCCTGTCCAAGCAGCAGACCGACCGCCACGCCGACGCCTTGACCATGGCCGGCGCGGTGGAGCAGGCGGCTCGCGAGATCCGTTGAGGGTTTGTCCTTGCCTGAGCGGATCGAACCCCTCAGAGTGTGCCCGGTATGGCTTCGCAGACCCGGTCGCTACGCCTCCTTGTCGTGGAGGACCACGTCGATACGGCCGAGCTACTCGCGGGCCTGCTCGAGCTGCGCGGTCATGTCGTGAAGACCGCGAGCTGCGTCGGAGATGCGCTCGCCCTCGCGAGCGCGGAGCCGTTCGACATGGTGCTGAGCGATGTCGGCCTGCCCGATGCCTCCGGCTACGATCTGATGAAGCGCCTGCGCGAGACCAGCCAGATCAAGGGCATCGCGATGAGCGGCTGGGGCCGTGCCGAAGACATCGCGAAGAGCCACGAGGCCGGGTTCGCGGAGCACCTGACCAAGCCCGTGCTGCTCACCAAGCTCGAGGGTGCGATCGAGCGCGTGCTCGCTCGCTGAGCGAGCGGGATCGAGCGCTCGAGGGCCCGGGAATTACTCGAGCTTCGCCAGTGCTTCGTTGAGCTGCTTGTGATCCTGGCACTTCTCCATCGCCGGACCCGCGACCGCCAAGAAGTCCTTCACGACGGACTCGGCCACCTTGGCGAACGCCTTCTTGGCGGCTGGGTGCCCGCTCTCGTACGCCCGGATCACCTTCACCGCCGCCTCCTGGCTCACGGCGTACTTCATCATGCTATCGCCGAGCTTGTCGCAGTCCGTGCCCCCCGACTTGAACAGCTCGATCACCGGCTTGAGCACGTTGAGGCTCACGACGTTGTAGTCCTCGATCGAGGTGATCGTCGGCGCCGCGGGCGGTGGCGGCGCCGCGGGCGGTGGCGGCGCCGTCGCGACGGGCGCGGCCGGCGCAGGCGCCTTGTCGACGGCGGCCGGCGGTTCGACCGGCGCAGGGCTGGCCCTGTCGGACTCCTGCTTCTTACAGCCGCACACGGAGACCAGGGCGACGAGGCCGAGTGACGAGAGCTTGGCGAGCATGGGCGCTCCTTTGGACGATCGTTTTGCGCCAGTCTATCAGTCGCACGCGCCGTGCAGGTCACCATTGCGGCCGGTCCTGGTTCCGGGCCAGAACATCGTCGCCGTGCTCGCCACGCTGCTCGACCGATTCTTGTACCGCCGCCCGTTCGAGGGTGGCAGCGCTCGGCGCTACGCACGCGACGAACGCCCCGCCTTCGGGGATCTCGACGACCGCCTGCTCGACGGGCCCTGCGACCTCGGCGCGGCACGTCGTCTGCTCGATCTCGGCTGCGGTCCGGCCACCTTCTCGCAGCGCGCACGCGCGAGGTTCCCACACGTCTCCGTCGTCTCGATCGACCCGAGCCGCGACTTCGCGACCCGCGGCCTGGTCCGCGCGGCCGGAGAGGCCCTGCCCCTCGCGGATCGCTCGATCGATCTCGCGATCTGCCTGTCCTCCATCCGCCACGTCCGCGATCGGCCGGCCACGCTCCGCGAGCTGCGGCGCGTGGTCCGCGGGCGGCTGGTGATCGTCGAGCTCGATCCCTTTGCGGACCGGTTCCGGATCGCCGCCCACGCCGAACACCTCGGTTCCACCCTCCTGCGCCACGCGTTCGCGCCGTTCGTGCTGCGCACCGCGCCCCCCGCTTCGCTGATCGCCGCGCACGCCGTCTCGGCCGGGTTCACCCAGCTCGCGCTCCGCGCCGATCCGGTCCAGCCGGTCTACATCCTGGAGCTCGCGTGAGGGCGTGGGCGCGCCGCGCGTCGTCGCTGCACGAGGAGCTGTCCTCGATCGCCGACGTCGATCGCCGCTGGTGGCTCATCGCAGGCGGCGCTGCCGCCGCCGAGTCGTGGCGCGCGCGGATCAGCTATGTCCTGTCCGACGCCGAGCCGAGCGCCGACACGTTCATCGGCCAACGCGTGAAGGTGCCATCGGATCCGGTGCGCGACGCGATCGCCCGCGCCCACGCCGCGCGGCTGGCCGTCCGCGAGCTCGAGGGCCAGCTCCCCGACCAGCCGCTCGCGGTCACCCTGCGCCGCAACCACGGCGCGACCACCGAGCCCAGCGCCCTCGACGTCGCGGCCTTCGCGATCGGCGATCACTGCGTGCTCGCGCGGCTCGCCGACGATGTCGCCGACGAGTCGTCCCTCGCCGCGCAGCTGTCTGATCTGTTACGCGGACGTGTGCCCCCGGCGTTGCCCAGGCGGAAGCCGTCCCCGTTCGTCACGGTCTCGATCGGCGACGAGCCGATCGCCACCGCCCGTCACGGCCATCGCCGCGCGTGGATCGAGGACGCGGGCCCCTGGCTCGGGATGGGTCGGAGCGGAGAGCTCGCCGTGGTGTCGACGTGCCACATGGCGATCGACGGGTTCGGCCACACGCTGCTCACCTCGAAGATCGCGGCGCATCACGCCCGCCTGTACGAGCGCGCCCCGTCCGGCGGACCGCTCGCAGCTCCCGCGCTCGCCGAGGTGCCAGGTGGCGTCCCGCTCGGGATCGCGTGGCGCGAGCTCCCCGACGGCAAGTCCCCGCGCGCGCTGCCGCTCGGGTATGCCCTCGGTCGCCTGCTCCATCGCGCCGCCGGCCGCACCGGTGCGCGGTTCTCCCCGACGTTCCAGATCCCGGTCGCCCCCGGCCACGTCCACGATCCGCTGCGCCGCCGCCGCCGCGTGGTGCCCGCGGCGATCAGCGTGCGGTTCGAGCATGGCGAGCCGGAGCCGTATGCGGTGTTCGAGGCGCGCGCCCGGGACACCCTCACCCGCGAGGCAGAGGGGCGAGGCCTGTGCGCCCGGCTGATGTCCGCCGCCCGCGCGGCCCCGCTGTCGGTCGCGTGGAAGCGCAAGACGTTCTCCGCCGCCCGCCCGGGCTGGCTCGATCGGCTCGCCGAGGTCGTCGGCGGGCGCGCCTGCCTGTCGCGGATCCGCGTCGACGCGCCGGTCGCCCCATCGTGTGCGGTGTCGTCACCCGCGCGGCTCGCGTCGCCCCACGATCCGCTCGGGGCCTGTGTGATCTGCGTGATCGACGATGGCTCCCGCGCCGCGATCACCGCGTGTGGCTCGGGCCTCGCCGGCAGCCACGCGCACGCCGCCGACGTGATCGAAGAGCTGCTCGCGCTGCTCTGACTCGATCGCGGGTCGGCGTGTCAGCGACGATGAGTGCAGCGTCCTGCGCGACTCAGCTGGGGCGGGTCGCGCGCGCGATCGCCACCAGCTCGTCTTCGTCGACGAACACCTCGTCGACGGTGGTCGCGTCGACCAGCGCGTCGAGGAGCCGCTCTCCGAGATCGTCCCAATGATCGGCGTTGGCGTCGTCCGGCACGCTCGTCGCGTTCGGGAGCACCTCGGCGACCTCGTTGATCGGGCCGTCCGCCCCGCGCAGCTCGATCGCTGCTTTGGTGACCAGCTGCGCCACCAGTGCCTTGGCCCACCTCTGTTCGTATTCACCTGTCTTCATGGCATCTGGTTCTTTCGGGCGGCGAGCATCTCGATCAGATCCATCTTCGTGAGGATCCCGATCACGCAACGTGAATCATCCACGACGATCGCGACCTCACCACGCTCGAAGATCCGTGGCAACTCGCTGGAGCTAGCGTTCAACGCGACCGTCGAGACTTTTCGCTCCATCACCTCGGCGACGATCGTGTTCTTGTTGGCGCGTCCTGCCACCAGGTGGTGCAACAGATCGCTCTCGGTCAGGATGCCGGCGAGCTTGCCCTGGTCGAGCACGGGCATCTGCGAGATCCCGTGCTGCTTGAACACCTCGGTCGCGCGATCGAGCTTGTCGTTCAGATCGAGCGAGATCACCTCGCGGCGCTGGAGGGCGCGGACCACGTCCCCGACGGTGCCGACCTCCCAGTCGCCCTTGACGTAGCCCTGCTGGCGCATCCAGCGGTCATCGACGAACTTGGTCAGGTAGTTGCGGATCGAGTCCGGCAGAATCACCACGACGCGCTTGCCCTCGCCGAGCTCGCGGCAGACTTGCAGCGCGGCCCAGGCCGCCGAGCCGGACGAGCCGCCGACGAGCAGCCCCTCCTGACGGATCAGCTGCCGGGCGACGAGGAATGAATCGCGATCATTGGACTTGATCCATCGATCGACCAGCCGGCGATCGAGCACGTCGGGGATGAAGTCGTAGCCGATGCCTTCGACCTTGTAGCTCTTGATCTCGCCGGGGCCCGCGAGGATCGAGCCCTCCGGATCGACGCCGATGATCTTGCAGCCCGGGACCTCGCGCTTGATCACCCGCGCGACCCCGGTGATCGTGCCACCGGTCCCCGCCGTCATCACGACCGCATCCAGCCTGCCGCCGCACTGATCGATGATCTCGCGGCCCGTGCCCTCCTCGTGCGCCGCCGGGTTCGACTCGTTCGAGTACTGGTCGAGGATGTGCGAGCTCGGGATCACTTCCTTGAGCCGGCGCGCGACGCCGATGTGGCTCTCCGGCGAGTCCCACGCCGCCTCGGTCGGGGTCCGGATGATCTCGGCCCCGAGGGCCTCGAGCACGACCTGCTTCTCTTGCGACATCTTCTCGGGGAGCGTGATGATCACGCGATAGCCGCGGACCGCCGCCGCCATCGCGATCCCGATGCCGGTGTTGCCGCTCGTCGGCTCGATCAACGTATCGCCGGGCTTGATCCGTCCCTCGGCCTCCGCATCGAGGAGCATCTTGACGCCGATCCGATCCTTGACCGAACCGCCCGGATTCATGAACTCGCACTTGCCGAGCAGCTCGCCGGGCAGCCCCTTGGAGATCCGCGAGAGCCGCACCATCGGCGTGTGGCCGGTGGTGTCGAGGATGGAGTCGTAGATCTGCTCGGACATCGCGGTGCACTCTACATGCAACGGCTCCGCCGCGGATCCGCGGCAGGTGGCAGATCGGCGTCGATCGGGTGCATGGCGGAGCCGCACAAACGATGGTAATCAGGCCCGGATGTCGTCGTACGAACGCCTGCTCGACCAGCTGGATCGCCGCATCGTCGTGCTCGACGGCGCGATGGGAACGATGATCCAGGGCCTCGGGCTCAAGGACGAGGCGCGGTGGCGCGGCGATCGGTTCGCGAACCACGGCCACCCGCTCAAGGGCTGCAGCGACCTGCTCGTGCTCACCCAGCCCGACGCGATCGAGGACATCCACCTCGCGTTCCTCCGCGCCGGCGCCGACATCATCGAGACCAACACGTTCACCGGGACCCGGATCGCCCTCGCCGACTACGGCCTCGAGTCGATCGTCGACGACCTCAACCTCGCCGGCGCGCAGGTCGCCCGCCGCGCCGCCGACCGCGCCGAGCGCGAAGACGGCCGCCCGCGCTGGGTCGCCGGCTCGATCGGCCCGACCACGAAGACCGCGTCGCTGTCGCCCGACGTCAACGATCCAGGCGCGCGCACCGTCACGTTCCGCGAGCTCGTCGACGCGTTCGCCGAGCAGGCCCGCGCGCTGATCGCGGGCGGCGTCGATCTGCTGCTGACCGAGACCCACATCGACACCCTCAACTGCAAGGCCGCGCTGTTCGCGTTCGAGGAGCTGTTCGCCGCCGGCGTCCGCCGCGTGCCGGTGATCGCCTCGGTCACGATCCCCGATCGCTCGGGCCGCACGCTGTCGGGCCAGACCGTCGAGGCGTTCTACAACTCGATCAGCCACCACGACCTCGCCGCGGTCTCGATCAACTGCGCGCTCGGCGCCGACGACATGCGCCCGCACGTCGCCGAGCTCGCGCGCGCCGCCGGGGTGCGCGTCGCCTGCTATCCCAACGCCGGCCTGCCCAACGAGTTCGGCGGCTACGACGACACGCCGGAGCACATGGCGAAGGTCCTCGGCAGCTTCGCGCGAGAGGGCATGCTCAACCTCGTCGGCGGTTGCTGCGGCACGCGCCCCGAGCACATCCGGGCGATCCGCGCGGCCGTCGATGGCCTCGCGCCGCGCACGATCGCGACGCCCGCGAAGTACATGCGCCTGTCGGGGCTCGAGCCGCTCACGATCACGCCTTCGCTCAACTTCGTGATCGTCGGCGAGCGTACGAACGTCACCGGCTCCGCCGCGTTCCGCCGCCTGATCAAGGACGACAAGTACGACGAGGCGGTGGCGGTCGCGCGCGATCAGGTCCAGGGCGGCGCGAACATCCTCGACGTCTGCATGGACGAGGGCATGCTCGACGGGGCCGCCGCGATGAAGCGGTTCTTGAACCTGATCGCGGCCGAGCCCGACATCGCCCGCATCCCCGTGATGGTCGATTCGTCGAAGTTCTCGGTGATCGAGGCCGGCCTCGAGTGCCTGCAGGGCAAGGGCGTCGTCAACTCGATCTCGCTCAAGGAAGGCGAGGCGGCGTTCATCCGCCAGGCGCAGATCGTCCGGCGGTTCGGCGCCGCGGTCGTGGTGATGGCGTTCGACGAGACCGGCCAGGCGACCACGGTGGATCATCGCCTCCAGATCGCGCACCGCGCCTACAAGATCCTCACCGAGCAGGTCGGATTCCCCGCCGAGGACATCATCTTCGATCCGAACATCCTCACGATCGGCACCGGCATCGAGGAGCATGACCCGTACGCGGTCAACTTCATCGAGGCCGTCGCGCGGATCAAGAAGGAGCTGCCCGGCACCAAGGTCTCGGGCGGCGTCTCGAACCTGTCGTTCTCGTTCCGCACCTCGCCGCGCGTGCGCGAGGCGATGCACGCGGTGTTCCTCTATCACGCGATCAACGCCGGCCTCGACATGGCGATCGTCAACGCCGGGCAGCTCGCGGTGTACGAGCAGCTCGATCCCGTGCTGCGCGAGCACGTCGAGGATCTCGTCCTCAACCGTCGCCCCGACGCGACCGAGCGGATGCTCGTGCTCGCCGCGTCGTTCAGCGGCGAGGCCGTGCGCAAGGAAGACGAGCTGCTGTGGCGCAAGCTGCCGCTCCAGGAGCGGATGGCGCACGCGCTCGTCAACGGGATCACCGACTTCATCGATCCCGACGTCGCCGAGGCGCTCGCTGCCTATCCCAAGCCGCTCGACATCATCGAGGGCCCGCTGATGGACGGCATGAACATCGTCGGCGAGCTGTTCGGCTCGGGGAAGATGTTCCTGCCGCAGGTCGTCAAGTCCGCGCGCGTGATGAAGAAGGCCGTCGCGATCCTCGAGCCGCTGATGGACGCCGAGAAGAAGCGGCTCGGCGTCACCACCGCCAAGGGCAAGCTGGTGATCGCCACCGTGAAGGGCGACGTCCACGACATCGGCAAGAACATCGTCGCGGTCGTGCTCCGCTGCAACGGGTACGAGGTCACCGACCTCGGCGTGATGGTGCCCCAGCACAAGATCCTCGACACCGCGGTGGAGCTCGGCGTCGACATGATCGGCCTGTCGGGCCTGATCACGCCGTCCCTCGACGAGATGATCAACGTCGCGGCCGAGATGACGCGACGCGGGATGACGATGCCGCTGCTGATCGGCGGCGCCACCACGAGCGGCAAGCACACGGCGGTCAAGGTCGCCGTCGCCTACGCGGGGCCCACCGTGCACGTGCCGGACGCGTCGCTCGCCGTCGGCGTGATGGGCAAGCTGCTGTCGTCGGAGAAGGCGGCCTACATCACCGAGATCCAGGCGAAGCAGGACTCGCAGCGCTCGGCGCACGCGGCGGCGCAGAAGCGCCCGCTGCTCGCGCTCGAGGACGCGCGCCGGCGCAAGGAGCACCTCGCGTTCACGCCCGCCGAGATCCCGACGCCCGCGTTCGTGGGGGTGAAGAACCTCGAGCTGTCGCTCGCGGAGCTGGTCGAATGGATCGACTGGTCACCGTTCTTCCACACGTGGGAGCTCAGCGGCCGCTACCCCGCGATCCTGCAGGATCCGAAGAAGGGCGACGCCGCGCGCAAGGTGTTCGCCGATGGCCAGCAGCTGCTGAACAAGATCGTCGCCGAGCACCTGCTCGAGGCGCGCGCGACGTACGGGTTGTTCCGCGCCGCGGCGAACGCCACGGACGAGGTGATCGTCTACTCGCCCGAGGATGCCGCGAAGGAGATCGCGCGGTTCCCGTTCCCGCGGCAGCAAGAGGACAAGGAAGCGTGCTTCTCGCTCGCGGACTTCATCGCGCCGGTGGGGAACGCGACTCCGGATCATCTCGGGGCATTCATCGTCACCGCCGGCATCGGCACGGACGAGCTCGCGGCGGTGTTCGAGCGGGACAACGACGACTACACGGCGATCATGGCGAAGGCGCTGGCGGATCGGCTGGCAGAGGCGGCGGCGGAGTACCTGCACGCGCGGGTGCGGCGCGAGTGGGGCTATGGGCTGACCGAGAACCTCAGCCACGAGGCGATCCTGGCGGAGACCTACCGCGGGATCCGGCCAGCCTTCGGATATCCGGCGTGCCCGGCGCACGAGCCGAAGCGGACGCTGTTCGCGCTGCTCGGAAATGCCGCGCATCATCAGGTCTCGCTGACAGAGAGCTTCGCGATGTATCCGACGGCGAGCGTGAGCGGGCTGTACTTCGCGCACCCGAACAGCCACTACTTCGCGGTCGGCCGTCAGTGACGGCAGCACCGACACCGGTCGCGTTGCCCCGAGTACATGGCGCTGATCGAGACGCCGGAGCAACTCGCGTAGCCGCCGGTGCTCCTCACAAACCTAGTCCGAGCTGTCGCTCGTGTGGAATCGGAAACACGCCGACGATGACCCACGGGTTCGGCGCCACGAAGTGGAACTGCTGTGTGGTGCCGAGGAAGAAGTGGAGATCGGTGCGCCGGAATGCGTCGAGATACTTCTGGCGCACCTTCGCTAGCGCGCGCGGTTCGTCGCCGTCCTCCGCACGCAGACAGTTCCAGTAGAGCGCGCCGGCTTCCCAGTCGAGCACCTGAAGCTCGCTGCTCTTCCCGGCTGCGTCCTCGAACTTGTATGAGAAGCTGTACGGCAGCTTGGGAATGATCTTGAACGTCTCGCGCCAGCTGTTGTCGGCGAACAGGTCGAGCTGCATCGTCAACTCGCGCATCTCGCGGACCTTGTCGGGATCCCACTCGCGCGCTTCCTCTTCCCAGACAAAGTCCTTGATCTTCGTCGGCTTGAAGACGGCCAGCGACATCTCATTCGCCTTCGCGCCGGCGATGATCTCGTCGAGGCGATCGTAGACGCGCGCCTTCTGTAGAAGGAGCTGCCGCCGTTCGCGCCACTGGTCCGTGGTGTCGATGTGCCCGACGGGCTGAAGCTCGGATTCGTCGACGGGACGAAACGTCTCGGGACGGGGATCGGCCGAGTTACTCGCCAGACGACACTCCACCCAGTCGAACTTCCGGTACTGCTCCTTTTCATCGAGCCGACGGAACGGGACTGGATACATGCGCACCCAGCTGCCATCTTCGCGAACACCCGCCGTGCAAACGGTCTCGCCGTACTTGCGCGACAGCGTCGGGTACGTCTTCACCGTGATGAGAACGCGCTCCTTCTTCATCTCCCGCCCTCTCGTCGAATGCTAAAGGTGTTTCGCGACGCAGTCTTTGCCGAGACGCTTCTCGAGAGCCTCGGAGACGCAGTGTCGGTGACACTGCTCGGGCAACAGCTCGTAGCACGTGAGGACGACGCGCTCGCCCGCGCGCACCCAGCTCGCGATCTTCTCGATGGCGGCTGATTGGCCGGGCAAGTAGGCGCGCTCGTATTCGGCGAACAGCGCGTCGTAGTCGGCCTGGGTCTCTAGGTTCTGTCGCTGCTCCGACGCGATCCCGAGATCGGGCGCGTGTTCATATCGGATGCCGACACCCTCGCAGCCCTTTGCAAGCGTGTTCTTCGAGAAACCATACTTCCTACTGATTGGATTTCGCCGCACGTCGCACAAGACCGTGACGCCCGCACGCAACAGATCGTTGAGGTAGCGCTCCAAACTGCGGCCCTCGTACCCGATCGTCGACAGTGACGGCGCTTTCGTGCCCGGCCTAGCGGCTTCGATGCGACCGAGCGCCGCAGCATCTCCACGAAGAACCTGGTCCGCGATCTCGCTGCGCGTCGCATAGTATGGGAAGCGACGATACGTCTCGGCGACGAGTGCATCGCCTCGGGTGGATCCGACCCGTCGGACGAACGCGGAGAGGAGAAGATCTTGCGTAGAACCGATCGCCTTGCGCCCGGCATCGGTCAGCTGCCACTGCTGCTCATCGTTCGCGAGGAAGCCACGCTCGATCAGCCGGCGGCGATCCGCGTACGAAGTAAACGAGAACGCGCCGAACTTGTACGGGATGAACTCGTACGGACCGCGAGCAGGGTTCTCCTGGCAGTAGAGGAACAGGATCTTCTGAAAGTCCAGGTTTCCCGACGCCCCACCGAACGCATCGAGCAGCGTCAGCAGCTGCCTCTGACGGTCGGGCAACGACTGCGTCGCACTCGCTCTGGTGCGTGGTTTAGCAACGGCCATATCGGGACGACCGTATCAGGCCCGACGATCGGTCGACAACCTCGAGGAGATCCGTGGGTGCGCCGTCTCTGCCGAGCGCCTTAGCAGAGCGCGACGCACCGTGCTCGCTCGATGCCTAGCCTCCGGCTGGTCGTCACGCGCGCGTAGCAGCCGTCCTGTGACACGATGCTCGCATGAGTCGTCGAGAGTCGAGTCGCGGCCATTCGATGAGCCCTGGTTGGATCCTCTGGATCGGCGCGGCGTTCATCCATTGTTCGTCCGGCAGCAAGGCGCCGAACGGCGACCTTGGGGCCGATGCGTCATCACTCGACGCACCGGGGATGTGTCCGTCCGTCGCGCAACCACCGCCCGATCCCGATCCGTGGTCCATCGAATTCCCGGGATCTGGACCGGCCGTCATCCGCCAGGTGACGTCGGGAACGCACAACGATCTGTATCTCAGCGGACCGAGTGGCATCGCCGAGCTCGGGATCCGTCTCGACTGGGGCGGCGCGGTCGTTCGCCCCGCAGAAGGGTGCGAGCGACGCCGAGGTGGACGCCCTCGAACGCCGTCTC
>WBZN01001317.1_pt1 | contig 15338 bp, 9 predicted proteins | sample 5204281 | NCBI WGS metagenome assembly WBZN01 (sample SAMN12344347, study PRJNA552823) | activated sludge metagenome | biome: Activated sludge suspended growth; feature: Nitrification reactor; material: Wastewater; isolation source: activated sludge from nitrification reactor of wastewater treatment...
GATCACGAGATCCACGCGTTCTCGGGGGTGTTCGCGGATTCGCTCGACAGCCTGGTCTACCTCACCGCGCTGGTGAAGCTCGGCGACGCGAACACGATCTCGCGGGGCGCCTACGATCTCGGCATCCGCAGGCTGCGTGGCAAGGTCGCGCCGACCTGGCAGTTCTCGATCGCTGACAAGGATCCCGAGTTCGTCGTGCTCGAGCCGAAGCGCCGAGACACCGAGTTCTTGTTCTTTCGCGCGCGCTGGATCTGGGCGCTGCTCGAGCACGATGGCGTCACGGAGATCCACGACGTGTCCGAGCTGTTCATGGCCGACCTCAACCAGGTGATCCCCGCGGATCAGCTCCTGGCGCGCTACGAGGCCTGCGAGAAGTTCATCCCCACGGCGCTGTACGCGATGTGGAGGGCCTACCTGTTCGATGAACCAGAGCTCGCTCGCTACCTCGAGATCGGACGCCGCCACGTCGCACGCCTGGTCCGTGACGCGGCTCGGCTGATCGACGAGCTGTGCGGCGGTCGCAACCAGCTCGGCACGATCACGGACGTGCGCGCGTGGCTCGCGGAGTTCCGCGCGCTCGATCTCGATCCCCGACGCGCGCTGGAGCGCAAGGTCGAGACGGAGGTCCGCGCGAAGGTCGACTCCGCCCGCAAGGAGGACGTGCTCGCGGTGCTCGCTCGCACGTCGCGAACACAGTGGAGCGATCTCGCGTGGCGATGGCTCGACGATGGCGTGGCGCACCGCGCGCTGCTCGAGCAACTCGAGGGCACCCGCGGCGCGGGGCAGATCGCGCGCCTCGACGCGCTCCGCGACCTCGCGGAGGACGATCGCGATGCGGCGATCGCCCGGGTCGCGGGCGAGCTGTCACCGGAGCTCGAGGCGATCCTCGTCGGCAGCCTGGTGCGCGACGATCAGCTCGCGGGTGTGCTGGGGAAGCCATCCGGCCGTGCGGCGGGTCAACGCACTATCGGGGACGGGGACGATCATGACGACAAGTCGCCGGGCTGGGAGGCGATCGACAACGAGCTTCGCCTGATCTACGGCGAGGCCGAGCCGCTGCACTTCGGGACCGTCCTGCCGTACGTCCTCGGCGGCAACGATCCGATCCATGGCATCTCGGTGTATCCGCGCATCGAGCCGGTGCCGCACTGGCACTTCATCACCTACGGGTTCACCGATCTGTTCCAGAAGGAGACCGACGACCTCGAGGAGAGCGGGTTCGGCTTCGAGCTGACGCTGCGGCTGTCGCGCGAGATCGGCGAACAGACGCCGCCGAGCTGGTCGCTCAACTTCCTCCAGAACCTCGGTCGCTACGTGTTCGGAACGGGGAATCGATTCGCGGCGGGCCACAAGATGGGGCTCAACGGCCCGATCGCGCTCGACCACGAGACCAAGATCACCGCGATCTGCTTCGCCGATGATCCCGAGCTCGGCGACATCACCTCGGTGCACGGCAGGGCCAGGTTCGTCCAGGTCGTGGGGATCACCGATGACGAGTACAAGCTGATCCAGGAGTGGTCGACGACCGGGCTGCTCGAGATCCTCGCCAGCAACCTCCCGCACCTCGTGACCGATCTGGCGCGCGGTTCGGTGCTCGACGATCCGGCGACCGCCGCCGAGGTCGAGCACCGGGTGGCGCAGGAAGGCTCGTCGGAGGACCTGACGTTCGCGGGGGAGCTGTTGCTGACCGCGGACGATGGTCGGGTGCGGATCGAGATGGGCGCGTTGTACGCCGCGGCGCTGCCCCGCGCGATGCGCGGACGGATCCGGCATGGCCGCGCCTACGAGTTGCGCGGCCGTGGTTCGACCCTGCAGCTCACGCCGGCGTCGTCGGTGGGGTATCAGCTCGACGGGTCCGAGCTCGTCCTCGAGATCACCCAGGCGCTCGGGTGTGAGATCGAGGCCCGGCTGCGCGAAGGCCTCGCCGGCAGCTATGAGTTCGCGGCCTGGCCCGCGCTCGAGATCGTGGTCACCCCGAGCTTCATCCGGTCCCAGGATGGGAGCGTGGCCGAGGTCCGTGGCATCGCGGATCCCGTGCAGGCGCAGCGGATCCTCGACGCGGAGAATGCGCGGCTCGCGACGGCCTCGAACGAGGATGAGGACGAGGATCGCATCGATGACGACGACGACGATGACCTCGACGATGACGATGCGCCCGATCCCGCGCGGGTCACCGCCGCGCTCGCGATGACCGAGCGCGCGCTACGACTCGCGCCCGACGACACGGACGTCCAGTTCACGCACGCGATGCTGCTGATCGATGGCGAACGCGCCGCGCTCTCGGGCAAGGCCGACGAGCTGCTGATATGGTTGCCGCGGTTCGCGCCGCCGGTGCGGATCAACGTCGCGATCCGCATGGGCCAGCGCGGCCACGATCGGTTCGAGGAGGCCGTCGATATCGCGCTCGCCGAGGCGGTTCCCGAGCGGATGCGGTCGGCGAGGATGACGGCGATCGGCGACGGCGCGGCGCGGTCGTCGGGCGACGTCGTCCACGAGCTGTTCGGGGAGCTCGGTGACGTGATCCTCGAGCACGCGCCCGTCAAGATGACGCAGCTGGTGCCGCTCCTTCCCGATGACGTCAAGCTGCTCTCCGAGCTCGCGGGCAAGTCGATCGAGGCGGACCAGCGCGACGCCGCGCTCGCGCTCTACGATCGCCTGGTCGCGCTGCCGATGCCCGAGGACGCGAGCGGGCGCACGCGCTACCTGGTCGCGATGAACCATGCGTGCATCCAGGCCCGCGGCGCGCGCGCGTACGACGCCGCGGTCCGGATCGCGGACCGGGCCCAGCCGATCGCCCACGAGGACCCCTCCATCTTCCACGCTGCGGCGTGCGCGTACGTGGCGGTCGGCGAGCTCGGCAAGGCCCTCGCGCAGGTCAAGCTCGCGATCGAGCATGACTATGATCATGTCCTCGAGATCGAGGTCGATCCCGATCTCGGCCCGCTCCTCGAGTGGCCCGAGTTCGAGGCGCTGTTTCGAGACTGGCATGCGCGGGAGGAGGGCAACTGATGCGAATCCACGGCCTCGAGGCTCGCCAGGGCCAGACCGCGTTCGCGTTCCTCGTGTTGCGGCTGCGGCAGGCCGCGGATCGCGACGCGCTCACCGAGGTGATCCGACATGTCGCGGTGATGATTCCCGACGCCGCGTCGTTCATCGCCCAGCTCCCGGATGACCTCGATGAGTCGATGCACCTCGTCGGGATGCCCTGGCTGCCGCCCGCGCCGGGGCCGGCGGTCGAGATCCAGCGGCTGCTGATCGAATCGTCCGCGGATCACGGGGTCGAGGCCGCGTGGTTCTTCCAGACCGGCACCAGCCTGCCCAACGTGGTCGACGACGACCACGACGGCGATGACGACGATGAGGCGAGCTGGTCGCACGGTCCACCGCCACAGCGGACCGAGCTGCGCTTTCCCGTCGATGGCTATCCAGAGATCCTCGAGGAGCTCGACTGGGAGGACTTCGGGATCGCGTTCAAGCTCGCCGGCGATTGGTTGCCCGGCGAGAGCACCGTCTTGCTCGGCTTTCACGCGCTGTGGTTGTCGCCGTATGGCGGCCGGTATCGCAACGCCGCGGTCACGGCCGACCAGCGCCACCACGCTGCGCACCTGTGGGTCGACCGGTTCGCGGTGCCGAGCTCGATCGACGAGCAAGTCCACCACCTGCTCTGGATCCTCAGCAAGATCGACGAGGTCACGCCCGTGCTGCACGCCCGGTTCGCCGGCGCCACGATGAGCCAGAAGTACGGTGGCCCGATGGGCGATGACAGCGAGCCGTTCGTGCTCGGAGGGAATCCGCTGATGGCGATCCATGGCGAGGGCGGTGACGTGGCGGTCGATGCCTGGATCGGCGAGCAGCGCGACTGGTCCAAGGACGAGGTCGCCCAGATGCTCCGCGAGCTGGCGATCGAGCTGGTGACCCGAGGCACGGGGCTCGATGACCAGCGTGACGATGACGGAGAGGATGACGAGGCCGACGACGAGGCGGATGACGGCGGAGCGGAGGTCGACGCGTTGTTCCCGTTCGTCGGTACGTCGGACGATGCCACGGCGAACGCCGCGATGCAGGCCTCTGCGGACGCCGACGACGAGCGCGGTGACGCCGACGTGGCGGGCGACGCGGGCGACGACCGCGGTCGTCACATCACGACCTATGCCGGCGAGATCCTCGCGGCGCGCGCGGCCGCCGGCACGCTGGATCCGCGTGCGCTGGACAAGCTCCGCCCGTTGCTCGATGTCCCGGCGAGGGACGAGCACCGGCGCAGCGCCGTGGTCGAGATCCTCGGAGCGCTCCAGGATCACGCGAGCGTGCCGCAGCTGGTCAGGATCCTCGAGGACAACCCGATCACGAGCTCGTTCGACTCGCTCGGCAAGGAGCAGTTCCTCGCGAAGACCGCCGCCGCGCTCGGCAGGATCGGCGATCCGGCCGCGATCCCCGCGCTCGCGAAGCTCGTCGCTGCGCCGGGCAGCTGCAACGACGAACCGCGCCCGGTCGCGGCCGATGCGCTCGCGAGCTGCCTCGCGGCCGCGCCGGAACCCCGGGACGTCGATGACGCGGTGCTCGCGGCGATGCTGACGGCGATCGAGGACTGCGACGACGGCGCGCTCAACGCCGAGCTCCACTTCGCGTACGGCAAGATCGCACGCCAGCTGACACCCGAGCGACGCGCGTTGGCGCGGCAACGCCTCGAGGACACCGCGTCCGCACGCGACGATGGCATGGCGACGATGGCTCGCGCGGTCGCGCTCGTGCTCGCCCGGGGGCGATCGCCGGACCCGGCGACCGAGGCGAAGCTCCGCCCGCTGATCCACGCCGGCCTGACCGAGCTCGCGTGCGACCACGACCAGACCGTCCGCAACATCCGCGTCGCGCTGCGGCTGGCGGAGGTCTCGCCAGGGCTCGTCGATGCCGAGGATCTCGTCTGGCTCACCCGGTTCGGCGAGCCCGATATTCGCAGCCTCGCCCATGCGGTGCTCGAACAGCTCTCGCACCCGATGCCACGCGCGCCGGTGTTCGACCATGAGGTCGCGAGGACGCTCGACGATGACGAGCTCGTCCGGTGGATCGGCGAGCCGCATCTCGTGGGTCGCGCGGTGCTCGTGACCGAAGCCGGTCGCCGCAAGCTGACCACCGCGTATCCCGCGATCATCGAGGCCGGGCAGGACGTGCTGTCCCGCGCGCGCGAAGGTGGCTGCAACCTGCTCGAGCCCGATGCCCGCCTGCTCGCGGCCGCGGTCGGCACCCTGCGCGCAGCTCCGTGCGACGCCGAGACGATCGTGCTGTTCGATCGCATGCTGCGGCACTCGAACGCCCACGTGAAGTGGGAGCTGCTGCAGGCGCCCCCCGACGACCCGCGCTTGATCGGCGGCATGGTCCACGTGCTCGCCGAGAAGTCGGGTTGGCAGGAGGCGACCGCGAGGCAGTGGCTCGCGAAGTTCCAGGGAACGATCGGCGATGAAGTGGAGCGCACCCTCGTCGGCCCGCCCGTGTTCGCGCCAGGCGACCATGATCAGGACGACGACGACGATCTGGACATCAACTGAAGGCCGTCGCGATGATCGAGTATTGGTCCTGCAAACGGCCGCTGCGCTTGCGCTCGCGAGGACGGAGCCCAACGATGGGCGGCAATGGATCTGGGCCACGATAGAGGAAGGGGAGCTTGCAACCTCGATCGACCATGTGCGGGAAATCCGCACGCGTGGTCCGAACGGGGTCCGACTAGCTACCGCTCCTCGATGGTGAAAGGTTAGATGTACCCCATGGGCCTCGATCCGGACCTGGACTACACCGTCGAGCTCGGTCTCGACGAGGCCGATGATCCGGAGACCCTCGCCAACAAGCTCGCCTCGCAGCTCGGGACTTCGCGCACCGCGTTGCCCGCCCTCGAGATCCGCAAGCGCTCGATCGATGCCCGACGTGGACGCGTCCGGTTTCACGTCATCCTGGGCACGAAGAGCCCGGATGCTCCGCTCGGCGGCGAACCGCTGCGCGAGGTATCCGGACCGCCGGTGGTGATCGTGGGCGGGGGCCCTGCGGGGTTGTTCTGCGCGTACCAGCTCGCGCGCGCGGGGATCCAGGCGATCATCGTCGACCGCGGCAAGCCGGTGCAGGCGCGCCGGCGCGACCTCAAGGGCCTGACCCAGCACGGCACGGTCGATCCCGACAGCAACTATTGCTATGGCGAGGGCGGGGCAGGCACGTACTCGGACGGCAAGCTGTACACGCGCGCGCACAAGCGAGGGGACGTCCGTGACGTGATCGAGGTCCTCACGGTCTGCGGCGCTCCCGAGCGGATCCTCGTGGATGCGCGGCCCCACATCGGCTCGAACAAGCTACCCAAGGTGATCACCGCGCTGCGCGAGCGGCTCGAGGCGGTCGGCAGCATCGTCCGATTTGGTGCGCGGGTCACCGACCTCGTGGTCAAGGACCGCCGCGCGATCGGCGTCCGGCTCGCCGACGGTGGCGAGCTGATCGGGCGCGCGGTCGTGGTGGCCACGGGGCACTCCGCGCGCGATGTCCACGAGCTGCTTGCGCGTGCGGGCGTGCGGCTCGAGGCCAAGCCATTCGCGATGGGCGTCCGCATCGAGCATCCACAGCCGCTGATCGACAAGATCCAGTACGGTCGCGCGGCTGGCCATCGCAAGCTCCCGGCCGCCGCCTACCGGCTCGCGTTCACTCCGAGCGACAAGCGTGGTGCGTTCTCGTTCTGCATGTGCCCCGGCGGCTGGATCGTCCCCGCCGCGACCGAGCCCGATGGGCTCGTGGTCAACGGCATGAGCCTGTCTCGCCGTGACTCGCCCTACGCGAACTCGGGGCTCGTCGTGTCGATCGATCTCGCCGACCTCGATCCCGTGCATCAGCTCGGCGACGCGCACCCGTTCGCCGGTGTCGAGCTCCAGCGCACGCTCGAGCGGGCTGCCGCGGTGGCCGGTGGCGGCGCGCTGCGTGCGCCCGCGACCCGCGCGACCGACTTCGTGCGCGGCAAGGCGTCCTCGACAGTTCCGGCGACGAGCTATCAGCCGGGGCTGACGGCGACCGACGTCGGCGAGGTGCTCGATGCCACCGGGATCCCGATCGCGGCGCGGCTGCGGGAGGCGATCGGTCAGTTCGACAAGCAGATGCGCGGGTATCTCACCGAAGAGGCGGTGCTCGTCGGCGTCGAGTCGCGCACGTCGTCGCCGGTGCGCGTGCCGCGTGACGCGACGACCCTCGAATCACCCGACCTCGGTGGGCTGTACCCGTGCGCGGAGGGTGCGGGCTATGCGGGCGGGATCGTTTCGGCCGCGCTCGACGGTATCCGCGTCGCCCGCTCGATCACCGGCGCACCGGCGCCAACCGGCTCCGCCAAGTAGACCGAGGCGCGCGAGCCTCAGGACATGACCGTGACGACCTTCGACGCGAGCATGACGTTGTCCGTCATCTTCGCCACGTCGAAGATCAGCCGCGTGCGCGCATCACCCATGATCGGCGAGAGCACGTTGTCGTTGGCGAACGTCGTGTTCGGTTGACCGAACTCCATGTAGTCCACGTGGCTCGAGAAGATGCCCGCGGTGATGTCCTCCGGGAAGAACAGCTGCGAGATCCGATACGACGTGTTGCCGCTCTTCACCTGGAAGTGAATGTGGATGGCGCGGCCGTTGTACCAGCCCGGGAAGCACGTATCGAAGTACACCGTGCCGTCGGCCGCGGTGGTCTGCACGCCACGCATGAAGTTCATCGCGATGTAGGACGCGTTGTTGTCGTTGCACATGCCGGGGTTCGGCGTCTGCCCCGAGTAGATGCCCTCGTAGTTCGTGTGCCAGATCTTCACCGTCGCGCCGGCCACCGGACTGCACGACGCGTTGACCACCTTGAGGGCGAGCCGCACCGGCAGGCCCTTGTAGCCCTCGGAGACATCGGGTCGATCGAGATCGCTCGTCGTCGTGCACGGGCCCTCGGTCGTCGTGGCGACGAGCACGCACGACGTCGCCGCCGTGGTGAACGGATCGGGATAGCTTGCCTTGTCGGTCATCGCGGCCGTGCCGCCGCTCGCCCAGCCCGAGGTGTTCGAGCCCGAGCCCGCGTCGGAGCCCGAGCCCGCGTCGACATCGGAGTCGCCGAGACCATCGTCGCCGCACGCCATCGCGAACCTCGCGAGAGGGATCGCCGCGGCGCCGTACATCAGACGACGAAGTGCGCTACGACGACCGAGCCAACCAGCTTGTGGGTGCTTCATGAAACAGAAGCTACACGCAAGGCCCGCGAATCCAGCGCGCTGAAACACGCTGCAACGTGGCGCGCCGCGCGTCGGCGTCGCGTTCAGGGGCCGGTCATGGACAGAGCTGCGCGCGGATCGGGGCCCGCGGGGTGAAGTTGGAAGAGGTCAACTGGTTCGTCGCGAGCATCGAGGTATCCCAGGCGACGTTCCCCGGATTGCACAGGTTGTAATAGGCAGAGGCGATGATATGGAGATTGCCCCTGACCGAGCCTGGATCGATCGCATATCCGAGGGCGTTGGACGAGGGGGCCCCGCGAGGGTTGCTGCAATGGTTGTCGCGGCACCGCGCGTTCCGGAACGTCACGTCGTGGCCGCCGCCGCCGTAGACCCCGAAGCAACCGTTGCCCTGATGGAGCGCGTCGACGTCGGTCACGGTGACGTTCCCGCTGGTGCCGTCGTTGATGACGCCGATGCCGCTCGGCGAGTTGTTGCCATCGACCAAGCCGCGCGCGATCGTGATCCCCGTCGACGCGTAGACGTTGACGTTGTCCTCGGTCCACGCGGTGAGGACATCGTTTTCCTCGGAGAAGTCGGTGAGCGAGCCGTTGCTGGAGCTGTTCCATTGCACGAGCTGACCTCTGGGGAACGGACCGCGGTGATCGTGGCCCTCGATGAACGACAGCTTGCTCCCGCTACACAGGTTCATGTAGATGCCGCTCGATCCCTTGGTCACCCGGACGTTGGTCACGGTCATGTTGGATGACTGATAACACTCGATGTTGTTCATGTTCGGTGACGGGTTGGCGCCGCTCGCCGGAGCGCCATCGTTGACGACATCCGCGCCCGAGATCGTGACCCCGGTGCCGCCCCGAACCAAGATCCCCGGGTTCGCGCCGCTGTGATGAACCGTGACGTTCTTGATCTGCACGCCGGAGTGACCGTTGGTGTCGATGCCAGGGCCGCCGGTGGTCTTGATGTTCAGATTCTGAATGATCTGGTTGTCGGCCGTCGCGACCACCGGTCCAGAGCTCGCGTACGCCGAGCAGCCGCCCCCGCCGTTGACGGTCAGCGAGGCACTCGCCGACGCGCCGTGGCCGTGGCCATCGCTGATCGTGTAGGTGAAGCTCGCCGCCCCCGTGTATCCCGTGGCCGGCGTGAACGTCACGGCCTTCGCGGAGGCGTTGAACCCGACCGTGCCGTGGACTGGGTTGCTCGCGCTCGCGAACGCGAGGCTATCCCCATCTGGATCGGTGTCGTTCGCGAGCAACGACGCTGCTGGAATGGTCACCGGTACGTTACGGCTGGTGGCGAAGCCGGCATCGTTGGTCGCGACCGGCGCGCGGTTGACCGCCGTCGAGAACATGACGTCGATCCAGTAGTTCGTCGCCTGGTAGGTGCTGGTCGGAAAGCTCGTGCCGCTGCCGTAGGCGTAGACACCATTGCCGCCACTCGAGGAGCTGGTCGGCGCGGTCAACGGAGGCGCGCTGACGGCCGTTGCGAAGTACTGACTATTGGCGGAGTAGAATCCGCTGCTGTGATACGAGGCAACATAGGTCGTGTTGGCGGCGATCGCGACCGGCGATGACAGGTTGACCTGCTGCCATCCGCTCGCGGTCTCGTTCGCGAAGGTCGCGCTGGCGAGCAGCGCGCCGCTCGAGCTCCACAGATGCGCGGGGTGGCTGCCGGTGTTCCGGGGGCCCTTGTAGAACCGAAATCCGGTGACGTAACCGGCGGTCGAGGATCTGAACTTGACGCCGAGCTCGACCGACGTCGCGTCGTTCACGGTCACCAGCGACGGCGTCGGGTTCGCGGGAAACAACACGCTTGCCGTGGTGACCGCGGTCTCGACCGAATCGAGGTCGTCGCGGTCATCTTCGGCGCAAGCACCGGAACCGATCGCGGCCAGGCAGGCCGCCGTCCAGACTTGTCTCGAATACCAACACGAGAACATACATCACTCCTGCGGGTGAGGAACATGACGCTCGAGGAGCGCAGGCGTACTTCGGGCGCTCTCCGACGCGAGGTGGGTCGATGAGGACGATGGAGCCACGACGTGGACGAAACGGCTCACGCGTCAGGATGCGTGGGTACGCATCCGACCCAGCGTGGGCCGAGCTCGTTCGAGGCTCGCGAGTCAGCTGCCCGAGGCGAGCGCCGCGAGCTCGCTCGGCGAGAGCCCTCGCCCGTAGATCCGCAGGTCATCGATCAGACCCTCGAACTGAGCCTGTTCTCCTGTGCTCGAATCGGCGCTCGCACCGATCGCGATCGGCAGGACCTCCGTGGTGCCGATCTTGCCGGTGACCGACGTGGAGGCTCCGACGTTCCCGTTGACGTAGACGCTCAACTGGCTGCCATCGTACACGCACGCGATGTGCTGCCAGGTCGCCGGCGTGACCGGAAGCGAGCTCCACACGGTGGACCAGTTGTTGTTGATGTAGAGCAAGCAACGCAGGCCGGAGCCTTGATCGTTGTCGAGCTCGATGGAGCCGTAGCTGATGGTGTCCCACCAGTAGCTCGAGAAGTAGCGATCGAACTTGTCGTTGGTAGCGGTCGAGTTCACCCACTCGGCGATCGTGAGCGCGCTGTCGAGTTGCGCGGTGAGGTCCCACCCGGCGCGGACATAGCCACCCTGGAGCTGGATGGCGCCATCCCGGACGCCGTCCGGAACGAAGGTCACCGCGCCGGTCAGCGTCCCGTCATGGCCCGCGATGTCCTCGGCGGCGGTCGTGCCGGAGGCCTCGTCGAATCGCCACCGCGCCAGCAGCCCGCTGTCGCACGTCGGGCAAGGGGCCGCGGCGCCACCGTCAGGCTCGAACGTCAGCACGTCGCGTGCGACCGTGCAGCTCATCGAACCCCACGCGAGGACGAGCGCGATGGTCTTCACGGCCACCGCGCTCCGAGCGCACCCGCGACAAAAAACCCGGCGAGGGAAGCGACCTCTCTTCCCGCAGATCGCGCGACCAGCCCCTCGGCCCAGCCCGCATCGATGCGCACGATCGCGCGCCACGCTCCGAACCGATGGCCGAGCTCTCCGGCGAGCCCGACCTCGCCATACGGCGTCATGGCGTCGCGCGCGACCGCACCCGCCATCGTTGATCGCGCCGTGACGCCCGCGGCTCCGGCGGCGATCCGGACGAGCCCGCAGGCCTCGGTCACGTCGCCCCGACAGGCGAGCGGTCGCGCGGCCGTGGCGATGACCAACCACGGGTGCAGCGTGCCCAGCAGATCGGAGGTACGGCCGATCGCCCCTGCGATCCCGATCCGGAACGAGCGCAGTCCCAGATCACCACCGAGCTCGACGAGTGAAGTCCCGGTCGATGGATAGACGCGTAACGCGACGCGCGGCGAGATCCACGATGACGCGCGCGGCGAGGTCGTCGCTTCGCTCCGAGATCGGACGCGCTCGCCGGCGGGACCGATGCCGGCGAGCGCCGCGATCCGCGGCTCCGAGGGTTGAGGTGCGATCGTGGCGAGGTGCGGCGCTACATCGTCCGAGCGGAACGACATGTTCGCGGCGGACGAACCGCTCGCATCGCGCGAGCCAGGACGCCAACGCGGGCGTGCGATCGGACGCGTGGATCGGGTTTCGGTTGCCACCGCGATCTCGCTCAGCTCGGCCACCGCCAGCGCGAGCAGCTTGAAGCGAAGATCGCTGGGCACCTCCTCGAGATCGAGGCTGCGCACGAGCGCGTCGCCGGTGGCGCTCGGCTCGACGCGGAGATGGGCGGTGACCGGATCGGGGCAGTCGACGATCACGATGAAGTCGTGCGATCGCTCGCGGAGGGTGGTCCGCAGCGCGTCGTCGATCGCGCGCCGTACCTCGAACGTATCGAACGCCTCACATCGCGCGAGCTCGACGCGAGGTCGCGCGGCGCCGGAGCGTGCGAGGACGGCGAGGCCGATCATCGCGGTCACGGTCATGGACGCGAGCGACGAGCGCGATGTCATCGCGCCTCCGGCGGCAGGAACAGCGCATGCACCGTGCCGCGGCGCGCACCTCGTGGGTAACGGCGATCGTATTCGTCGCGGGCGGTCGCCGCGTCGGCGTGACGTCGCGCGCGAACCAGCGCTTCGATTCGCCGCGCGTAGGCGTCCTCGAGCAGTCCACGCGGCGCCCCGATCGCGATCGTTCGCTCGAACGCCGACACCGCGCGGGCAGGCATGCCGAGATCCTCGAGATAGATCCTGCCCAACGTGAACGCCACCAGCCCAGTGACTTCGTCGTGGCGCAGCCCGCGCAGCGCATGTTCGAGCACCGCGGCTGCGCCCCTCGCGTCTCCGGTCGCACGTTTGAGATCGGCGGACGCGATCGCCTCCGCGAGCTCGTGTTCGGCGATCGCGTCCGGCGGGATCGCCGGATCCGGTCGCGCTCCACTCGCCAGCTCGGGCGTGGCGCTCGGGGCCGGCGGCGCGCTCCGATCGTGCTCCGAGGTAGCCCGACGTGCGGTGTGATCCGGATCTTCGAGCGCGAGCTTGTCGCCCGCCGTCAATCGGACGATGCGTCCAGGGACCCGTTCGCCGCGAACGATCACGACGCCACGCTCGACCTCGACGCTCACCCGATGCTCGCTGGCCTCGACGCTAAACGCCGTGCCTACGACCTCGACCGTGGCGCGCGACGTCTCGACTTCCCATCGCCTCGGCCCGCCCGGATGAACGTCGAAGCGAGCGCGGCCGCGGTGGAGCAGCGTGACGAACCGATCGGCTTCGTTGCTCAGCACCTCGAGCCGCGTCCCCGCGGCGAAATCGACCCGCGAGTCGTCGTTGAAGTGTACCCGCTGCGCGGCCGATGTATCGACGATCGCACCGGCGTGGACCTCGACGGTCGTCGCGGTGAGCGGGCCGCCGCGACCAGGCCACATGATCACACCGACCGCGACCGCGACCGCGATGACCGCAAGCCGAACCGCCCAGCGCCGCGGCGAGCGTCCGCGGTGGCGTCGTCGCCGCACGTGCTGGATCTGCTGCCAGTTCGCCGCGATCCGGGGCTCGTCGATCGCGGGCTCGAGAAGCTGCTCCAGCTGACGTGGCTCGCCGGGCTCGGCGCGGTCGATCACGACGGAGCTCCGACATGTTCGGCAACGATGGCTTCGGCATCTCGAATCCGCCGCTTGATCGTCGCGAGCGAGCAGTTGCACGCCGTCGCGACGTCCTCGAGTTGATGACCGATCACGTGACGCAACACCCACGCGGTACGCAACTTGAGCGACATCCGCGCGAGCGCCCGTCCGATCAGCGCGAGCTCGGCGCGTTGCTCGGGCGAGGAATCGGCGGACGCCTGATCGTGCAGCGATGCCTGGAGCTCGGCGCTCGACCACAGGCGCGTCCACTTGCGCCAGCGGAATCTGCGATGGACGCGGCTGACCGCGATCCGCGACAGCCAGCCGCGCAGCGCCGCTCGATCGTCAAGCCGATGGAGCTGCTCGAACGCGATCAGGAACGTCTCTTGGGTGACGTCGTCGACATCGCTGGCGTTGCGGAGCAGTCGTTGCGCGGTGCTGGCGACGAGCCCGACGTATCGCCGATAGATCATCTCGTTCGCCCAGCTATCACCCTCACACGCGCGGCGAACGAGCTCGCTATCGCTGATGGCCTCGTTCGAGGGCAGCACGCTCGGCTGCGTGCTGACGCGAACGGCAGGCACCATGTACGATCGAGCCCCACTCACGCTGTATCAGTTCATCGTATCTCACTTCCGGCACCAACCGGGCGTGAGTCGATGGCTACCTCGAGAACCTCGACGCAAGTGCCCAGAACATCGAGGCGAGGACGCGAAGATCAGCTGCCCGCCGCGAGCGCCGCGATCTCGATCGGATCGAGGCCACGCGCATAGATTCTCACGTCATCGATCATGCCCGCGAACCGAGCCTGCACGTTCGAGCTCGCATCGATGCCCGCGCCGATCGCGATCGGCAGGACTTGGGTCGTTCCGAGATTGCCAGTCGCTGGCGAAGCCGCCCCGGCGACGCCGTTGACGTAGGCGATCAACTGACTGCCATCATAGACGCACGCGACGTGCTGCCAGGTCCCCAGCGTGAGCTGGGGCGTGCTCGCCACGAAGCCCCACCCGCCGTCGATGTAGAGCAAACAACGAAGTCCGCCGATCGGGCTATCGGCGTCGAGCTCGACGGATCCGTTGCTTTGGCTCGAGTACCAGTAGCTGGCGAAATATCGAGCATAGGTTTCACTGGTCGCCGCCGTGTTGATCCACTCGGCGACGGTGATCGCGTTGGTGATCTGCGATGTGACGTTCCACCCGACCCGAACGTAGCCACCCGAGAGCTGGATCGCGCCACCCCTGGCGCCGTTCGGAACGAACGCCACCGCGCCGGTCAACGTCCCATCGTGACCGCCGACGTCGTCCACGGCCGTCGTTCCACCGGTCTCGTCGAACTTCCAGCGCGCGATCAACCCTTGATCGCAGGTCGGACAGGCGGTGGCGTCGGGCCCCGCTGCCGCGGCATCGCTACCGGTACCGGGACCGGGCGTCGCGAACGAATCGAAACCGACACGTCCACAACCGAGCGTCGCGAGTAACGCCACCACGGAGCCACGCATTCTCAAACAATAGATCACGGTCCGTGGACAAGCCAGACGATCGCACTCGTACGTGTGCGCGGCACTTGCCGTGCCACCTGATTCGCGCGGCCGATGATGACCGATGATTTGTGTGAGCTGTTTTGACGAGGGTATGGCTCTACCTGCGCCCAGCGGTCCGGTCCCGATGTCCGATGCCGCTGGTTCCCTACGTGAGGTGACACATGTCCGAGTATGGCTACTGGAATTCGGCCTGGGCCACGATCTGCGCGGTCATGATCGGCTCGAGCGCTTGCGCCAAGGATGACATGTTGCAACCGGCGAGCTCGAACCAACCGCCGGTGGCGGTCGACGACGATGGGTTCGTCACGAGTCGTGATGTGCCGCTCGCGATCCCGGTGGCTTCGCTGCTCGCGAACGATACGGACCCTGATGATGACGGGCTCACGATCACCGGCGTCGGCGATCCCGTGCAAGGTACGGTCGTGCTCGAGGCCACCGCGGTCACGTTCACGCCGGCCGCGGCCTACACTGGGCCGGCGAGCTTCACCTACACGATCAGCGATGGCCACGGCGACAGCGCGTCGGGGATCGTGTCGTTGACGAT
>WBZN01001320.1_pt1 | contig 15320 bp, 13 predicted proteins | sample 5204281 | NCBI WGS metagenome assembly WBZN01 (sample SAMN12344347, study PRJNA552823) | activated sludge metagenome | biome: Activated sludge suspended growth; feature: Nitrification reactor; material: Wastewater; isolation source: activated sludge from nitrification reactor of wastewater...
CCATGGCAACGGCAATGGCAATGGCAACGGGAATGGCGGCAACGGCGGCACCGACAATCCGGGCGGCAGCCGGCACTAGGTGACGGCGTCGCTTCGGCGTCCTGTCGCCGGGTGGCGGTGACCCAGGTGGTGGGTCGAAGGGTGGCGGGTCGAACAATCCCGGCGGCAAGACATAGCGGCAGGAATTGGCGCTGCTCGCGGCGCGGCGGTTCAATCGGCTCTGTGATGACCTTCACACAAGCAGCGCTTAGCTGATTAACCAAGCGCAGCAACACCCGCATTTGTATCGGAGTTTAATACAATGCTATTGACCCCGGATGCGGGGACGGCAGACAATCCGGTCCACCGCAGCACGTCCTGACACAAGGGCTGTCGTGGGGACTGAAAGGTCCGCACGGCGTGTCAGGGAGGGCAGCGGGATCTGAACCAAGCGCCGGATGGGGATCCGGCGCGACTTCGACGGGTTTCCCGGCGTTTGGACAGATCCCGCGGTATTTCCTCTCATTTCGCCCTTGTATCGGAATCGCCGTTTGCGTTATGCGCACGCAGCGAACAGGGCATGCACGGGACTAGGCGTAAGGCCGAACCGCCACGATCAGGATGGCGGGCGGCATCGACCGAATTGGGTCGCGAGTGGGGACAAAACTCCGTGGGGCAAGCGGACCTCGAACACGCGCCGGACCGGTTTCTTGGTCCGCGGGTGCCGGGGCGCGAGCCGAACACGAAACGGGTGTCAGCGATTGGAGGCCTTCATGAAGAGGCAATTGACGTATCAGATCTGCTCCGTGATAGCGGCTTTCGCGTTCACGGGCGCCGCGCATGCGGCGGGAATCGCCACGGTTCTCGACGTGGTGAACGAAGGATACCGCACCCCTCCGGGTGCGAGCGAAACCGGCGCCAAGCCGGCCGACGAACTGGTGCAGAACGAAGCCCTGCGCACCGAGGACGAATCGACCATCGCCGTGAAGTTCGTCGATGGCTCCGAGCTCAGCGTCGAGGCGTCGAGCGAAGTGGTGCTCTCGGACTACGTCTTCGACGGTTCGGCCAGCAGCGGCCTGATCAACCTGAATGACGGGCTGTTCCACTTCACCTCGAACGGCAACAACGACCAGGGCGTGAAGCTGCGCACCCCGGTCGCCACCATCGGCGTGCGCGGCACCGAGTTTCTGGTGCATGTCGACGGCAACAACGCCACGGTGATCGACATCCTCTCCGGCGCGGTCGAAGCGACCCCGCACGGCAAGGGCCAGCCGATCGTCTGCTACGAAGGCCAGAGCATCCTGGTGGCCGGCCCCGATGTCGACGGCATGTGCGGCGATATCGGTTCCTTCACCACCGCGGCGGGCACGCCCGAAGGCCCGAAGGGCGATGGCGGTGGCCAGCGCGGCGGCGACAAGGAGAAGGAACCGAAGGAAAAGCCGCCGGCACCGCCTGAGCCGCCGGCCCCGCCGCCGGAGACTGAAGAGCCGGATCCGGATGAAGGCTGCGGCAACGATTGCGAAAGCAGCGGCGGTGACGAGGTGTTTGACACTGAGTTCCCGGGCGAGCAGGAACCCAACTTCCGGACCACGGATACGCCGAAGGGCCGCAACTAAGGCCGCGACGGATATCACGACGTACCAAGGGCGGGGAGCAATCCCCGCCCTTTCTCTTTGCCTGGCGCGATTTTCGCCGCCAAGGGCCTGCTGATGACCCCTGGCGTGACGCCCGTCACGCCGTCCTGGCCGTCGCTGTGACCCCTCTCACAGCCCGCTTTGTCGCACTGGCCTATATCCCCATGGCGCGCCGCAATGCTGCCGGCCCCGTAGCGGACTTCCGCTTCGACCCGCCGGGCAGCGACGTGATGCCAGGCCCGATCGCGGGCTCCTTAGTGTTGCGGCGCCGGTATTGAAATGGAGGATTCCTTGAAGCGCCAGTTGAGTTATCAGCTTTGCACCATCATCGCGGCCCTGGCTGCCTTCGCCGGCACCGCCCAGGCGGCCGGCATCGGCACCGTCCTCGACGTGGTCAACGAGGGCTACCGCACCCCGCCCGGCGCCGACGAGCGCGACGCGCGCCCGGCGGACGAACTGGTTCAGGACGAGATGCTGCGCACCGCGGACAAATCGACGATCAGCGTGAAGTTCGTCGACGGCTCGGAGCTGAGCGTCGAGGCCTCGAGCGAGGTGGTGCTGTCCGACTATGTCTATGACGGCCAGGCCAGCGCCGGCCTGATCAACCTCAATGACGGGCTGTTCCACTTCACCTCGAATGGCAAGAACGACCAGGGTGTGAAGCTGCGCACGCCGATCGCCACCATCGGCATCCGCGGCACCGAATTCCTGGTCCATGTCAACGGACAGAACGCCACCGTGGTCGACATCCTGTCCGGCGCGGTGGAAGCGATCCCGCACGGCAAGGGCAAGGCGGTCACCTGCATCGCCGGCCAGAGCATCCTCGTCGCCGGCGCCGATGACGACGCGCTGTGCGGCGATCTCGGCTCCTTCACCACCGCCGTCGGCACGCGCGAGGACAAGAACCGTCCAGAGCCTGGCCATGGCGGCCAGAACCACGAGAAGCCCGAGCGGGTGCGCCCGGAGCCGCCGCAGCCCGATCCCGATCCGGACCAGAACGAGAGCGGCGGCAGCAGCACCATGCTGCTGCACGACGAAGAAGGCGCGGAGTGGAATTTCGGCTGAGCGCGCGCGACGCCTCGGCACGAACGCGATGGGCGGGGGTCATTCCCCCGCCCATTTGTTTTGCCGGGCTATCCGATCAGGCTCCTGAGCGTGCGGTTGGCGACGGCCAGCATGGCGAGGTCGAGCTTGCCCACCTGGATCAGGTCGGCGAACAGCGCGTCGGCGCGGGTCAGCGCCGCACCCCGGGTGGCGCGCCAGGCGGCGATGGCGTCGGCCCCGGCCGAGGCGGCCTGGGCGGCCGGCGCGCCGCCCGGCGCCGACAGGATCGCCGTGGTCAGGTCGCGCTGGTGGCCGTAGAGGTCCTCGATGATGGCGAAGACCGCGAGGCGGTCCCAATGCGAATCGCCGATCAGCGTGCGCGCGCCGCTGCGCAGCCAATCGAGATGGAACGCCTCGCCGACCGCGAAATAGGTGCGGCCGACATCCTCGACCTTCATCTTCAGCTCGCCGGCGATGCGCACGATGTCGAGCGATGCGGTGAGGGCCGGCATCTGCGCCACGCGCTGGGCCAGCGCCTCCGGCACGCCCTGGGCGACCAGGTGCTTCAGCCGCTCGCCGATCAGCCTGGCGTCCTCGGCGGCGACGATCCCGGGCAGCGCGCTTTCCAGCGCCGCCAGGCTGGGGCTCGACGCCGCGACGTTGGCGGCGATGTCGAGCGGCTGCTTGCCGTTGCGCAGGAACCACTGCGTCGCCTGCTCGGCCAGGCGGTTGATTTCGATCAGCATCTCGGTCTGGATCTTGGCCGGCGCCTTGTTGTCGAGTGCCTGGATGCCGAGCCACAATTCGCGCAGCCGGAAGGCGCCGCGCGTGATGGCATAGGCCCGCGCGATGGCCCAGCTCGGCTGGCCGGTGCGCTCCTTCATGATGTGGACGAAGGTGGCGCCCATGCGGTTGATCAGCGAGTTGGTGACGACCGTGGCGATGATCTCGCGCCGCAGCCGGTGCTTGCGGATCTGCTCGACATAGGTCTTCTGCAGCGCCGGCGGGAAGTAGCTGATCAGGTCCTCCTCGAGCTGCGCATCGTCCGGCAGGTCGGAGGGCAGCAACTCGTCGTAGATCGAATTCTTGGCATAGGCGAGCAGCACCGCCGATTCCGGGCGGGTCATGCCCACCCGCTGGCTGAGGCGCAGGCGCACCGTCTCGTCGTCCGGCAGGAACTCGATGGCGCGGTCGAGCTGGCCGGCCCGCTCCAGCGCGCGCATGAAACGGTTCTGCTGGTCGATCAGGGTATAGCCCTGCGCCTCGGCGACGCTGAGGGCCTGGGACTGCAGGTAGTTGTCGCGCAGCACCAGTTCGGCGACGTCGTCCGTCATCTCGGCCAGCAGCTTGTCGCGCTGCTTCATGGTGAGGTCGCCGGCCGTCACCGCCTCGTTCAGCAGGATCTTGATGTTGACCTCGTGATCCGAGGTGTCGACGCCGGCGGAATTGTCCAGCGCATCGGTGTTGAGGCGGATTCCCGCCAGCGCAGCCTCGACGCGGCCGCGCTGGGTCACGCCGAGATTGGCGCCTTCGCCCACCACCTTGGCGCGGATCTCCGCCCCGGTGATGCGCAGCGAATCGTTGGCGCGGTCGCCGACCTCGGCATTGGTCTCGTGGGTGGCGCGCACATAGGTGCCGATGCCGCCGAAGAACAGCAGGTCGATTTCGGCCTTCAGGATCGCCTTGATCAGCTCGGACGGCGTCGCCTGCTCCTTGTCGAAACCGAGCACGGCGCGCATCTCGGGCGAGACGGGGATTGATTTCAGCTTGCGCTCGTAGATGCCGCCGCCCTTGGAAATCAGCTTGGCGTCGTAGTCGCTCCAGGCCGAGCGCGGCAGGTTGAACAGGCGCACCCGCTCCGCGTGGCTCGCCTTCGGGTCGGGATCGGGGTCGAGGAAGATGTGCATGTGGTTGAACGCCGCCACCAGCCTGGTATGCGGTGACAGCAGCATGCCGTTGCCGAACACGTCGCCGGACATGTCGCCGACGCCGACGCAGGTGAAGTCGCTCGCCTGGATGTCCTTGCCGATCTCGCGGAAATGCCGCTTCACGCATTCCCAGGCGCCGCGCGCGGTGATGCCCATCTTCTTGTGGTCGTATCCGGCCGAGCCGCCGGAGGCGAAGGCGTCGTCGAGCCAGAAGCCGTAGTCGCGCGACACGCCATTGGCGATGTCGGAGAAGGTCGCGGTGCCCTTGTCGGCGGCGACCACCAGATAGGGGTCGTCGCCGTCGCGCCGCACCACATCCTTGGGCGGCTTGACCTTGCCGCCGGCCGCGTTGTCGGTGATGTCGAGCAGGCCGCGCATCAGCGTCTTGTAGCAATGCACGACCTCGGCCATCACCGTCTCGCGGTCGGTCGATTGCGGCGGGCGCTTGACCACGAAGCCGCCCTTGGACCCGACCGGCACGATGACGGCGTTCTTGGTCATCTGCGCCTTCATCAGGCCCAGCACCTCGGTGCGGAAATCCTCGCGCCGATCCGACCAACGGATGCCGCCGCGCGCCACCTTGCCGCCGCGCAGGTGGATGGCCTCGGCGCGCGGCGAATACACGAAGACCTCGACCAGCGGCCGGGGCAGCGGCAGCTCCTCGATCTTGTGCGAATCGAGCTTGAAGGAGATGTAGTCCTTGTCGTTGCCGTTGCCATCGCGCTGGAAATAGTTGGTGCGCAGGGTGCACTGCACCGCGTTCAGGAACCGGCGCAGGATGCGGTCCTCGTCCAGGTTCACCACCGCGTCGAGGCCCTTCAGGATGCGCTCCTGGACCGCCTGCACCTCTTTCTCGCGGTTGGCCCCAGTCGAACCATTTGCGAAGCCGGGATCGAACAGCACGTAGAACAAATGCACCAGGTCGCGGGTGATGACCGCATTGGCGTTCAGCGTCTGCTCCATATAGGCCTGGCTGAAGGCGATCGCCGCCTGGCGCAGGTATTTGCAATAGGCGCGCAGCAGGGCGATGTTGCGCCAGCCGATGCCGGCGGTGATGACCAGCCGGTTGAAACCGTCATCCTCCGCCTCGCCGGCCCAGATGCGCGCATAGGCGTCATGGAACTTGTCGCGGATCTGCGGCACGTCGACATCGGCGCCGTCGGCGGTGACCATGGTGAAATCGTGGATCCACACCGCGCGGTCGTCGCCCTCGGGCGTGATCTCGAACGGGATCTCGCTGATCACCTTGAGGCCGAAATTCTCCAGCGACGGCAGCACGGTGGACAGCGCGATCTTGTCCTTCGCCTGGTAGAGCTTCAGGCGCAGCTCGTTGCTCGCCGCCTCGATCGGCCGATACAGGTTGATCGCCGGCGTGGGTCGCGTCTTCGCCTCCTCGACCCGGTCGATGTCGTGCACGGCGGAATGCGCGTTGAAGTGGTCGTCATAGCCGGCGGGGAAGGCGTCGCGGTAGCGGCGCAGCAGGTCCATGCCGAGCGCCTCGCCCTTGGCGTCGACCAGCGCGTCGCGCAGCCGATCGGCCCAGGAGCGCGCGACTTCGGCGAGCTTGGCCTCCAGCTCCTTGAGGGCGACCTCGGGCACGGCGCCCGGATGGGTGGCGACGATCAGTTGGATGCGCGCCAGCGCGCCGTCGCCCAGATGCACGTAGTAGGCCGACAGCGTGCCCTTGAAGGCCTCGCACACCACCTCCTGCATGCGCAGGCGGATCTGCGTGCTCATCGCGTCCTTGGGCAGGAAGATGAGGCAGGTGACGAAGCGCTCGAAGGGATCGCGGCGCAGGAACAAGGCGATGCGCTGGCGCTCCTGCAGATGCAGGATCCCCAGGGCGGTCTCCAGGATCTCCGCCTCCGTCGCCTGGAACAGCTCGTCGCGCGGATAGGTCTCCAGGATATGGGCCAGCGCCTTGCCGTCATGGCTGTTGGGCGCGAAGCCGGCCTGGTTCAGCACGGTCTCCACCTTGCGCTGCAGCAGCGGGATCTCGCGCGGCGAGCGGTTATAGGCGACCGCGGTGAACAGCCCGGCGAACAGGCGCTCACCCACCACCTCGCCCTTCTTGTCGAAGATCTTCACCCCGAACACGTCCATCGGCACGTCGCGATGCACGGTGGAGCGGGTATTGGCCTTGGTGACGAACAGCAGCTTGGGCTGGCGCAGATAGGAGCGCACCTGGCTCGGCATCGCCTCGGTGTTGCGCATCCCGCCGAAAATGCGGACGTGGAAATCGCGCAGCACGCCCAGCGATTTTTGCTCGACGATGCCGTACGCGGTTTCGTCGCCCTTGCCGCCGACGGTATATTCGCGATAGCCGAGGAAGGTGAAATGATCGTCTTCGATCCATTTCAGGAAGCGGGAGACCTCGGCCCGTTCGTCCTCGGTCACCGGCAGCTTCTTCTTCTCGATCTCGGCGATCGATTCGGCCAGGCGCGCGCGCATCTCCTTCCAGTCGGCGACGGCATTGCGCACGTCGCCGAGGACGGCCTCCAGCCGCTGGGCGACCTGTTCCAGCTTGGCGGCCTGGGCGATCTGGGTGATGCGGATCTGCATGATGGATTCCGCCGGGGCGCTCTCCTGCCCAAGCTCCGTCATCTGCCCGGCCGCATCGCGGGTCACCCGCATGATCGGATGCACCACCAGATGCACGTCGAGGCCGAGACGGCCCAGCTCGGCGGTCACCGAATCGACCAGGAACGGCATGTCGTCGTTGACGATCTCGACGATGGTGTGGGGCGAGCGCCAGCCATGCTCGTCCTGGCGCGGGTTGAAGACGCGCAGCTTCGGCTTGCCCGGTTGGCGTTTGCCGGCGAATTGCCAGAGCGAGAGGGCGGCGCAGAACAAATCCTCCGGCGGCTCCTGGGCGATGTCGCCGACCGGCACGTTGGCATAGAATTGCTGGATGAAGGCGTCGACCTGCGCGGCGCGGGCACGCTCGATGCGGCCGGTGGCGAAGCGAAGGACCTGGTCCATCAGCTGCTGTTTCAGAATTTCTGATTTCATGATCAACCCGGAATTTGGAGGCCGGCACATGCCGCCGGTCCGAAGCTGGACGCGGCCGGTCTGTCTCCGGCGCGAAACATCTGCGACTCTAGCCCAAGGAGGAGGCCGAAGCTAGGCAAGCCCGTGTGAATTTCGTGCGTTAATACAAGACCTTGGTGACGGTTCCTTAACACACTGTTCGTACTTTGTTAGGACCAGCCGGAACGGAGCATCCTGTCCCATGAGCGGTTCGAAGAACGGCGCCGGTGTCACCGGCGAAGCTGCAGGGAAGGCGGCGCCGGCGCGTGCCGCCAAGCCGGCGCGCGACCTGTGGGCCGATCTCTTCGTCGAGCGCCTGGCGCCCGAGATCAGGGCCGGGCTCAGCCCGGAGCAGATGGCGGAAATCCGCCGCGTCGCCCGCGACGTGGCGCCCGGCCAGCACGGCGTCGACTGGCGGGTCAGCCTGCCCCTGTTCGGCCCGCTGTTCGGCGGCAAGCGGGTCTATGGCGTGCTGCTGGCGGGCGCCGAGCGGCGTGGGCCGGCGCGGCGCCAGCAGGACCGCATGATGCGGCGGCGGCCACGCGCCAGCGCCGCGCAGCTCAATGCCCAGGTCCTGGCCGTCGGGTTCTCGCTGATGGCGCTGGTCTTCATGGCGCTGCTGGGCCTGACCCATGCGGGGTGACGCCCGCCCGAGGTTCGCGCTGCCGGCCCCTGCGCTGTTGGCCTCCGCGCTGGCTTCCGTGCTGGCCGGCGCGCTGCTGATTTCCGCGGCGGTGATCGCCGGCGCGGCGCCGGCCGCGGCCGAAGAGGTCAAGGCCGCCATCCTCGGCGTCGAGGGCAAGGACAACCGCGAGCCGGTCGATGCCAGCATCTGGCCCTGGGTCGCCATCGGCCAAGTCAACCGCGAGATCGGTGGACATTGCACCGGCGTGCTGATCGCCGCCAACCGCGTGCTGACCGCCGCCCATTGCCTCTACAATTTCACCGACGGGCGCTGGACCATTCCGATGGAAGTGCATTTCGTCGCCGGCTACGAGCGTGGCGAATACCGCGAGCACGCGCGCGGCAAGCACTTCGTCATCGCGCCCAACTGGAGCGCCGACGAGGCCACCCAGGCGGGCAATCTGGGCGAGGATTGGGCGGTCATCGAACTCGACCACAATCTTTCGATCCGCCCGATCGGCCTGAGCGATCTCGACTTCGAGGCGATCAAGGGCGCCGCCGCGGATGGCGAGCTCACCATCGCCGCCTATAACGGCGATTTCGGCGAGATCCTGACCCGGCACAAGGGCTGCGACCTGGCCGGGGAAACCGGCGACCGCCGGCTGCTGCTGCATGAATGCGACGCCACCTATGGCGCATCCGGCGCGCCGCTGCTGCTGGTGACATCGGCGGGGGCGGAGATCGTCGGCCTGCAGAGCGCGGTGATCGAGACGCAGAGCGGCCGCACCTATGGCGCCGCTGTGCCGGTCGCCACCATCCGCGCCGAAGGCGGCGCCGACTGACGCTCTGTCCGCCGGCCGCGGAGCCGATCAGCCGCTGTGCAATGCGGCCTTGCCGCGGGTCGCCAGCCACAGCACCAGCAATCCGGACAGCCCCGACAAGACAGATCCGCCGATGACGCCGAGGCGCATTTCCACGATCGCGGCCGGGTCGTCGAAGGCGAGAGAGCCGATGAACAGGCTCATGGTGAAGCCGATGCCGGTGATGATGGCGACGCCGTAGGCTTCGGCCCAGTTGGCCCCGTCGGGCAGCCGCGCGAGGCCGCTGACGCGGGCCAGGACCAGCGCCGCCATCACGCCCACCTGCTTGCCCAGGAACAGGCCGAAGACGACGCCCAGCGTCACCGGGGCGGTGACCTGGTCCCAGCTCAATCCGGCCAGCGAGACGCCGGCATTGGCGAGGGCGAAAGCCGGCATGATGGCGAAGGCGACCCAGGGATGCAGCGCATGGATGCAGCGCTTGGACAGCGAATCGTGATCGTCCAGCGTGGCGCCGCCGCGCGAGCGCAGGGGCACGCAGAGACCGACGATGGTGCCGGCCAGCGTGGCGTGCACGCCGGATTCCAGCACGCAGCACCACACGTAGAACCCGACCAGGACATAGGCGGCGAGGCGCCGCACGCCCAGCCGGTTCAGGACGATCAGCGCGACGATGCCGATGGAGGCGAGGCCGAGGGCGAGCGGCGACAGATCCGCGGTATAGAACACCGCGATGACGATGATGGCGCCGAGGTCGTCCATGATGGCCAATGCCAGCAGGAACACCTTCAGGCTCTCCGGCACCCGTTTGCCGAGCAGGCTCAGCACGCCGACGGCGAAGGCGATGTCGGTGGCGGTCGGGATCGCCCAGCCGGACAGCCGCTCCGGGTGATCGGCATTGAACAGCAGATAGACTGCCGCCGGCGCCGCCATGCCGCCCAGCGCGGCGATCACCGGCAGCAGCGCCTGGCGCGGCGTGGAGAGCTCGCCTTCCAACAGCTCACGCTTGATCTCCAGCCCGACCAGAAAGAAGAAGACCGCCATCAGCCCGTCATTGATCCAATGGCCGAGCGACTTGTCGAAGCCGATCTCGCCCAGCTTCACCGTCAGATGGAGGTCGAACAGGCCGAGATAGGCGGCGGCGACCGGCGAATTGGTAAGGGCGAAGGCAAGCACCGCCGCCGCCAGCAGCACCACGCCGCCGGCCGATTCATGGCGCAGGAATTGGCGAATGGCGGAAAGCGGCACCGGACCTCCCCTGCAGCGCGAAGCCGGTCGAATCCGGCGCGAAAGTCAGGGGCAGAAGATGGGGAAGACAACCGGGCTTTTCAAACAAAACCGGCCCGGAATTCGACCTGGCACTCGACCCGGCAATCGACCCGGCAGTCGAAGCGACGCCCGGCGGCGGATGGATTTGGCGATGGTCGGGGGCTCAGGCGCTGCGCCGCAGCCTGGGGGCCTGCGGCGGGGTGACCGGCGGCAAGGGCGCCATCGCCCGCCAGACTGCTTCGCCAGACTCCGGACTGCCCTCCGGACGGCCCCGCGTCAGGCCGGCCAATAGCGGATCGGGCAACAGCGGACCGGACAGGGCGGCCTGGATCACGGCCCCGGCGCCGGCGAAGTGCCGCCGGGGCAAGAGTTCGAACGCTCCGCCGGCCGCCCGCTCCAGGAAGGTCGCCGGCACCGGGGGCGTGCGGGCGGAGATTCCGGGGACGGCGGTTCCAGGGACGGCGGTTCCAGGGATGGAGGTTCCAGGGATGGCGGGGCCATCGCTGGCCGACGCGTCCGAAGTCCGGGGGCAAGACCGGGGCGGCAGAACGGAGCGTTCGATGAGGAACATCGGAGCCTCCCCGCCAGGGTTCAGCCGGCCAGGAAGCCGGGAGAAATGGCGATCAGCAGCATGATCCCGCCGAACACCGCGCCTTCGATCAGGTGGCCCAGATACGTCGTCATGATCCATGTTCCCCCGTGTTTGATCCCTATTTGTTCTCATCTTGTTCCAGAGTTTTCGCCCTGTCAAGCCACCAATACGCGAGAGCCCGCGGGGGATGCTAGTTGGCGCGCTGCGCCTTCAGGCGGTAGGACCCCTGACTGGGCCCCTCGAACAATTCGGGAACCATGGGGTGCCGGCAGGGCTTGCCGGTCTCGTCGGGCAGCAGGTTCTGCTCCGAGACATAGGCGACGTAGGTTGTCTGATCGTTCTCGGCCAGCAGGTGGTAGAAGGGCTGGTCCCGGTGCGGCCGGACCTCTTCCGGGATCGCCGCCAGCCATTCCTCGGTGTTGTTGAACACCGGGTCGACGTCATAGACGACGCCGCGGAACGGAAAGACGCGGTGCTTGACCACGTCGCCGATCTTGAACTTGGCGACGCGCATGGACTCGGAGGACGACATGATCCAGCTATATGGCCCGCGGCCCGGATTGGATCAAGCGGCGGGCCGCTGCTAGGGTCCTGAGCTGAGCCGGCGGAGGGATGAGTGCTGAAGTTGTCGGACAAGTGGGGCCAGATCCTGAACGACGAGGCGGAGACTGGCATGGGCTATCAGGTCGTCTCGGTTCATCTGCGGGATGGTCGGGCATTTGACGGAGTTGTCGTGATAGACAGCTCGATGATGAAGTTGAATGCACATACGAGCGACGTGCCGTTTGTAGATGACGACATTGCTGACATCGTGCTCACGCATGACAAACGCGCCGCGAAGCTGATTCCATAACAGCAACCCACAGCCAAGGAATTTCATGTCCGAACGCCCGCGTTTCGCCTCGACCGAGAGCTACATCGCCACGCGCGATTTGGAGGTGGCGGTGAACGCCGCCATCGCGCTGGAGCGGCCGCTGCTGGTGAAGGGCGAACCCGGCACCGGCAAGACGGTGCTGGCGGAGGAGGTGGCCAAGGCGCTCGGCCTTCGGCTCATCCAATGGCACATCAAGTCTTCCACCAAGGCGGCGCAGGGCCTCTACGAATACGACGCGGTGGCGCGGCTCCGCGACGGCCAGCTGGGCGAGGCGAAGGTCCACGACATCCGCAACTACATCAAGCGCGGCAAATTGTGGGAAGCCTTCACGGCGGAGGAGCCCGTGGTGCTGCTGATCGACGAGATCGACAAGGCCGATATCGAGTTCCCCAACGACCTGCTGCAGGAACTCGACCGCATGGAGTTCTTCGTCTACGAGACGGGCGAGACGGTGAAGGCTCGGCGCCGCCCCATCGTCCTCATCACCTCGAACAACGAGAAGGAGCTGCCCGACGCCTTCCTGCGCCGCTGCTTCTTCCACTACATCCGCTTCCCCGACAAGGAGGTGATGGAAAAGATCGTCGCCGCGCATTACCCCGACATCAAGCGCACTCTGGTGCGCGAGGCGCTGACGCTCTTCTACGACATGCGCGACGTTCCGGGCCTGAAGAAGAAGCCGGCGACCTCGGAGCTGCTCGACTGGCTGAAGCTCTTGATGATCGAGGACATCCCGCTGGAAGTGCTGCGCGCCAAGGACCCCAAGATGGTGATCCCGCCTTTGCACGGCGCCTTGCTGAAGAACGAGCAGGACGTGCATCTGTTCGAACGCGTCGCCTTCCTGGCGCGGCGCGGGCAGTGAACGCGAGCGCAGGAGCGGACTCGGTGCGCCCCCTCCACCCGAAGGGGGGAGGGCTGGGGGTGGGGGCAGCGAGCGAAGATTGTCGAGCAGCGGGTCTCGGCTGCCCCCTCCCTAACCCTCCCCCCTTCGGGTGGAGGGGATTATACGAGCTGTCTTAAATGTTCGCCGGCTTCGTCAACGCGTTGCGTAGCGAGGGGGTGAAAGTCTCGCTGCTGGAATACCTGACCTTGCTCGGCGCGATGAAGCGGCATGTGGCGCTGTTCGATGTCGAGGATTTCTACTTCCTCGCCCGCGCGTCGCTGGTGAAGGATGAGCGGCTGATCGACCGCTTCGACCGTGTCTTTGCCCTCTACTTTCGTGGTCTCCAGGCCGTGCATGGCGCGATCCTGGCTGATATCCCGGAGGATTGGCTGAAGCAGCTGGCTGAAAGGTTCCTGACCGAGGAGGAACGCGCGGCGATCGACAAGATGGGCCTCGAGAAGCTGATGGAGACTCTGCGCCAGCGCCTGGCCGAGCAGCAGGGCCGGCACGAGGGCGGCTCGAAATGGATCGGCACGGCGGGCACCTCGCCCTTTGGCGCCTATGGCGACAACCCGGAGGGTGTGCGCATCGGCCAGGACGGGTCGCGCCGGCGCAGCGCCATCAAGGTCTGGGACAAGCGCGAGTTCAAGGATCTGGACGGCGAGGTGGAACTCGGCACCCGCACCCTGAAGCTGGCGTTGCGCCGCCTGCGCCGCTGGGCGCGCGAGGGCGAAGCGAACGAGCTGGATTTGGGCGGCACCATCCATGCCACCGCCGCCAATGCCGGCGTGCTCGACCTCAAGCTGCGGCCCGAGCGCCACAACAAGGTGAAGGTGCTGCTGCTGCTCGACATCGGCGGGTCGATGGACGACTACGTCGCGGAATCGGCGCAGCTCTTCTCCGCCGCGCGGGCGGAGTTCAAGCATCTCGAGACTTGGTATTTTCACAACTGTCCGTACGAGAAGCTGTGGCGCAACAACCGCCGCCGCTTCGACGCCACCACGCCGACCCTGGAGGTGATGAACACCTATGGCCCCGACTGGAAGCTGGTCTTCGTCGGCGACGCCACCATGTCGCCCTACGAAATCAGCGAGGCCGGCGGCAGCGTCGAGCACTGGAACGAGGAGGCCGGCGCGGTATGGATGGCGCGGCTGCTCAAGCGCTTCCCCAACGCCATCTGGATCAACCCGCGCGACCCCCGCGCTTGGGGCCACACCGCCTCGATCCGGCTCCTGAAGCAGATCATGGGCGATCGCATGTATGCCCTCAGCCTCGACGGGCTGGAAGCCGGGCTGAGGGAGCTGCAGCGGCGCCGGTAGCGCCCCCCGACCGGCCAGCGCCTTCACCTCTCGTCAACCATAGCGGCCTAGGATTCTCCCCCGGGGCAGGTGCGCCCCGGCGGAGATCCCTTTGCCCGATAGCGGCGACATCGACAAGAAGCCTGGCGAGACCACGCCGCAGCCGCGCCGGCTGCGGCCGGGCGTCAAGCATCTGAGCCTCGCGCTGCAGGGCGGCGGGTCGCATGGCGCCTTCACCTGGGGCGTGATGCACCGGCTGATGAGCGATCCCAACATCTATATCGACGGCATCAGCGGCACCTCCGCCGGGGCGATGAACGCCGCGGTCTTCGCCGACGGGTTCCTGAAGGGCCGGCGCCAGGGCGCCATCGACGCGCTGGAGCGGTTCTGGCTGCGGGTCGCCAACCTGCCCGGCATGCCGCGCGGCCTGGCCCAGGGCATTCCCGGCATCTCCGACGGCTGGGCGGTCGACAACGATCCGGCCTTCATGATGATGGACATCATGACCCGCCTGTGGTCACCGGGTCAGCTCAATCCGCTGAAGCTCAACCCGCTGCGCGACCTGCTGGATGAGCTGGTGGATTTCGAGGGGCTGCGCGCGCGCCCGGACGTGAAGCTGTTCGTCACCGCGTCGAACGTGCGCACCTGCAAGTCGCGGGTGTTCCGCACCCATGAGCTGACCGCGCAGGTGCTGATGGCGTCGGCCTGTCTGCCGATGATGTTCGAGGCGGTGGAGATTGACGGCGAGCATTACTGGGACGGCGGCTATCTCGGCAATCCGGCGATCTATCCGCTGATCCACGAATGCGCCAGCAGCGACGTGGTCATCGTGCAGATCAATCCGCTGGTGCGCCCCGAGGTGCCCAAGACCTCGCGTGAGATCCTGAACCGCATCAACGAAATGACCTTCAACTCCAGCCTGGTGCGCGAGATGGCGGGCATCGCCACCATCACCAGCCTGGTGGAAAGCGGCGCCCTCAACGACGACCGCTACACCGCCGTGCGCTTCCACCAGATCAGCGCGGAGGAGGAGCTCGCCCAATACGGCGCGCTCAGCAAGATGAACACCGAGCGCTCGTTCCTCGAGCACCTGCACCGCCTCGGCTACGAGACGGCGGACAAGTGGATCGCGGAGAACCACCAGCGTCTGGGCTGGGAAAGCACGATCGACGTGCTGGATAAGTATATGTAGCTAGTTCCCCTCCCCCTTCAGGGGGAGGGATAGGGTGGGGGCAGCGAGCGAAGACTTCCTAGGCCGAATCTGCGGCTTCCCCCTCCCTCACCCTCCCCCGTTCCGGTGGAGGGGATTCGAGCGAGAAGGTCGCGTCAGGTGGAGCTTCCCTACCTGAC
>WBZN01001322.1_pt1 | contig 15311 bp, 15 predicted proteins | sample 5204281 | NCBI WGS metagenome assembly WBZN01 (sample SAMN12344347, study PRJNA552823) | activated sludge metagenome | biome: Activated sludge suspended growth; feature: Nitrification reactor; material: Wastewater; isolation source: activated sludge from nitrification reactor of wastewater...
GGTCAGGATCGTTACGTGGTCGAGATCATCGCGAGTGAGATGCAGATGCTCGGCTCCCGACCCTCAGAAAAAGAAGCTCCTCAGTCTGTGCAAGACAAACAGTCAACCAAAGGAGCTTCTAAAACTGAAGGTGGTAATGAACCAGCGTTCGAAGAAGTGCCAGATATCGAGCCGTTTTGAGTGGCTAGATTCATTTCCCAACCGGGAGGTCATCCTCCTGCGAGGGGATGGCCGCCCATTCTTTAGGAGGATATCCAATGGAGCGCGTGATTCTCATTCTGGCCATGTTGGCTGGACTTCATTTGATCTTGTCATTTCTTCGGACCGCAGTTGTAGGTATCAAGAAGCTTTTCGAACCTGCACACGAACCCAAAGAAATGCCAGAACCAGTTGATCTGAAGACAACTGATTGGCGTCGATACGATGTACCAGCGTATGTGCGCCGAAAAGGGATCGATTTTGATCCTGGTAAAAACGGTAATGCTCCATTCGAAGTAATTGCCTGAAATTTCATCCCCGTGCGGGGGCATCGCCTCCGTATATGGGGAGGGATGCCCCCTTTTTTTATTGGAGGCATCTCATGGAACTAGTACTTTTAGCTTGTTGCATTACTGGCTGGATCATTAGCCGCCCAATTGTTCGCATACTTGGGGTCTGATTTGCATTAGTTCCTGTGGGTGACACCCCGCAGGACAAAGCGCTTTCTATCGAGAGTTCTTTGTCCTGCGGGGATCACTTCACAATTGAAGTGATTTTCGCTGCGGCTGTTCAACCAACCTCAGGAGAAAATCATGAAATCCAATCCATACATTGTTCACCTTTACGATTCACTTCCAATGAACTATGCCTGCGAGCTTTTTCAAAGGCTTAAAGCAGGTAGGACTGATCCAGAAACCAGGAGCATGTTGCGCAAGGCTCTTGCGTTATCTAAGCAGTCCAGAGGTTTGGAATGAGTCTGGCCCCGTTCATACGGGGCTTTCCTGAGTTTGTTCTATGAGCAGCCTCAGGAAAGAAGAATTTGATCGGGGGGGTTATCCGTCCGACCAAGTAGCGGTAGCTGGCCGCGCAAAACAAGCAGCATTTTTAAACCCAGCCGGGAATATCGCCCGGTATGGGGTGGTGCTTCCGGCATTTCAATCTGGAGGCATTATGAAACTCAATTATCCCGGCCTGCTGCATATGCCGGCCAAGCAATATCACGCTGACAAGGCAATCGGGCATTCAGGCATCGTAAAAATGCTGAAGAGTCCGGCGCATCTGCGGGAATATCTTGACCATCCACATGAAGCAACTCCTGCTATGGCATTCGGTACTGCTGTTCATACCTACGTGCTGGAGCCGGAGGTCTTTTCTGAAGAGTTTGTGGTGGCAGAGAAGTTTGACCGTCGCACTAAAGAAGGTAAGGAAGCTGCAGCTAGATTCGAAGAGGCTAATCAAGGCAAGACAATGATTACCACTGAAGAGTTGAACACACTAACGCTTGTTCGATCGGCAGTTCAATCTCACCTGGGAGCTCACAAGCTTCTTGGCGATGGTGAGGCGGAGTTGTCTGCATTCTGGACAGATCCAATCACTGGGCTTAATTGCAAATGTCGACCTGACTGGTTCAATGGTGAAACTATCGTTGACCTTAAAACCTGCGTTGATGCTAGTAGCAACGGGTTTTCACGATCTATCGCAACATTTGGCTATGACATTCAGGCGGCGTTCTACGTCGATGGAATCAAGGCTATCACTGGACTGGAGCTTCCATTCTTATTCATTGCTGTAGAGAAAGAGGCTCCGCACGCAGTAGCGGTATATCAGGCTGATCCTCAGATCATTGAGATCGGTCGCAAGAAGTACCAGGCAGCACTTCAATTGCTGAAGTGGTGTCAGGATCAGGGCAACTGGCCGGCATATCAACCTAGCGGTGAGATCGAATTGATCTCGTTGCCACGTTGGGCTGCCAATGCCGATGCCTTTGAGTTGGAAGCCGCCTGATAGGCGGTTCTTTGTAGTTTATCAACCCCAGCGGGGATGCCAAATCCCGACTGGGAGACTGGTGTCTCCGCTTTTTTATTTGGAGAAAACCATGTCTCAAACTCTACGTAATATCCAGAAGTCCCGCCAAGGCACGCAATCCAACGTTGTGCCGTTTCCGGCCATGCTTGAGCAGTTCAAGGGAGAAATCGCCCGCGCGCTGCCTAAGCACTTAAGCCCAGATCGTATGGTACGGATCGCTCTGACAGCCTTTCGCATGAATCCTAAATTGGCCCAGACAGATCCCCGTAGCGTATTCGCGGCGGTGATTCAGTCAAGTCAGCTTGGTCTTGAGGTGGGGCTAATGGGTGAGGCTCATCTTGTGCCGTTTGGTAACCAGTGTCAGTTGATTCCTGGCTACCAGGGTCTCATGAAGCTCGCTCGTAATAGCGGAATTGTGCAGGACATCTATGGGCATGAGGTACGTGCAAACGATAAGTTCGATATCGTTTTGGGCCTCAATCGATCTCTCATGCACGAGCCAATGAAGAAGAATGGCTTTCCTTCTTCTGATGAGGAGCGTGGTGCGATCGTAGGCTTCTATGCCGTGGCTGTTTTTAAGGACGGTACTCGCACGTTTCACGCGATGTCTAAAGAGCAGATCGAGCAGGTGCGGGATAACTCCCGAGGTTATCAAATGGCCAAGAAGTATGGGAAAGAGAGCCCCTGGGACACGCACTTTGTCCCCATGGGCCTTAAAACCGTAATTCGGCGTTTGTGCAACCTGTTGCCTAAGTCACCAGAGTTGGCGATGGCACTTGCAATGGACGAGGTCAATGAGCGCGGTGAAACACAGAACATCGGGATTACTGAAGCCATTGAAGGATCTTGGTCGCCAATCATCGATGATGAGTCGGGCGAACAGATCCAAACCGTGTCTGGGCAAGGCGAGAAGGATGTCAGTCAAAACAGCTCAACAACAGGCAAGTTACTGCTGGATACCCTGAGCAGTATCAATCTGGCGGTCTCGACTGAGGAGCTCGATGAAGTCTACGTTCGCGCAGAGGGCTCTTTTGAGGGTGTCGAGTTGGAGCAACTGCTTCGTGCTTATCGAAGCCGAAAAGCTGAATTGGCAAATCAATCGTCCCCAGCCAGTGACATTTTCGGTGGGGATAAAAATTGAGCGTCCCCGGCGACGCTGGAGATGTGACGAAGTATGACGGTACGGCCCATTGGATCGAGGATGACATCCTTCGCTTACATGGACTCCTACTCGAGAAGTCGTTGCATGACCTATTCGATTCGAGAGCTTCCGCTGTTACTAGGGAAGACATTCTCGAATGGATTTTGTCGCCAAGGGATAAGCCCAAACCTTTTTCCTATTGGGCTTGCTGTCGATTGTTTGGCCTCGATCCTGAAGAAATTCGCGAGCGTGTGCTGAAACGTTACCGGCAAATGTGTACTCATTAATTTTTCAACCGGCGGGACAGTTACATTCCCGTCCGGGGATGTAGCTGCCTGCCATTTCTTTGGAGGCAGCTAAAATGAAATACGAATTCGAAGCACAACGCATAAAATATAGTGCACGCGGGCGCTGGGAAGCTATTTTGCACAACCTGGCGCCTGCGTTGGGTGATGCCGTTAATCGGCGTGGTAGACATGTTCCTTGCCCGGTTCATGGCGGACGAGATGGGTTTCGTCTATTTCACGATGCCGATCAAACCGGGGGTGGAGTCTGTAATACCTGTGGTTATTTTGCTGATGGTTTTGCCTTACTAATGTGGATTAACGGCTGGGACTTTAGCCGAACGATTCGCGAGGTTGGGTCAAGTCTAGGCAGTAATGCAGCAAACAGTTGGCTGAGAGGAACTTCAGCTCTTCCAACTGGATCATCGGATGATGCCAACCGGCGTGATCATCTCAATACCACTTGGAGGGAGTCACTGGCACTGACGGATCCACAGGCTGAGCCAGCCCGGCTTTATCTCGCAAGGCGTGGCTTGTCGGTCGTCTTGCCTGGGACTTTGCGTTTTCATCCTGAATTGGGGTACTACGCAGACAATCGCTTAGTGGCTAGATTTCCTGCGATTGTTGTACAAGTCACAGGGCAGGGTGGGGATGCCGTTACCCTGCATCGTACCTATCTGACGGCAGAAGGCCACAAGGCACCAGTGGATTCTCCCAAAAAGCTAATGAGGCACCCCTCTGGGCGGTTTTTAACCGGAGGGGCGATCAGATTGGTCCGACCAAGTAGTCGTCTTGCTGTGACTGAGGGCATTGAAACGGCACTTGCTGTTATTGAAGCCACGGGTCTTCCTGCATGGGCGACAGGGAATGCACATCTGCTCGAAACTTTCGTCCCGCCGTCTGGTGTGAGCCAGGTGCTCGTCTTTGCAGATAAGGACCGTCCGTCTCGACAGCACCCATCCGGACACGGGCAGGAGGCTGCGAGAAATCTGGTTCGCAGGCTCTGGGCTAGCGGGATTCAGGCGGGTGCGATTGCTCCCTCGATCGATATACCTGAAGGAAGAAAGGGTGTCGATTGGCTTGATGTGCTCAATCTTGTTGGTAAGGTTGGATTCCCCGTATTTGGTAGCGCTGAAAATGCGTTGACCATAGCTGCCTGAGAAGGTGGCTGCCATGTACGGTGTTATCAACCTAAGCCTGCTAGATACCACACCAGGTGGGTGCGGTCCTTTCTCTCCGCCAGACGGGTGGCAGGGTGATTACTGGCAATACTTGCATGAACGCTTTGATGGAGACATCGGTGCAAGGCAGCAGATTGCTGTCGTGGGCCGAAACCTTGTTCTGAAACATGAAGGTCTACAAACGTCGTTTATGGGGCCGCATGCTGTCGATGCAAGAGAGTTCGCACGTTCAGCCTGGCTGGCGAACGCTAGAAGATAAGCAGTAGAAGTCAGAACCGACATTCCGTCGGTATTTTTAATCCCACGGGGAGTGTGTCGCTCCCTAATGGGGGTGGTGCCTCCTCTTTTTTTCTGGAGGCAATCATGTATGACAAATTCACACCGCTTCTTGAGCAGGCTCTCACCGAGCCAGGCATTGTGAGCGAGGCTTATCGCAGGTTCCATCGTTTCAGCATTGGCAATCAGATGCTGGCGGCGATACAGCTTAAACAAAGGCATCTCTCGCTATCCCCAATTGCAAGCTTTAATCGATGGAAGGAGCTTGGGCGGTCCGTAAGCAAAGGGCAAAAAGCCATTTCGCTTTGGATGCCAATGACGATCAAACGTCAGGATAGCTCGGATAAAGATAGTGATTCCATCGCTTCAGACTCCGGAGATGTGATTACCTTGTTCAAATTGGCCCCGCGTTGGTTCAGCTTGGATCAGACCGAGGGTGAAGACTACAGTGAACCTGTTGAAATACCCAAATGGAATGCCGAAGCTGCAATGGCCGCCCTGGACGTAACACTTGAGCGTTTTGAATTTCTCGACGGGAATGTGCAGGGATATGCGGTAGGGCGACGTATTGCAGTCAGCCCAATCGCCGAATATCCACACAAAACCAGATTTCACGAGATTGCTCATGTGGTTTTAGGGCATACGCTGGAAGCTGATTGCAATGACACGGCGGCGACGCCTAGGAGTATCCAGGAAGTCGAAGCCGAAAGCGTTGCGTTCCTTCTTTGTTCAATTCTTGATTTGCCCGGGCGGGATGAATCCAGAGGATACATTCAGTCATGGCTTGAAGGAGAAACACTCCCAGAGAAGTCAGCTCAGAGAATATTCAGTGTCAGTCAGAAGATTCTTGAGGCTGGAAGAGTTGATTCGAAGTCGGTAGTGACGCAGTAATTCATATTTAAACCCCACGGGGCGTGCAATCGCCCCTAAAGGGAAGGATGCCGCCCCTTTTTATTTGGAGGCGCGCAATGAAGAATCTTTCAAACCGCGAACTGCTCTCTATCCTCATGGGTAAAGAGGCTGATTCGCACTCAATGCGCTCATTAGCAGAGCTGTTCGGTCTGCGTATGGCGAGACAGCCAGCAAACATCGGTGTGGCAGAGGAGTTAGTTTCTTACTCCGTGCCCAACATCCTGATAGCTGCAAGGGAGTTGCTTCGGCGAGCATTAGCCGAGACTCTCGGAGAGCCTACCGAAATCCTGGCATCACCAGCTTCGGTACGCGATTACCTCAAATTGGCACTTGGCGGGCAAGAGTATGAAAGCTTTGTTGCGCTTTGGCTTGATGCTCAAAATGGGCTAATTTCAGGAATGGAGCTGTTCCGCGGGACGACAACACAAACTTCCGTCTATCCCAGAGAAGTTGTCAGAGCTGGATTGAAGCTCAACGCGGTAGGGGTGATCTTTGCGCATAACCACCCCTCTGGAAGTCCCGAGCCATCTAGAGCTGACGAAGTGCTGACTAAGCAGCTTCAGCAGGCGTTGTCACTGGTCGATATCAAGGTGCTCGACCATTTTATCGTTGCTGACAGCGTAGTCACGTCCTTTGCAGAAAGAGGACTGATATGACGCTAACTACCCGCCGAAGTTTGGCGGGTAGATTTTAGCCGATGCCGTTTCAAATTTTATTTCGTCGTTACCATTAGTAATGACTTAGTCCAGCCTAAATTGGAAGCGTGATCCAAAAGCAGGTTGATCCACTGGAGGACGAGGCCTGAATTCTACCGCCATGCGCTTCAATGATTGATTTTGTAATAGCAAGCCCGAGTCCGGCGCCATCGCTGGATTTTTGTCGCGAAGGATCTACGCGGTAAAAGCGATCGAACAGCCGGGGTAGGTGTTCTGGGGCGATATCCTCGCCCGAATTCTCAATGGAAAATTTGACCAATCCTGATGAGGAATGGTCGATAATCACCTTTACATTACCATTCCTTGGCGAATGCCGGATTGCGTTGGAAAGCAGATTGCTAAGCGCGCGCCGCAGCATTAGTTTATTGCCGTTGACGCGGCCTTCTCCTTCGAGAGCCAGATTGACATCTTTCTCTTCTGCGATTGCTTCGTAGAAAGCAAACAACTCCTGAATCTCATCCCCCAGATCTACCGTTTCCGTGCTCGGTGTAATCAGTCCGTTGTCGGCCTTGGCAAGAAAAAGCATGTCTGAAATCATGCGGGCCAGCCGTTCGTACTCTTCAAGATTGGAATACAGCACTTCCCTGTACTCTTCCTCGGAACGTTCCTTCGAGATGGCAACCTGGGTCTGCGTCATCAGATTGCTGATGGGTGTTCGCAATTCATGTGCCAGATCGGACGAAAATTCGGAGAGTCGCACAAACGAGCCCTCCAGGCGCGCAAGCATTTCATTGAAAGCAGTCGCCAGATCGATCAACTCGGGCGGAACAGTGTCTGTCGGAATGCGCTCGCCGAGATGACTCGCAGAAATTCCCTGCGTGACTTTTGTCATATGCCTGATTGGCGCCAAACCTCGACGCGCCGCAATCCAGCCCAATATTGCCGTGAACACAATACCTGCAGCGATCGCAAGACAGAGATTCCGTTTGAAGGACATCATGAAGGTTTGATGGTGCTCGATATTGATGGCGAGTGCGACCAATATCGGTGGCTGATCCGGCGTTGCGGTAGCGACTGCCGCAGTGATGCCACGATAGACATTCTCGCCCTGCTCCCACTTTACGAGCCGGGAGGGCGCTTTGGGCGCTGCACGGGAAAGATTATTCAGCAAGTTCTCGGCAAACGTTGCGTTTGCTGTCGTGAATATCAGTTTGTGATCCTGTCCCATCACGGCGACCGACAGATCAGGATGCCCCACCAAAGCATCAGCGAGGCGCTGAGGAATGGCGGCCATTTCCGATGCGGTATGCACTTTAGCTAATGCGTGACGGATCAGCTCTAACTTGCCGTCGAGCTCAGTCAGATCTTGCTCCTCGAAGTGAGTTTCAACCAAGACTCCGACCAATACGCCCACAGCGAGCAATACCAGCGTCGAGGCCGTAGAAAAGAACAGCGTGAGGCGAAAAGTGATTGACTGGGGGCGCATCATGCCCCCGGGATCTCGAGCACATATCCCATGCCTCTTACGGTACGGATAAGCTTGGGTTCGAAATCGTCGTCGACTTTTGCGCGCAGGCGCCGCATTGCGACCTCGATCACATTGGTATCGCTGTCGAAATTCATGTCCCAGACTTGAGAAGCGATCAGTGAACGCGGGAGTACTTCACCCTGGCGCCGCAATAGCAGTTCAAGTAGTGCGAATTCCTTGGAGGTGAGATCGATACGTTTGCCAGCGCGCGTCACCCTGCGCCGCAAAAGATCCAACTCCAGGTCAGCGACTTGCATTACTTCCGGCTCTTTGGCCTTGCCACGCCGCAACAATGTCCGAACCCGTGCCAGTAATTCAGAGAAGGCGAATGGCTTGACGAGGTAATCGTCGGCACCTAATTCCAATCCTTTCACCCGATCCTCGATCTGGTCGCGTGCGGTCAGGAACAATACCGGCATTTGCTTGCCGATCTGTCGGATTCCTTTGAGTACCTGCCATCCATCAATACCTGGCAGCATGACATCTAGGACGATGAGATCATAGTCATCGGTCATCGCCAAGTGCATGCCATCAATACCATCGCGCGCCAGATCCGTAACAAATCCCGCCTCAGACAAACCTTGCTTTAGGTAGTCCCCCGTTTTTTGCTCGTCTTCAATAATAAGAATTTTCATGTTTTAGTTTTTGAATCATCGTGCATGTACGAATTGTGCATGCAGAACAGTCGAATTCCTGAAGATTACAAATATGTAATGTTTCTGTCAGCAAACAGTTAGCGTAGGACGGGAGAATACAATTCTGTGGATATGTTTTCTAGTCTGAATGAAAAGTTACAAATTTGTAATCCTTATGTCAGCTATGAGTAAAGCTCATAACCGGATAATGGTGTTCGTGAAAGAGGCGCAAACATCGGACATTCATGACCTTCTGATGGATAACCGTCAAATTCCTATATTTTTTAATCGCTAACTTTAAGGAGTCTTAACCATGAAACAGCAAACCATCAACAAATTGATCACCACTTTCGCCATCTGTAGTATCGGCTTTCTTTCTGCAGCAGCCTACGCAGGACCTGACGCCAACCAGTTGGAGATGAATCGTCGTTTCGTACAAGCAAAGCAGAAATTGCAACAGGCTGAGGCTGCCAAGGGTGCGGAGCGTCAGAAGCTTCTGGGCGAACACATGAAAATGATGCATGACAACATGAAAAAGATGGAGGCTATGAAACCCAAGGCCGGTATGACGATGCAGGAGCATGAGGACTGGATCAATGAACATCAGAAGCTCATGGAGCAAGCGATGGAGCAAATGATGGGAGATCACCATCTCCTGATGGGTGCGGGTGACATGCCGATGGATTCCGGTGACATGCACAAGCATTAAGTCTTGAACCGGACGGGCAAATGCCCGTCCGGACAGACTTAGACTATTGCGTAAACTCATTTTACTTGGGAGTCACTATCATGAAGAAGCAGATACTCAGCAAATTTCTGGCGACCCTATTCATTGCCAGCATTGGCCTAGCAGCCACATCGGCATTGGCTGGTCCAGACCTGTTTCAGCAGCAACTTAATCGGCAACTTGTGGAATCCCAGAAAAAATTGAAGGAAGCCAAAGCGGCCAAGGATGCTGAAGAGCGCCAGAAGCTGATGGCCGAACACATGAAATCAATGCAGGAAGTCATGGAAAAGTTACAGGCCATGAAACCAAAGGAAGGCATGTCGATGCAGGACCATGAAGATTGGATCAACGAACACCTCAAGCTCATGGAAAAGGTGATGGGACAGATGATGAGCGAGCATCACATGCTCATGGGCTCTGGAGAGTCTAAATAAGCATTAATCTGAGGATGGGCGGACTTTGTTCCGCCCAAATTGAACATCCAGAATGAAAGGAAATAACGGATGAAAGAGATTTTTATAGTGTTGTTTGCAAGCCTGTTCTTCGCAGCAATAACAGCGCCCGCATTTGCCAACGACGCACACCACCCAAAGGCTGAAGTTCAGAAGAGCTACAGCGTTAAGGGACAGGTTGTCGAAATCGACAAAGCCAACAGCAAGCTAAAACTGAAACATGAAGCTGTGCCAGAACTGGAGTGGCCTGCGATGACGATGTTCTTCCCTGTTTCTGAAAAATCGCAGCTTGATACCCTCAAGGTAGGTGATCAGGTTGAATTCGCATTTGTGAAAGCCAATGGCGGATCTCCGCAAATTACGCAAATCAAACCCTTGAAGTAATGCGTCTGGGGCAGCCGGTATCAGCCCGACCAACTCGGCACAGCAAGCATAGGTAATTGAAGATGAATAAAGAATTTGCTCTGACTGTCTCCTTGGCAGCCTTGATATTGCTACCGCTGCAGACGATGGCAGACGATCTGCCCGGTAGCGCACAGACATCACTGGCGATTGGGGCTAGCGTACAGGAACTAGTCCAATGGGCCGACATGCATAACCCTGAACTCGCTGCCATGCGCTATGAGATCGACGCGGCCAATGAGCGCATCACTCCGGCTGGCGCATTACCCGACCCGGTATTCCGTGCCGAATTGCAGGATTTCGCCGGCCCTGGCGCACCGGATGGTTTTAATCCGTTTCCAGGAAAAGGTAGCGGAACCAAATACACGTTGATGCAGAGTTTTCCGCTTTGGGGGAAACGTGATTTACGTAAAGAGGTTGCCACGGCTGAAGTGGAACAGTTCAAGGGGCGTCGGCAGGCGACGGTGGCTGAGATTCATGCCAAGATCAAAAGCGCGTATGCCCAGTACTATCAAACATTCGGGCTAAAGAAGCTCAATGAGGAAATTCTTCAGGTATTGGGTGATCTGGAGGCGGTGACGCAGGTGCGTTATGCCAGCGGCTTGGTGCCACAACAAGATGTGATCAGGGCACAGGTCGAAAAAACAACTGTAAGATCAGAAATCATTACTCTGGAGTCTGAGCAGAAGCAGGCTGCAGCTAAGCTGAATGCAATAGTTGGTCGTCCGCAGTCCGCCATCATTCTTGAGCCGCAATCACTACGCCGCATCCCATCAGAAAAGTTAGATGCCACAACCTTGCAAGAAAAGGTTGTTCGCAATAATCCATCGCTTGCCACGCAGTCCGCTCAAATCGCTGCCGCCGATGCAAACCGGCGCCTTGTGGAAAAAAACCGCTACCCCGACGTAACCCTAGGCATCTCTCCGATCCAGCGTGGAGGCAGCATCGATAGCTGGGAGGCGATGGTTGAGGTCAACATTCCGATCCGTTTCGAGTCACGGCGTGCTCAAGAGAATGAAGCGAGTGCCATGCTGGCTGCAGCAAAAGAACGTCAACAGGATATTTCTAATCGGGTGATAGGTGAATTACTTGAAGCCTTGGCAGCATACCAAGCTGCAGCGAAACAGGAGCTTCTCATCGTCGATACCTTGCTGCCACAGGCTGAACTGACATTTCGATCCGCGCTGGCTGGATACGAAACAGGCAAGGTGGACTTTGCTACGTTGCTCGATGCGCAGCGTGCAATCAGGCTTGCCCGGCAGGACAGGCTAAAGGCACAGGTGGAGCAGGAGCTACTAATTTCAGAAATTGAACGAATGGTGGGAGAAGAGTTATGACCGAAGGGAATTCGCACGGGATAAAGCATTCCGGCATATGGGTGTCCTTGGCACTGGTCGGCCTGGTTGGGGCCAGTGGTGCGGGATACTGGTTCGGAATGAAGCAGTCCGCGAAGCCAGAGATCGTTACGTCAGCTCCGAAAAAAACTGAACGCAAGATTCTGTACTACAGGAATCCGATGGGGTTGGCGGACACTTCACAGACCCCGAAAAAAGACAGCATGGGCATGGACTATATCCCGGTCTACTCTGACGAAGTCCAGGCGGCCAAACCTCTGGGCACGGGTGGTGAAAATCGTCAGATTCTGTACTACCGGAATCCGATGGGGTTGCCTGATACCTCCCAAGTGCCCAAGAAAGATTCAATGGGAATGGATTACATCCCGGTCTATGCCGATGATGCAGCGGCCCCAGGTCAAGTCAAAATCAGCCTCGACAAGGTGCAGAAGCTGGGTGTCAGAACCGAGCCTGTCACGTCGCGCGACCTGATCAAGACAGTTCGTGCGGTCGGAAAATTCCAGTTGGATGAGCGACGCCAGAACACGGTGACAACCAAGTTCGAAGGATATATCGAAAAGCTCTTTGTCAATGCGACCGGCCAGCCGGTGAGGCGTGGTCAGCCACTCATGGAAATCTACAGTCCGGAGCTCGTCTCAGCGCAGGAGGAATACCTGATCGCCTGGAACGGGCGACAGTCACTCAAGAATGGTACAGAAGAATCACGGGGCGGCGTCGCCCAATTGGCAGAAGGCGCGCTCAAGCGCTTGCGCAACTGGGATATTTCAGACGCCCAGTTGCAGCGTCTGCAAAAGGAGGGCAAAGCCACACGAACCCTGACCATATACTCCCCTGCGGGCGGTGTTGTCATGGAAAAGATGGCCATACAAGGCATGCGATTCATGCCGGGCGAGCCACTTTTCAGGATTACCGATCTTTCAGCCGTTTGGTTGCTTGCTGATGTGTTTGAACAGGACCTTGCTATGGTGCATATCGGGCAGACAGTAAAAATACGAGTGGATGCGTACCCTGAGAAGGATTTGTCAGGGAAAATCGCCTACATCTATCCGACTGTCAATCCAGAAACCAGAACCGCTCAGGTTCGGGTCGAATTGTCGAATCCTGGCGGGATACTCCGGCCTGACATGTATGCCAGTGTGCAACTGGTTTCTGGCCATGACAAGGCAAAAGCGCTGACTGTCCCAGACTCTGCTGTGATCGACAGTGGTACGCGTCAGGTAGTGTTGATTCGGCTGGCTGAAGGGTTGTTCGAGCCACGCGAAGTCAAACTAGGTACCCGTACAGATGGCTATGTTGAAGTGCTCGAAGGCTTGAGCGAAGGTGAGAATGTGGTGGTACGTGCCAACTTCCTGATCGATGCCGAAAGCAACCTGAAAGGCGCACTTGGAAGTTTTGGCGGCCATAGCGCTCACGGTGGCGCGAAAGCTGCGCCTGAAGCCGTAACGGCGGAACCGACCCCAACGCCGGCCACAGGCCACGGAGGTCACTGATATGCTTGAACGTATCATCGCCTGGTCGGTACGCAATGTCTTTCTGGTGTTGCTGGCAACCTTTTTTGTCGTGGGGGCCGGGATATATGCCCTTATCAAAACACCGCTGGACGCAATCCCCGACTTGTCAGACGTTCAGGTCATCATTTATACCGAATACCCCGGACAGGCACCGCAGGTGGTAGAAGACCAAGTCACCTATCCGCTCACCACTGCCATGCTGTCGGTACCGAAATCCAAGGTGGTGCGCGGTTTCTCTTTTTTCGGTGCTTCGTTTGTTTACGTCATTTTCGAGGATGGCACCGACATTTACTGGGCACGTTCGCGAGTACTGGAATATCTGAATGCTGCCAGTGGGCGTATGCCGCGCGGAGTGACTCCGACACTGGGACCTGATGCCACTGCGGTAGGCTGGGTTTACCAGTATGCCGTGCTGGCCAAGAACCGATCGCTGGAGGAACTGCGAACAATTCAGGACTGGTACTTGCGCTACCAACTGACCAAGGCGCACGGTGTTTCAGAAGTTGCCAGCGTGGGCGGTTTCGTCAAGCAGTACCAGGTGGTGCTCGACCCGCGCAAACTGCAGGCATATGGCATTTCCCCTGCACGGATCACGCAAGTGATCCGTGAAAGCAACCGTGATGTCGGTGGGCGCGTAGTGGAAATGACCGAAACCGAGTATATGGTGCGGGGGAAAGGGTATCTGCGAGGTATCGGAGACCTGGAAACTCTCGTAGTCAAAGCTGACAAAGGCACGCCAGTGTTGCTGCGGGACATTGCCAGGGTGGAACTGGTACCAGACGAACGCCGCGGATTTACTGAACTCAATGGTGAGGGTGAAGTCGTGGCCGGGATCGCCATGGCGCGGTACGGTCAGAACGCACTCGAAGTCATACACAATATCAAGCAGAAGCTTGCAGAAATTGCGCCTGGACTGCCCTCGGGCGTCACCGTAGAAACGGTATACGATCGTTCCGATCTGATCCATCGCGCCATCGAGAACCTCAAGTCAACGCTGTTTGAGGAAAGTGTCATTGTTGCGTTGGTATGTATTGTGTTTCTGATGCATGTGCGTAGCGCGCTGGTCGCAATCGTGATGCTTCCGGTCGGGGTGCTGGTGTCCTTCATTCTGATGCGCTGGTTGGGACTTAATTCCAACATCATGAGCCTGGGCGGCATCGCCATCGCCATCGGTGCCATGGTGGACGGTGCCATCGTCATGATCGAGAACGTCCACAAACATATTGAAAGAGCGCAACCAGATAAGCCTCGCCTGGAACTAATTATCGACGCCTGCAAAGAGGTCGGTCCGGCACTATTCTTCTCGTTGTTGATCATCACCGTGTCTTTCCTGCCGGTATTTACGCTGGAAGCGCAGGAAGGCCGCATGTTCCAGCCGCTGGCCTACACCAAGACTTTTTCCATGGCGGGTGCGGCGCTGCTGTCGGTGACGCTGGTGCCGGTGCTGATGCTGCTGTTCGTGCGGGGCAAGATCATGCCTGAGCGCAAGAATCCTATCAATCGGCTGCTGATCTGGCTCTATCGGCCCATCATCGCCTGGGTGATGCGTTGGAAAAAATTCACTATCTTTCTCGCATTGCTGGTGTTTGGTGTGTCCATTTATCCATTGTCCAAGCTCGGCAGCGAATTCATGCCGACCTTGAGTGAAGGCACGCTGCTCTATATGCCGGCTACATTGCCAGGATTGTCCGTCACCAAGGCGGCGGAAATCATGCAGACCCAGGACAAGATCATCAAGAGCTTCCCGGAAGTCGCATCGGTGTTCGGCAAAGCCGGGCGAGCCAACTCTGCTACTGACCCGGCGCCGCTGGAAATGTTCGAGACGGTGATCAACCTCAAGCCCGAGAGTGAATGGCGTCCAGGTATGACCATCGACAAGCTGATTGCTGAATTGGATCAGGCTGTGCAGATTCCAGGTGTTTCCAATGCCTGGACCATGCCGATCAAGGCACGTATCGACATGCTGTCCACCGGCATCCGGACGCCTATCGGCATCAAGGTGTTCGGTAAGGATCTGAGCGAAATGGAAAAACTCGCCAAGGAAATCGAGACAGTGGTCAAGGCCGTGCCGGGCACCACCAGTGCTTACGCAGAACGGATTACCGGAGGCTACTATCTCATCATCGAACCCGACCGGCAGGCACTGGCACGCTACGGGCTGGCGGTCGGAGACCTGCAAGATGTCATCAGCAGTGCTCTAGGTGGGGAGATGATCACCACCACGGTGGAAGGTCGCGAGCGCTTTGG
>WBZN01001323.1_pt1 | contig 15306 bp, 15 predicted proteins | sample 5204281 | NCBI WGS metagenome assembly WBZN01 (sample SAMN12344347, study PRJNA552823) | activated sludge metagenome | biome: Activated sludge suspended growth; feature: Nitrification reactor; material: Wastewater; isolation source: activated sludge from nitrification reactor of wastewater...
CCCAATTCTATTCCGGCTTGTTGCATGGACTCAATAAAATAAAAAACATAAGCAGGTCCGCTGCCTGAAATCGCCGTGACAGCATGCAGCATATCTTCCTGATCTACCCACAATACCGAGCCCACTGCAGCCAGAATGGATTCCGCATCCTGCTTGTCCGATTCGCTGACACCCGGCATGGCATAAAGTCCTGCAACACCACAACCGACCAGGGAAGGTGTATTGGGCATAGCACGCACGATTCGTTCATGCCCCTGCAACCAGCGACTGATATCGGTTGCCTGTATACCGGCTGCAATCGATAGAATCAACTGTTGCCTAAGTAAAGGTGCAAGTTGCCGAGTCAACTCGAATAGCTGTTGTGGCTTCACAGCCAATACGATAACATCGCTGGCTGAAACACCTTCCGCCAGATTCTCGACAACGTTGATGCCGAATATCTGTTTCAATTTTTCTCTGTTTTCGACATTGATCTCAACCACACTCAATTGTTGTGGAGCAAAACCTTTTGCAAGCAGACCACTGATCAGTGCACTGGCCATGTTTCCACCACCGATAAACACGATTCTCATATCCAATACTCATCCTTACATTCAATCAAACTCGCCCCAAACCCGGATCGCTGACACAGAATTCAATGTTGACAATCTGTGCAATAAAAACTTGAACGTTGGCATTGCTTGATCTGTTTAATCTCCCCTGCACAACGTCTGCAACGCTCACCCGCCCGCCCGTATACCCAATATTGTTGCTGAAAGTATCCAGAACTGCCATCACTATGGACGAAATCCCGCAAACTACTGCCACCGGATGCTATCGCAAGCTGCAATGTTTGCTTGACTGCTGTCACCAACTTTTCATAACGTTTCAATCCGATTGCATTTGCAGCGCTTCTCGGACTAATTCCGGCTGCAAACAGCGATTCATTTGCATAGATGTTACCAACCCCCACCACCACATGACTGTTCATTAATATCTGCTTGATGTTGGTATGACATCCTCGCGTCTTATCAAACAGATAACGAGCATTGAAATCGTCAGTCAATGGCTCGGGTCCGAGATTTACCAGCAGCGGATGCGGCAATCCGTCGGCAGGCTGCCAGAGAATAGCACCAAAGCGACGCGGATCACGTAAGCGCAACACAACTTGGTTGTCCAGTACCAAATCAAAATGATCATGTTTCTGGGGATTTACCATCAGATTGTCATGATCACGAGTCAAGATGCGTAAGCTGCCAGACATACCCAGGTGGATGATGAGCGTTCCATTTCCAAAGTCCAGCAATAAATATTTTGCCCGTCGCTGCACCGCACAAATTTTCAATCCATGCAAAAGTTGCGGCAAATCCTGCGGGATTGGCCAGCGCAATTTGGGATTACGAATCGTTACATGATGAACGGTCTGATTAACCAGATACGGCGCAATGCCACGACGTGTTATCTCGACCTCCGGCAGTTCTGGCATTATCGAAGCAATCTAATCGATCCGCACCAAACCGGGATCCAACAATTGTTGCCCAGTTTCGACACTGAACTGGTATCCGATATCTTCATCCTGGCGCTGCAATACGATTGCATCAGCCGTCCTCGATACCCAGAAGGTCAATTCCTGCCCATTTTGCAACGATACCTTTACAAATGAATTTCCCTGAGTTTGTGGTTTGATTGCCAGTTCACTCGCAATGGCTGTTTGCCACATCCGAACCCACTGTTGCAGTACGGCATTGTTCGATACTGTCCTCACATCAGTCACATCCAGATGCCACCCATCATCAAGCTGCTTGACGGTCGAATTTTCCCAGTCAAATCTTACTGGTATTTCATGCGCTGCCAACAACCGCCGATCGATCAGTCCATCTACTTGCTGCGGCAGCGCCAGTCCATAATGAGGTGCAATCAAATAAACAGTATCACCACTGGTTACATACTGCTGGTTAGTAATGGGGGCAAATCCACCAAAGGCCACGCGTTGCGAATCCGCATGAAGCTCGAGATAAGGATGCTCCAGACCATAGCGAGCCAGATCGCTCAAAGGAAATCGCTGCTGACTCCTGGCAATCAGAATCTTCTCGATGGCTTTCAGTTTTTCGGTATCGGGGCGTGCACGTAATGGTTTGGTTACGTACCAGTTATCCTGCCGCTGCTCTAGCACAATCTCCCCGTGCTTGCTAACCAAACGCAATGCTTTGGTAGCTGCGGCAGAATTCGTAAAAATGGGGTAATCACGGGAATCCTGCGGTTGCGGTCTGAAGTACAGAAATAGTAGCACTCCAACAATGGCACTCAGCATGATCCAGTTCAAACGGGCGTGGTGTGTCATGACTATTGCCTTCTTTTACGCTGCCACCAAATGATCGTTCCAGACAATACGAAACACAGTGGCAGCGCGATCAAAAACCCAATGGCGACGACAGTCAGTTCAAATTCGCTTAGAACCAGTCTGTCATCGATGGTTGCTCGAGGCTGAATGACGATCAATTCTTCATCGCCGACCAGCCAGTTGATGATATTGACGCCGAAATCGAGATTACTGCCATTCCCAAGGTACGTATTGGCAAGAAAATGTCCGCTGCCGACAACCACAATACGCTGTTCCCGGTCATTCACATTGCGGGTTAGAGCCACTGCGATCCCTATCGGTCCAGCTACGTCCGTGGTTTGATCAAAGTGCACTTCACCACTGACATCACCATTCTCGACCCAGCCCTGTGGCGCAGATTCAACCAGCGTGACACCACTCCATTCGCTGCCTTCATTCATCGTGATCTGCCTGGCAAATGGAAACACCGTAATGTAATCAAAATCATTGGTAATGGCGTGTTGTCCATAATTCGCTCCCAGTGCAAATGTAATGGGTGCCTTGAGTTGCTGTGCGGTTGGGTCCACGACGATTCCCGGTGTCAGAGTCAAATGAAGTTTCTCTGCCAATGGTGACAGGCCGCGCATCGCTTCCTGATCAACCAGCCAGAATAAATTCCCCCCCCGTTCAACATAATCGAGCAGTTTGTTGACTTCACCTTCTAGTAGATCGACTTGTGGAGATGCAATTATCAACACACTGGTATCTACCGGAATATCGCGATCGACTGCGAGGTTGAGCTTCTGGCTCGCCAGGCCATTTTTATGCAGTTGTGCACCGAAATCACCCAGATCAAAATTGGCATTGCCGTCCAATTTGCGTTCACCGTGACCACTCAACGCCACAACAAGCCTTTTTTCCGTACGCGCCAATCGCATCAGAACATTGGTAAATGCCTGTTCATTAAGGAGAGCCAGATGTTCACGTTTATCACGAAATACAATCACCAGTTCACCATTCATATGTACGCCTGCTTCCTGAGCCAGAATGGGCTGCTCGGCAGGATCAACGAATGTCAGCGAAATATCGGGTTTAACCCGCTGATAAAGTGACACAAAATCCGTAATCAACTTCCGGATGTCTCCTGTTTGTGCATCGTGTTCGGTAGCGTAGGCTGTAACCTGAACAGGTCCTTGCAGCTCATGCAGTATTTCCTGGCTGGCTTCAGTCAGGCTGTTATGGCCATTCTGACTGACATCCCACTGGTGACGAATTTGCATCGCTACTAAACCCAGCAACATGACCAAGGAAAACAAAAGAACGATAAAAACCCGGTGATGCATACGACTGAGCAAAGTCATCTTTTGATCCCGCGAAATCATCACAGCTCCTTATCCATGAAGACGTTCCGCATCCAGATGCCGAATCGTCAGAATCAGGAAAGTTGCAATGAACAAGATGAAATAGACAATACTGAATGTATCGAGCACTCCTTGATTGAAGTGTTCGAAATGTCTTAACAAGGATAAATCGCGCAACCAGGCATTTGTGTTACCCGCCGCCAAATCGATCACCCATAACGCAAGCAGAATCCCCATCGTACTCAATGCAGCGATGACAGGCTGGCTGGTCAGGCTAGATAAATACAAACCCAAGGCAGAAAAGCTGGCTGCAACGAATAACAAACCGAGTACATTGCTGAATAACAATCCCCAATCCAATGTTCCGCCCAGTGACAGTGTAGCGCTGAGTACTGACAACAACCCGATCACCATCCCAAAGAAAACCATCACACTGAGAAATTTCCCCAGCACAATGTCGGTTAGTGAAAGCGGTGCCGAAATAAGCAAAGTCAGTGTATGATTGCGACGTTCCTCAGCCAGCAAACGCATGGATAAGAGAGGTGTGATCATCAGCAGGACGATAGCAGCCAGCGTAAATACAGGCGTGATGATAATCTCGGTAAATCCCGGAGGATTGGCAATTTGCAGCAATTGTGGCTGAATCTCGAGAAAGACATCGAGTCGCCCCAGAAAAGTCCAGGTCAGTATGATCTGGATGATCGTCAGCAATATCCACGCCAGTGGAGATACAAACAGCATATGCAGTTCTTTCTTCAGGATAACTCCGATCATTGGCGTTGTCCCTCAGTGCCTTCATGTTTCTGCGTCAAATCAGTAAAAATCACATCCAGGCGAATTTGTTGCTGATGGATATCGTCCATCTTCCGATCAAAAACAATGTCACCCTGATGCATGATTAATACGCGATCGCAGACATTCTCTACTTCAGACAAAATATGTGTCGAAAAAATCACACAGGAGCAGGTTGCGAGCGCTCTGATAAGGTGCCGCACTTCCCGTATTTGATTGGGATCGAGACCGCTCGTTGGTTCATCCAGGATAATGACATCCGGGCTGTGTACGATAGCCTGCGCAATGCCGACACGTTGCTGAAATCCCTTCGACAAAGTTCCGATGATCTGTCTTCCGCGACCATCCAAACCACAGCGGTGCCGTGCTTCTATCACCGCAGATTCCACGCAATAGCTTGCAACTCGATGCAATGTGGCAGCAAGTCGAAGATACTCATCCACGCTCATATCCAGATATAGCGGAGGTATCTCCGGCAAGTAACCCAGATGTATCTTAGCTAAGCCGGGATTTTTCAGCAGATCCACGCCACAAATGAACACACTTCCCGTACTGGGTGCCAAGTTTCCAGTCAACATGCGCATGGTTGTTGATTTGCCAGCTCCATTCGGACCCAGCAAGCCAAGTACCTCGCCACGCCGCATCTCAAAATTGATGGAATTAACTCCAGTAGCTGCACTGTAACGATGCGAGAGGTTTTTAACCGACAGGGTGAGATTCGTTGCTTCCGTTGTCATGACAAGTGTTTACGCACATAGCGTGCATACGAAATCAAGGTTAATTTATTAGCTACCATGTACGTCAGTATCTTCAATCATTGTTTTGATATTTGCACCTCGAACCCACTTAGCGTTAGTATCAATTACCAATGGCCAACCTCTATTTTAGCGATAATTCATCACTTCACTATAAAAATGTACATTATCGACAGTGTAAATGAATGATGACTTATTTCACAAAATTGTTGTAATTTAACAACATCCTGTTTGGCCGTCATCAACAAACCACTCAATATTCGAACAATTACGAATCCGAAGTAGTACAATGCAATTGACATATTGTTTGCATTTCATTTTCATTATTTGCATCAGAAATTTTAGAACCGCAGTTTTCATTAAAAGGACAACAGCATGAAGAAAATATCAGCCAAAAACGCTTTGTTTGGAATGATCATTATACCCGCAATGTTTTCTGGCGCTGTCTTAGCACAAACAACAAATATTGATCAAAACCCATCTGTTAAAAAACCAGAAGCTTATGGTGTTGATGATCGCGGTGTAGTTGCAAGAAACACCACGGGTTTATGTTGGAGAACTGGCTACTGGACACCAGCCATGGCCATCCAAGAATGCGACCCAGATTTATTCAAGAAAGAAGCTGCTGCTCCAGCGCCTGCTCCCGCACCAGCTCCTGCACCAACATCGAAAAAAATGACATTCCATGCCGACGCACTGTTTGACTTCGATAGCGCAAAGTTAAAATCGGGTGGACACGGTATTCAATCCCTGAATGATTTCGTCAGTGGTATCCAGACTGTCAAGTATGATCGTATCGATGTTGTCGGATATGCCGACAGAATCGGTTCGGATGAATACAACCATAAACTCTCGCATCGACGCGCTGAGGCAGTAAAAGCCCACTTGGTTTCCAAAGGCATTGATCCTAATCGCATCGTAGCAAACGGTAAAGGCGAAGCTGATCCCGTTACAGGTAACACGTGCCAAGGTCACGGCAAAGCTTTGAAAGAATGTCTGGCACCAGATCGCCGCGTTGAAATTGAAGTTATTGGTATCAAATAAGACTTCCTTTCCATTCAAGGCCCTGCTTAGAAAGCAGGGCTTTTTTATTTCTGTATTGCGAAGGGAAGACTGAATGGAAACAGATTGTCTAGTTGAGGCCAAGTGGATAATTCCAGTTGAACCCGCGGACACCATATTACACCAGCATGCCATTGTCATCGACAAAGGCATCATCCTGGATTTACTCCCAGCTTGTCAGGCCAGGCTACAGTATCAACCTCGGCAACTCGTAACACTCAATAATCACGTCATCATTCCCGGACTGATCAATTTGCACACCCACGCTGCCATGACATTAATGCGCGGAATGGCAGATGATTTGTCCTTGATGTCATGGCTCAACGATCACATCTGGCCCATCGAAAATCGGTTCGCCGATAACCAATTTGTCTGGGATGGCGCCCAGCTCGCATGCGCAGAAATGATCAAAAGTGGCATCACCTGCTTCAATGACATGTACTTCTTTCCAGAATCCAGCACGGATGCCGCAATCGCGGCAGGATTACGAGCCAATATCGGCATGGTCGTGATTGATTTCCCGACCAACTATGCCAGTGATGCTGATGATTATTTGTCCAAGGGGCTGGCGCTGCGAGATCGATATCAACATCATCCGTTACTGTCTTTTTGCTTTGCTCCACACGCCCCTTACACGGTTAGCGATAAAACGTTTCGTCGCATCATCACGTATGCGGAGCAACTTGGTGTTTCAATACACACGCATTTGCATGAAACAAGAGATGAAATCCGCATCAGCATGGAACAACACGGTATGCGTCCTATCGAACGCATGCATCAATTGGGATTGCTTGGCCCGAATTTGATCGCGGTTCATATGGTTCACCTCACAGACCATGAATTCAAACTCATTCAGCGATACGACTGTAATGTAGCGCATTGCCCATCCTCCAATATGAAGCTCGCAAGTGGTTTCGCACCTGTTCCACAACTATTGGACCACAATATCAATGTCGGACTGGGCACCGATGGCGCCGCCAGCAACAATCGTCTGGATATGCTTGAAGAAATGCGCCAGGCTGCCCTGATTGCCAAGGCGACCAGTCAACTTGCCAATATACTACCTGCGCATCAGGTGTTGAGAATGGCAACACTCAATGGCGCCCGGGCGCTAGGACTGGGTGACAAAATCGGCTCCTTGGTTACTGGCAAGATGGCCGACATGACGGCAATCGATTTGTCCGATATCAATCTCACACCATGCTACGACCCCACATCCCACTTGATCTACTGTGCTGGCCGGGAACATGTCAGTCATGTCTGGGTAAATGGTAGAATGCTGCTAAAGGACAAGGAATTGACCACACTGAACGAGCAAAATCTACGTCAACGTGCAGTTTTCTGGCAAGAACGGATTGCTTCCGCAACACAATAATCGTCGCAAGGAATAAATATGGAAAATGACGGCATCAACGCTGACCCAATGGAACTAGAAAAATTTAGCCAGCTTGCGCACCGCTGGTGGGATCCCAATAGTGAATTCAAGCCGCTTCATGAAATCAATCCTTTGCGTCTCGACTACATCGATGAACGAGTCGGAGGCTTGGAAGACAAAATCGTCTTGGATGTCGGATGCGGTGGCGGTATCCTGTCCGAAGGCATGAAGTCCAAGGGCGCACAGGTAACGGGCATTGACCTTAGCGACAAAGCATTAAAGGTGGCCAAACTGCATTTGCTGGAAAGCGGCTACCAGATTGATTATCGCAAGATCACCGTAGAGTCGTTGGCCAAAGAGCAACCGCATCATTATGATGTCGTCACTTGCATGGAAATGCTTGAACACGTCCCCGATCCGTTGAGTGTCATCCAATCTTGCGCACAACTCGTGAAGCCTGGTGGATGGGTTTTTTTCTCTACCATTAACCGCAATCCCAAATCGTATTTATTTGCCATTATCGGTGCAGAATATGTTCTGAAATTATTGCCTCGCGGCACACACGAATATGCAAAATTCATCAAACCCTCGGAGCTGGCACGTATGGCGCGGATCGCCGGTCTGACGGATGAACAACTCATTGGCATGACTTATAATCCGATCACAAAAATCTATGCACTTGAAAATGACACAGATGTCAACTACATCATGGCCTATCGCAGCTGATCCACTCCACTGACCTCCAACATGATCAAGGCTGTACTTTTTGATTTCGATGGCACGCTCGCCGACACTGCACCCGACCTCGGTCATGCTTTGAATCGGCAGCGGATCGCACGTGGCCTGCCTGAATTGCCACTCGAACACATTCGTCCACAAGCCTCGGCAGGATCACGCGGTCTGCTGGGTCTCGGCTTTAATATCAAACCAGGTGACGATGGTTATGAAGCCATGCGGGACGAATTTCTAGATTTCTATACACAACGATTGTGTCACGATACCTGCCTGTTCCCAGGCGTCAAAGAAATGCTGAGTCAAATCGAACAGCTTGGTCTTCCTTGGGGTATAGTCACCAATAAACCGGCACGATTTGCATACCCACTGATTGAACTCCTTGGACTTGCTCATCGGGTAGCTTGTGTCATTTGCGGCGATGAAATAGCAAATACAAAACCACACCCTGAGCCGCTTCTAACAGCCAGCCAAAAAATCAACATCAATGCAACCGATTGTATTTATGTAGGAGATGACATCCGTGATGTTCAAGCCAGTCTGGCAGCAGGCATGCAACCCATCGTGGCTCGTTATGGCTATCTTGGTAGCGCACAACCACCGGAAACATGGGGGGCACGATATTTGATCGACCATCCTGAACAGCTTTTGGCTTATCTTTAACAAATTCGGAAAACGACCCGACCGAATTGCGTTATATGTACACTTTGAATATTCCTTTTTATCACCATGCATAGACTGAGTGTTTTCACTCAGTCTCACTCCGTCACTGAGCACTCGCTACCTTTTTTAAAGTTACTTTCAATGATTTTCAGAATATTTCTGCTAAAATTCTGAAACGATAAAATCCAGCTGAACTTTCATGCAGAAACTTTATCTTATGCAGCACTAATAGCGATACCGGGGACGATCTGGTTTCGACGTGGGTTGCAAAGCAGCGCAGGGCATACCGAGGGTCAGGTTACCTCGTAAATCCATCTGAAAACAATAGTCGCAAACGACGAAAACTACGCTTTAGCCGCTTAATTCGGCTAGCCTCTGCACCGGTGGGCCTCAACGCCGGGTCTGGCAACAGACTGCAGAGTCATTAACGAGGATCGCGTTTGGTAGGGTCACTTTACCAAACGTCAAACGATAGGTGACTCGCCTGTCATCAGCCTGCCAGTTGGCGGTTGCCAGGTCAAAACAAATAATTTGGCTAAGTATGTAGAACTGTCTGTAGAGGGCTTGCGGACGCGGGTTCGATTCCCGCCGTCTCCACCAATAAGCGGTCTTACCCAGACCACTCAAAACCAACTAAGACCCATACAAAACAGGGTCTTAGTTCAAGCATCCCCAATAACCGATTAGTCTCGGCAGGTCTCCAAAGGCCTCGGTTGTGGCACAAAAATGACACAAATTTGCCACAAGTCGTTTATGCCGACGAACGCACTGCTGCTTACGGTACAGAAAATTGTCGCCGCATGCGTCAGCATATTTTCACCGAACTATCCCCTTTTGCCGGTGATTTAGCTTCTCGCTATGTCAGAACCGCCGAACGTAAAAGTTTCGAGCTAGCCAATCAGGAATTGCAGAACTTTTACCACCAGCTCCAAATTGCCGATCTGAACCTATGTGCTGATCAACAAGAATTACGCACAGTCGTCAATAAACTTGCCAGTAAATGCAATACCGCACGGGAAAGATCACAGTCTCCTCTCGAAGCCTTTGAGGCTTGTCGCCGTATCGTCAGCTTCTATCAGATCAAACCACCGATTATCAAAAATGATGACCCCGAACCCGCCTTGAACCGCATGTGTAGTTTTCGATGGTGGCATCAGCGCGTCCAGATATTGCGCCTACGCAAGATCGAAGCCATTGCCCGAAACCTCGAGCTCGTCAACCGCCTACGTGGCACCTATGTCAGTGACTACACCGTACACGTTAAGCGCAAACAGATGGAACGCAACTTGTTGTATCTGGCCTCGAACTACGTAAGTAACCAGAACGGCGAGATTTTCTCCCTGCAAAACCTAGCCGAACGTTCAGTATCTAATCCAGTCGTTCGCCGTGCCGAATTAATGACGCGCTGCCACGGATTCGAACTAGTTGCCGAACATCTAGGGCACGTTGGTGAGTTCTATACGCTTACCACCCCTTCCCGCATGCATGCTTACCTGCACCACGGAAAAGCCAATCCACGCCATGACGGCACCACTGCACTGGAAGCACACGAATACTTAACGCACCTGTGGACCCTCATTCGTGCCGAGTTCGACAGACAGGACATAAGATCCTATGGTTTTCGTGTGGTCGAACCGCATCATGACGGCACCCCTCATTGGCACCTGCTCTTATTCATGCCTGAGCAACATCGCCAGATTACACGCAACATCATGAGTCACTATGCGTTGCTCGATGACGGTAACGAACCGGGTGCACGCGAGCGCCGCTTCATATACAAACCCGTCGATCCCTGCAAAGGATCGGCTACCGGCTATATTGCAAAGTACATTTCCAAAGGTATCGATGGCTATAAACTGGACCAAGACTTGTATGGCAATGATGCTGCCAGTGCTGCAGAACGCATTAGAGCTTGGGCAAATACCTGGGGCATCCGCCAGTTTCAGCAAATAGGCGGACCCAGTGTTACCGTCTGGCGACAACTCAGAAATCTCGACAAAACCGACGATACTGAACTCGAAACCATCCGACAATCGGCAACTGCCAGTGACTGGGCGGCATACATGCTGGCAATGGGAGGCCACGGTATATCGCGCAGCCAGCACGCCATCAAACCCTATTACGACAATAGCCAGCAACTTAATCTGGCAACTGGTGAAGTGTACACATCACTCACTGGAAAATATGGGGATGCTGCATCGTTGCAAATTGCCGGTATCGTTTGGAAAGGAAATCGTTACAGTACCCGCAAACATGTTTGGGCACGTCTCACTGATGACAGCGAAGACGCGACATTACGGAGCGAGGCGCATGCCGAGCGCACGTCATGTCTCGACAAAGCTGGTTTTCTTGGACTTGTATCAATAACTGTACCGAACTCTTTTCTTCGTCTAAAGCCTAGCGATGGGAATCCGAATCAACACTAAAAATGACCTACTAATAGACATCATGAATCCTTTTACATTAGAAGAAGCTGTGTCCTTGATTTACTGTGCGGCTGTACTCAAGAAAGACGAGCTCCAGCCCGGAAAGAAATACAGCATCAAGCAGATCGGCAGTATTTGCGGAGTTCTAGCCCTTAACGATCAAATCGAAATTGTTATCAAGTTCTATGATGAGATGCGGCAATTCACCAAAGAGGAGTTCTACGCACAAGTCAAAATTCTTGAAGACCAGGACAAATGACATATTGACTGCCATAACCCATAGTGTAGTATCAGCATCACTATTAACTATGGGAGTTACTATTTATTATGACAGACAGCCCAGAAAAAATACTTGTTCTGAACGACGAAACAGAGCAAAAGATTTTACAGCACATGCAGCAGTTTCGAGGTGTCGGTACGACACTAGAAAGTGCTCTTGGTGCCTTGGTCTTAGGGCAATTCTTCGGCTGGCGGGTACTAAAGATACTCCATAACCCAGCCACCTATCGCAGCTATGAGAAAGTGCTGGGCGTTGAGTTCAAAGATGTCTGTCCAGAAATTACCGAGTTGGGCAAGAAAAAAAGTGTTGGCTATGCCATTACTGAAAAACTTGGCAGCTTCTGGGCAGTCGTCATGGGAAAACGTAAAGTGGCAGATAAAGGCAAGATTGGCGATCACGAAGAAGTAAAGCGCCATGTGGCCGAACATATTGCTGGTATCGACAAGGAGGAGAAAAAATGACTCACTCCGAACACATGCTGGTAACCATCAAAAAATTTGCCGAACTCACAGGATTGACTGAAGAAGCCATCAGACAATATAGAAAGAAAGGGCAATGGATAGAAAAGATTCATTGGGTAAAAGCACCAAACGGCCGAATCTTCATCAAGACAAAGGCAGCATACGCATGGATACAGGGCATCGAGGCATAACGATCCGCGGCAATAGCGCCCAGATTGCCTTCACCTATCAAGGTGTGCGCTGCCGCGAGACTATTCCTATTCCATTGACCAAAGCCGCTCAGAAAGAACTGATACTCAAACGGCAAGCAATATTGTATGAAATCAGCATCGGCACCTTTGACTATTCCAGACACTTTCCGTATAGCAAGAAAGCCCAAGTATTCCGCAAAACCCGTCCTAATCGCTACACCATTGGAGAAGCTCTAAAAAGATGGCTGCAACGCAATCAAGCAAAACTGCAGAAAAGCACGCTACAAGACTACAGCAGCATCATTTATCATCATCTGATTCCCACTTTTGGCGATCTCCCCATTGCAGAGCTGACCGCGAGCAAAGTGAAGGAATGGCTATCAGAACTCAACTGCTCCAACAAACGCAAAAGCAATATCCTGATCCCACTGCGTCAAATGTTCGATGAGCTATACCATGACGAAACAATCGACAAGAACCCACTGCAAAGAGTTAAGAACCTCCCCAACAAAACCCGTGAGCCCGAGCCGTTTACACAGGAAGAAATAATCAAAATTCTGAATGAACTCACTGGCCAGGCCAAAAACCTGATTCAGTTCGCCTTTTACTCGGGACTCAGATCATCTGAAATGATCGCGCTTCGTTGGCAGGATATCGACTTTGAGAACAACCGGATATTTGTTAGGCACGCCTATGTTAGAGGACAACTGAAAGATACTAAAACCAGATCAGGAAAAAGGGAGGTCATACTGCAACCCCAGTCCAAGGAAGCCCTGCTTCACCAACAGACATTCACCAAACAAACCAACAAAACCGTTTTCCATGATCCATACACCAATCAACCGTGGACAAACGATCAACCGATCCGCAAAAAAGTCTGGATTCCTGCACTCAAGCGAGCCAACGTCAAATATCGCAATCCGTACCAGACCCGCCACACCTTCGCATCCATGCTGCTTTCAAGAGGTGAAAACCCCCTGTGGGTAGCAAGCCAGATGGGGCATGAAGACTGGAGTATGATTATCAAGGTCTATGGGCGTTGGATCCCGCAATCAAAACGAAACGATTTATAAATATCGCCATATGTCAACCTAACAATCTAAAAGCTGCGAGCCCCGATTTTATCTTTTCCACAGTAATTAATCATATAGTCCGTTCCGTTCCCCTCTTGATTAAAGATCGGATAAATCAAGGTACTGGAGACTACAGCACTTACATTAATTTAATAATTGAGGTTTTCTTGAATGAAATCAGTAATTATTTATAGTAGTTTTATTAAAAATAAATCTTTCAATTAAATATTGGTTTTGCACCAACTATTTCTTCATATTTAGTTTCATCCACAGAGATTCTTTTTAAAAACAATCTCCGATTTTCTTCACTCAAATCAAATTTTAGAATTGTGCTGTAACTTTTTAGAGTTTCTGACGATATATGAGATTCAGCTATTATTGGTAACTCTAATAGGAGTTGCAAAAAATCTTCCAGAAGATCATCTGTATATGATAAAACAGCCTCATTTAAGTGAATTACTTGCGCTAATTTAGGGTGTTCTATTATTTGATTAGCAGATTCGTTTAAATTCGCTGAAACAGAAATAAGTTCTTCTGATATTGACTGCTTTGATGAATTTCTTATTTTCCACATTTCAAGCAAAGTATTGTATTTAGAGAAAATCCTGGTTAAATTAGCAATATTAGCCGAACTATTCTGATTATTATGCAATGTTTGATCGATTGATGATCTCGAGATTGTTTTTGCTAAATAGTAAAGGTTGGTAAACTCTGGAATAACTGGTTGGTAATACATTAGTATTGATGGAATACAAAAAAAGCGCTCGATTGGATGGGATGTTAACTCAAGATAATTCATTTTTATTGATTGTAGATTCTGAAAGCAGACTTGCGCCTCTAACAATAACTTGTTGGTTGCATCAATTTTTCTTCGTTCATCGTTTTCAGCATTATTTTCTTTTGTAAGCATCTTTTTATATCGATGAGTAGCCCATATGCTAAAGAGTGCAATAAATATGGAAACTATGATTGAAGCAAACTCTATTAAGTAACTCTTTTCCTCTATTTTAATTTCAGTCTTATTGGCATTTTTATCAAGAAATTGAATGTCTTTTTGCAATGACTCTAATGTAGTCTGTATTTTAAAAAGATCATTTTTAACATCAACTTGATTTGTATCTATTAAGTCGGCAGCACTAATCGCTGGAGTAGTTATAACTACCATAGTTGTTGCAATGACAATTATTTCTATGACTCGATGAAAAAGGTAAAGTAAGTAATTATTTAAATTAGAAATCATTTTATCCTTATAGGGCTTTCTAATTATTCTTGCATATCCCCGTTTAAGTAAAATGGGGGATTATAAAAGCCAATATTTTAAAATAGCAGTATCTCAATAATTTTTCTGTAAGAAAAATCACTTTTTTTATAAAGCTCAATACGCCACTTACGTGGTTTTTCTCAAGCTGTCCTCCGGAGCCATGCGTCGCTCTCACCCAAGATGAGCGGCGCATGGATTTGGAGGACAGCCCTAAATGACTGTCCTCTGGTGAATGCAGAGCTTGGTTTCAGGTTTTAGTACGTACATATCGACTTATGTTATGCGATACAAATCAAATTCCCCCAACAATTCACTTGGAGTTCTTGAACTGCACTTCTTGCTGCTTTAACTAAATGAGTTTAAACTGATTTACTGATTTTTATGTATTCATTAGAAATTCAAAGGAATGACACAAAAACGTCACAGGAAAATAATAAATGGTTGATAAATCAGAAAGAGACCAAGGTTCGATTCCCGCCGTCCCAATAAGCGGTCTTACCCAGACCACTCAGGACCATCTAAGACCCATATAATACAGGGTCTTAGTTCAAGTCTACTAAATAACCGATTAGTCT
>WBZN01000268.1_pt2 | contig 15305 bp, 18 predicted proteins | sample 5204281 | NCBI WGS metagenome assembly WBZN01 (sample SAMN12344347, study PRJNA552823) | activated sludge metagenome | biome: Activated sludge suspended growth; feature: Nitrification reactor; material: Wastewater; isolation source: activated sludge from nitrification reactor of wastewater...
GCCTGCCGCCGCGCCTGCCGGAGCTCGTCCGTGACACCGCGCCGCCCGGTCGGCGCGCGCGCCGCGGCCGCCCTCTGCGGGCTCGCCGTCGGCTTCGCGTGCGCCCATCCGCTGGCGGCCCTCGGCAACGCCGCGCAGCCGCCGCCAATCGGTTCGACCGAGAACCCGAATAGCGCGGTCAAGCCGCCGATCCTGCGCGACGTCGGATTCGACCAGAAGATCGGCGCCCGCATCCCGCTCGACCTCGAATTCCGCGACGAGAGCGGCGCGGCGGTGCACATCGGCGACTACTTCCACGAACGCCCGGTCGTGCTCGCCATGGTGTACTACGAGTGTCCGATGCTGTGCACTCTGGTGCTCAATGGGCTGGTCTCGGGCCTCAAACCGCTCGCGATCAACGCCGGCAAGGATTTCGACGTCGTCGCGGTGAGCTTCAATCCGCGCGAGACCGCGACGCTCGCCAAGGCCAAGAAGGTCAACTATCTCGATCGCTACGGCAAAGCCGGCACCGAGGGCGGCTGGCACTTCTTGACCGGCGATTCGGCCTCCATCGACCGCCTGACCTCGGCCGTCGGCTTCCGCTACGCCTGGGACGCCGCGGCAAAGCGCATCCTTCCGGAGTCGTTCTGCTCACCCCGGACGGACAGATCTCCCGCTACCTGTTCGGCGTGGACTACGAGCCCAAGGATCTGAAACTGGGCCTCGTAGAGTCTTCGCAGGGCAAGCTGGGCACGATCAGCGATCAGGTCATGCTGTACTGCTTCCACTACGATCCGACCACGGGCCGCTACAGCGCAGCCGTGATGAACCTGGTGCGTGCAGGAGGCGTCGTCACGCTCGCCCTGCTCGCCCTCTTCCTCGCCATCGCCTGGCGCCGCGACGCGGTCCGGGCACGGCGCGCCGCCGAGGGCGCCCCTTAATTTCGGGCCCGACAACTTATGTGGCAGAACTTTCCCCTGTTTCCTGATTCGGCCTCGACCTTCGCCGGCCAGGTCGACGGCATCTACCTGTTCGGCGTCGCCGTCGCGCTGTTCTTCTCGGCGCTGATCGCCGTGCTGGTGATCGTGCTGGCGGTCAAGTATCGCCGGCGGAGTGTCGACGAGGTCGGCAGCGACGAGCACCCGCCGGAGATCCTCGAGATCGTCTGGAGCGTGGTGCCGCTCGGCATCCTGATGATCATGTTCTTCTGGGGCGCCCGGGTCTTCTTCACCGTGCGCACCACGCCACCCGGCGCCGTCGAGTACTACGCCGTCGCCAAGCGCTGGATGTGGAAGTTCCAGCACCCGAGCGGCAACCGCGAGATCAACGAGCTGCACGTGCCGCTCGGCCAGACCGTGTCGCTCAAGATGACCTCGGAAGACGTCATCCACGACTTCTTCGTGCCCGCCTTCCGCACCAAGTACGACGTCATCCCGGGGCGCTACACGACGGTGTGGTTCCAGGCCAACAAGGTGGGCGAATATCACCTCTTCTGCGCCGAGTACTGCGGCGCCGAGCACTCGCGCATGATCGGCCGCGTGGTGGTGATGGAGCCCCACGACTACGAGGTCTGGCTCACCCAGGGCAACGCCGGCCAGGCGCCGACGGCCTCCGGGGCCGAGCTCTTCGGGACGCTCGCCTGCAACACCTGCCACAAGAGCGATAGCGCGGCCCGCGCCCCCAAGCTGGAAGGGATTTACGGCACGGACGTCACCCTCCTCGGCGGCGGCACGGTGAAGGTCGACGACGACTACATTCGCGAGAGCATCCTGAATCCCCAGGCCAAGGTCGTGAACGGCTACCAACCGATCATGCCGACCTTCAAGGGGCAGATCAGCGAGGACCAGCTGATGCAGCTCATCACCTACGTCAAGTCGCTCTCCGGCTCGAAGTAACGGATCGAGGTCATTCTCATGAGCACCGCGCAACCCGAAGCGTCTCGCAACTACCTGAATGCCACATACGGTCTGTGGTCCTGGCTCACCACCAAGGACCATAAGCGCATCGGCATTCTCTACGCGCTCACGATCACCCTGTTCTTCACCATCGGCGGCATCATGGCCGCCCTGATCCGTATCGAGCTTGCGACCCCCGCCGGGGACCTGCTGCAGCCGGACACGTACAACCGCGTGTTCACCATGCACGGGATCATGATGATCTTCTTCTTCCTGATCCCCTCGGTACCGGCCACGCTCGGCAACTTCCTGCTGCCCCTGATGCTGGGCGCCAAGGACGTCGCTTTCCCGAAGCTCAACCTCGCCAGCTGGTACATCTTCGTGATCGGCGGCTCGATCACTCTGTGGGCGATGATCCACGGCGGCGTCGACACCGGCTGGACGTTCTACACACCCTATAGCTCGGGCTACTCCAACACCTGGGTCAACATCACCGGCATCGGCATCTTCGTCACCGGCTTTTCGTCGATCCTGACCGGCGTCAACTTCATCGCCACGATCCATCGCATGCGGGCGCCGGGCCTGACGTGGTTCCGGCTGCCGCTGTTCGTCTGGGCGCAATACGCGACCAGCCTCATCCAGGTGCTCGGCACGCCGGTCGTGGCCATCACCCTCCTGCTGCTCGCCCTCGAGCGCACGTTCCACATCGGCATCTTCGACCCGACGCTCGGCGGCGACCCCGTGCTGTTCCAGCATCTCTTCTGGTTCTATTCACACCCGGCGGTCTACATCATGATCCTGCCCTCGATGGGCGTGATCAGCGAGATCATCGCGGCGTTCTCGCGCAAGAAAGTGTTCGGGTACAAGTTCGTCGCTTTCTCGAGCCTGGCGATCGCCATCATCGGCTTCCTGGTCTGGGCGCATCACATGTTCGTGGCCGGCATCTCGACCTACGCCGCGCTGGTGTTCTCGGTGCTCACCATGCTGGTAGCGGTGCCGTCGGCGATCAAAGTGTTCAACTGGACCGCGACGCTCTACAAGGCCTCGGTCTCCTGGGAAACGCCGATGCTGTACGCCCTCGGCTTCATCGGGCTGTTCACGGTCGGCGGGCTGACCGGCGCGATGCTCGGCACGCTCGGCATCGACCTGCACGTCACCGACACCTACTTCGTCGTCGCCCACTTCCACTACGTCATGGTCGGCGGCGCCATCATGGGCTACCTAGGCGGCATGCACTACTGGTGGCCAAAGATCACCGGTCGCATGTACCCGGCCTTCTGGTCCAAGCTGTCGGCACTGCTGATCTTCGTCGGTTTCAACCTCACCTTCTTCCCGCAGTTCCTGCTCGGCTACATGGGCATGCCGCGCCGCTATCACGCGTATCCGCCGGAGTTCCAGGTGCTGAACGTGCTGTCGTCGGCCGGCGCCACCGTGCTTGCCGTGGGTTACATCCTGCCCTTGTTCTACTTCGCCTGGTCCATGCGCTACGGCAAGAAGGCCGGCCCAAATCCTTGGGGCGCCGTCGGCCTCGAGTGGGAGACCGCCTCGCCGCCGCCGCCCGAGAACTTCGTCCATCAGCCGGTCGTGACCGGCGATGCTTACGAGTACGGCAAGAAGATCTACGCCTTCCCGACACAGGAGGCACAGCTTGTCTAGCGCAGAACACACGGCCCATCCGGGCCTGGAGCACCATTTCGAGAGTTACGAGCAGCAGCGGGAGACCGCCTCGCTGGGAATGTGGCTGTTCATCGCCCAGGAGATGCTGTTCTTCGGCGGACTCTTCATGGCCTACATCGTGTTCCGGCACCGCTTCCCGGACGCCTTCGCCGCCGCCAGCCACCACCTCGACGTCACCCTCGGCGGATTCAACACTGTGGTGCTGATCGGCAGCTCCCTCACCATGGCCCTGGCCGTGCGCGCCGCCCAGATGGGCCGCAACAAGATCTGCGGCTGGTTCCTGATCGCCACGATGGTCCTCGGCGGAGTGTTCCTCGGGGTCAAGGCGGTCGAGTACCACGAGAAGTACGTCGACCATCTGATTCCCGGCGTCACGCAGTTCGAATGGACGCAGCCTTTCCACGGCAAGGAGATCCCGGCCAACCAGGTACGGCTGTTCTACGGCCTGTACTTCGCGATGACCGGCTTGCACGCCCTGCACATGATCGTCGGCATCGGCATTCTGCTGTGGCTGCTGTACTGGGTTCGCAAGGGCCGCTTCACCTCCGACAACTACAACTACGTCGAGGGCGTCGGCCTGTACTGGCACTTCGTCGACATCATCTGGATCTTCCTGTTCCCGCTGCTCTATCTCATCGGGCGACACTAGAGACCGCCATGTCCGCACACATCTCTTCGGTCAAGCTGTACTTCTCGATCTTCCTGGCGCTGATGGTGGGCACCGCGCTCACCGTTGCCGCGGCCTACGTCGACATGGGACCGCTGAACAACGTGGTCGCCATGGGCATCGCGATCGCCAAAGCGACGCTGGTGATCCTGTTCTTCATGCACGTGCGCTACAGCTCGCGCCTGACGTCGATGATCGTGGCCTCGGCGGTGCTCTTTCTGTTCATCCTCTTCGGATTGACCATGGTGGACTACCTCTCGCGGACCACGAACTACGTCGATTCAGGTCTCATCGAGACTCCTGCGACGACGGCAACCGTCGGCCACTGAAGCCTCGCCTCTCCTCGATCGCCGCGCCCCGGGGCTCTGGACAACCAGAGCCCTTTTTTGCGCCCTGGCAAACCGCCGCGTCGCGCGCCGTTCGGATGGTACGCTGCCGGCAATGCCCGCCAATGCCTCATTGATCGACCTGCTGCTCGAGCTCCAAGCTCTCGACCGCGTTCCCCGCATGGGTTACCTGCTGCGCGGGGTGACGGACGCCGAGAGCGTCACCGAACACTCCTGGCACGTCCTGTTCCTGGTCTGGAGCCTGGGCGCCGCCGAACCCTCACTCAACCGCCAGCGCGCCATGGAGATGGCCCTAGTCCACGATCTCGCCGAGCTGCGCATCGGCGACCTGCCCCGGACGGTCGCGGGTTACTTCCCGAAGGGCGCCAAAGCCGCGGCGGAGAAGGCGGCGCTCGAAGAGATCCTGTCCCCTCTGCCGGCCTCCGCCCTGGAGCTCTGGCGCGACTACGACGCCGGCGCGAGCCCCGAGGCGCGCTTCGTCAAGGGTTGCGACAAGCTGCAGCTGATGATCAAGGTCTCGGTCTACGAGCGCTGGGGGGAAGGCGCGCTCGCCGAATTCTGGGACAACCCGGACAACTTTCCCGACGGCGGCTTTGCGGCGATCGCCGCCGCGTTCCAGCAGTTGCGGGAACAGCGTCAGGCTTCGCGTTCGACTGCCTGACTCGCGCCGCCGCAGACGCAGGCGACGGGCCGCCGGTACTCGATGTAGTGCGCCGTCTCGTCGGCGACCGCCCGGCCGCAGAGCAATTCGACCATGTAGAACGCCATGTCGATACCGGCCGAAACGCCGGCGGAGCTGATCACCCCATCGTCCACGACGCGACGGTCGCGCTCCACCACGATGCTCGAGTCGAGAGTCGACAGCAGGTCGAGAGACGCCCAGTGGGTGGTCGCCCGCCGGCCGCGCAACAGCCCGCAGCGCGCCAGCAGCAAGGCGCCGGTACACACGGACGTCACGCGCTCGGCTCCCTCGGCGACCGAGGCGATCCAATCGAGAGTGCCGCGGTCCTCGAGCAACGGCCGGGTGCCGAATCCCCCGGGAACCACGAGCAATTGGATCGGCGGCGCGCTCGCGAAGTCGTAGGAGGGAATGAAGTCCAGCCCGCCGATCGCCCGCGTCACGCGCCGCTCCTTGGCCACCGTGAACACCGCGAACGGTGCGCTGTCGTCGCCGCGCCGCGACGCCACCCCGGGCTCGAGCCGAGTGCGCGAGAAGACTTCGAATGGCCCGCAAAAGTCCAGCACTTCGACGTCGTCGAAGACCAGAATACCGACCGTACGCCGTTGCATGGTCAGGAGCGCTGCGGCACCGGCGCGACGGCGTCCACCTCGATCTCGATCAGCATGTCGGGATGGATCAGGGCCTTCACCTCGACCATCGTCGTGCATGGCGGATGTTCGCCGAAGCGTTCGAAGTGGGCGCGCCCGTAGTCCTGCCAACGCGAGATGTCGGACACGAAGAGCCGGGTGCGAACCACGTCGCGAAGCTCCGCGCCGAGCCCGCGCAACGCCGTCTCGATGATCTCGAAGCAGCGCACCGACTGCGCGTAGGCGTCGCCCGGGGCATGCACTCCCCCGCCCTCACCGACCGCCGCGGTACCGGTCACGAAGATCAGGTCGCCCGCGCGGAGCGCACGGCAGTAACCCACTTTGGGCTCCCAAGGGGAGCCCGAGAAGACGCGTTCAAAGGCCATCGCGATTCCTCCAGTGTGTCGACGGTCAGCGCTTCAGATGCACGCCATGGCGCTCGAGCAAACGCCGCAGCCGGGCATAGAGCCCTTCGCCGAGCAGCGCCTCGGCCGAGACCGACAGCCGTTCGAGCACCTTCGGCAACTCGTGGGTTCCAGTCCAATGCACTCTCGAATACGTGTCCAGCTCGCCGCCAAACACCTGAGACAACACCGCCGCTGCGAGCACCAAGTCGTCCAGGTAGCCCACCGGGCCGAGCAGAGCCTCGGGCAGAAGGTCCAGCGGCAGGATGAAATAGGCGATCGCGCCCACGATGAGGGCGCGCGCGCGCGGCGGTACCCGGCGATCGAGCGACAGGCGCACGAGCAGCAGGAACACGTCCGGCACGAGCAGCAGGGCTTCCACCGTCGCCTCGCTGAATCGCCCGCCGTGGCGTTCGACCGTCGACAGCATGCGTTCGCGCAGCCGGTCGTAGAACCCCAGCAGCTCCTGGTGCGGCGGCTCGGTCGGCTCGGCCAACGCATGCTCGGCCGCGCGCTCGACCTCCTCGCTGACCGGCGGCGCCTCGACCGGCAATTCGGGGTCCGGCATGCCCCGGATCATACGCTCCGCGCGGTCCGCCTCAGAAGATGTAGGCGATGGCGAAGCCCACCTGCGCCGCCATCATCATCAGGTACATGTGCTTCCAGGACGGGTGGTTCTCGGTCTTGGTCAGCGCATCCGGGTCGCGTAGCAGCAAGTAGACCGTGTAGATGCCCCACGCCGTAAGCACGGCGCCGAGAAGGAGGAGCAGCTTCGGGTTTCCCGTGAGAATGGCGTGGGCCGGATTCTGGGGATCGGGAGTGAACACGCCCACCGGCAGCAGCAGCCACGGCAGGATGAAGAACGGACTGATGATCCAGGCGGCCTTGCGCGGTCCGTGCAGTATGGGCAGGGTCTTGCAGCCGCCGGCACGATCGCCTTCGATGTCGGCGAAGTCCTTGGTCGACGACGCGCCGATCAGGAACACCGCGAAGATCCCGCCGATGAACCATGGCTCCCAGTGCGCGACGTGCGCCACCATGGCCCAGCCGGCCACCTTGAGGAGGCAGCCGCGCGGCACGGCGATGGTGATGTTCGCCCACATGCCCCGCGCCTTGGTGCGCCCCCAGGACGGAATCGAGTAGATCAGCGTCGAGAGGAATCCCAGGATGTAGATGAAGAACGTCTCGTGCGCCGGCAGCGGTGCCAGTAGCTTCTCCATCCAGCGGTTGTGCGGATACACCACCACGAGCCAGGTCGGGATCAGCGCCAGCGCATAGCAGACCCAGGTAAAGACCCAGGCCTCCCGCATCGACAATTCGCCGGTGACGAGCGGACGCGATGGCTTGTTCACGCGATCGATCTCGAGGTCGTAGATCTGGTTGATCGCGTTGTTGGCGGCGTTGAGGAAGCTCGCGCACAGCGAGCCGAGGGCCACGGTCAGAACCACCGAGGCCGTGACCAGGCGGATCGGATCCGGGTTGTGCACCGAGCCGAAGGCGCAGATCGCGCCGGAGACGATGCCGAGCAGCGGCGGCAGCAGCGTGAACGGCCGCGCCAGCTGAGAATAGAGAGCCAGCTTCTTCAAATCGCTCCTCCCTCCGCGGTGAGGCGCTACGGCGCCAGCCACAGGCTTGCGGTGGCGGCGAGCAGCGCTCCGCACAAGGTATTGAGAAAATTCACCGCCTCGTTGTCGAGCAGGCCGCGGCTCTCGAGCGTCGCGCCAACCACGCTCTCGAGGGAGTTCGCCACGAAGGCGGCCACGGTGATGGCCCACACGGCCGCCCACGGCAGCAGCCCCACCGCGGCGCCCAGGGTGCCCACGGCAGCTGCCGCGAACACTCCGGCGAGCGTGCCTTCGAGCGACACCGCCCCCTCGGTGCCTCGCGGCACGGCGCGCAGGGTCGTGATGAGGAAGGTCCGGCGGCCGAAGGCCTTGCCGATCTCGCTCGAAGCCGTATCGGCGGCGGCGGTCGCGAAGGCGCCGGCGAAGGCGAGCGTGTAGGCCAGCGGATGCGGGGTCGTGGCGGCAAAGATCGCGCAGACCGCCGGTACGCTGGTCTTGGCCAGTGCGTTTCGCGCCCCTCTGCGGCCACCGCGCTCCTGTGCGATTCCGGCCGCCGCCTTGCGCGCGTATCCGAGCTTGGTGCACGCCGTGCCGATGACGAAGAACGCGAGCAGCAGCAAGTAGCCGCGCCAGCCGAGCCCGACATACGCGAGGCAGCCGAGCGCGATGCCGGAGACCACGCCCGAGACGCTCACGCCGCCCGCCGCATAGCCCAGGGCAGCCAGCAACACGTTCACGCCCACGGCAATGACCGCTTGGCGGGCGAAGTCGGGCCCTTCGAGCCACGGCCGCCAGCTGCCGTGGGTGAGCAACAGGCCCAGCAGGAAGAGTCCCGTGACCAACGGGACGCCGAGGTTGTCGTCCAGACCCTGCGGCAGAGACTCGAGCACCGCTGACAGAAGTGCAGCCGCCGTGCAGGCGACCACGGCGAACGTCAGCGAATAGAGACCGGGAGCCGTCCACTGCAGGAGGATCGTGGCGGCCGCCGTTCCAAAGAGCCAATGCGCGAGGGTGCCGGCCCAGCTCTTGGCAGGGTTCCAGGGCAGTTTGTGCCGCCCCACCGCCATGCCCACGATCGAGGCCATGCCGTCGCCGAAGGCCAGGATGCCCCACACCGCTGCGGCCACCTCGAGGTGCGACCAGAACGCCAGGATCAGCAGCAGCACCGCCAAGGGATAGAACACGAATCCCGGCGCCTTGCCGCTGTCCGACTCGTGCGAACGCCACATGACCCGGCCGATGCGCGGCAGCAGGGTGAGATTCATGGCGACCGCCGCCGCGGCACACAGCGCCGCCTCGAACGCGCCGAGCGGCCGCACCGCGAAGGCCACCAGGCCAACGCTCATGTGCACGCACTTGCGGATCAGCTCACCGCGTGTCAGCCCCGCCAAGCGCCGCTCTCCTTGAGCCAGGCCAGCGTCTCGCTCATGCCCTCGCGCAGCGGGCGCGCGCTGTATCCCAGCTTCTCCCGCGCGTGGGATGAGTCGTACGCCCAGTCATGGCGGTAGACCTCGACCAGGTCCGGCGTGAGCTTGGGGGTCAGGCCGCGCCAGCTGGCAATGGTCTTCTCGACGGCTCCGAGCGTCTTCGCGAGCCAATCGGCGATCCTCCGCCGCGGCATCGGCACGTCCGTGAGGTCGCCGATGAGCCGATAGAAGTCGTCCTGGCGAATGTTCTCACCGCCCAGGACGTAACGGTCTCCGGGCGTCGCCTCGAGCGCCAGGCGCACGCCGCGCGCGACGTCGTCGACATAGGCGTAGCTCCAGCGACGCTCCGGCCGGCCCAGCAGCACCGGCAGCTTGCGGCGCAACAGGTCGAGCACGTGGCGCACCACGATGTTGCCTTCGGTGAGCTCGCCCGGCCCGTAGATCACCGCCGGATAGACCACGGAAAGCGGGACGCCCGCGGCGATCGCGGCCCGCGCCACGCGGTCGGCGAGCGTCTTGGTCCGTTCGTAGGAGTTGATCCACTGCCGATCCCGGGGCTCGGCCGTCTCGTCGAGCAGTCCGCCGCGACCGCCCTCCGTGGGTCCCAGGGCCATGAAGCTCGAGACGTGGAGCACGCGCTCGCTGCGCGCGGCCTGCGCGGCGGCCAGGACGTTCTCGAGCCCACCGACATTGATGCGGTCGAACTCCGCGGCCGGCGCGGCGATCTTGACCAGCGCCGCGGCGTGCACGATCGCTCGGCAGTCGCGCGCCGCGGCGTCGAGCGACACTCGGTCGGTGACGTCCCCGGAGGCGAATTCGACAGTCGCCGGGAAACGCTCCCGCGACGCCGTCGGCCGCACCAGCAGGCGCAGCCGGCTGCCCGATTCCGCCAGCTCGCGCACGATGCACCGGCCCAGGAAACCAGTGCCGCCGGTGACCAGAATGCGGCCGTCGATCATCGGCGCACGGAGCTCCAGAGGTCGCGCAGCGCCTGCTCGACGCCTCGGGCCGGGATCCATCCGAGCGCCCTCAACGCCGTGGCGTCACCGCAGAGCAGGGGGTTGTCGACCGGTCGCATGCGCTCCGCTTCGGGCTCGACCCGCGCCGCCACACCCGACACCTGACGCAGCCGGTCCAGAGCCTCCGCGATCGACACCGCTTCCCCACTCGCCAGGTTGTAGATCACGCCTCGTGCTCCCAACCGCGCCAACCGCCAAAGACCATCGGCACCGTCGTCGACGTGCACGAAATCCCGCCGCGCCGAAAGATTGCCCACGCGCAAGACCGGTTCCTGACCGCCGTTCTCGATCGCGGCGAGCTGCGCGGCGAACGCCGGCAGCGCGAACGCCGGCGACTGCCCGGGTCCGATGAGGTTGAAGACCCGCACCACGACGGCTCCGCGCCGCAGGGCGAGCCGCTCCGCGGCGGCCTTGGTCAGCGCGTAGGGCGTGCGCGGATCGACCGGGCGGCTCTCGTGGAGCGGCTGCTGGGCCTCAGGAACCGGGCCATAGACCTCAGCGCTCGAGGCGAGGACCACTCGGAGACCCGCCGCGGCGTCGAGCACGTTTTCGGTGCCCTGCACGTTGACGCGAAAATACTCTCCCGGACGCTGCCACGACTCGCCGACATGCGACAGGCCCGCCAAGTGCACGACGACGTCCGGCGAGGCCGTACGTAGCGCATGCCCCAGGCCGGCCGGATCGAGGATGTCGGCTTCGTACAGCGCCACGTCGTCGAGCTGTAGCGACGGCCCGAAGTAGCTGCCGCTCACGCGCGCCCCGGCTTCGAGCAGGACGCGCGTCAGTCGCCGGCCGACGAAACCGCCGACCCCGGTGACGAATACGTGCATCAGGCCTTCGGGAACCGCTGACGCCAGTAGTCGAGCAGATCCGAAACGGTCTGGTCGAATGGAATCCGCGGCGCCCAGCCGGTGTCGGCCCGGAACTTCGAGCTGTCGCCGAGCAGCACTTCGACGTCCGAAGGCCGCAGGCGATCGGGATCGACTTCCACGGTTACCTTGATCTTCGACAGTGCGAGCAGCTTGTCGAGCAGCGCCCGGATCGTGATGCCCTCGCCGGTGGCGATGTTGTACACCTCGCCCGGCTTGCCCTTGGTGACCGCCAGCCAATAGGCACGCACCATGTCGCGCACGTCGGTGAAATCGCGCACGGCCTCAAGATTGCCGACGCGGATCACCGGTGCATTCAGGCCCGCCTCGATGCGCGCCACTTGGCGGGCGAAGTTCGAGGTCACGAACACGTCGCCGCGGCGCGGGCCGGTGTGGTTGAAGCCGCGCGTGCGAATCGCCTTGATGCCGTAGCTCATGAAGTACTGATAGGCGAGGTAGTCCTGCGCCACCTTCGACACCGCGTACGGCGAAAGCGGCCGCAAAGGGTTGGTCTCCTTGATCGGCACTTCGTCGGGCAGCACCAGGCCGTACTCCTCGCTCGAGCACGCGATCTGCACGACCGGGTCGATCTTCAGCGTACGAATGGCCTCGAAGATGTTGATCTGGCCCACGAGGTTGATGTTGAAGGTCTCCGAAGGAGCCACCCAGCTCGTCGGCACGAAGCTCTGCGCCGCGAGATGAAAGATGTAGTCGGGCCGCACCTTCTCGAGCGTCCGTAGCGCCGAGGTTGGATCGCTGAGGTCGGTCTCGACCAGCGTCACCTTGTCCTCGATGTGCTGGATGTTCTCCATGCGGCTGCGCCAACGCCGGGTGCCGAACACCTGGACGGTCGGATGCTCGGCGAGCAGGTAGTCGGCGAGGTGGGATCCGGCGAAACCGGTGATGCCGGTGATCAGGGCTCTCATGTTCAGTTCTTCCTCCTGCGAAGCAGTTCCAGGTATAGCTCGATGCCCGCGCTCCAGGTCTCGACCCGCCGCGCGGCGATCGCTTCGAAATGGTCGACCGCCAGCACCGAGTAGCGCGGACGGCGGGCCGGCCGGGGAAACTCGGCGGTGGTGATCGGTACGACGTCGCGCTCGTAGCCGGACGCGCGCGCGATGGCGCTGGCGAAGCCGTGCCACGACACGGCGTCATGGTTGCGGTAGTGGACCACACCGCGGGCACCGCGGGCGGCGAGATCGCAGATTGCCCGCGCCAGGAACGGCGTGTAAGTCGGCGCTCCCATCTGATCGTGCACTACACGCACCGGCGTGCCATCCCGCCGGCTGCGCTCGAAGAGCTGCAGCATCGTCGCCATGAAGTTCGGTCCATCGGGGCCGAACAGCCAGCTAGCGCGTACCACGAGACTGTCGGACACTCGCAGAGCCTCGCGCTCGCCGAGCAGCTTGCTCTCGCCATAGACCGAAAGCGGGCGCGTCGGTGCATCCTCGGCGTAAGGCGACGAACCCTCGCCGTCGAACACGTAGTCGCTCGAGACGTGCACCAAGCGCGCGCCATGCGCGCGCGCCGCAGCGACCAGTCCTGCCACCGCCGTGCCGTTCACGGCCAGGGCGTGCTCGCGCCGGGTCTCGCAGTCGTCGACCTTGGTGAACGCCGCGCAGTTGACCAACAACTGCGGCCGAAACTCCTCGACCGCAGCCGCGATCCGCGCCGCATCGGCGATGTCGAGCTGGCCGTGCGACGGCGCCAGCGCCGGCCAGGCGCGCTCTCGCGCCTCGCGCACCAGGGCCTGTCCCAGCATGCCGGTGCCCCCTAGAATCAGCGTACGCATAGCGGGTTGAAGCGCCGCCGCATCGAAAACCCGGACCGCGACGCGGCCTAGGTGACGCCGACCTCGGAGTTGTCGCCCACCATGAAGCGGTAGGCCTTGGGCTTGAAGTCGGTCTTGACGATCTTCACGTTGCGGCCGATGAGCGAGCCGTCGATGCGCAGCGGAATGTCGCGGATCTCGCTGTCGGCGAGCACGATCGAGTTCTCGATCTCGCACCGTTCGATGCGGCAGCGGTCGCCGATCGACGTGTATGGCCCGATGAACGCATGCTCCACCCGCGCTCCGGCTCCGAGAATGACCGGACCGCGCACCACCGAGTCGACGATCTCCGCACCCTCGCCGATGACCACCCGGCCCTCGATGGAGGAGCCCGGCAGCTTCGGCGGCAGGCCAGCATCGAGGGTGTCGAGGACGATGCGATTGGCCTCCAGCATGTCCTCGAGCTTGCCGGTGTCCTTCCACCAGCCCTGCACGATATGCGGCTTGACCGACAGCCCGCGATCCACCAGATCCTGGATGGCATCCGTGATCTCGAGCTCGCCCCGCGGCGACGGTTTGATACGGCGTACCGACTCGAAAATCGTCGCGTCGAACATGTACACGCCGACCAGGGCGAGATTGCTCCGCGGCTCCTTCGGCTTCTCGACCAGACGCTTCACGCGCCCGTCGTCGGTGAGCTCGGCGACGCCGAACTGCTGCGGGTTCGGTACTTCGGCGAGCAGGATCTCGGCGTTGCATCCCGAGGCCCGATACTCCTCCACCAAGCTGGTGATGCCGCGCGCGATCAGGTTGTCGCCGAGGTACATCACGAACGGATCGTCGCGCAGGAAGTCCTCGGCGATCATCACCGCGTGCGCCAGACCGCGCGGCTCATCCTGCTCGATGTAGGTCACCTTGGCGCCGAAGCGCGAGCCGTCGCCGACCGCGGCGCGGATCTCGTCGCGCGTGTCGCCGACGATGATCCCGATCTCGCGGATGCCTGCCGCCACGATCGCCTCGATGCCGAAGAACAGCACCGGCTTGTTGGCCACCGGCACCAGCTGCTTGGCCGACGTGTACGTCAGCGGCCGCAGGCGCGTGCCCTTGCCGCCGGAGAGAATCAGGCCCTTCACTGCTGCGCGCCTTGCGTGTCGCCCACGCCGAAGTCGAGCACGTTGCCGATGTTCTTGAGCGTGACCGCGAAACGCCAATCGTGCTGGCGGAAATTGAGCGACTGGAAGTCCCGGTACTCGACGCGCAGGCCCCAGCACTCGCCGCTGTACGTGACGATCAGACGATCATTCTGGAGCAGCGAATTCTGCAGGTCGTAGTTGATCTGCCCGTCCAGACGCAGGCGACCGGGCCACAAGGTCAGACCGCCGGTGAGGCCGATCTGATCGCCGGTCTTGGTATTGGTCTCGGCCAGGTAGCGAGTGAACCAGGTGAGCCCGACGGTGGCTCGCGTTCCACCGTACGAGCCGGTGAGCTGCGTCGACTGCAGCGCGCTCGCCAGGCGGCTGTAGTTCACCTGCGCCCGCAGGTTGGTCTTCAGCGACGGTGTGAAACGCAGCAACGCGGTGAGCGGACCGAACTGCGAGTTCTTGCCGGTGCTCAGTGTTTCGAGCGGCTGCTTCTGGTCAAAGCTGTAGGCCTCGCTGAGCTCGAGCGCGAGGACTTCGCGCGCTCCCTCGACGGGCGCCGCAACGGTGGTGGCCGACGTCGCCGCACCGGGTGCCGCCGCACCGGGTGCCGCCGCCGTGGGAGCGGTCGCGCCCGGAGTGGTCGCGGCGGGAGTAGTCGCCGCCGGAGTCGCCGTGCCCGCCGTCGAGGCGGTTGCCGTGGTCGCCGGAACCGGCTTGGCCTTGGGCCGCATCAGGAAGCGGTTGACCAGAGTGAAGCGGCCGAGGTTGGTCGCGAACTGCGTGTCGGTGTCGTCGAACAGCGGGATCTCGTCCGCGTGGTCGAATGCCCCGAGGTACGAGTACTGCCACCGCGGTTCGATGACGTGCTTGAACTTGTAGCCACCGGAATCGAAGATCTTCGAAAACGAAGGGCCGACCGCCTGTACGCCCGCCGTCGGCAGCACACGGGTCAGCGTCTGGCCGGTAAAGAGGCCCGTGGTCGGGCTCACGGTGTCACCGTAGAACGTGCCATGGCCGCCGCCGTTGACCGCCAGCGAGAACCACGGGATCTTGCTCAACGGCGCCGAGAGACTGGGAGCCACGTCGACGCGGCTGTACTTGCCGTGCGCGGCGCCGCCACGATCGAGCGCCAGCTCTCGCTGCCGGCGATCAAGTCGGACGGGACCCATGCGAAGGCGATGGCCGCAGCCAAAAAGCGGGACGCCGCCCAGGCCAAGGACAACGCGCACGAGCAG
>WBZN01001325.1_pt1 | contig 15297 bp, 15 predicted proteins | sample 5204281 | NCBI WGS metagenome assembly WBZN01 (sample SAMN12344347, study PRJNA552823) | activated sludge metagenome | biome: Activated sludge suspended growth; feature: Nitrification reactor; material: Wastewater; isolation source: activated sludge from nitrification reactor of wastewater...
CTCCGGCGGCACGCCGCGGCATTATCTCTGCGACGAGGGCGCCGGCTGGCTGCCCGACCTCGCCGACATCCGCGGCAAGATCGGCCCGTCGACCCGCGCCATCGTCCTGATCAACCCGAACAATCCGACCGGCGCGCTGTACCCGGACGACCTGCTGCGCGAGATCATCGGCATCGCGCGCCAGCACCAGCTGATCATCTTCGCCGACGAGATCTACGACAAGGTGCTCTACGACGGCGCCACGCACACCTCGGTCGCCTCGCTCGCCGACGACGTGCTGTTCGTCACTTTCAACGGCCTGTCGAAGAACTACCGCGCCTGCGGCTACCGCGCCGGCTGGATGGTCGTTTCCGGAGAGCTGCGCCATGCCCGCGACTACATCGAGGGACTCGACATGCTGGCTTCGATGCGACTGTGCTCCAACGTGCCGGGCCAGTACGCCATCCAGACGGCGCTGGGCGGCCACCAGAGCATCCTCGAGCTGGTCGCGCCGGAGGGCCGGCTGGCACGACAGCGCGACCTGGCCTGGGAACTGCTGACGCAGATTCCCGGCGTCAGCTGCTTCAAGCCGAAGGCGGCGCTGTATCTCTTCCCGCGGCTCGACCCGAAGCGCTATCCGATCGCCGACGACCAGCAGTTCATCCTCGAGCTGCTGCTGGAGGAGAAGGTGCTGCTGGTGCAGGGCACGGGCTTCAACTGGCCCAGCCCGGACCATTTCCGCGTCGTCTTCCTGCCCAACGTCGACGACCTGCGCGAGGCCATCGGCCGCATCGCGCGCTTCCTCGAACATTACCGCAAGCGGCACGGCGCATGAGGGTCATGGACGTCACCGATGCGGATGGCCGCGTCGCCGAGCCGGCCTGGCTCGGCCGCGCGGAAGCCGTGCACCGCCAGCTGCGCACGGCGCTGCCGGCCGACTATGCCGCGCGGCTGTCGCAGGTCTTCGCCAATGGCGGGCGGCTGGCGGTCGTTGCGGACGGCGAGGCCGTCGTCGGCGTGGCCCTGTGGCGCCTGATCGAGAACACCTATGAAGGCCGGCGGCTGTATGTCGACGATCTGGTCACCGACGCGGCACGGCGCTCGCGCGGCATCGGCAAGCGCCTGCTCGGCCATCTGGAAGACAAGGCGCGGCAGTTCGGCTGCGACGTGCTGGCCCTCGATTCCGGCGCGCAGCGCGCGGCGGCCCACAAGTTCTATTTTCGCGAGGGGATGCACATCCCCGGCTTCTGCTTCAGGAAAGAGCTCAAATGAAACCCATCAACGTAGGCCTGCTCGGCATCGGCACCGTCGGCGGCGGCACCTTCACCGTCCTCCAGCGCAACCAGGAGGAGATCACCCGCCGCGCCGGTCGTCCCATCCGCATCTCCGTCGTCGCCGACAAGAACCTCGCGCTGGCGAAGCAGGTCGCCGGCGGTGCCTGCCGCCTGACCGACGACGCGTTTGCCGTGGTGGCCGACCCGGAGGTGGACATCGTCGTCGAACTGATCGGCGGCTGCGGCGTGGCCAGGGAACTGGTGCTGAAGGCGATCGAGAACGGCAAGCACGTCGTCACCGCCAACAAGGCGCTGCTCGCCCTGCACGGCAACGAGATCTTCGCCGCCGCGCAAAAACAGGGCGTGATGGTCGCCTTCGAGGCGGCGGTGGCCGGCGGCATCCCGATCATCAAGGCGCTGCGCGAGGGCCTCACCGCCAACCGCATCGAGTGGATCGCCGGCATCATCAACGGCACCACCAACTTCATCCTTTCCGAGATGCGCGACAAGGGCCTGTCCTTCGAGGCGGTGCTGAAGGAGGCGCAGCGCCTCGGCTACGCCGAGGCCGACCCGACCTTCGACGTCGAGGGCGTCGACGCCGCGCACAAGCTGACCATCATGTCGGCCATCGCCTTCGGCATCCCGATGCAGTTCGAGAAGTGCCACGTCGAGGGCATCAGCAGGCTGCAGGCCGAGGACATCCGCTACGCCGAACAGCTCGGCTACCGCATCAAGCTGCTCGGCATCACCCGGCGCACCGCCAATGGCGTGGAACTGCGCGTGCACCCGACGCTGATCCCGGCGAAGCGCCTGATCGCCAATGTCGAGGGCGCCATGAACGCCGTGCTGGTGAAGGGCGACGCCGTCGGCGCGACGCTCTACTACGGCAAGGGCGCCGGCGCCGAGCCGACCGCCAGTGCCGTCATCGCCGACCTGGTCGACGTCACGCGCATGCACACCGCCGACCCGGAGCACCGCGTGCCGCACCTGGCCTTCCAGCCCGACGCCGTGAAGGCGATCCCGGTGCTGGCGATGGGCGAGGTGGAGACCTCCTACTACTTCCGCATGCGCGTCGAGGACCGCCCCGGCGTGCTCGCCGACATCACGCGCATCCTCGCCGACCAGCAGATCTCCATCGACGCCATGATCCAGCGCGAGCCGGCAGAGGGCGAGGAGCAGACGGACATCATCATGCTCACCCACCTGACGCGCGAGAAGAACGCCGACGCGGCCATTGCCCGCATCGAGGCGCTGCCGGTGGTGAAGGGCAAAGTGGTGCGGCTGCGGCTGGAAGAACTGAACTGATGCAGTACGTCTCCACCCGCGGGCAGTCACCCGCTCGGGAATTTTGCGACATCCTGCTCGGCGGTCTGGCGCCCGACGGCGGCCTCTACCTGCCCGAGGCCTATCCGCAGGTGACGCGCGCCGAGCTGGATGAATGGCGCGCGCTGCCCTACCACGCGCTGGCGCTGGCGGTGCTTTCGAAGTTCATCACCGACATCCCGGCCTGCGACCTGAAGACGCTGGTCGACCGCACCTATACGGCGCAGACCTACCGCTGGTGCCGGCCGGGACGCGACGCGTCGGACATCACGCCGCTCACCACCCTGGAGCCGGGGCTGCACCTGCTGGAACTGTCGAACGGGCCGACGCTGGCCTTCAAGGACATGGCGATGCAGCTGCTCGGCAACCTGTTCGAGTACGTGCTTGAGAAACGCGGCGAGACGATCAACATCCTCGGCGCCACTTCGGGCGACACCGGCTCGGCGGCCGAGTACGCGATGCGCGGCAAGCACGGGGTCAAGGTCTTCATGCTGTCGCCGCACGGCCTGATGAGCGAGTTCCAGCGGGCGCAGATGTACTCGCTGCCCGACGCCAACATCTTCAACATCGCCATCCGCGGCATGTTCGACGACTGCCAGGACATCGTCAAGGCGGTCTCCAACGACGCCGCCTTCAAGGCGCAGTACCGGATCGGCGCGGTGAACTCGATCAACTGGGCGCGCGTCGCGGCGCAGATCGTGTACTACTTCAAGGGCTACTTCGAGGCGACGCGCACGAACGACGAGTCCGTCGCCTTCGCCGTGCCTTCGGGCAACTTCGGCAACATCTGCGCCGGCCACGTCGCGCGCATGATGGGCCTGCCGGTCGCGAAACTGGTGCTGGCCACCAACGAGAACGACGTCCTCGACGAATTCTTCCGCAGCGGCGTCTATCGGCCGCGCGCGACGGCCGAGACGCGCGTCACCTCGAGCCCGTCGATGGACATCTCCAAGGCTTCCAACTTCGAGCGCTTCGCCTTCGACCTGGTCGGGCGCGACGCCTCCGTCGTGCGCGCGTGGTGGGGGAAGGTCGATGCGGGCGGCAGCTTCGACCTGCGCGGCACGCCCTATATGGCGCGCCTGCCGGAATTCCGTTTCGCCTCGGGCACCAGCAGCCATGCCGACCGCCTGGCGACGATCCGCGCCACCTGGGAGAAATACGGCGTGATGATCGACCCGCACACCGCCGACGGCCTGAAGGTGGCGCTGACGCGGCGCGAATCAGGGGTGCCGATGGTGGTGCTGGAGACGGCGCAGCCGGTGAAGTTCGCCGAGACCATCCGCGAGGCGCTGGGACGGGAACCGGATCGCCCGCGCGAACTGGAGGGCATCGAGGCCCTGCCGCAGCGCGTGGAGGTGATGGAAGCGGAGGCCGGGGCGGTGAAGGCGTTTATCGCCGCCCGGGCGTGAAATGCGTCAGAGGTAGATGACGGCCGGGAAGACCGTCACGGCCAGGACCAGGATCAGCCATTCCAGGTTGTGGCGCGCCAGGAAACCCGTGAAATGCAGGATCAGCACGGTGATGGCGACGACGTAGTAGAGGATGAACAGCATCTGGAAGCTCCCGACCTTTCTTGTTGGCTGGGGCGAATAGGCCCCTGGCATTGCGGCTTTTATACCCGTTTCGCCCAGGCAAGGCAAGGCGCTATTTTTCCACGTGGCGCAGCGACAGGTCGACAGCCCGCACGTCCTTGGTCAGGCTGCCGATGGAGATGCGGTCCACCCCGGTTTCCGCGATCGCCCGCACCTTCGACAGATCCACCCCGCCCGAGGCCTCCAGCAGCGCCCGGCCCGCCGTCAGCGAAACCGCCCTGCGCATCTGCGCCAGGTCCATGTTGTCGAGCAGGATCATCTTCGCGCCGGCGGCGAGCGCCTCCCCGAGCTGCTCCAGGGTTTCCACCTCGATCTGGATGAAGACGCCGGCCGGCGCCAGGGCCTGCGCCTGCGCCAGCACCGCCGCCACGCCGCCGGCGGCCATGATGTGGTTCTCCTTGATGAGGATGCCGTCGTAGAGGCCGAGGCGGTGGTTGACGCCGCCGCCGCAGCGCACGGCATATTTCTGCGCCAGGCGCAGGCCGGGCAGGGTCTTGCGCGTGTCGACGATCATCGCCTGCGTGCCGGCAATCGCATCCACGTACTTTCGCGTGACGGTGGCGGTGCCGGAGAGCAGTTGCAGGAAATTCAGCGCCGGTCGTTCGGCGGTGAGCAGGGCGCGCGTGTCGGCCTCGATTTCGCACAGCGTCTGGCCGGCCTCGATGAGGTCGCCGTCGCGGGCGTGCCAGCGGATGCGGGCCCTGGCGTCCAGGCGGTGGAAGCAGGCGTCGAACCAGGCGCTGCCGCAGAGGACGGCCGCCTCGCGGCTGACGACGATGCCGCGCGCCGGGTGGCCGGCGGGCGTGAGCAGGGCGGTCAGGTCGCCGCTGCCGATGTCCTCGCTCAAGGCGGCGTCCACATTGCGCGCGATTGCCTGCGCGAGTTGTTCGTTCATGTCCATGGCAGATTTTAACCGGCCTTACCCGCGCGCAGCCGCCGGCCGACGCTCCCCCAATGCCAGCCACAGGCCGCTGGCAGCGATGACGGCCATGCCGGCGGCCGTCATGGCATCGGGAATGTGCCCGAACACCAGCCAGCCGAGCAGGCCTGCCCAGATCAGCTGCGTGTAGCCGAAGGGCGTCAGCGTCGAGGCCGGCGCCAGGCGGAAGGCGCGGATCAGGATGAAATGGCCGACGCCGCCGTAGAAGCCAAGCGAGGCGATCATCAGCCACTGCAGTGGGCCGGGCGAGAACTCGAACCAGAACCAGGGCAGCGCCAGGCTCATCACGGCGGTGCCGACCAGTGCCGTGTAGAAGAGCAGCGTCAGGGGATGCTCGGCGTGGCTCAGGCGCCGCGTCAGGAGCTGGTAGATGGCGTAGCAGGCGGCGCCGGAGAGCGCCCAGAGGATGCCTGCCAGGTTGAGCGCGCCGCCCGGGCGCGCGATCAGGAGCACGCCGGCGAAGCCGACGATCACCGCGGCCCAGCGGCCGGCGCCGATGCGCTCGCCCAGGAAGGGACCGGCCAGCAGCGTCACCAGCAGCGGGGACAGGAACAGCACCGCCGTCGCCTCCGCGAGCGGCATGCTGCGGAAGGCCATCATGGCGAAGCCGGTGGTGCCCACCAGCGCCAGGGCGCGCACCACCTGCAGGGCGAGGTTGTCGGTCCGCACCAGTTGCAGGCGCATCGAGGGCGCGACGAAGACCAGCATGATGAGGAAATGCAGGGTATAGCGCGCCCACACCAGCAGCGGCACGGCGAAGCTGGCGGTGAGGTGCTTGGAGGTCGCATCGAGCAGGGCGAACAGCATCAGCGCCAGCATGAACAGCAGGATGCCGCGCAGCGGGTGCTGCGCCGGTGGGGACTGGGGCATCAGCGATGGATCCAGGCGTTGAAGATGCGCCGGGCGGCGTCGATGGTCTCGTTCGCCGTGAGGCCCGAGGGGCCGATGCCGTCCTCCACCAGTTGGTCGGCGGCGACGCCATGCAGGTGCACGGCGCAGAGCATGGCCGGCTCGGCCTCCCAGCCCTGCGCCAGCAGGGCCACGGCCAGGCCAGCCAGAACGTCGCCCATGCCGGCGCTGGCCATGCCCGGGTTGCCGCTGGTGTTGATGTACCAGTGTCCGGCGGGAGCGGCGATTACGCTGCCGCAGCCCTTCAGCACCGTCACGGCATTCAGTTTTTCCGCCAGGGTCAGCGCGGCGCGGAGACGATCGGCGCGAACGGCGCCGACGTCGATGCCGAGGAGCCGGGCCGCCTCGAGGGGGTGCGGCGTGAGCAGGGTCGGCGCGGCGCGCTTCTGCAGGCGGCCCGTCAGCACGGGATGGGCCGCCAGCAGATTCAGCGCATCGGCGTCTAGCACCAGCGGCAGTTCGGCGGCAATCGCCCGCTTGAGCAGGTCCAGTCCGTCGGCGCCCTGGCCGAGGCCGGGGCCCACCGCCAGCGCCGTGGCGAAGCCCGAGGCGAGGATGTCTTCCGGTTTGCGCAGCATCAGCTCCGGCTGGTCGGTGTCGACGGCCAGCGCCGTATTGTCGAGCAGGCCCACATACACGCGGCCGGCGCCGAGTTTCAGTGCGGCACGGCCGGCGAGCAGGGCCGCACCGGTCATGCCGGGCGCGCCGCCGAGGATGCCGACGCCGCCCATCATCCCCTTGTGGCTGTTCTTCGGCCGCGGCAGCAGGCGCGATTTGAACAGCTCCGGCGTCACCACGCGCCCGCGCGCCGGCAGGGTGTTCTCCGGGGCGATGTCCAGATCGTGGACGCTGACCTCGCCGCAATGGTCCGGGCCGTCGAGCGTGAGCAGGCCGGGCTTGAGCGCGATGAAGGTGGCCGTGTAGTTCGCCTTGACGGCGCGGCCCAGCACCCGTCCCGTGTCCGCGCACAGCCCGCTCGGCACGTCGAGGGCGAGCACCGGGCAGCCGAGCCCGTTGATGCGGTCGATCAGTTCGGCGTAGGCGCCTTCGATCGGACGCTGCAGGCCGATGCCGAAGAGGGCGTCCACCACCAGGGAGAACGGGCGCTTCGGAATCTCATGGTCGATCTCTCCGCCGAATCGGCGATAGTGGGCGAGCGCCTCGAGCGCATCGGCGGGCAACTTCGTCTCCTCGCCGAGGTACACCACGGTGGGATTGATGCCGCGGCTGCGCAGGAGACGGGCGACGACGAAGCCGTCGCCGCCGTTGTTGCCCGGACCGCAGGCGATCAGCGGCGCGAGGCGCGTGCCGCGGCTGTGGGCCAGCACGGCCCGCGTCGCCGCGGCGCCGGCGCGTTCCATCAACGGGGGATCTTCGCTGGCGTGACGGGCCTCGATATCACGGATGGCGGCGACATCGTAGATGGGCTGGGAATGTCCGAAATGCATGGCCCAATCCTACCGCAACGGCGCATCTGCCGGCGCCAGCAATTGCTCCGCCTGTCTGGCCAGGCGGCGGTTGACCAGGTTGTTGGCGATCAGCGCGCCGACCACCAGCGCCGCACCGGCGATCTCCGACGGCAGCAGGACATGGCCCTGCCAGACGGTGATGAGGAAGGTGATCACCGGCGCGAAATTGGCGAACAGCGAGGCGTTCAGCGGGCCGATCTTCGCCACCGCCATGTTCCACAGGAGGAGGGCGGCGAAGGAGACGACGAACAGCACGAAGAACATCGCCCACAGCATCTCGCGCAGGCCTTCCCAGCGTGGCGGGTGGCTGTGTCCCGAGGCGGCGGCGGCGGTCGTGATCAGCGCGATGCTGATCCAGCCGAGCGTGGCGGAGAGCGCCGTGTAGCGCACCGGCGACCAGCGCGGGAAATGCTGCCCGCCGAGGGTAAACGCCACCCAGCAGCAGGAGGACAGATAGATCAGGAGATTGCCGAGCGCGCCGCCGCCGGAAACCAGGCGCGCCAGATCGCCCTGGCTGACCACCAGCGCCTCGCCGCAGAGGGCCGTGGCGATGCAGGCGAGGGTGGCGGCGTGGGGGCGATGACGCGTGCGAAACCACTGCCAGAACACGATGTTCACCGGACCGAGGGCCAGGATCATGGCGGCGTGTTCGGGCCGGGTCAGGCGCAGCCCCTCGAAGACCAGGAAGCTGAAACCGGCGAAGCCGGCGGTGCCGTAGAGCCAGACCGCCCGCGCACGGCCCTCAAAGCTGAATGCGCTGCGTCCCTCGGCCAGCGCCAGCACCAGCAGGAAGCAGAGCGCCGCCACGCCGTAGCGCAGCGCCGTCAGCCAGTAGGGGTCGATCACGGCGAGCACGCTCTTGCTCACTGGCAGGAAAGCGCCCCAGATCAGCACCACCGCGCACATCAGCAGCGAGCCCTCGGTCAGCGCCTTGCGGCTCAATGCACGGTCCTTTGCGCCTGTGCCGGCGGCGGGAAGAGTTCCTCCAGGTCGGCGGCGTCGAAGCGGTACGCGTGGTTGCAGATGTCGTCGCGCACGACGATCTCCCCCTGTTCCGCCAGGATGGATTCCACTTCGGCGCGGCCGAGCGAACGCAGCATCCCGCTCACCTTGTCGCGGTCCTCCGGGCAGTCGTAGACCACCGGTTTCGGCGCATACAGGCGCAGTGCCTCCTCGGGGAACAGCCGGGCGAGCAGGGTTTCCGCCGGCAGGGTCTGCAGCTCTTGCGGGGTCACGGTGCCGGCGAGCAGCGCGATGCGCGCCCAGCCGTCGGCATCGCGCGCATCGGCGCCGGGCAGCTTCTGCAGGAAGAGGCCGCTGGCGCATTGTTCATTTGCCGTCAGCCAAAGCCGTGCCGGCTGCTGTTCCGACTGGGCGAGGTAGTGCTCGAAAATCTCCGCGATGCTGTCGCCGGCAACCGGCACCAGGCTCTGCCAGGGTTCGCGCGCCGCTTCGTTCTGCAGGATCAGGGTCAGCCGTCCGTCGCCGAACAGCTGCGAGACCGGCGCGGGCGCGACCTCGGCCTCGGCCTGCGCCATGCCGCGCAGGTGCAGCCCGGCAGTGCAGTCGATCACCAGCATGCGGATCGGCCCGTGTCCCTGCAGCTGGAAGGTCAGGCGGCCGGCCTGCTTCAGGTTGCTGCCGATGAGGACGGCGGTCGCCGTCATTTCGCCAAGCAGGTCGCGCACCGTGGCGGCGTAGCCGCGCCGCGCCTGCAGGCTGCGCCAGGCGTCGCCGAGGCGCACGAAGGCGCCGCGGATGTCGAGCTCCTCGAAGAGGAAGCGGACGACGAAATCCGAACTCATCTCAGTTTTTGTGCGTACTCGTCAGGATCGAAGCCGACCAGCAGCGTCCTGCCCGATTCGACGATCGGCCGACGGATCATGCTCGGGTTCTCCAGCATCAGCGCGAAGGCCTTCTTCTCGCTGAGGTTGGCCTGTTTTTCCGCCGGCAGCTTGCGAAAGCTGGGACCGCGCGTGTTGATGAGCTTCTCCCAGCCGGCCTGCGCCGCCCATTGCTTCAGCAGGGCTGCGTCGGCGCCGAGCTTCTTGTAGTCGTGGAAGGCGTAGGCGATGCCGTGGCCGTCGAGCCAGGCGAAGGCCTTTTTCATGGTGTCGCAGTTCCTGATGCCGTAAACGGTTGTCATGTCCTGTCTTCCTGCGGGGTAGCTAATGATACTGCATGGAGCCTGTCAACCTGCTCGAGCTGGCCGGCGTTAAGAGACCAGACACAGAGACAACTGCTGTCCAGGGATTCAAGGATCGATCCTTGCCCTCCACACCCAAGGAAAGGAAACAAGAATGCGCAAACTGACTTCTCTCGCCGTCGCCGCCGCTTTCGCTGCCACAACGTCCCTGGCATTTGCCCAGGCGACGCCCGCCACCCCGGCAACGCCCGCCAAGGCCGCCACGCCGGCCAAGGCTGGCGAAGCTGCCAAGCCGGCCACGCCTGCTACCCCCGCGACGCCGGCCACGCCGGCCACGCCGGCCAGCGCGGACAAGCCTGCCAAGGCCGACAAGCCGGCCGATGCGCCGAAGGGCAAGTCCAAGGCCAAAGGCAAGACCAAGAGCAAGACCAAGGGCAAGGCCGACGCCGGTGCCGGTGCAGCCGCGGGTGCCGTTGCGCCGAAGTAAGCGACAGGCAGTCATCAGGCAAACAATGGGCGGAGTGATCCGCCCGTTGTTTTTTCTAAAGCGCCAGCCGGCCTCCGGCGCAGGTCTGGCCTTGTATCAGGCGCGCCAGCGTCGGCAGCAGGTTGAGCCCGGTTGCCTTGCGCAAGGCCAGCGCCTGCAGGCTCAATTCCCCCAATGGCAGGCAGACCGGCTCGCCCGCGGCGGCGAAGGCGATGGCGTTGCCGTGGTCGCAGGATGGAAACACCATGGCGCGCTGGTCGAAGGCGCGCTTGATGCGGTCGACGCTGCCCTTGAAGCCGCGGTTGCGCCCGAGCAGGTTAACCACAAGCAGGCCCGTGTCATCGAGGTGCGCGCGGCAGGCCTGGTAGAAGGGCAGGGTGTCGAGCGCGCCGGCGCGGGCGTCGGCATCGAAGCCGTCGACCAGGATCAGGTCGAAGGCCTGGTCGCTGCCGGCGAGCCACTCGACGCCGTCGGCGATTTCCAGCTTCAGCCGCTTCGGGTCGTCCGGCAGCTTGAAGAACTGGCGCGCCGCCGCCACCACCGCCGGTTCGATCTCGACCACCGTCAGCTTCGTCTGCGGCCGGTGGCGGTAGAGGAACTTCGTCAGCGAGGCGGCGCCGAGGCCGATCAGCAGGGCGTTGCGCGGCCATTCCGGATCGGGCCGCAGCAGCAGGGCGGCCATCATTTCGCGCGTGTAGTCGAGCTCCAGCGCCCAGGGCCGTGCGATGCGCATCGCGCCCTGGATCCAGTCGGAGCCGAAGTGCAGGTAGCGCACGCCGGCTTCTTCGCTGATCTCGATCGGTACTGGCATGAAATCTTGCAGCGGTTGCACAGGGCGCCCGCCGTGATGTGCAGGCTGACTTTTCAGCGGTTGATCAGGGAGGACAGCTTGCCGCGATATTCGCGCACGAGATCGCTGTCCGATCCGAGCAGGCTGAAGATCTGCAGCAGGGTCTTGCGGCCGATGTCGTCGCCGAAGGCGCGGTCGCGCCGCACGATCTCCAGCAAGTGCTCCAGTGCGCTGCCATAGTCCTGCCTAAGCGCCAGCAGGTTGGCCAGTTCCAGCCGCGCCGCCAGGTCGGCGCCATCGGCCTCGATTCGTGCGCGCAGTGTTTTTTCGTCGGCGTCGCCGGAAGTGGCCTGTGCCAGCGCCAGGCGCGCGGCGAGGTGCTCGATGCGGCCGCGGTCCTTGGCCTCCCCGGCGACCTCGTCGAGCAGGCGCTGCGACTCGGCGAAGTCGCCGGCGTCCAGCAGCACGTCGACGAGGTCGAGGCGCGCCTGCTCGTGCTTCGGGTCGAGGCGAATGGCCTGCAGCAGCAGCTTACGCGTCGCGTCACCTTCGCCGCGCGCGCGCGCCGCCTGGGCTTCCAGCCGCAGCGGCTCGGCGGGCGAGGGCAGCAGGCTGTCGATGAATTCGCGCACGGCGGATTCGGGCAGGGCGCCGGTGAATTCGTTCACGACCTGGCCGTCGACGACGGCCTTGACGTTGGGAATGCCGCGCACGCCGAACTGCCCGGCCAGCGCCTGGTTTTCGTCGGAGTTGATCTTGACCACGCGGATTCGCCCCTGAAATTCGGCGGCCAGCTTCTCGAGGATCGGCCCGAGGCTGCGGCAGGGGCCGCACCAGGGCGCCCAGAAATCCACGAGGACGGGAACGCGACGGGAAGCCTCGATGACTTCCTGCATGAAATTGGTTTCGCTGACGTCGATGCAATGGGGGGCCATGGTTTGTAAGACCTTTGATGTGTCATGTTGTATTCACAGGCCGATGGCCTGCTGGCGAAGCGAGACGAGTTCATGCCGCTCGGTGTTGTTGAAATGACTGCGCCAGCGCGTGATCCACTCCCGCTTCACCGGAAAATTCAGGCCCGGCACCAGCCAGAAGTTCACTTCAAGGTGCGAACCATGCGTCCTGTTCCAACCCTGCCCCTCGATCCGGAAGGTGTCGAACTCACCTGCCGGTACGGTGATTTTTTCTCTGCGCACGATCTGAAGGTCGTAATAGGCGCTGGAAATTTTTCCTCTGTCGCTCCTGACGAAGGCGGCGGTCCATTTCTTGCCGATCTGAAGTTCAGCCGGGGCGAATTGCAGCGGTGCATCGAACGAGAGCGTGCCGGCTTTGATCGGGTTTCCCATCAGGTCAGTGACGGAAAAGCCGTTGTTGTATTCGACCCGGTCGGCTTCTAAATCGACTTTCGTGACGTGCTGGCTGTAGATGCGTTTCTCCACGCCGGTCAGGACATCCGTTTCCCGCAATGTTGCTACATCGCCGACAGTGAAGATGCGTCCAAGCGGATAGAAGCCGCCTGAGTAGGGATTGGCCGAGGCGGCGAGCAGGGGCGGCGCGCCGCCGCCGGGCCGGATGTCGATCGCCGGAGCGCCCTTGCCGACAAGAGGATCGTTCTTCCAGCCCATCAGGACTTCCTCCTCATGTTGCCTTCGGGGTCGACGTAGGTGGTTCCCTTTGGCAGGGCATCGTATTCCGCCTCGCTGCGGATCGTCGGCATATTCGCCGCCGCCTCGGGCGCGGCGGCCGTCGTCAGGCGCGCCAGGCGAACCTGTGCGATTTCGGCAAAGCGGCCGTTGGGAAACTTGCGCAAGTAGCCGACCCAGTCCTCGGTGTTCTTCGAGGACTTGATGCGGCCCCACTCGGCGATGTCCGCTTCGAGCTCTTTTTCCAGATCTTCTTCACTGAGTTTCTTCTGGCTCTCCTTGAAAATGAAGACGTCGCTTTCGAGCGAAGTCGTTTCCCAGGGAATCTGGGCGCCACGCGAGGCCAGCCGCACGTTCAGTCGCACGCGCTTGAGGGCGTCCTCGATGCGGGTGCTGCGCTGGGAGAGTTCCCGCACAAGGTTTTCGGTGTACAGGCCGTTCTTGCCGCTCCCATCGGAGGCGACATTGCCGGGCGAAGTGGCATAGGCGATTAGGCTGCCGACCGGCGCATCGAACTGCGAGAGGCCTTTCAGTTCCGGTTGGTAGGTGTTGCCGAAAGGGTTATTACGACAGGCATCGAGAATGATGATGAAGGTCTTGTTCCTGGCCGCGCCGAGTTGGAGGAGCAACTGGTTGAGGTCGATGCAGCGTTGCCTGACCTGGTCCGCCGAAGTCACCATCGCATCGACGGGCAGCAGGTAGTTGCGCCAGTCGAGCTGGACGCCATGGCCGGCGTAGTAGAAAACCACCTGCCTGATTTCCGGCCGGCGCAAGGCGGCGCCGAAGCGCTCGATGGCTTCCATCATGCCGTTGCGGGTGGCATCCAGGCGCGCATCGACCGTGAAGCCGGCCTCGCTGAACAGGCCGGCTATGGCGCGCGCGTCGTTTCCCGGATTCGTCAGCGGGGCATCGCGATAGGCGCTGTTGCCGATCACCAGGGCCAGGCGTGACGGATCGGTATCCGCCGCCCAGCCACTCCTCAGGGCAAGAGCTGGCGGCATTGAGGCCAAGGCCTGGAGAAAACGTCTGCGCGTTGTCATGTCCTGCTGTTTCGGAAGAGACTAGGAGCCATTGTCCGATAAATGGCGCAGTCATGGCAAACGTCGTTCCTGTAGGAGCAGTGGAGGGACGGAGCGGGTATAATCGCGCTTTACGGAGCTTCCTCCAGCCATGCCCGAAGTCCTCAAGCTGCGCGGCGGTGCCGCGTTTTCCGCCAGCCGTCTTTCCCGCCTCACGCAAACCGTCAAGGGCGCACTGCCCGGCCTCAAGGGCCTGGCGGCCGAACACTGGTATTTCGTCGAGCTGAATGCGCCGCTGGTCGCGGCCGATCTCGAAAGGCTGAAAGACCTGCTTGGGGCACACCCTGCCGACAAGGCGCCTGCCGGTACGCTGAAGCTGGTGACGCCGCGCCTGGGTACCATCTCGCCGTGGTCGTCGAAGGCGACCGAAATTGCCCGCCAGTGCGGCTTCGCCGCGGTCACGCGCATCGAGCGCGGCACCGCCTTCCATGTCGACGCCAAGGGCGACCTCGCCGCGGCGCTGCCGCTGCTGCACGATCGCATGACCGAGTCGGTGCTCGACACCGTCGACGCCGCCGAAGCCCTCTTCCGCCATTACGCGCCGCAGCCGCTGGCGACGGTGGACCTCATCGGCCGGGGGCGCGCCGCGCTGGCCGCCGCCAACGGCGGGATGGGCCTGGCGCTGTCGGAGGACGAGATCGACTACCTGGTCGACGCCTTCACGAAGGCCGGACGCAACCCGACCGACGTCGAGCTGATGATGTTCGCCCAGGCGAACTCCGAGCACTGTCGCCACAAGATCTTCAATGCCGACTGGGTGATCGACGGCGCGAAGCAGCCGCATTCCCTCTTCGGCATGATCCGCGAGACGCACAGAGTCAGTCCCCACGGCACGGTGGTGGCGTATTCCGACAACGCCGCCGTGCTCGAAGGCGCCCTGGCTGCGCGCTTCCACCCCGGTGCCGGCGGCGCCTATGCGTATTCGGAAGAACTGACCCACTACCTCGCCAAGGTCGAAACGCACAACCATCCGACCGCCATCTCGCCCTTCCCGGGTGCGGCGACGGGCTCGGGCGGCGAGATCCGCGACGAGGGCGCCACCGGGCGCGGCTCCAAGCCGAAGGCCGGCCTGTGCGGCTTCTCGGTGTCGAACCTCAACATCCCAGGCTACGCGCAGCCGTGGGAGGGGAATTACGGCAAACCCGAGCGCATCACCTCGGCGCTCGACATCATGATCGAGGGGCCGATCGGCGCCGCCGCCTTCAACAACGAATTCGGCCGGCCCAACCTCGCCGGCTATTTCCGCACTTTCGAGCAGGAGGTGGCGGGCGAAGTGCGCGGCTACCACAAGCCGATCATGATCGCCGGCGGTGTCGGCAACATCGCCGCGCGCGATGCGCACAAGGTCGAGTTCGCCGCCGGCGCGCTGCTCATCCAGCTCGGCGGCCCAGGCATGCTGATCGGGCTGGGCGGCGGCGCGGCGTCATCGATGACCACCGGAACCAACACCGCCGACCTCGACTTCGCCTCGGTGCAGCGCGGCAACCCGGAGATCCAGCGCCGCGCGCAGGAAGTCATCGACCGGTGCTGGCAGTTGCAGGACAAGAACCCGATCCTCTCCATCCATGACGTCGGCGCCGGCGGCCTCTCCAACGCCCTGCCGGAACTGGCGCACGGCGCCGGCTGCGGCGCGCGCTTCGAGCTGCGCCGCGTGCAGACCGAGGAG
>WBZN01001327.1_pt1 | contig 15282 bp, 10 predicted proteins | sample 5204281 | NCBI WGS metagenome assembly WBZN01 (sample SAMN12344347, study PRJNA552823) | activated sludge metagenome | biome: Activated sludge suspended growth; feature: Nitrification reactor; material: Wastewater; isolation source: activated sludge from nitrification reactor of wastewater...
GAAGCTGTTCTACATCGAGGCCGACGCCGCCTCGCTGGTGCCGTCGGCCGCGCCGCCGGCTTCGGACTACATGTGGTCCCAAGCGCCCCAGGATGTCTTGCGGGCAATGCTGACGCCGGCGCCGGAAGCGATCCCCGCGGCCTTGCCCCTCACCGAAGACGCCGGCGCGCCGCGCCGCACCTTCGGCGTCAAGGAGCAGCACCGGAATTCGTGGGGCTGGAAGGTCTCGGCCTATCTGTGGACGAAGTCGATTGCCGCCGGCGTCTTCCTGGTGCCGGCGCTGCATTCATTGATCGACCCGTCGTTCACGCTCGGCATCGGCGCGTCGATGGTGGCGCTGTTCTTTCTGGCCATCACCTCGGTGCTGCTGATCGCCGATCTGCGGCAGCCGAAGCGTTTCCTGTGGACCCTGACCAAGCCGCAGTGGCGCTCGTGGCTGACGCGCGGGTCGTATCTGCTCGCCGCGTACGGCGGGCTGCTCACGTGGCAGTTCGGCGCCGCACTCCGCTTGCTGCCGAACTCGCGCGCCCTCGTCGCCTTGACGGCGTTGGCCGCGATCGGCGCGGCGGTGTACACGGCGTTTCTGTTCGGCCAGGCCAAGGGGCGCGATCTCTGGCAGTCGAGCCTGCTCGCGCCGCACCTCCTGGTGCAGGCGCTGCTCTGCGGCGCGGCGTTCGTCGAACCGGACTGGCTGCTGTGGCTGTTGCCGATCAACGCCATCTTGATCGCCGCCGAAGTGTGGGGTCGGCACGCGACCGAAGACGGCCGGCGCGCGGCGGGCCTGATCGCCGGCAAGCCCGGCCTGTACCTCGGCGTGCTCGGGCTGGGTCATGCGATCCCGCTCGCGCTGGTGGTGGTCTCGCGAGGCTTCATGGACAGCGCGTCGATCTCCGCTATTGGGGGCGGCCTCGCGCTCGCCGGCCTCCTGCTCTGGGAGAGCCTGTTCGTGTGGGCGCCCCAGCAAATCCCCAACGCGTAAAGCGAGCGAGGCACGAGCGAGCTCCTATGACGACCGAGCGAGCCGTGAAATCAGACGAGCGAGTCTACGAGCGAGCCATGAAGATAGAGCGACGCAGGAGCGAGCCGTGAAATCAGACGACGAGCGAGTTTCCGAGGGAGCGATGAAAATACCGCGACTCACTCCCGGCTCCGGACTGCAGCCCTACGCGCCGCCCCATCGCTGGGACGACTGGCGCGAGTACGACCCCGCGGCCTGGCCGCGGCGGGTGGAGAAGCGCTACAGCCTGGTGCCGACGATCTGCTTCAACTGCGAGGCGGCCTGCGGACTGCTGGCCTACGTCGACCAGGAGACGATGCAGATCCGCAAGTTCGAGGGCAACCCGATGCACCCGGCGTCGCGCGGGCGCAACTGCGCCAAGGGCCCGGCGACCATCAACCAGATCAACGATCCCGAACGCATCCTCTATCCGTTGAAGCGCACCGGCAAGCGCGGCGGGGGCGAGTGGGCGCGCGTCACCTGGGACGAGGTGCTGGACGATCTCGGCGGCCGCATCCGCAAGGCGTTCCTCGAGAACCGCCGCAACGAGGTGATGTACCACGTGGGCCGGCCCGGCCACGAGCGCACCATGGACCGCATCCTCAAGGCCTGGGGCATCGACGGCCACAACTCGCACACCAACGTGTGCTCGGGCGCGGCGCGGCTCGGCTACGCGCTGTGGAGCGGCTTCGACCGGCCGAGCCCGGATCACGCCAACGCGCGGTTCATCCTGCTGCTGTCGGCGCACCTCGAGTCGGGGCACTACTTCAACCCGCACGCGCAGCGAATCATCGAAGGCAAGCAGCGCGGCGCGAAGCTCGCCGTGCTCGATCCGCGGTTGTCGAACACCGCGTCGATGGCCGACCTCTGGCTGCCGACCTATCCCGGCAGCGAGGCGGCGGTGCTGCTGGCGATGGCCAACGTGCTGCTCGACGAGAACCTCGCCGACCTCGCGTTCGTCGAGCGCTGGACCAACTGGCGCGAATTCCTAATAGACCGCCGGCCGGCTGATAGAAGGCCGGCCGATGGCCGGCCGGTGGATCGCCCAGAGGCCGATGGATCATCGGACGGGCGTCACCTCGACGAGTCCCCAACGTTCGAGGCGTTCGTAAGCGCGCTGCGCGAAGAGTACGCGCGCTACACGCCGGCGTTCGCGGAGGCCGAGAGCGGCGTGCCGGCGGCGAAGATCGTCGAGGTGGCGCGGCTGATCGGCGCCGCCCGCGGCGCCTTCGCGTCGCACGTCTGGCGTGGTGCGGCGAGCGGCAACCTGGGCGGCTGGCAGGTGGCGCGCGCGCTGCAGCTCTTGACCGTGCTGTCCGGCAGCGTCGGTACGGAGGGCGGCACGTCGCCGCACGGCTGGAACAAGTACAAGCCGTTCTTCTGGAAGGAGCCGCCGGGGCAGAAGCAGTGGAACGAGTTGCTGTTCCCCAAGGAGTGGCCGCTCAGCCACTACGAGATGTCCTTCCTGCTCCCGCACCTCATCAAGGACGGCCGCGGCAAGCTCGACACCTACTTCACGCGCGTCTACAACCCGGTGTGGACCAACCCGGACGGCGCCACGTGGATGGAAGTGCTGTCGGACCAGTCCCTGGTCGGCATGCACGCCGCGCTCACCCCGACCTGGAGCGAGACCGCGGCGTTCGCGGACTACGTCCTGCCGATGGGTCACAGCGGCGAGCGGCACGACATCCAGAGCCAGGAGACGCAGTCCGGCAAGTGGGTGAGCTTCCGCCAGCCGGTGCTGCGCGCGGCGCGCGAGCGCCTGGGCGAGAAGTTCCAATTCACGTACGAGGCGAATCCCGGCGAGGTCTGGGAAGAGGACGAGTTCTGGATCGAGCTCTCCTGGCGCATCGACCCCGACGGCGCGCTCGGCATTCGCCAGTGGTTCGAGTCCCCGTACGAGCCGGGCGCGAAGCTCACCGTGCAGGACTACTACCGCTGGATCTTCGAGAACGCCGTGCCGGGCCTGCCGGCGACCGCGGCCCGGGAGAACCTGACGCCGCTCGAGTACATGCGGCGCTATGGCGCGTTCCTGATCGAGAGCGACGTGCACGGCCTCGAGTCGAAGCGCGTCGAGGTCTCGGCAACCGCCGAAACCGATCCCGTGACTGGCATCGTGCGCGAGGCCGGGAAAGCGGTCGGGGTCGAGGTCGACGGCCAGGTCGTGGCGGGTTGGCCGACGCCGTCGAAGAAGCTCGAGATCTATTCGCGGACGTTGACCGAGTGGGGCTGGGGCGAGCAGGCGTTGCCGGAGTACATCGAGAGCCACGTGAGCCGGCGGTCGATGGACCTGTCCAAGGGCGAGATGGTGCTGCTGCCGACCTTCCGCCTGCCGACGCTGATCCACACGCGGAGCGGCAACGCCAAGTACCTGAACGAGATCTCGCACCGGAATCCGCTCTGGGTGCACACCCACGACGCCGAGCGCCTGGGCATACGCACGGGCGACCTGGTGCGCGTGACCACGGAGATCGGCTATTTCGTGAACCACGCCTGGGTGACCGAGTCGATCGCCCCGGGCGTCGTCGCCTGCTCCCACCACCTCGGCCGCTGGCGCCTGCACGACCGCGAGGGCAGCCGCTGGTCGAGCGTCCCGGTGAGCTTCGAGAAGCAGTCCGACGGCACGGTCCTCCTGCGCCAGACCGGCGCCGTGGGCCCCTTCGAGAGCTCGGACCCGGACTCGAGCCGCATCTGGTGGAGCGACGGCGGCGTCCACCAGAACCTCGCCTTCCCCGTCCACCCGGACCCGATTTCGGGGATGCACTGCTGGCACCAAAAAGTAGTTGTCAGGATTTCAGGCCCCGAGGACCGCTATGGAGATGTGCGGGTAGATCCCGCGAAGTCGATGGAGGTGTATCGGGCATGGAAAGACCGCTGCAAGCCGGGACCTGGACCTGGGGGGTTGCGGCGGCCGCTTTGGTTGGACCGACCACTTCGGCCGGCGGAGGAGATGTTTCGGGGGTAGGCGGAGGACGCCCACACCGCTCCGATTCTGCCCCGGAGCTAGCGTTGAACTGGCCCTAGCTGAATAGATTGGAGGGATATGAACAAGTATGCGCTCCTGTCTTCGCTCAGCTTTGGGCAGCGTGTCGCCGAGGAGGAGGCGGATGTCCTCGAGCGATATTTCGTCGAGACGGACCATTGGCGCCGCCTACTTCGTGGCGATGTAGATATCGTCTATGGCCCGAAGGGCGCTGGGAAGAGTGCGCTGTACTTCCTGTTGTTGTCGCGCCGCGACGAGCTCTTTGATCGAGGTATCCTGCTCGTCGCAGCAGAGAATCCACGCGGCGCGACGGCCTTTCGGGGTCTTGTGGCCGACCCTCCGGCTTCTGAATCCGAGTTCGCCGCCCTGTGGAAGCTGTATTTCGCCTGCCTGATCTCGAGTGTCCTTACCGAGTATGGACTCGGTGGGGACGCGGGCAGAAAGCTCCAGATAGCTCTAGAGGCCGAGGGCCTTGTCGCACGTGAGCGAAATCTCGTCGGCATGCTTCGGACGGCTTTTGACTACGTTCGCAAAGTCTTCCGGCCAGGCGGCATTAGCGCCGGCGTGAAGCTCGACTCACAGGGCATGCCGACGGGCTTCGAAGGCAAGATTACTTTCTCGGAGCCGACACCAACCGAACGGGGGCGCGGTGCAACTTCGATAGACATCCTGCTGCGCGACGCCAACGATGCTCTCGAGGACGGCGGATTCGAGCTTTGGATTGTCTTGGATCGCCTCGACGTAGCTTTCGCTGAAAGCGCCGAGTTAGAGCAGAACGCTCTTCGGGCCCTCTTTCATGTCTATTTGGACCTGACCGGCTTCTCGCGCATCAAACTCAAAGTCTTCCTACGCTCCGATATCTGGCAGAGGCTCACGAAAACTGGCTTTCGTGAAGCCAGCCACATTACCCGCGCCGCGACGATCACTTGGAGTTCGCAGTCCCTGCTCAATTTGATCGTCAGTCGGACTCTTCAGAACGCTCCGCTCGTCGCTTCCTATGGCGTAGAACCTGAAGATACTCTGTCGTCCCTCGACAAGCAGAGCACATTTCTTGCGCGGATCTTCCCAGAGCAGATCGACGTCGGGCCAAACAAGCCCCGAACTCTCGACTGGATCATCGGCCGAACGCGCGATGCGTCGAAGATGGCGGCCCCTCGCGAGGTGATTCACCTTCTCAATGCCTCGCGCGACGTTCAGGTGCGAAAGTTGGAGGTCGGGGAGTCAGAGCCAGAGGGCGAGCACCTCTTTTCGCGGCAGGCCTTCAAAGAGGCATTGGTAGAGGTCTCCCGGGTCCGTCTCCAACAGACGCTTTATGCCGAGTACCCGACACTCCGCGACAGCGTTGAACAGCTTCGCGGCGAGAAGACGTCTCAGACCGTCGAGTCCCTCGCAGCCATCTGGAAAGTGAACCGCGAGGAGGCTACGCGAATGGCATCCGCTCTTGCTGAGGCAGGCTTCTTCGAAGTGCGGGGCTCCAAGGAGGCGCCTGAGTACTGGGTGCCCTTCCTCTATCGTGATGCGCTCGATCTCGTGCAAGGGTCAGCCGACTAGCCGCCGACGGTCCACCCCGCGAAATATGGTGCCGGCCGATTCGCGTGCGGCCTTCTTGAGGGCAGGTCTCGCCGGAGTTCTGCCGCAGAATGAATGACTGGCCCAGTAACGATGACCGGTGAGCAGATTTACCGAATCGGCTGGCACATCCCCACCAAAGGTATTGTTTAGCGATGCGGCTCATCAGCTGGATCCGCGCAAAGATTTCGCGCAGCTACTACCGGCTATTTCATGAGCCGCGCTACTGGCGCTGGCTCGCCGCTCGTGATGCAGCCCGCAGCTGGGTCGCCTTTGCTCTCCTCCTTTTGAGAGAAAGTACCCGCGCGCGACGTGAAGGCGTCAACACGACGGTAGCGTTGGTATTGCGTGGTTTGCGCTCGGCAACCCTTGGCGCAGCCTTGGGACTGGCGACGGTGGTCCTTGATTCCGCATTTCAAAGGGCGACAATTGCCTATGCGCGGCACAACGTCAGCCTTTTCGGTTGGCTTCTGATCCGAGATGTGTCGGCCTCGACAGCAGCGCTGGCGCTGGCGACGACCGGTCTTCAGGTACTAGCCGTTCTTCTCGGTCTCTACCTAACGGCCCTCGGTGTTGTTGCCTCGGGCGCATACGCGCGAGTACCCGTAGACGTGCGAGATCTGGTGGTGCGCGAGAAGGTAGGTAGCACCGCGTTTCGAGCACTATCGCAGGCCTGCGTATTCCTGGTGGTCGCCGCCACCGCGATAGTCTGGGGTCATCCTGTAGGCGGCTTCCTCCTTGCAGGACTCAGCCTTGTTATTGGCTCCGCCATTCTCGCTTTCGTCCACCTTTCCCTTCGCATTTTTGACTTCTTTTCGCCGGTGGCCCTTATGCCATCGGTAGTTGCTGAGTTCCAACGTTGGGCAGCGCGTTCGACGTCGAGAGCCGCGCGTCACACGAGCCCTCAAGTGATCGAACAATGCCGGCAACGCGCCAGGAGGGCACTGCGGGCGTGCGCGGACGTGGGTGCGCTGCTGAAAGATTCAACGCACGTCGATTGGCTTCAGTTCTTCCGGCTCAATCGAGCCGCCCTGGTTCGATACGCTCAACTTCGTCTGTCAATCCCCTCCGACAGCAGTTGGTACGGTCGCAGCGTGCGCCACCCCAGCTGGTTGACTGCCCAGCACGCGCTCGCCGACTTTGCGTTGCGGACTGGGACGAGTCTCGAGCCGGAGTTCGTTCCGGATGCTCGATGGGTCGAAGGATCTCTGCTTCGGAACATCTCTCTAGCTTTGGAGAGGCTTCAGCAGGGCCCGCTCGAGCCCGAGAAGCTCAATGCCGCTGCCGTCGTCGCGAAACGGCTCGCCGAGGACGTGCTCACTCTCGTACATCTCTTCCAGTCGCCCACGGCCCACGAGGCTATTGCCGTCCTAGAGACCTCGACACGCGGGGCACGACAACGGGTGCACGCAACGGCGACAGGGGACGAGATTTCCAGCTCCGTGACTCTCTGTGACTGTGTAGGGCTCTCGTTGGTCGCCTTGGCGCTTGGCACCGTCGAGGCGCTCACCGCTACCACGCCGAGTTCGCTCGTTGAGACAGTGCGGACGATCAACTGGCGCAAGTCGCCGACGCTCTACCTTCGCCCACAGCCGTCCGAGGTGATGCTCGAACTCGAGAGAATGTTCCGCTCCGTATCCTTTGAGCGTTCAGTCGAGCAGGCTCGAGTCACTGCCGAATGGTACGTCGTCGAGCAGATGGGGCGCGCCTACGCAGACCACTTCGCTCGTGAGCTCGACTCGGTGGTAGAGCTCTTAGACACATTGGTCTTGAGCCCTAACCCCCTCGAAGCAAGTCCGGTCGTCTCGGCGCAACTACTTCTCCGAGGCCAAGAGGTCGTTGCGAAACTCTTGCACCGTTCAAATGATATTGAGCGCGCGTTTGAGGCGCTGTCTCAGCTCAACCTTAGCCGCGACTACAGCTGGCCTTCATTCGACGGCGGTGCCTTCCGGGCCCGGGTCGAGAAACGCGATCGCTCGTTGTCACGACGACTTGCGGATTTGCTTCCAAGACTGGGCGCCCTAAGTCACGACGACACGTTGCCCGATCACTTTGGAATGGCCTACACGAAGACAGCGGAAGAGCTGGTGCTCGCACTCACCCAGCGAGATCTCTCGCTGTTCAAACAACTATTTCCCATCTTTCTGGCAGCGGTCCAAATCACTCCGGCCAGACTACTTTCCGCTGGCCGGATCACAAATCCCACGTGGCTCGAAGCCGTTCTTCGAGATCCGTTCATCGATCTGTCCGACATCTCTGGCCTAGCCGTGCTCATCGCTGAGCTCGGGTATGGCGACGATTTTGAGTCGGCCACGTTTGCTTCCTGGGACGCCTTGCTTGCAGACGACCGGAATTCTCCGAGGTTGCTCGACATCTTGTCTCAGCTCGATAGCCCGTCGATGTTCGTTGTTTCACCGCGGTCCCTGGCGAGAATGCGCTGGAAGCAAGAAGCACTTGCCCTGTTTCCGGAGGTCAATATGGACGATGCATCGGAGCAGGAGCCAAGCACGGCGAACCGGCGACCGCTGGCGGCGGCTTTTGCGCCACAAATGAGCGTCTCGATATACGAGCTTCGCGATCTGTTCACGATCAGGTACCTCTTGAAACGGACGGATTGGGGCATCCGTGAGCCGAACTGGCGTTGTCGAAGCCTTAATCGCGAGATGAACCGAGCGGGAGAGGAGGGCGAAGGGTGACGCCAGCGGCGCCTGGAATGCACTCCTGGATGCTGTCCGAGGATATCGAGCACTCGATCTTTCCGATTTCAGACAACGTGGCGGTCTCGTTGCTGCCAAACACCGACGGGGCGGATCGTCGCGTTGGCATGCTACTCGCTGGAAGGCGCGGAGGTCCGATAGAAGAGTGCCTGGCATCATTTCTGCGCGAGCTCGTTCGAGGCCTCCTCGGTGACGAGGGTGTGGTGCGGGGCGGCGTAAGGTACACGGCGACTCTGGAGGACAAAGGTCTCTCCCCACTTCCCGATATTCGCTTGCGGCGCGAATGGGACTGCGATGGCGGCTCCAACGACCGACGTGGAACGTCCTCGCTTCCGTCGCTCTTGGTTCGGACCACATCACCCGCGACGTCTATGGCTCGGCTCGCGGTTGAACGCCTTCAAGAGGTTCGATTGCCACCGCTCCCCTTCGATGAATCGGGGCAATGGAGACCGTTCGACCCTCAGAAGTTTTCAGCCACTTCAGCTCGCTTTATCGCCGAGCAAACGCGGGACATTGGCTGGTTAGCTCGCGGTTTGTTGACGGAATACATCTCTTCGTACTACTTGGTGCAGCGGCAGGTGCGGTTTGCCAGGTTTCTGATGTTGTTTCGCTCCGAGCTGCTTGATGTGCTCAACGGATGGCTGCACTCACTACCCACGCACCTCCGCTTACCGCGACAACTGAGTGTCTCTGGACTTCCGACCGACGAACGGTTGACCGAAGCAGAGCATCGGCTGCAGAGTGGCTCGACCCCATTTCGCGAAATCGTGCTGCTACTAAAGTAGGTAGGGCTGAAAACACGCGCCGCCACCCGGACCAGTGGCCTGTCCCTCCGCGGCTCGAGCCGTTTCGATCTAGTCAGCAGCGCGAGGGTTGTGTAGGCGACCTCGAAGTCAACTCAGCTCCCAGCGCAAGGCGGCTGGGCTAGGCCCACCCGCCGATGAGGCAACGCAGGAGGCGGCTGAGACCGCCCACCAGGAGGGGCAGGAATCGACCACCGCGGCGGCCAACGGTGCAGCCTGCGTGCCGGCGACGTCGTCGCTGGCCAGTAAGAGCTCGCCGCGGAGGGGTGCCGGTCGATTCGCAGGCGGCCGAAGTCCCGAGACGTCAGGGTACCTAGTTTGGTCAGGGTACCGAGCTTCGGTGAGCACCAGCAGCGGGCGGCACTTCGCGACCCTTGCGCCTTCGGCCTCCCCTTGCGCATCGCCAGTCCGCGCCTGTATACTGAACTGCATGGTTCAGTATACGACCGCCCGCCTCGATGCCTCATTCGCCGCCCTAGCCGACGCCACCCGACGCGGCGTTGTGGAGCAGCTCGGCCGTGCAGACGCTTCCATCACCGACCTTGCGGAGCGGTTTCACATGACCCTCACGGGCATGAAGAAGCACGTCGGGGTCTTGGAGCGGGCGGGGCTCGTGGCGACGGAGAAGGTCGGGCGCGTGCGGACGTGCAGGCTCGGGCCGCGGCGGCTGGAGGAGGAAACGGCCTGGATGGAGCGGCACCGTCAGCGCTGGGATGCACGCTTCGACGCGTTGGACGAAGTCATTGACGAGTTGCAACGAAAGGAGAAGGGCGATGAACGCAGCAAGCGGAAGTGAGTCCGCACCCAGAAAGAACCGCACCACGGTCGAACGGAAGTCTGACCGTGAGCTGGTCACCACGCGCACGTTCAACGCCCCGGCGCGCATCGTGTTCGAGGCGTGGACGAAACCTGACCTGTTCCGGCAGTGGTGGGTGCCGAAGTCGCTGGGGATGTTCCTGCGCCTCTGCGAGATGGACGTCCGGGTCGGGGGCGGGTACCGATTGGTGTTCGGCGAGGATCCCTCGCAGCCCGCCGAGTTCTTCGGTAGGTATCTCGAAGTGACACCGTACTCGCGCCTCGTCTGGACCAACGAGGAGGGCGGCGGCGAGGGGCCCGTCACCACCGTGACCTTCGAGGAACGAGATGGCCGGACCCTACTGGTCCTGCACGAGCTCTATCCCTCGAAGGAAGCTCTCGACGCCGCCGGCACCGGGGCGGCGGATGCGATGGGGGAGTCGTTCGAACAGCTGGACGAGCTTCTCGTCACGCTCGGCGCGCTCGCCTCATAGAGCTCGGAGCGGTGGGCGGGATCAGTCCGCCGCGATCGAAGGGATCGGCTTCGATCGCGGCCGCAAGGCACCCGACTGCGTCCTGCGAAGAGGAGCGGCTGAGCTTCTGGAGCTGATCGCGGCCTACGGCTTGGCGAACCCGACTCCCCCGAGACAAACGTACACGCTCAGCGTCCCGGCCAGCGGCGGGTAGGTGTCGTTGGTCTTGTCGTGGTACGTGAGGAGGTTCGGGCCGCCCGCTCCGATGTCCGTGGTGACCACCAGCTGCCGTCCGTAGGTGAACGGTCCGGCGACGACGGTCTCGTCGGCGCCGGGGAAGAGGCTGAACGTCTGCGGATAGGCGGCGGTCGCGCTGATCACGTACGGCAGGGGCATGTTGAGGATTCGCGAATTCGAGATGCAACCGATAGGTAGCAGACCGTTGCCATACGGCGCGTTCGTCGGGGGATCGCCCGGGTTTGGCGCGGGAATCAACACCGTCGAGTCCTTGCCGCGCAAGCAGAACGCCAGGGTGCCCGTGTTGCTGCCACCTTGCGACTTGACGCGGGGATCGTAGAAGCCGCCGCTCATGATGACCTTGGTGATGAACTGGTTGGCCGGCAACACGAGGTCGAACGGTGCCGTCTCCTGCCGGTCCCAGGGGTTGAGCGCGAAGTCGGTGCTGTGAAAGTCGCCGACCTTGACGATCTTTCCCGCGCACTCGCGCTTGAACTGTTGCGACCAGACGCCCTCCGGGTAGGGCTGTAGCGACCGCCACGTTCCGCCGACTGTCTGCTGACGGGTATCGCCGGTTTGGGCGTTCCAGCAGATATCGGTGCCGGGAACGTAGTTGAAACCGGAGCCGTACAGGCTGCAGATCTTCACGTATTCCGGGGGGACGGCGGCGGCCGTCGAGGCCAGGCAGAGAGCCAAGACCAGCGAGCACGCTGAGGCGATGACCTGCTTTTTCACGAGTTCTTCCTCCCGTCTGGAGCGTTGGCCAATCTTCGGCAGCGATGCTGCGTTGAGCCAAACGGAAAGTCAAAGAGCAATGCAGCTATGAAGGGCGGTCGGCGAACCGGCTGGGCAGAGCGAACGGGACGCTCGATAGTCCGACCACGCTCCTCCACGCGGCGCGGTCGAGAATCCCTCGCGCGGAATCCGCGGAGTCTGCCCGCCTCACGCTCGAGATTCGAGTCGATGAAGAACATCGTCCGCGCGAGTCGCCCGGCGTCCTTCGGCGAGCACAGCGCGCCCCCTTCGAGAGCAGCGACGCCGACTCGAGCTTCATCTGGTGGAGCGCTTGTAGTGTGCCAGCCGTTTCGGAGACGCCCGCAGTCTGCAGGGCTACCCAGATGGAGTTCGTGTGGCCGCCCGCCGCCGAGGCGAGCCGCGTTTCCCTGCGTTTGCGCGTATAGGGTAGTACGCAGAGTAAGCTCGTCTAGGAAATCCTCGGAACGAGGCTGCGTGAGCGAGTCCAACTTGGGGGGATCTCATGCCGTACGCGCCCAGACGGTTTCACCGCCGAAGGTCGTTTCAGGTGGTCGTGCCTTGGCTACTTCTCATGCCGTTGACGGCTGTCGCTGTCGCTGCCCAAGACCCCATGGACGATATGGCCCTGGCCGCCGGGGGGTGCAACGGCACCGCAACGAACGGTGAAGAGGCGGACAACGAGGCCATGGTGGCCGATGCCGCCCTGCGATTCGGTGTGCGGGGCAAGACCTGCTTGTCCACGGACCTCGCCATCCATGCCGGCGCTGAATGCGCGAAACACGGCCAGAAGATGAACCAGGAATGCGTCAATCGCGGTGTGCTCGACTACGACTGCCGACAGACGCCCAACCCGAACCCCAACGACACGCCCGAGGCGTGTGTCGAGCGGCGTCTGGCCGGCGGGCCCAAGTGGCTGGTGCCGGGGGCACCAACGGAAGCGGCCAATACGGCGGCCGGCCCCGCACAGGACAAGGCGGAGCAGCCCGCCGCAAGTGCTGCGCCAAAGCCGGCCGAAACCGACCACCAGGACGCGGACGACCCCGAGGACGAAGAGACCACGGACCCGCCACCGCCGGCGCCCTAGCCGCCGGACCTGCGCCGGCGCCGAATCCGAAGACCATTCGGCCGGCCGGTTCGGAGGCAGCCGCGACGGGGAGGTCAGGCGGCCGAGCGCGCCAACACCTTGCCGACGTCTCGGGGAGAGGCACCCAGCGCGAACAGTGAGCGCAGCAGCAGATCCACCGAGACCGACGAGTCGGCCGCTTCCATCTTCGCGACCCGCGACTGGCTCGACTTCAACACGCGGGCGAGCGCGACTTGTGTGATCCCCCGCGCCGTCCGGCGCTCGCGCAACTCTCGGCTGAGAGCGAGCTTGAGCGCCACGAAGGCGGACTCTTCCGGCGTGAGGCCGAGGAATTCATCGGCCGTCCCGACCTGCCAGCCACGGCGCTCGAGTGTCTTCTTCTTGTTGCCTTTCATCGACACACTCCGTCAGTCGACAGCGTCGTAGTCCCGCAGGCGTCTCCGGCAGGCATCGACGACCGCCTTCGGGATCTTCTGGCTCGTCTTGGCAAAGACATCGAGAATCACTATGGCGTCCTCGTCGATTCGATAGATGACACGCCAGCTTCCGTTCACGTCCCGTACTCGCAACTCGTGACATCTCTTCCCGATCGATGGCATAGGCCGACTGGCTGGCATGCCGATCGATTCGCCCGACTGCAGGCGCCGCAACAGCACGCCCGCTTCCATCCGAGAGCCGCGGGACAGCGGCGGCGACCGGAGCTCGCCACGGAGCCAGACGAGCGGCCTTTCGAGCGTTCTCATGCTATGTCAGATCCGACATTTCGTCAAGACCGACAGTGCTGTCCGCCCGGCCGATGGCTCGCCTCTGAGCAGGCCGGCATCGTCCCGCTGCTCCCTTTTCCCTGGCGCTCTCTGAAGCGATGGAGCAAAGTCCGGGCTCGGGTTCCCGTCGGCAGAGCACCACCTTACGACCGCACGGCCCCCTGGCCAGGACCGACCGCGACCTTGAGGGGTAGGGTGATGTCCAAACTGGCGTCACACGCCCAACTGCACCCTCTCCGCGGAGGATCGATGGCGAATCGAAGGCTGCGAACGCTCGTGCGCGCTTGTTTCTGCTCTGCACTTCTCACTGGCGCAGCATTGCCGTCCGCACCGCCGGCGACGCCGCAGCAGCCGGTCGTCGATCGTTACTTCGGCACCGAGATCACGGATCCCTACCGCTGGCTGGAAGATGACAACGACCCCAAAGTCAAAGAATGGAGCTCAGCCCAGGGTGGCTACGCCCGCGCGGTGCTCGACGCGCTGCCGGCCCGCGCAGCGCTCGCCAAGCAGCTCGATCGCCTGATCAACGAGACCTCGCCCGAGTACTCCCGCTTGCATGCCGCGGGCGACCGGATCTTCGCCCTGCTCGCCGATCCGAAGTTCCAACAGCCGAGGATCGTCAGCCTCGCCCTCGACGCCGATCCGGCCGGACAGCGAGTGCTGGTCGATCCGAATCGGCTGGATCCCGCCGGACACACGGCGATCGATTGGTTTCAGCCGTCGCACGACGGAGCGTTGCTCGCCGTGTCGTTGTCACGCAACGGCAGCGAAGACGGAGCGCTCCACGTCTTCGACACCGCGACCGGACAGGAGATCGGCGAAGCGATCCCGCGCGTGCAGTTTCCGACCGGCGGCGGATCCCTCGCCTGGAATGGGGATCGCAGCGGTTTCTGGTACACGCGCTATCCCGGTGAGGAGCGGCCGGAAGCCGATCGCCATTTCTATCTCCAGGTCTACTTTCACAAGCTGGGCGCGGACTGGCGTCACGATTCTCTCGTCCTGGGGTCGGCCGACGGGCTCCCTCGCATCGGCGAGATCACGCTCGAGAACGAGCACGCCTCCGACATCGTCGTCGCCAGCGTCGCCAACGGCGACGGCGGCGAATACGCCCAATGGCTCCTCTATGGGTCCGGCAAGAAGGTGCAGCTCGATCGCTTTGCCGATCGCATCGTCGCCGCGACCATGGGCGCCGACCACGCGCTCTACGTGGTCTCTCGCCAGGGCGCTCCCAACGGCAAGGTGCTGAAGCTCGATCCCGGAGTGACCGATCTCGCGCGGGCTCGAGTCCTCGTTCCCGAGGGCCCCTCCAACATCGTCGCCTACGACGTCGATCACCCCCGGGCGCCGACGCTCACGAACACGCTCATGCTGGTGACGACCATCAGCGGTGGCCCCAACGAGGTCCGTGCGTTCGACCTCGAGGGCCGCCCGCTCAGCCCCCTGGCGCTTCCCGCAACGGCGGCGTTCTCCAGCCCGAAGGCGTTGCCCAACGGCGACGTGCTCATCGGCGTCTCCACGTATCTGCGGCCGCCCTACTACGCACGCTGGAGCTCCGCGAACCAAACGCTCCAGGAGACCAAGCTCGCGGTGACGAGCTCGGTGCGCTTCGACGACGTCGAGGTGGAGCGGGCATTCGCGACCTCCAAGGACGGCACGCGGATTCCCATGAGCATCCTGCGCAAGAGGGGCATAGCGCTCGACGGGAACCATCCGACGCTACTCACCGGCTATGGCGGATACGGAATCAGCATGCAGCCGTATTTCGCCGGCCCGATGGCGCGCCTGTGGATCGACGCTGGCGGTGTGTACGTCATCGCCAACCTGCGCGGCGGCGCGGAGTACGGCGACGCCTGGCACGACCAGGGGCGCCTGACGAAGAAGCAGAACGTCTTCGACGACTTCGAGGCGGTCGGCGAATACCTGATCGCCGCAAAGGTAACCGATCACCAGCATCTGGCCCTTTTCGGCGGGTCGAATGGCGGCCTCCTGATGGGTGCAACGCTCACGCAGCACCCAGGGCTCGCGCGCGCCGTCGTCTCCATCGCCGGGATCTACGACATGCTGCGTGTCGAGCTCGCTCCGAACGGAGCCTTCAACACCACCG
>WBZN01001329.1_pt1 | contig 15272 bp, 13 predicted proteins | sample 5204281 | NCBI WGS metagenome assembly WBZN01 (sample SAMN12344347, study PRJNA552823) | activated sludge metagenome | biome: Activated sludge suspended growth; feature: Nitrification reactor; material: Wastewater; isolation source: activated sludge from nitrification reactor of wastewater...
TCGGGTTGCCGGCCGGCACGGCCGGGATTGTCTGCTTGTACGTGGCGGCCGGGCCGGGCTCAACCCCTTTTGCCGCCCGCCCCCGCGTCCGCCGATCGGCGGCGTCACGCCCTTGTGACGCCGGCCGGCCACCAAAGGCGCGGTAGCGCTTGGCCGCCGCACCCGCGAGATAATAAGCTTGCGCCCAGGAATCGGCCGGCCGCCCCGCCGCAGCGACAAAAGCGGCGGAACGTTATGCCCCGATCGTCGTTTATGAGCCACGGAGCGAAGACCATGACCACAGCCGACAGCGACCCTCGCTTTCGCCGGCGCGCGCCCTGGATGGCGGCGGCCGGCATGCTGGCCCTCGCCGCGGCGCTCTCGGCCTGCGCCACGGCGACCAGCCCGGCCACCGGGCGGACCTTCTCGACCCCGGTCTCGGAGCAGCAGGAAGCCCAGATCGGCGCCAAGGAGCATCCCAAGATCCTCGCGGAATTCGGCGGCGCCTATACCGAGAAGGCCGAACTCAACCCCTATGTGAACTCGATCGGCCAGTTTCTGGCCTCGACCGGCGAGCGGCCGGACGTGAAGTTCACCTTCACCGTGCTCAACACGCCGGACATCAACGCCTTCGCCCTGCCGGGCGGCTATGTCTATGTCACCCGCGGGCTGATGGCGCTGGCCAACAACGAGGCGGAATTCGCCGGCGTGGTCGGCCACGAGATCGGCCATGTCAATGCCCGCCACACGGCGGAACGCATGGGCCAGCAGCAGCAGGCGTCGATCCTGGGAACTCTCGGCGTGCTGGCCGGCGGCATCCTGTTCGGCCAGACCGGCGCCGACCTTGCCGGCGGCATCGCCAACGAGAGCATCGCCAATTATCTCGGCAGCTATTCGCAGCAGCAGGAATTCGAGGCCGACATGCTGGGCGTGCGCTACCTGACGCGCGCGACCTATGACCCGCAGGCCATGTCCACCTTCCTCGCCAGCCTCGATGCCGAGACGCGGCTGGAAGCGGAACTGGCCGGCAAGGATCCCAACGTGGTGGACCAGGTCAGCATGAAGGCCTCGCACCCGCGCACCCAGGACCGCGTGCAGCGCGCCATCCAGGAGGCCGATGGCGCGGCGGCCAACGCCATGCTGGAACGCGACGTCTACCTGTCCAAGATCGACGGCATCATGTTCGGCGACGACCCCTCGCAGGGTGTCATCCGCGACCGGTTGTTCGTGCATCCGCCGCTGCGCTTCGCCTTCGAAGTGCCGAATGGCTACAAGCTGGTGAACCTGCCGGACGTGGTGGCGATCAAGGGGCCAAAGGGCACCCTCGGCAATCTCAGCCTCGCCGACCCGCAGCCCGGCGGCAGCCTGGTCTCGGCGCTGCAGAACTACGACCCCAAGGGCAACATCGTGCTGCAGGACATCGAGACGCTCACCATCAACGGCATGGAGGCGGCGACCGGGCGCGCGCGGGTCAACACCAAATCGGGTGCTGCCAACTACCGCGCCGTGCTGATCCGCCATCCCGGCGGCAAGGTCTACGAATTCGCCTTCGTGTCGCTGGCCGATCTCGGCGCCCGCTATGACGGCGACTTCCAGAAGACCGCCTTCAGCTTCCGGCAGATCAGCGCTAGCGAGGCGGCGCAGTACAACAAGCCGCAGCGCCTGCGCGTGGTCACCGTCCAGGCTGGCGACACCATCCCGTCGATGAGTTCCCGGATGGTGGTGGGCGAGGCCAAGGAGCAGTGGTTCCGTGTGCTGAACGGGCTGGAGAACGCCAACACGCTGCAGCCGGGCCAGAAGGTGAAGATCATCACCTATTGAGCCGCGCGTCATGATCGCCGCCGGAGAGCATCGGCGCTGGCGGATGTCGATCCGCCTGGCGCTGGCGCTTGCCCTCGGCGGCTTCACCGTCATCACCGCTTCGGTCATCGGAATACTCTTCTACGTCGCGGCGGTCGATACCGCGCGCGACCTGGCGCGCAACACGGGCCAGGCCGAAGTCGACCGCATCGGCGCGACGGTCGACGCGCAGTTCCAGCCCGCGGCGGACCAGGCCCGTTTCCTCGCCGACTATATCGGCCGCGGCCGTGTCAGCCCGCGCGACGACGAGCGGCTGCGCGACCTGCTGTTGGGCTCGGTCGGCGCGGTGCGGCAACTGGCGGGCGTCGGCTCCCTGCGGCCCAATCTGCGCATGGTGTGGGCGACGGCGGTGTCGGAGGGGCGCTCCTACGTGACCGAGATCGTCGATCTCCAGGCCAACGCCGACGTCGCCGCCCTTATGCGCGAGGCGCAGAAGACGCGCACGTCCTTCTGGGTCGGGCCGCTCAGAATGGCGCGGCCGGATCCGCTGCTCATCGCCATAACGCCCGTGGTCGGCGCGAACGGCCGCTTCCTCGGCGCCGTCGCCGCCGCGGTCTCGCTGCGCACGGCGTCGATCCGGCTTGCCGCCCTTGCCGGCGATGGGCGCGCGCCCTTCGTGGTGACGGCGGACGGCCGCATCGTCATGCATGCGGAGCTGAAGATCGACGATGCCGCCGCCGCGCAGGACACGGCCTTGCCGACCGTCGCCTCCGGCTTCGACCCGATCCTGGCGGCGCTGGCCTGGCCGCCGCGCGATCTCCAGTACGGCAGCGCGCTGCCGGCGACGGGCGCGGGAGTTGCCGAGGCGCGCGTGGGCGGAACCGATTACTACGTGGTCTTCCGCCGCATCGACGGCTATGGCGCCGGCGCCTGGTATCTCGGCTATCACGTGCCGCAGAGCTGGCTGGAGGCGCTGCTGGCCACCATCAACAACGCCATCGCCTTCGCCGCGATCCTGCTGGCCGTGGCGCTGCTGCTGGCGCTGTGGCTAGGCCGCGCCATTGCCAGTCCGATCCGTGCGCTGGCCGAAAACGCCCGTCGCATTGCCGGGCTCGATCTCGACACCCCACCCATCGCCGGCAGCCGGCTGACCGAGATCGACATGGCGGCGGAGGCCCAGGGCGCCATGCGCAACGGCCTGTTGTGGCTGCGCAACTACATCCCGCGCAGCCTGGCGCCGGTGCTGATGCAGAGCGGCGATGCGGTCGTGTCGGCCGAACGCGACATCGTGGTGCTGTTCACCGACATCATCGGTTTCTCCGGCATCGCCGAGGGCCGCCCGGCGGATCAGCTCGCCGGGATGCTGAACCGCCACTTCGCCCTGCTGGGCATCGCGATCGAGGCGGAGGGCGGGACCATCGACAAGTATATCGGCGATTCGGTAATGGCGTTCTGGGGCGCCCCGCTCGACCAGCAGGACCGCGCCGCGCGCGCGGTGCGCGCCGCCATCGCCATCGCGCGAAGCCTGCACGCCGACAATGCGCGCCGCGCGCGCAAAGGGTTGAAGCCGATCCGCATCCGCATCGGGCTGCACGAGGGGCCGGCGCTGGTCGGCAATATCGGCGCGCCCGGCCGGATCAACTACACGCTGATCGGCGACACCGTGAACATCGCCCAGCGCCTGGAGCAATTCGGCCGCGAGGTCGATGACGGCGCCGCCGATGCGGTGATCGTCATCAGCGCCGAGCTGGCGCGTTCGCTGCCGCAGGAAACCCCCTGCGTCGACCTTGGCGAGCATCTGCTGCCCGGCCGCTCGGTGCCGATGCGCCTGCTGCAGATCAAGGCCGTGTAGGTCAGGCCTCGACTAGGTCGAGGATCTCGCCCTTCGGATCGAGGCAGGCGACGAGCGCCTTGCCGCCATAGCCGCAGCCGCCATCCAGCGTGATGGTGAAGGGGCCCATGCCCGGACCGCCATGCTGGCGGTCGAAGCCGCGCACCACTTTCAGGAACTCGCCGTAGGGATGGTTGAGGGTGGCGAAGCCGGGGCTGCCCCACCACAGCGAATCACCTTGCGCGTCGAGTGGCCGGTCGGGGTCGATGCCGGCATGGACGAAGAGCAGCCCGTAATCGTCGGTATAGGCGGCGCGGCGCAACTCCGCCATCAGCTGCCAGTGGCCCGGCCGGTTGTGCATGGCGTTGCGCAGGCCGTTGGTCCAGCGGGTGATGGCGAGCGCGCCCTCGCGGCAGCGGATGATGCCTTCGGCCGGGTCGCCGCCATAGGCGGAGATCGTCGTGCCCACGCCCTGCTGCAGCATCCAGGGCAGCACTTCCTTCGGGTTGGGCGCGAATTGCAGCTGCAGCAGCTTGTTCCACATCTCCTCCTGCTGGCCGCGCAGATAGGCGATGTCGATGGTGAACATGTTGGGCCGGGCGAGGATCTGCCGGCGGAAGCTCACCAGTTCGTCCACCACCCCCGCCACGTCCTGGCCGCGGCCGAGGATCCCGCCGAGATAGACCAGCCGGTCGCCGTCGCGGAATTGCTCGTCGATGTATGCGTGCAGCGAGCGCAGCTTCGCCATCTCGCCATGTACCGGCGAGACCGCCCAGATGCGGCGGGCGGCACGCAGAACCGCGAATTTCTCTTGCTCGGCCATGTGGCGTGGGAATTCCTGATTCTGGAGAATCCCCGATTGGCGGCTCGAATCGGGACGTGCACCGACTGTAGCAAGCGGCCACAGCGCGCCAAAGGACTTAGAGCGTGGAGATGGAAGAGCGGCACGGTCCCGAAATCCCCCGACGGATGGCGGGGAGCCATCCGTCTCGGCGGTCAAGATCCGAGGATCCAGCCGCTAGGGGGCCTCTCGAGGAGAGAGCTCGTGGAAAGCGGGCGGCGGCCTCAGGCCGCCACCGCCTTCAGAACCTGATGCAGGCGCTGATGCGCCGATTGCTCGTCGATGCCGTCGATCGCCGCCAGCTCGCGCACCAGGCGGTCGAGCGCCGCCTGATAGATCTGCCGCTCGCTGTAGGACTGGTCGGGCTGGTCGGCGTTGCGGTGCAGGTCGCGCACCACCTCGGCGATGGACACCGGGTCGCCGGAATTGATCTTCGCCTCGTATTCCTGGGCGCGGCGCGACCACATCGCGCGCTTCACCCGGGAGCGGCCCTTCAGGGTCTGCAGGGCGGCATCCATCACCTTGCGCGAGGACAGCTTGCGCAGGCCGGAATTCTTCGCCTTGGCGACCGGCACGCGCAGCGTCATCCGGTCCTTCTCGAAATGGATGATGATGAGCTGCAGGGAATGGCCGGAAACCTCCTGGGTCTCGACGCCCAGGATCTTGCCCACGCCATGGGTCGGGTAGACCACGAAATCGCCCTTGCGGAAGCCGGAATCCTTTTCCTTGGCGTCCTTCGCCACGGGCTTCTTCACCACCTTCGCCACCACATTCGCCTTGGTAACCACGATCCGACCTCCAATACGGCCGCTATGCTCGCCGCCCGGTATCCCGGGTCCCGGGGCGCCATTCGTTAACCCGGCCGAGGCGGGCACGATCCGGAGCGCTCCTGCTGACCCACCGGGCCGTCGACCCGAGGCACCAGCGCCCGCGGATCGGCATAGCAGCCAAACACCGTTCCCGAACCCTTGTGGATTCGGATTGCACACACACTACTTGTAGGTTTGGGCGGACAAAACTGCGCTTGGAATGCCCGCGGGAAGACCAAGGCGCGCCGCCAACCAGACCTTAATGAAATATATATCAGATGCGGCCTTTTGGTTCAAGGAAGGCCAGCTATGCACAGGGTGCAGTTAACCACGCGCACGGCTGCCAGGGCGGCCGGCCGGGTCCCGGGGCGGAAAATTAACCCTTTGACGAAATTACACTTTTCCCGGATTCGGGCTGAAATGCTTGGCGAATTTGTCGGCGACGCCCTTCCATTGGTCGGCGTCGGTGGGGGCCTCGCCCTTGCGCGTGATGTTGGGCCACGCGGCGGCATACTGACGGTTGATTTCCAGCCACTTGTCCATCCCGCTTTCGCTGTCGGGCAGGATCGCATCCGCCGGGCATTCCGGCTCGCAAACGCCGCAATCGATGCACTCGTCGGGATGAATGACCAGCATGTTCTCGCCGACATAGAAGCAATCGACCGGGCACACTTCCACGCAATCCATGTACTTGCACTTGATGCAAGCCTCGGTCACGACATAGGCCATCGGTCAGCTCCGTCACTCGGCAATCCGCACGCGGCAGTGTGAATTAGCCCTCGCCACTGCAACAGGGCGCGGAGTTAGCACGGCGATGTTCGCTATGCAACTGCGCGGCCGACATGGTCGTTGTGCATCGGCGCAGGTGCGGCTAATCGCGCGGCTTCAGCCGGTCGATCTGGCGCCGGTCGCGCTTGGTCGGCCGCCCGGCGCCGGCTTCGCGCGCGGCCAGGCCGGGCTCGACCGCCTTGCCCGCCGACGGCGGCGCCGGCGGGTCGAGGTCGTCATAGAGCAGGCGCGCCTCGGGCGCCGGCCCGCGCCGGACGCCGAGCGCGGCGATCCGGATGACCCGGATATGCGGGCCCAGCGCGAAAGTGAGCACGTCGCCGGCCTTCACCGCGTGATGGGCTTTCTGGGTCGGCGCGCCGTTGACCCGCATGTTGCCTGTGGCGACCAGCTTGGTGGCGAGCGAGCGCGATTTGACGAAGCGCGCGAACCACAGCCACTTGTCCAGGCGCAGGGTCCCGCCGCCGCTCTCTGCGCCGCCGGCTCCGGTCATCGCGGCGCGCCGCGCAGCCGCGCCAGGACGGAGAAGGGCGAGTCGGGATCGATGGGCGCGGCGGGTGGCGCAGGGCGCCGCCGGCGGCGCTGGTAATGCTCCTCCGCGCGCTTGCCCTCGGCGACGAAGTCGAGCGCGCCCAGCAGGGGCCGCACCAGTTCCTGCGGCACGTCGAGCGCGGCGGCCAGGGCCGAATCCCATTTCAAGGCGCCCTGGGTGGCCAAGCGATGCGCCCGTTCCGCCAGCCGCTCCAGGTGGTCGAAGCTGACGGCGTGGCCGTCGACGGCGTGATAGCCGGCGGCGAGCAGCACTTCCGGCGCGACGGGCTCGGCCAGACGCGTCAGATCGCCGGCGAGGTCGGGCAGCGGCTTGACGCTCTGCGCATGGACCGCCTGCAGCCGCATGAGCAGGCGGCGCGTCGATCGCCCGCTCAAAGCCGGCAGCCACACCGTCTCGCGCCCCAGGCGCAGCCCGAGCGCCTTCAGCAGGCGGCGCTCCTCCTTGCCGAGTTCCGCCACCTGCTGCGCCACGCGCCGGCGCGGCAGGGCGCCCAGTGCCTCGGCGATCTGATAGGCCAGTCCGCGCGCGGTCGCCGGCAGCGCCGCGTCGGTCAAGGCGAAGAGCGGCCGCAGCCGGCGGCGCAGGCTCGCCTCCAGCCAGGATTGCAGCCGTCGCTGCACCATGCGGCGGAACCCGCCGTCGAGCAGGTCGTCGACCTTGAGTTCGATGCGCGGATGCAGCGGCCCGTCGCCGGGCTTGAGCTGGGCCACGACGGCGCCGCGCCACAGGATCGCCCCCGCTTCGCTCAGGCGGAAGCGGTCATCGGCATCCTCCGTCAACTGCGCCGCGCGATCGGCCAGGGCCGGCGACAGCACGCGGCGCGCCGCCGCCAGCAGCGGCCGCGCCTCTTCGCCTTCGGTGCCGGAAAGGGGCGTGAAATGGAAGCCGGCGAGATCGCCCACCACATGGCCCTCGACCACCACTTCGCCGGCGGCGTTGACCACGGCGTTGACCTCGGCGCCGGATTTCAGCCGGCGATGCAGCGCGGCGCGGCGGCGGTCGACGAAGCGCTGGGTCAGGGCCTGGTGCAGCGCGTCGGAGAGGCGGTCCTCGATCGCCTGGCTGCGCGCCTGCCAGTGCCCTGGATCGGCCACCCAATCGCCGCGATGGACGATGTAGGACCAGGTGCGCACATGCGCGAGGCGCTGGGTCAGCTGGTCGATGTCGCCATCGACGCGATCGAGCCGCGCCATCTGGTCGGCCACCCAATCGGTCGGCAGCGGCCCCGCGATCAGGTAGCGGTAGAGCTGCGCCAGCAGGCGCACATGCGCATCCGTCATCAGCTTGCGGAAATCGGGGACCTGGCAAATCTCCCACAGCAGCTGGACGCGCTGCCGGTCTTGCGCCAAGGCGGCGATCTCCGGGTCGCGGGCCATGGCACGCAGCGATTGATGGTCCTCCGCCTCCTGCTGGCGGATCAGGCCCGGATGCGGCGGGCGGGTGTCGAGGCTGCGCAGCAGCTGATCGATCGAGCGGAAGTCGAGATCGGCGCGCCGCCACATCAGATGCGTCAGCGGATCGACGCGGTGATTCTCCACCGCATCGACGATCTCCGGTTCCATCGGCCCAACCTCCGCCGTGGTGCCGAAGGTGCCGTCGCTCATGTGGCGCCCGGCGCGGCCGGCGATCTGGCCGATCTCCGCCTTGGTCAGCGGCCGCGCCACGCGGCCGTCGAACTTGCGAAGCGCGGCGAAGCAGACATGGTTCACGTCCATGTTGAGGCCCATGCCGATGGCGTCGGTCGCCACCAGGTAATCGACCTCGCCCGCCTGGTACATCTCCACCTGGGCATTGCGCGTGCGCGGGCTGAGCGCGCCCATGACGATGGCGGTGCCGCCGCGCTGGCGCCGGATCAGATCGGCGATGGCATAGACTTCGGCGGCGGAGAAGGCGACCACGGCGCTGCGCGGCGGCAGGCGGGTGATCTTCTTCGGCCCGACATAGCTGAGCGTCGAAAACCGCGGCCGCTGGATGAACTCGGCCTTGGGCACCAGCGCGCGGATCCATTTGCTGATGGAGTCCGAGCCCATCACCATCGTCTCGTCCAGGCCCCGGGCATGCAGCAGCCGATCGGTGAAGATGTGGCCGCGCTCGGAATCGGCGGCGAGCTGGATTTCGTCGACGGCGAGGAACGCGACCGGGCGGTCGACCGGCATGGATTCGACGGTGCAGACGAAATAGCGGGCGCCGGACGGGACGATCTTCTCCTCGCCGGTGATGAGCGCGACCTGGCCGGCGCCCTTCACCTTCACCAGGCGGTCGTAGTTCTCGCGCGCCAGCAGGCGCAGCGGGAAACCGATCATGCCGGAGCGATGGCCGATCAGCCGCTCCAAGGCCAAGTGGGTCTTGCCGGTATTGGTGGGGCCGAGGACCGCGGTCAGCCGCGCTTCGGAATCGCTCATGGTTCCTAGATAGTCGGCCCGCAATCCGGCAAATTCAAGGGCAGGGCGGTTTCAAAGGGCCCCGACGACACCGGCGCCTGCTCTAGCGGCGGCGGAAGCGGAGAAAGGCCGGCTGGCGCCCCGCGCGCAGCGCCTTGGCCTCATAGCGGGTCGGCGGCCAATCGGCCGGGCGCTCGCGCCAATCCTGCGGCCGGCGGGCCAGCCACTGGAAATCGGGATGCGCGGTCAGGTGGGCCAGCGCCCAGGTGATGTAGCCGGGATCGTCGCTGGCGACGCGGAATTCCGCTCCGGGCTTCATCAGCCGCGCCAGCTGGTCGAGCCGTTCCGTCTGGATGAAGCGGCGCTGGGCATGGCGCTTTTTCGGCCAGGGATCGGGGAACAGCAGAAACACCCGGTCGAGCGTGGCATCCGGCAGGCAATCGAGCAGGTCGCGGGCGTCCTCGGGATGGATGCGCACATTGCCGAGGTCATGCGCCGCCACCTGGGCGAGGAGGGTGGCGATGCCGTTCAGGAACACCTCGCAGCCGATGATGCCCGCTTGCGGGTTGGCGCGCGCCTGCTCCGCCAGATGCTCGCCGCCGCCGAAGCCGATCTCCAGCCAAAGCTGCCGCACTTCCGGCGAGAACAGGGATCGCGGGGCGAGCCTGCCTGAAGCCGGCAGCTCCAGGGCGAGACGCGGCAACAGCGTGTCGATGAGCTGCTGCTGGCCTTTGCGCAAGGGGCGCCCCTTGCGCCGGCCATAGAAGCGCCGCTGCTCCGGCATCGACCCGGCGGAATCCTGGTCGCGATCCGGGTTCATCGCCGAAGCGAGGGGCAGAGCCTAGCTGAAGGCGGATTGCAGCCCGGCGACCAGGTCCAGCTTCTCCCACGAGAAGCCGCCATCGGCCTCCGGCTCGCGGCCGAAATGACCATAGGCCGCGGTGCGCGCATAGATCGGCCGATTCAGCTTCAGATGCTTGCGGATGCCGCGCGGGCTCAAATCCATCATCTCGGTGAGCACCGCGATCAGCTTTTCCTCGTCGACCCGGCCGGTCTCATGCGTGTTCACATAGACCGAGAGCGGCTTCGAGACGCCGATCGCGTAGGACAGCTGGATGGTGCATTTGTCGGCGAGCTTGGCGCCGACCACGTTCTTCGCCAGATAGCGCGCGGCATAGGCGGCGGACCGGTCGACCTTGGTCGGGTCCTTGCCCGAGAAGGCGCCGCCGCCATGTGGCGCCGCGCCGCCATAGGTGTCGACGATGATCTTGCGGCCGGTCAAACCGGCGTCGCCGTCCGGGCCGCCGATGACGAAGCGACCGGTCGGGTTGACGTAGAATTCGGCTTCCGGGCACATCCAGCCGGCGGGCAGGACCTGCTTCACATAGGGCCGCACGATCTCGCGCACCGCAGCCTGGTCGAGGTTCTCGGCATGCTGGGTCGAGACGACGACCGAGGTCGCCTTCACCGGCTTGCCGTCCTCATAGAGCAAAGTGACCTGGCTCTTGGCGTCGGGGCCGAGGCCCTTTTCCTTGCCCGAGCGGCGCGCCTCGGAGAGCAGCTTCAGGATGCGATGGGCGTAATAGATCGGCGCCGGCATCAGATGCTCGGTCTCGTTGCAGGCATAGCCGAACATGATGCCCTGGTCGCCGGCGCCTTCGTCCTTGTTGCCGGCGGCGTCGACGCCCTGGGCGATGTCGGCCGACTGCGAATGCACGTAGCACTCGATCTCCGCCGTCTTCCAGCTGAAGCCCGCCTGGTCGTAGCCGATGTCCTTGATCGACTGGCGGGCGCATTCCTTCATCACCTCGTGGGTGATGGTCATGGGGCCGCGCACCTCGCCGGCCAGGACCACGCGATTGGTGGTGGCGAGGGTCTCGACCGCGACGCGGGATTCGGGGTCGGCGGCCAGAAAGGCGTCGACAATGGAATCGGAAATGCGATCGCAGACCTTATCGGGATGGCCCTCGGACACGCTTTCGCTGGTGAACAGGTAAGACTTTCTGGACAAGGTCAGGTCCTCAAACGCTCGGAAAGGAATTCACGCGGAAAACGCGCCGGATACCCTGGGTCCGGGTGCTCCGAAGGGCTGGAAGCTCTCGAAAACCCCAAATTGTGACCGTTGGCCAGGGCCGGCGCGTCGGGTCGCGCGGGATATTGGTTGAGCGGGCAGCCCCGGTCAAGCGCCGCTTGGCGCAATTGACCATTCTCGACTGTGATTTAGGGTGGTTAAGGCGGTTGGCCGGCCGCATCGTCGCGGCCGCCTTTGCCCTAGTCTTCGTCCTTGAAGGACTTGGCGATGGACTTGGTGAGTTCGAAGATCCGCTTGCGCACCGCCGGGTCGGCGATCTTGTAGTAGGCGCGCACCAGTTCGAGGGTCTCGCGCTTGGCCATCGGGTCGGGCTCGTAATCGGGCGCCGGCGGATGGGCGAGGCCCATCAGCTTCGATGGCGTCTTCTCCTGCACGCCCGGCGCCATGTCCTCGAAGAAATACGAGACCTGCACGTCAAGCACCTTGGCGAGATCGTACAGGCGTGACGATCCGACGCGATTGGCGCCGCGCTCGTATTTCTGCACCTGCTGGAAGGTGAGGCCGATCGCCTCGGCGAGACGCTCCTGGCTCATGCCGAGCAAGGTACGCCGCAGACGAATGCGGCTGCCGACATGAACATCGATCGGATTGGGAAAGCCCTTGCTTGCCATCCGACCGGAGGATTTGCGTGGTCGCGCCATGTCTATCAACTCATCTAAAGGACTGCTGGGTTGCTATAATCCTGTTTTTTCCAGATTCGACAACCCTGCACGCAAGGATAGGTGGCGCACCAATTTGGTTGTAGGAGTAAATGCTGTGACAAGTATCGTCACACCGAACGGGTCGCGCTCTGGCGTGTCACCACGATCCCGCCGACGACCGACAGCAGGATGAGCGCGAGCGGTCCCGCCAAACCGATGCGCGCAAATAGCGTCAAATCCAAAGCGTCGGGAAGCAACGCGTCCAAGGCGCCTTCGGTTCCCAAAGGCAAGGCGGCGGTGACGCGCCCGTAAGGGTCGATCATCGCGGTGATGCCGGTATTCGCCGCGCGCGCCAGCGGCAGGCCTTCCTCGACGGCGCGGAACCGCGCGCTGGCAAGATGCTGGTAGGGACCGGGTGACCTGCCGAACCATCCGTCATTGGTCACGTTGAGCAGCCATGCCGGCCGATCGGCGGGATCAAGCACCGCGCCGGGAAAGATCACCTCGTAGCAGATCAACGGCGAGAACGGCGGCAGGCCGTCGACATGCACCGTGGTCGGGCCCGGGCCCGCCGAAAAATTCCCGGCGCCCGACGTCAGCTTGTCGATGAAACCGCCGAGTATCTCCGACAGCGGCACGTATTCGCCGAGCGGCACCAGGTGGAACTTGTCGGCGGTGCCGACGATGCGGCCGCTGGGGTCGAGCACGGCGAGCGAGTTCCAATACTGCTCGATCTCGCCTTCGGCAGGCGCGCCGCGCAAGGTGCCGGTGATGAGATAGCCGCCCGGCGGCGCGGCGCCGGCGACGTATTGCCGCCACTCCGGCGAATGGTCGAGGAACATGGTGACGGCGGTTTCCGGCCAGATCACGGCGGCGACCTTGTCGAGGCCCGGCGTGGCGACGCTGAGGCGCAGATGCTGCGCGACATGGCGGTCGCGATGTGCCCCGGTCAGCTTCTCGACCTGGCCGATATTGCCCTGGACCAGGCGCAGCGTCTTGCCCGTGTCCCCGGTCGCGGCGTGGTGGAGACGCCAAGCGCCGAAGCCATACAAGGCAATCATGACAATCACATACGCGCCAGCCGCGCGCAGGCTGAGCCGGCGGTCGCCGCGCCCCAGGAGCGACAGCAGGCCGGCGAGCAGGATGGTGAGCAGGCTCAGGCCCCAGCTGCCCCACAGGCTCGCCGATTGCATCATCGGCACGGAAACGTCCCAGACATAGGCGGCGAGATTCCACGGGAAGCCGGTCATCAAATGACCGCGCAGCCATTCGGCCAACACCCAGGACGCGGACAGGAACAGCACCCGCGCCAGCGGCGGCAGGTTGCGGCCATGCGCCAGCGCGACGGCCAGCCCCGGATAGAGCGCGAGAAAGGCGGCGAGCCCGGCGATCACCGGCGGCACCATCCAGCCGAAGCGCACCGGATCGATGAGAAAGGAATTGGCGATCCAGAACAGCCCACCGAGGAAATGGCCGAAGCCCCACCACCAGCCGATGGCGAATGCCCGCCGCCTGCTGCTCGCCGTCTCCGCCGCCCAGATCAGGCCGATGAAACCTATGGCGAAGCAGGGCAGGGCGTCGATGGGCGCGAAGCCGAGGGCCGCCAGCGCGCCGAGCCCCATCAGGATCAGCCAGCGCAGCGGGACGGGCCGCCGCAGCCACCAGCCTTGGCAGGCGCCGGCCAGTCCGCCGGCGGGGACGGGCGCCGACGCGGCCCGGGAAACGGTCGCGGCCGCGCTCACGCGCGCGGCGCCGCTGCCGGCAATGGCTTGGCGTTGCGCACGCGCAGCCGCTTGATGCGCCGCGGGTCGGCGTCGATGACCTCGAAGACGATGCCGGAGGGATGCGTCACCAATTCGCCGCGCGACGGCACGCGGTCGGTCAGCGACATCACCAACCCGCCGAGCGTGTCGATGTCCTCGGCGCGCTCCTCCTCGGTCAGCACCGGGCCGACCTTGGATTCGAATTCCTCGATGGTGGTGCGCGCGCTGGCGAGGAAGGTGCCGTCGGGGCGCTGCACCAGGCTGGGGCCGCGCACCACGTCGTGCTCGTCCTCGATCTCGCCGATCACCTCCTCGACCAGGTCCTCGATGGTGACCAGGCCGTCGATGCCGCCGAACTCGTCCACCACCAGCGCGATATGGGCGCGGGACAGGCGCATCTGCAGCAGCAGGTCGAGCACGCGGATGGACGGCGCCACGAACATCGGCGCGCGCATGATCTTCTGCAGGTCGAAGGTCTGCGGCTCGAAGGTATAGGGCAGCACGTCCTTGATGTGGACCACGCCGACGATGTCGTCGAGATTGGCGCGATAGATCGGCACCCGCGAATGGCCGTGCTCGCGCACCGCTTCTATCAGGCCCTTGAAGTCGATCGTCTCGGGCACCGCCTGGATGTCGACGCGCGGCGTCATCACGTCGTAGGCGGTCTTCTCGCCCAGCTTCAGGATGTTGAGCAGCAGCGAGGATTCGCCGGTCTGCGGCTGCTCGGAATCCGCGGTCTCGCTCTCCTCGATCAGCTCCTCGATCGCCTCGCGCAGCGCGGCCTCGCCGGTGCGCCGGCGCAGGAAGCGGAACAGGCCGCGCAGGCCTTTCTTCTGTCGCTCATCGGCGGCCGGGTCGGCGCGGTCCTTGCGGGTCGGGGCGAGGTCGGTCATGGGCGGCTCTCATAGGGGTTGGCGATGCCGAGCCCGGCCAGCGCGGCGATCTCCAGCGCTTCCATGATCTCGGCGTCGCGGTTCTTCTCGTGGTCATAGCCCAGCAAATGCAGCATGCCGTGCACCGCCATGTGGCTCAGATGATGCTCCAGGCGCTTCGCCTGGTCCTTGGCCTCGCGGGCGATGACGCCGGAAGCGAGCACCACGTCGCCCAGCAGCCAGGGCTGGCCCGGCTTCGGGCGCGCGCCGTCCAAGGCGGCGAAGGACAGCACGTTGGTCGCCTTGTCCTTGCCGCGATAGGTGCGGTTGAGCGCGCGCATGCGACGGTCGCTGGCGAGCATGAACGAGACCTCGTGCCCGACGCGCGAGCCGCGCCAGCCGGCCTTTGCGGCGGTGGCGAAGGCACGCCGCGCCGCGCGGCGCAGCACCTTGGGCGCATCCGGCGCCAGCTTGGACCAGGACGGGTCGGGTTCCGCGACGGCGATGGAAAGACGAGGTCGGCCCGGGCTGGTGGAATCGGAGCTGGAAGAGGCGGCCATGGCGGTCAGTCGGCGGCCTCGCCGTCCTTGCGGCCGGCCTCGCCGGTGCTGCTCCCGGTCGCGTCCTCGTTCGCCGTCGGCCGCCGGTTGCGCTTGCGGTCGCGCGCGTCATAGGCGGAGACGATCTTCGCCACCAGATGGTGGCGCACCACATCACGCTCGGAGAAGCGCACGCAGCCGATCTCCTCGACCCCCTCGGTGGCCTCGAGCGCGTCCTTCAGGCCGGATTTCTGGCCCGGCGGCAGGTCGATCTGGGTCAGGTCGCCGGTCACCGCCATGCGCGAGTTCTCGCCCAGGCGGGTCAGAAACATCTTCATCTGCATCGGCGAGGTGTTCTGCGCCTCGTCGAGGATGACGTAGGAAT
>WBZN01001330.1_pt1 | contig 15270 bp, 12 predicted proteins | sample 5204281 | NCBI WGS metagenome assembly WBZN01 (sample SAMN12344347, study PRJNA552823) | activated sludge metagenome | biome: Activated sludge suspended growth; feature: Nitrification reactor; material: Wastewater; isolation source: activated sludge from nitrification reactor of wastewater...
CGAGACCAACATGAAGCTCGCCGAGGTCACGATCGGCTTCTACGAGGTGGAGTCCTCGCGCGCCGGATGGTCGATGTCTCCGGAGGTCGCGCGGATCACGGTGCGCGATCCGGACTCCCGCATCGAGATCTTGCGGGTGCTGGAGCCGCAGGCACCCCCGCACCGGGGAGCGTATCTGAGCCACATGGGGAGGCAGTGCCCGAACCGATGACCTCCGAGCCCGGGGACCGCAAGTAGCTCGACGAGCTGCGCGCGGCGTCGATGCGCCACCGCACGGGATCAGGCGACCGTCCTACGGGCAGCGGCCGAGCTCGTAGTAGCCCTCCTTCGTCTCCTTCAGCCAGGTGGAGACGAGGCTCCAGAGCCCCGCTTGTTGACCGGAGCCGACCGCACAGATGTACGACGAGAACGCCCCGCAGCGACTCGCGCGACCGGTCTGAACGTGATCGTAGTTGGTCGAATGGAACTCGCGACACTCGAAGGACGATGGTCCGCCGCTGCCGCCGCCGCCGCCGCCGCTGCCGCCGCTGCCGCTGCCGCCGCCTTCGTCTGAATCGAGCCCGAAGAACTTGCCGGCGTAGTACGTCGAACAGATCCCCGCATCGAGGATGTACGCGCCGGCGTGACCACATCCATCGGCGTCACCGGGCTTGATCGCGGTGCCGTGCCCCATCCTCGGGATCAGGTACGACTCGACGCGGGGAAGACCACTCGCGTCGACGTAGACCTTGTGCGTCGCGCCGTCGATCGTCTCGGTCCGCGACGGCTGGTTGGGGATCTCGTGCACGTTGGTCCACTGCGCGACCAGCTCGTCGGCGTTCACCGGACGGACCGTGTAGTCGGCGTCGCCGTGCCAGATCGAGACGCGTGGATACGGCCCCGCGTACGAGGAGAACGCGCCACGGACGAGGTCGCCCCACTGCGTCGCGCTCAGGTTCTTGCCCTGGTACATGCAGGTGTACGCATCGTTCTGCGTCGTCGCGCAGGCGTAAGGCAAGCCGGCCATGATCGCGCCACCCGCGAACACGTCGGGGTACGTCGCGAGCATCACCGAGGTCATCGCCGCGCCCGCGGAGAGTCCGGTCACGTAGACCCGCGTGCTGTCGATCGAGTAGGTCGACTTGACGTAGTCGACCATCTGCTTGATCGACAGCGCCTCGCCAGCCCCACGGGTGATATCGGCGCTGGAGAACCAATCGAAGCACTTCTGCTGGCTGTTCGCCGTGACCTGCTCGGGATAGACGACATAGAACTTCCACCGATCGGCGAGCTCGTTCCAGCCAGCGTTCTCGTAGTCGGACGCCGACTGGGTGCAGCCGTGCATCGCCACGACCACCGGCGCGTTGACCCCGACGTCCGCGGGAGCATGGACGTACATATGGAGCCCCCCTGGATTCGAACCGAAGTTCGAAACCTGAGTCACCTGCTCCTCGGTCGAGGACAGCGAGCTCGTGACACAACCTGCGACCAGCGAAATGATGATCAAGAGACGCATCGGGAACACTCCGTTTCGTTCGCGCGTGATGCGCGAGTTCCTGCGGAGATGTGCCTCGGGCGCGGATTAGCGCGGCGTTAGACGCCGATTAGCCGCGCGTTAGACGTGCGCACCTCCCGCGCGACAACCGGATCGCACCACGCGGCTCTCGCAGCTGCGCGCTCGCGGACGTGATGGCACGACGAGAATGTTTCCAGATCGTTTCGCCCCACGATCGGGCGCGTGAACGCAGGGCCGACGATGGAGGCGAGGATCGAATCTCGTCAACAACGCACCGGGATGAGATGTAGATGTCACGCGCTCCGTAGTACGAACCGTGCCGAGCTGTTCGGAGGCCAAGATGTACTTCTCCGATCGATTCGTCGGACGACGTGGCGATCTCGCGACAATCACGGAGCTGTTCGCCCGGGGCGAGCGGCTCATCACCGTCACCGGGCCGCCGGGGATCGGCAAGACCCGGCTCGCCTGCGAGTACGCGGCGGCGATCACGCGCAGCAAGACCTGCTTCTGCGATGTGAGCGAGGTCCCTACGCACGAGCAGTTCTTGGCGCGCGTCGCCGAGGTCCTGAACATCTCGCTGTCCGAGCCCGACGAGCACCCGGAGCGGCGGATCGGGGTCGAGCTCGCGCAGCGGGATCTCGATCTGATCGTCTTCGATGGCTTCGAGCGCCTCGTCGCGCACGCCTCCACGCTCGGACGATGGTTACGAGAGGCGCCGGGCACGGCGTTCGTCGTCACGTCTCGCGAGCTGCTGCGGATCCGCGAGGAGGTGACGTACGAGCTGTTGCCGCTCGACGTTCACGAGCACGACGGCGAGCCGTCGGAGGCCGTTTGCCTGCTGCTCGATCGATTGCAGCGACGGCGCGGGAGCGGCGCGCGCATGAGCGACGCCCTCTCCGCCGAGGAATATGCGCTCGCGAACCGGATCGCCACGCACCTCGATGGCATTCCGCTCGCGATCGAGCTCGCCGCGGCACGCGTGCGGACGCTCGGCATGCAGCTCGTCCTCGACCGCCTGCCGTTCGGGCTCGACCTCCTGGCGCACGGCGCGCAGGGGCATGGCGATCGGCAGCGGACCCTGCGCGCCGCGATCGCGTGGTCGTGGGATCTGCTCGCCCCGGCCGAACAGGCGACCCTGGCGCAATGCTCGGTGTTCTGCGGGAGCTTTTCGCTCGCGAGCGCCGAGGCCGTCGTGAACGTGCCCGAACATGGGAGCGCGCACGTCCTGGATCACCTGCAGGCGTTGCGAGAGAAGTCGCTCGTTCGCGCGGTGCCGCTGGCCGCTGGCCGCTCTCGATTCGCGCTCTACCGCAGCATCCGGCAGTACGCTCACGAGCGCCTCACCGACGCCGGCGATGCGAGCGCGACCGAGCTGCGACACGCGCGGTTCTACATCGGCGAGCTCGGCTGCTCGCACGAGACCGAGAACCTGGACGCCGCGATCCGCAGCATCACCCGCCACCCCGATCGGACGGTGGAGGATCTGACGCTCGCGTGCGATGCGGCGATCGCGCACAAGCCGACCGTCCTCGCGCGCGGCGACATGGATCGCTATCTCCTGCTGCTCGATCTGGTGATCGAGGCCGGCGGCGAGCTCGCGCCCATCAAGCTCGCGGCGGCCCAGAACGTGCGTGGGGACATCCGCCGAATGCGTGGCCAATTCGAGCTCGCGGCGGACGACCTCGCGCGCGCGCTCGCCATCACGCGCGCGGTCGACGATGAACGAACGGCGGGACGCGTGAAGCGGAACCAGGCCGCGCTCGCGTTCAGCCAGGGGGAGCTCGCGATCGCGCGCGCCCAGTGCGAAGCAGCGTTGACCCACCACCAGCGGACGGCGGACCAGGAGTTCGAGGGCATCACCCTGGCCGATCTCGGTTCGATCGACCGCGCCGAGGGCAAGCTCGACGATGCAAGCCGGCGCTTCGAGGCTGCGCTCCAGGTGCTGCGTGCGGTGGGAGATGCACGGTACGAGCTCGTCGTGCTCGGGAACCTCGCGCTCGTCGCGCTCGATCTCGGCGAGCCACGCCAAGCCCGTGCGCACCTCGAACGCGCGACCGAGGTGTGCCGCGAGCTGAACAGCGATCTGTTCGCCGCCTACACCTGCGCGGGGCTCGGCATGGTCGCGCACCTGGAAGGGCGGCTCGATGAAGCGGTCGCGCTCTACGAGCCGAGCATCGCGATCATCCGAGCCAGCGGCAGCCGTCGATTCGAGAGCGTCTACCTCGGGTATTGCGGCGTCGCGCTACTCGAGCTGGGGCGGCTCGATGAAGCGGCCGCGCGGCTGCGACACGCCGAACAGATCTCGCGCGAGGTGCGCGATCGGCGCCACGAGAGCCTGTTCGCGGGCTACATGGCGATGGTGTACGCGGCGGCCGATCAGATCGCGCCGGCCGAGGCATGTCTCGATCGCGCCATCGCGGCGTGCCAGGGTGCGCAGGTGACCGCGTTCCTTCGCGTCGTTCGCTCGCACGTCGAGCTGGCGAAGCCCGGCGCGGACGCGATCCCCGATCAATACATCGAGCGGGTGTCCGCCCTCTACCCTTCGTTCGACTTGCGCTTGTGCGGCCGGATCTTCGCTCGCTCGCTCCAGCGTGCACGCCGCGGCTCCGCCGAGCGAACCGAACCCGAGCGCGCCTCGATCGGCGAGCTCGTCGTGGATGCTCGCGGCCGATGGTTCGGGTTTGCGGGACACAAGGTGCTCTGTCACAAACGCCCCGTCGCCCGGCGCCTCCTCATGCGGCTCGTCGCAGAACGCTTGCATGCGCCCGGGCAATCGGTCCCGATCGAGCTCCTGAAGGAGGCTGGCTGGCCCGGTGAGCGAAGCTCGGCTCATTCGGCAAACCTCCGCTTGCGCGTCGCCCTGAACGCGCTCAGAAATCTCGGACTCCGAGACGTGCTGCTCACCGGCGACGGCGGCTACCTCCTCGACGCGAGCTTGCCGGTGCGCATGGTGTCCGGCGATGAACCGTTGCTGCAGGGCCGCAAGGGCCACGCGCTATGAATCGCGGCTCGCGGAGTGCCGCGCGTGAGCCTTGGCGACGCTGTGGTCCGTGCGATCACCGTCCCCCACATCGGTCCCCGCGTCCCGTGGGAAAACCCGATCACAACGAACCAGGTCGAGACACAACGCTTTTGCGCGCGGGCACAATCGATCCATGGCTCGTCCCATCGTGGTCTTGATGCTGTTCGCGGCGTGCGGTGACGACACGACCACGCCGCCCGATGCCGCGCCCGTCGGCCCCACCGCCGCCGAGCTGCTCACGCTGGTCGCGGGTTGCGATCGGATCGGCGGGACCTATCGGCCGGACGCCGGCGCTGCGGCGACGATCGATATCTGTCGCACGAATGGCGCGGTGTTCTGGAAGGCAGATCTCGACATCGACTGCGATGGCAAGTCCTCTGCTTCGTGCAACGTGCAAACGGACCCCTCGTACATGGATCAGACCGCGGCGACGGATTCGCACGGCGATCCGCTCGATGCGGCCGCCCTGCCCTACGTCGTGTTGCCCACGCCGAGCATGCGGTTTGACTATCGCGCGTTCGATCTCGCGATGGGGTCCGTCGTCGCCGTGATCTACGCGGACCACATCGAGTACGGAGTTGCTGGGGATACCGGCCCCACCGACATCATCGGTGAGGCGTCGTATCGAATGGCGGAGCTGCTCGGGATCGACCCGAATCCATCGACCGGCGGAGTCGATACCGGCGTGACCTATGTTGCCTTCACCGGCGCAGGCGCCACGGTCGGTGTCATCGAGGACCACGCCGAAGCCGTGCGGCTCGGTGTGGCTCGTGCGTCGGCGCTGCTCGCTCCGCCATGACTGGTGCCGCCGCCGGGACCGATGAACCGCGTGGGGCTATTCGCGCGCGTAACGGCTCGGAGGCCGGCCCACGTGCTTGCGGAACGCGGTGCTGAACGTGCTCGCCGAGCCGTAGCCAACGCGTTCAGCGATCTCGGCGAGCCCGAGGTCCTTGCGGCGGAGCAGATCCTTCGCGACGGCCATGCGCCAGGCGAGCAAGTACTCCATCGGCGGCAGGCCGACCGTTTTCGTGAACCGCTCGAAGAACCCCGAGCGGGACAGCCCGGCGGGCCTCGCGAGCTGGGCCACCGTCCACGAACGCCCGAGCTGGGCGTGCATCTGCCGGATCGCCGGCGCGAGTCGAGGATCGGCCAACCCACGCAGGAGCCCTGGAGGCGGGTCTTCCCCGTGCGATGTCGACCGTAGCGCTTCGACCAGCAGCACCTCGACCAGCCGGGTGAGCACGAGGTCGCGGCCCGACCGCCGTTCGCTCGCCTCCTCGCCGACGAGCCGCACCAGGACCGAGAGCCGCTCGACGCCGCGCACGTGCACGAGCGCCGGCAGCAGCGAGACCAACAGCGACGCATCAGGCGAGTCGAAGACGAAGTAGCCGCCGAGCAGCCGCACGTCGGGCCGACCACCGCGCGTCCCGTGCCGAACCTCCCCGCGGGGTGCGGGGGCCAGTTTCGGGTCGACGCGCGCGGGCTTCACCGGCTCGAAGCCTGACAGGGTGAACCGAGGCGTCGCCGGCAGGAGCACGAAGTCGCCCGCCTCGAGCGCGAGCGCGCGGTGGCCGTCGACCGCGAGCCGGCACCCTCCCTCGAGCACGGCGCAGAAGCTCGGCTGGCCGAAATCCGCGTAGCGGACCCCCCAGCGACCGGCGCCGCTGATGCACTTCGCGAACACGGTGCGCGGCTGGAGCAGCGCGATCCATTCCGACAGCGGATCGTTCATTTCTGGACTATCACCAATGAACCGTGGACTCCGCACCGTAGCTCGTCCATGCCGCGATCGCTACGGTGCCACCATGAAGACTGTCCTCATCACGGGTTGCTCCTCTGGCTACGGCCTCGAGACCGCGCGCCACTTCCACACGCAAGGCTGGAACGTGCTCGCCACCATGCGCACGCCGCGACCAGCCGCGCTCCCCCGTTCGCAGCGGCTCCGCGTCCTGCCGCTCGACGTGACCAAGCCCGAGAGCATCACGTCCATGCTCGCCGACGCCGGTCCGATCGACGTGCTCGTCAACAACGCGGGCATCGGGTTGATGGGCGCGTTCGAGGCGACGCCGATGGCCACGATCCGAGAGGTGTTCGAGACCAACACGTTCGGCGTGATGGCGTTGACGCAGGCCGTGCTGCCGCAGCTCCGGGCACGGCGGTCGGGCGTCGTCGTCAACGTGACCTCGAGCGCGACGCTCGCGCCGATGCCGCTGGTGGCCGTCTACACCGCGAGCAAGATGGCGATCGAAGGCTTCACCGCGTCACTCGCCTTCGAGCTCGAGGAGTTCGACGTGCGGGTGAAGCTGGTGGAGCCCGGATACGCCCCCACCACGCGGTTCACGAGCAACACCGGAACGCGCATGGACGGCCTGATCCCCGAGGCGTACGCGCCGTTCGCGCAGCGGATCTCCGCGTCGTTCGCGCAGCCGGCCGCGGTCACGACGGAGTCCGACGTTGCCGAGGTCGTGTGGCGAGCCGCGAACGATGGGTCTGGCCAGCTCCGGTTTCCAGCGGGTCCCGACGCGGTGGCGCTCGCTCACTCGAGATGATCGGCAGATCCACGCACATCGATCTTCATCGCGCCTCCCCGCGTTCGAGTCGTGCGAGGACACCCAGGTCGACGTCGCGATCGACATCGACGGCCCCCTCCGGCCACGGAACGCGGACGACGCCGTCCAGCTCGCGAAGGACCCGCGCCGCGCCAACATCCCCGGCGAGCGCGGCGAGCGCGGCGAACTGGCGCTCCGCGAAGACCGCCGGGACGCCAATCACCTCGTGATATCCGGATCCAGCGGCGGGAGCGCCGGCACGCACGCCAGCGACGAGCCGGTCGAGATGATCGGACGTCAGGAGCGGCTGATCGGCGAGCACGATCACGAGCCCATCGGCCCGCTCCTCGCGCGCCCATGCGACCGCGGCCCGCACCGACGACGAGATGCCATCGCGCCATGCGGAGTTGACGACGCACACCACGCCGAGGTCGCGCACGGCGGCTTCGACCGGTGCTTGCTCGGCGCCGACGATCACCCCGACCCGCGCGCATGACGAACCGAGCGCTACGCGGGTCACGCGCCGGACCAAAGGCTGCCCTCGGAAGGGAACGAGCTGCTTGGGCCGACCGAGTCGAGCCGACCCACCGGCCGCGAGAACCGCACAGACAAACCAGGCACGATCGCGGGTCATCTCCATCGCCGTTCCCGGTGTAGCACCGTCGGCGAGATCCGTCTCTGCTACGGAACACGTCGAGAATCCATGGCAAATGCTCGCTCATCAAGCCAAGCTCGGACCCATGCGGACCTCTCGGCAACACCGCGCGGGATTGGCCTGCACGATCCTGACGCTCGCGTCCACCCTGGTCTCGGGCGCGGTTGGTGCCCAACCCGCACCGCCAAGCGCGGGGGCGGTGCTAGCGAACGTCCAGCAGTTCTATGCGAACGCCCACCACCTGACGGCGCAATTCCGTCAGGTCGTCACGAACACGACCTTCAACACGTCGAAGGCGAGCGACGGCAGGCTGTGGGTGGCGAAGCCGGTGCAGTTTCGATGGGACTACGTCGCGAAGAAGCAGCGCGCGGTCAACGTCATCAAGACGTTCGCGTTCGATGGGACGACGCTCTGGCTCGTCGATCACAAGAACAAGCAGATCTTCCAGAACCAGGTCCAAAACAACGTCCTGCCCGCGGCGGTCTCCTTCCTGACCGGAAGTAGCAGCCTCGCGACACAGTTCGATGTTGCGCTCAGCACGTCCGCGGCGTTTGGCGGCCAGGGCGCGATCGTGCTCGAACTGACCCCGAAGCAGCCATCGGCCCAGTACAAGCAGCTGTTCTTCGTGGTCGACCCTTCGGACTGGCACATCAGCGAGTCGGTCGTCATCGATAGCAACGGCGACACGAACGACTTCAAGTTCTACGCGCCCGATCTCCAGTCGGCCGTGAAGGCCCAGTGGTTCCGGGTCACCCCATCGAGCCTGCCCGGGTACAAGGTGATCGTCGTCGGTGGTCCACCGGGGCTGGGAACCCCGTAGCCGCGGCGAGAAGCCAGGGACGCTCTATACTAACTCCACTTCGGGTCACGCAAATAAGCGTTCGATCCGTGAACTCGGCAACGAACGTGGAGGGGCCATCGAATCGCGGCTTTGACGATACTCGTCCCCGCGCGGCGATTGCTCGACTTATGCGTTCGCGATCCTCTATCCTGGTAGCATGTCACGCGCGATCGTCGTGCTGTGCCTGCTGTTCGGTGCCGGATGCGGGCGGATCGGGTTCACCCTCGATTCGCCGGATGCTGCTCAAGCGATCGCGCCGAGCTGCGCCACGATCCCTTCGATCTGCGGCCCCGCCGGGAATCAGTCGTGCTGCGAGAGCCCTCCTGTCCCGGACGTCACCTACCTGCGGAGCTACGACCTCGCGACGGACGGAGCATATGGCGATCCATCTCACCCCGCGACGGTTAGCGCGTTTCATCTCGATCGTTACCCGGTGACCGTGGCGCGATTTCGCGCGTTCGTGCAAGCCGGCTACGGAACACAGCTGGCACCACCCGCGGACGGTGCAGGTGCGCATGTACGGATCGCCGGCAGTGGATGGGCACCCCCATGGAATTCACAGCTGCTGTCGGATACCGCCACGTTGCGGACGCAGCTCGCGAGCTGTGGGGGGCGCTCCACATGGACCGACGGTCCTGCCGCGAACGAAGCGCGCCCGATCAACTGCGTGTCCTGGTACGAGGCATTTGCGTTCTGTATCTGGGACGGTGCGTATCTCCCCACCGACGCCGAGTGGAACGCGGCCGCCGCGGGGGGCGACGAGCAACGCGCATATCCGTGGTCCTCACCGGCCAGCTCGATCGTCGCGGACGAGACCAACGCGAGCTTCTTCGTGGACACCACCAGACAATGCTTCGGTGACCTCGTCGCCGGTTGCGAAATCACGGACCTCACGCCGGTCGGAAGCAAGCCCGCCGGCGACGGCCGTTATGGCCACTCCGATCTCGCTGGGAACGTGTACGGCTGGTTGCTCGACCATGCCGGCGCATGGGTGGATCCGTGCGTCGACTGCGCGCAGCTCTCGGATGGGATTCCGCGGGTCGCTCGGGGGGGCAGCTATCGCGACGACCTCGGTCAAATGCGCGTCGGTGTACGAAGCGCGTTCGATTCAGACGTCCGCGCCGACGTGTTCGGGTTCCGCTGCGCACGTCCGTAGGGACGCTCTACACTAGCTCCACTTCGGACAGCCCGGACGTGTCTGCGTCTTGCGCGACTCGAAGTTGAGTTAGTGTAAAGCGTCCCCAGCCGTCGTAGTGGTATCCTGAACGGGTGTGGTCGCTGATCATCGTGGCGTTGACCGCAGGGTGCGGTCGAGTCGCTTTCGATCCGCGCATCGACGCGATCGAGCCGCCCATCCACACCGGAATACCGCGCGTCTTGTACTTCGGCTCCGCCGCGGTAAGGCCGACGACACAGTTCGATGCGTGGGTTGCCGCGCAGAGCAGCGCGGTTGACAATCTAAGTGCGTCGACCGAAATCACCCCAACGCTGTTCGACGGTTACGATGTCGTGATCCTGCGCGTACTCGGTCGCCCATTCTCGAGCTCGGAAGCGCTCGTACTACGCGAATTTGTCGAGCGCGGCAACGGTCTGCTCGCGCTCACCGCGTACGGCGGCTCTGCCGGCGAAGCGATGGACTTCTCGACACTGATGGATGCGACGGCGACTTCCGCGGTGGACGCGCCGCTAACGTCGACATTCCACGGGACCGTCACGATGTTCGACCCGCATCCGATCACGGCCGGCCTCACCGGGTTGCCGTTCGATGGCGGATATGAGTTGCAGCTACCGGCGACGGGAACGTCCTTGGCTCGACTCCAGGGCTCGGTCGTCGCAGGTGCAATCGAGGTCGGCCGTGGGCGCATTGTTGTGTGGGCCGACGACTGGGTCATGTTCGACTCCGAGTGGACGATGGCCGCGAAGTTCTGGACGCAGGCGCTCGCCTGGGTCTGGCCGACGTCCTGACCTCCGACGCGCTCGGCGCGGACAATTCTCGAGATCACAGCGATCGCCGCCCTGAGCGTCAGGTCAGACCGAGCGATCGATTCCCAGTAGAAACGTACCGGAGGAGATCCGCCCCATCTTGACATGGGCGTGCCCGCTTCCTCATTATCCGCTCAGAGCGGGTGGGATAGTGCGACTACAGTGTCTGGGGATGATCGGGGTGGCGTTGCTCATAGGCAACGCGAACGCACAGCCGTCGGATGTCGCACCCGAACCGGCGGCAGCACCTGTGCCCGAACCGGATCCGGCTCCTGAACCAGAGCCGGCGTTTGAACCGCGTCCTGCACCCCTGCTCGCGAGAGCTGCTCCGCCGGTTGACCCCGCGGCTTCGTTGGAGACGGCCTTCGCGCCCAGGGACCTGCTGACGCCTCTCGGGCTCGCGAGTCGGCTCCATATCCACGGCTTCGTCAGCCAGGGCGCATTTGTCTCGACCGCGAATGACTACATCGGTCATTCATCGCGTGGCAGCGTCGAGCTGTTCCAGGCCGGGCTCAACGTCTCCACCGAGATCACCGACAAGCTACGCGCTGGCGTCCAGCTGTTCAGTCACGATGAAGGGCTGTACGGCGACTACACACCACGCCTGGATTGGGCCTATCTCGACTACCGGTGGCGGCCGTGGCTCGGGCTGCGCGCGGGCCACATCAAGATCCCGTTCGGGCTGTACGGTGAGTACGCCGACATCGATGTCGCGCGGACCTCGATCCTGTTGCCCCAGAGCGTGTACCCGATCGGCAACCGCGACGTCCTGCTCGCCCAGACCGGGTTCGAGACCTATGGCACCATCCCGATGGGTCGGGGCGGTGAGCTCGATTACCGGCTCTATGCCGGCTCGCTGTTCGCCCCGGTCGGAGGTGCCGTGAGCCGCGCCGCGGGACAGACCTACGCGGTCGATACCAAGTACCTGATCGGCGGCCAGGTCTTCTGGCATCCGCCCGTGGAGGGACTGCGGGTCGGCGGCAGCGTGCTCCGCGGCAGCATCGACTTCCACGCCGATCTCGATCCGGCGACCACCAACGCCCTGATCGCCGGCATGCTGGTGCCGCCGACGTTCAACGGCCAGATCACGACGTCGTTTCGGCCGGTGACGTTGAAGGTCGCCTCGGCGGAGTACGTTCACGGTGACTGGCAGTTGTCGGCGGAGTACGCACGCTGGTTCGCTCGCACGGTGTTCTCGCTGCTGCTGCCGACCAGCGAGGTTCATAGCGAACGGCTCTACGCGATGGCGACGTACCACCTCAACGATTGGTTCGAGCTCGGCGCGTACTACTCGATGTTCCACCCGAACGTCGATGATCGCGCCGGCCGCGCGTTGAAGCCGAAGCCCCGGTTCTTCGGGTTCCAGCGCGATGCCGCGGTCACGCTGCGGTTCGACGCGACCGAGCGCTGGACCTGGAAGGCGGAGGGCCACTTCATCGACGGCGTCGCGGCGATGTTCGATGGCGCGATCCTCGATCCGACCCTCAACATGATGCCCCACCGCTACTGGGGGCTGTTCCTGGCCAACACCACGGTGACGTTCTGACGATGCGCTTCCTATGCATCCTTGTCGCTGTCGTGGCGGCGTTCGCGACGGTGGGCTCCTCGCTGGCCAGCGAGAACGGGTACCTGGTGATCGTCAACCCGGACAACCACCTCACCGAGATCGACCGGGACTTCGTCCGTGACGTGTATCTCAAGAAGGCGACGGCGTGGGGTCGAGGTCAGTCGATCCAGCCCATCGACCTCGGGTCGAAGTTCTTGGCTCGCGAGCTGTTCATCCACGAGGTGATCCGCAAGACGCCCGCGCAGCTGAAGAACTACTGGAATCAACAGATCTTCTCCGGCAAGGGCGTGCCTCCGCCGGAGAGCGACTCGCCCGCGGCGATCATCGCGTACGTCGCGACCCACCCCGGAGCGATCGGCTACATCCCATCGAGCATGGATCCAGGTGCGGCGAAGGTGGTGCGAGTCAAGTAGTGGCATTCGGGACGCTCAAGTTTCGTCACCGGATCGTCCTGCTCGTCGTGGTCGCCGCGCTCGCCTTGCTCACGGTGACCGCGGTGACGCTGGTGCTCGGGCGGCGCAACGAGCGCCAGGTCTCTGCCGTCCAGACGCGCTACGTCCCGCTCCTCGAGCTCGATCGAGATCTCAAGGGTCTCTACGCACGGATCCCGCGCGCCCTCGAGGACGCGGCGGGCTCGGGCGAGGAGACCGCGCTCGCCCAGGCGGACGCGCTGCGCGACGAGCTCGCCCGTCGCCTTGACGCCGGCGGGGTGACGATCGGCGCCAACGGTGGTGATCCGATCGCGCTCAAGTCCGAGCTTGCGACCTACTACGCGATCGCGCGCGAGGTATCGGCGAGGCTGCTCGCGGGGACCCCGCCGACGGAGCTCGCCGGGCGGATCGACGCCATGCAGCGCGTGCAGCAGACGTTCGCGTCGCACCTGGACGCGGCCGTCACACCGGACCGCGACCGGCTGGCGGCGGCGTTCGAGGCCGCGCGCGCGTCGCAGCGCACCGCCCTCGCGATCGACATCGCGGTCGCCTCCATCGCGCTGCTCCTGATGGCGATGCTGTCATCACGGATCATCCGGCGAACGGTGGAGGCGCTGCGCGAGGTCGCGATGGGGATGGAGCGGCTCGGGCGCGGAGAGTTCGATCGCGAGATCAACGTCACGACCCGCGACGAGCTCGGAGACCTCGCGCAGGAGGCCAACCGCACCGCGGTGCACCTGGTGGTTGCGCGCCAGGCGCTCGAGGACAAGGCCGCAGAGCTGGCGCGTGCCAGCCGGTACAAGTCCGAGTTCGTCGCGAACATGTCGCACGAGCTCCGGACGCCGCTCAACAGCATCATGATCCTGTCGGCCCTGCTCGGCGAGAATGAGGAGCAGACGCTGTCGGACAAGCAGGTCGAGTTCGCCAAGCTGATCCATCGGTCGGGGCAAGAGCTGCTCGCGCTGATCAACGATGTCCTCGACCTGTCCAAGGTCGAAGCCGGCAAGCAGGTCATCGTGTTCGAGTCGGTCGTGGTCGCCGAGCTCGCGGCGTACGCGCGGTCGATGTTTCAGCCGCTCGCAACGCAACGAAGTGTCGAGTTGGTCGTCGAGGTCTCGGCGGACGCGCCGCCGATGATCCGCACCGATCAGGCGCGGCTCGCGCAGATCCTGAAGAATCTGCTGTCCAACGCGTTCAAGTTCACGTCGCAGGGTCGCGTCGTGATGCGAATCGCGTCGGCACCGCCGTGCATCACGATCTCGGTGACCGACACCGGGATCGGCATCCCCGTCGACAAGCTCGAGCTGATCTTCGAGGCGTTCGCCCAGGCGGAGACCGGCACGAGTCGGACCTACGGCGGAACAGGGCTCGGGCTCACGATCGCCCGGCAGCTCGCGGTGCGGCTGGGAGGCGATCTCCGCGTCGTGAGCGAGGTCGGCGTGGGCAGCACCTTCGAGGTCATCCTGCCGATCGATGGCCAGCCGACCGAGGGAACGCAGCGGCTCGACATTCGAGCGCTCGCGCTGCCACGCGCGCCCTTCGACGAGCCGGCCCGCGACGGCGCCGCCACCGCACGGCCAAGCCGGCCCGTGGCCCCTCAAGGAGCCAACACCACTCCCGAGCCCGCGCTCCACGGCAAGATCGTGCTGATCGTCGACGACGACATGCGGAACGTGTACTCGCTGGCGAACGCGTTGCGCACGCGACACTTGCAGGTGCTGACCGCCGCGACCGCCGAGGAAGCGATCGACGAGCTCGAGCAGCATCCGAACGTCGACATGGTGCTGATGGATGCGATGATGTCCGAGGCGACGCCCCGGATCCGCGCCCAACCGCGGTTCTCCACCTTGCCGATCGTCGCGCTGACCACGCCGGCGACAAGGCCGGGGCAAGGTGAACGCTGCGTCGAGGCCGGGGCAAGCGATCACCTCCCGAAGCCCGTCGACGTGCCTCGCCTCCTCGAGCTGTTCGGTGGCTGGCTCGATCAGCGCGGGACCGTGAAGTAGAACACGGAGCCTCCGGCAGGCGCGGCATCGACCCAGATCCGCCCGCGCAGCTTCTCGACGGCCCGCCTGCACAGCGTGAGACCGACGCCGGTGCCAGGCGTCTTGCTGCCCAGGCGCTCGAACAGGCCGAACACGCGTTCGCGCAGCTCGGGGGCAATTCCGATCCCGTTATCGGTGACGGCGAGCTGCCAGGCGCCCACCACCGATTGCACGCCGACGTGAATCCTCGGCGGCTCCGATCCGCGGAACTTGATGGCGTTGGCGAGCAGGTTCTGGAGGATCTGCGCGAACAGGCTGGCGTGCCCGCGCACCACCGGGAGATCGTCTCGCGTCACCGTTGCGCTGACCTGATCGAGATCGGCCCGTAGGTTCTCGATCACCCCCTCGAGGACGACACCCAGATCGACGTCCATCGCGGCGTCGTCGATCGCGCTCAGCTTGAGCAGGGCGAACAGATCATCGACCATGTGGGCCATGCGGTCCGCGGCGCGGATCACGCGGTCGAGATAGTCCTGCGACTCCGGCGTCAGCGTTCCGGTCAACGACTCGGCGAGCGCTTCGGTGAACCCCCGGATCGCACGCAGCGGTGCGCGAAGATCGTGGGACAAGGTCCGATTCACGTCCTCGAGGTCGGCGATCCGGTCCTGAAGGGCATGGCTGGACCGGGCCAGCGCCGCGTTCAACGACGCGAGCTCGTGTGCCTTGCGGTGGATGTCGACGA
>WBZN01001189.1_pt1 | contig 15269 bp, 20 predicted proteins | sample 5204281 | NCBI WGS metagenome assembly WBZN01 (sample SAMN12344347, study PRJNA552823) | activated sludge metagenome | biome: Activated sludge suspended growth; feature: Nitrification reactor; material: Wastewater; isolation source: activated sludge from nitrification reactor of wastewater...
CTGTGAGGTGGCATTTCTTATCGCGAGCGTGATGCGAATCTATAACTTGCCGTGATTGCCACTGTTCGTGGCTACCGTTTACTGCCAACAAGCTTATCAATGCTGAGTACCATGCTGACCTGTGACGTCCTCCCGAAAAACTGGACCAGCGACAACTGGAAAACTTGGCTACTCTGCAGCCCTTTCACCAAGGAGGGCGCGCGATGAAAAAGAGTCGATTTTCGGAAGAGCAGATTGCCACGACCTTGCGGCAAGTGGATGCGGGGGTCCCGGTTGCGGAGGTGACCCGCGCCTTGGGGGTCAGTGAGCAAACGTACTATCTCTGGCGAAAAAAGTATGGGCAGATGGCGATGGCCGAAATTCGGCGGCTGCGGCAGCTGGAGGAAGAGAATCGGAAATTGAAACAATTGGTGGCCGATTTGACGCTTGATAAAGTCATGCTGCAGGAGGTGCTCATAAAAAAGCTGTAACGCCTGCACGCCAACGGGAACGGGTGCGGCACTTGATTGGCACCTTCCCGATCAGTGAGCGAGCCGCGTGCAGGCTCGTGCGATGCAATCGATCGACCTGGCTCTACCGGGCCCATCGGCGCGAGGATACCGCCCTTCGCCAGCGGTTGCGAGAGTTGGCCCAAGCTCGTCCACGCTTTGGGTATGCCCGGCTCCATGTGTTGCTCCGACGGGAGGGTTGGATAGTGAATAAAAAACGGGTACATCGCATCTATCGCGAAGAAGGGCTGGCCGTACGATTGACTCGGCGGCGGAAGCGAGCCAGCCACTTGCGGGTGGTCCCGCCATCCCCCAGTCAGAAGAATGAGCGGTGGAGTATGGATTTTGTCGCCGACACATTGCTCGATGGGCGGCGGTTTCGTGCCTTGACCGTCGTGGATAACTGGAGTCGCCATAGTCAATGAATTGAGGTGGATTTCACCCTCACGGGAACCAAGGTCGTGATGGCCTTGGAGCGCATCACCAAACGGAGCGGGTACCCTCACATGATCACCGTCGACAACGGCAGTGAATTCGCCTCGAAGGCGCTCGATGCCTGGGCCTATGCCCACGGTGTGAAGCTGGATTTCATTCGGCCCGGCAAACCCGTGGAGAACGCGGTGATTGAGAGTTTCAACGGGCGCTTCCGCGACGAGTGTTTGAACACTCATGTGTTTGTCTCACTGCATGATGCCCGACAGAAGATTGAAGCATGGCGGATCGACTACAATGAGCATCGGCCGCATGGCTCTCTGGGGGATCTCACGCCCCGAGAATTTGCTGAGCAAGCGGTCAAAACCGGGTTGCAGGAGGTACCGAATTTCCAGCTCCCCGCGGTCTAGTTTTTGGGGAGGGGTCAAGCGCCAGCCAGCCTAACGCTCTCCCTGGCCTACTTTTCGGGTTTTGGGTCACCTAGTCACATAGGGAATGGCACAACCACAGGGGGCAGGTCACATTCGCCACTGACAGTGGAGTCATTGGCTGAAAGAAGAGTCATTAACATTCGCGGTCTACGAACATCCTTAGATGTAATACTTAAAAGGCAGGGGCGGGAGCTCTCCCAATGGACCAGCCGTCAGTATCTCGCCGACTGAATCAGCAAATTTGAGGGTGACCGGCTCACCATCTGCAAAGATGCAGGCATTGTAATTTAGTTTCGTCAGCGCCATGATGTCATTAAGTACGGTTTCAATTGCGACTTTCCCGCGACAGACATCGACCAGAAGTGGCTTGGGAACCTCTCTCCCCGGGTAAGTCTGTAGCCTTGGCGTGAAGCCTTTTGTCCAAACGAAAGCTGTTCGATCATCTCGGACAAAGGCCACGCCACGCAAAACAGGATGCTTGCCCTTTCTGAACAGTTTGATGTCACCGGTGTCGCGGATTCTCACTCCAACTAAATTGGTTGCTGATCCAACCCCGCTTTCAAAACCCTCCCACTCTTCATCGTTAAATCGCACCTTGCCGTGCAGAAAGAGTTCTTTGGGAGGGGCTCCTTGTTTCTGAGCATATGAGTTGACAGCGAGTTGTATTAGCTCACGTGCTGCTTCTTTCTTAAGATGAAAGCCCCCTTTGCCTGGACGGTGCCAAGGTCCAACAGCCCCTTTAAAAACCACGCCATCTCCAGAATCCAAAAACATCTGCGCGGCACAGCACGATGAGCCAGGCTCTGCGTTCTTGTCATCCTGCTTAAAGACTAGACCGACGTAGCAAACACCATCCCGAATACTTCCAATCTTCCACGGACGCCCTCCAGCTTTGTAAAAAGCGGTGGTCGCAATATTCCATGCAATGGCTGACTCGAGTTCTTCTAGGTTGCGATTGGGAACACCAAACTTATTAAGGAATTCCCGATGCGCAATCGTGCTTTCTTGCAGAATTTGAATTGGTGCATCATATTCAAGCAATCTGGCTTTCAATTGATTATGAAAGTTAACCTCGTATGCATACGGCACGGCAGCAATGTTGTGTTCCTCAAACAAAGAAGGGAATGACTGGAGTGACTTGGCATATGCTACCGGCAGTTTTGATTGGGCCACAATTTGAAGCCCAGTTTCCACAGACGACATGGGACGACAATACCGTTTAACTTCATCCGGAATCACAACAAACCAAAGATCAACCTTGGTATCCTCCTGCCGAATCGCTTCGATAATTCGTCGGGCATAGACATCCACCGTTTTAAAAACCCGCTGATACTTATCGTCAAGATAAAGAGACGCTTTCAGCTCCACCTCAGAAATTTCGATAGCTATCTGGGGTTCAGGCACCCAGGGGATCCGAAATGCTGCTTCGATCCCGGGGAAAGGAGGACGTGCAGTTCGTCCTTTGGACGAGGCGATGGGTCCCTGGATCTTCCGGACCCAATTCTTGTATCGCTTAATCCCATCTTTTGTTCCAATTACTCCGGCGCGAATCCCATAGGGCTTACCTTCGTCAAGAGGTCCAAATAGACTCAGACCATCTCTTGGATCCTCCATTGATTGCCCATACTTGAAGAGAAGCCCAGGCTCATTGATTTTAATAAGATCCATTAATTCGATTCCTGATCTGAATTCTTTGGCTGATCCTCGGTTAAAAGAGAATCGTTATCAGCATCCTCTTCCTCGTCGGCCATCTCATCAAGCGCTTCAAGTTCAGTATCAGGATCCTGATAAGACACAGGACTATTGAACCCTATTGGTTCCGTCGCAATTGCCATAAATGAGTCAGATCCTACAGAAATACTAATTTCTGAATTACCAGAACTAAGCCAAGCCATAGCTGCAAGCATTCTGTCCCGCCAGTCGTCATTCCACCAGTCCTTGCATTGGCTCCGTCGAGCGCTATGAAGCACCCGCTTGTTCTCCAGAACTAAGGATCCATCCTTGGTGAACACCACGTGTGCTTTTATTGCGAACGCTGGAGTAGGATGAACAAGAGGAGCAGCTGACAGTCCAAAATGCCATAGCCTTCTGTATTCATCCTCACTGGCAGTAGCCTTAACCGTTTTATAGCCTATGAGATTTCTCGACGCCTTTTTCCCCGACATGCCTGTAAACGACACAACTCCGTCACCAAGTTGCACTTTAGTTGGATAGATACACTTCGACCCATTTGCAAGGAGGTAAAAGGATAGTCCATTATCTCTAATGCATTTCTCCCACGATTGGGACAGTAGTCGTGACACAAAGCTTTTTATGTCCCTGGTGCTACAAAACCCCAGGGATTCCCGACCGCTCAGTACGCCTTCAATTGAATAAGACTTGCTCTCCGTAATGACAATAGAGTCTCCCAGCCGCCCGATGAAATCCTTAGCTGGAGCAAACGACATCAGGATATGCTCGTGCTGAAATCCTGGATAAGGAAGTTCTGATTGAATTTCAATCTTTCCCATTTGAGTTCGAGATAGGTAATGGCAAAAGAGAATTGAGGGACGAATCTGTATGGGGAACCAATTTGAAAGGTACTGCTCGCACTCATTTTGCACACTTTGCGATGCACCAAAATGCTCGCGCCACCAAGTGGCAACAGCAGAGGGAGAGAAGTTTGAACTATGCGCCACCCCATCACGATCCAGTTTTCCTAGAAGGTCTTTGAGCCCACCTGCCCATCCTTTATTGAAGGGGATAGCATTAAGCCGAGCTAACTGAATGCTGAATTCTCGAGGAGGCAACTCATCAATAAGAACTGGAATGATGAAATCCTGAAACTTTTTATCCCGTGAAACATTGGCCGCGACCTGCAGCTCTTGAAGAGGACCATCTTTTGCATTCGATGTCTTAGAGAGCACGTACACAAACTTTACCGTTCTTTCTCGTATCGCCTGTTCAATGTCCTTCCAAAAGTCCTCCCCACCTAGCAGTTTGGTAAGATCGCACCAGACAGGAAATCCGGCCTTTGCTACTTGCAGTGCAAGCCAAAGCGTGAAGTCATTGTCCTCAGCATTTGCATGGCTGATAAACACCATGTCACGCATACACTTTAACTCCGGCTCCGACGCTCGCTAATCCAAGGCCTATAAAAATTCCAGAATGAGTTCGCCAAAACGGGATCGCTGACCATTATCCGGTAGGTGCAATTGGTCCGTTCCTCCACTAGGCGAAGACTCCCGCTGTTATCCCTTTCGATTCTAAGTGCCAACCTGTTTGTCACAATCTGCCTCATGATATGAGCACATTCTGTCAAAGTGCGAACAACCAACACCCCATTTGCCACTCCTGTATCGAGGTTGACCTGTATACCAAGTGGATGCTTTTCTTTGAGGAGACCTGCTTTCCGTTCAAATTGTTCCCCATCGAGCCTAACCAACTCATCTTGCAGACGACTACGATCCCATTCTTTCATGGCTTCACCTTCGCCAATCAGGCTCTTCGCATGACGTTCCACCAGCTTGGATCTGTAATAATCTTCCTCGGAACAGGCATGAATTACGCTGTGGATTCGGGCCACATCCTGACACAATTCATGATAACGCGATTCGTTATCCTTTATTTGCGGCACATAGACGATTACTGGTTTACCTTGAGCCAGTGTGACCGCAAGCTCAGAGTCCTTCCCCAGGGTTTCTGTAGTTTGGGCACAATAGACCGTGCATTTGGCTCGACGAAGCATCAGACTTTCGACCAGCCCTTTTTCTATGCGATCCTCACAAAACGACTGGGTAGGGTCAAAATATCTAAGTTTCAAATCAGCCAACTCTGGCTTTTCGAAAAGCCGTTTGGTGACGGTGCCGACAAAATAGAAGTCTTCGATGTCCCTCATGGAAGTCGCAACATACACGTCCATTTCATCGCTACAGAGGTAGACGTGAAGATTATCCCGCCCTACCTCCCGCACCTGCTTCATGCGAGTTTTTCTGTCTTCGTCATGCCCCTTTTCGATGGCGTCTCCAGTTACATGCCCAAGAAAATAGGTTTCTTTCGGATCAATCGAGGCTACTGAACGCAACGGCTGTGGCCGTTGATTGAAAAGGGTTTCATCAATTGGACTCAGGTCTTTCAACTCTTGTTCAAGCTCGCTTGTTCTCATCTGGCACAAGGCTTTGAAGCCAAACTTGATATTTCCGTATTTAAGTAATGCCACTTTTTGAAAACTTTCAATGCCAAGCTCAAACTCTTCCCGCGTCACTCCCTTTGCAGCAGCCCCTGCAGAAAAGAATCGATCAAAGAAATCGCTCGTCACAGTCTCATATGCGAAAGCAAGAAGGATTTCATTTAGTTGGCTTACTCCGATCTTGTGTCTTGCCCAAAAATCATTTTGATCGAGATCGTCAAGAAAGCATCTGGGGGCGGAGCTGTCGTGCCCGGTGAGCTTTGCAATGAGCGTCCTCATATGTATGCCCCTCCACTTATCCTTCGCTTATGTTTTCTACCAATCGAACAAAATTGATATTGGTCATCAGAATACTTCCACTCCCAAACGAAGTCACCTTCTGTTTAATTACCAGAGTTTATCTAGAAGACGCATCCAGAATCTCCGCTTTTTCACCGCCTCCGGTGTATGTGGGATATGTTGCCTCGCCCATTTGATAGAAAGTTCACAAGGAGAATAAGCTGTCTTCTTGCAAGACAGGTATTGGAGAGGCTAGCCCTTCAGATTCCAGCTGAGCAGCGGGCGAAGGCGAGATGACCGGCTTTTGTTTATATGACGTTGAGCTCGAGAACGATCCAGATAGCAGTCCGCTTTCGGAATGTTAAGGTACACGAGGCATGGATGTAGTGCTGGAGTCCCCAGCACCTTATGATGACCGGTCTCGCTCTGGCGAACGATCCTTCGAGACACCCCGCAACCGCTCACTCAAGTAGCGGACCAAATCTGCAGCCAGTTGCCGATCCTCTCCACGCTCTGACCGAGCTAAAGCTCTCATCACTTGCTCATAATTCCGCATAACTTCCTGAGCTTGTCCATTTCGACGCGTGGCGCGTTTCATCCGCTCCAGCACGCTCTCTCTCGTAGGTCCATCATACAAATGGCGCACTGTCCACCTTTCATGCGCGGTGCGATGAATACGGCTTGTGGTCGTGGCTTCAATCCCATGGTCGCGTAAAGCCTCCGCAAACCCCTCGCGCCAACGTTGGAGATCCGCCTTTCTCGGATTCAAGCGAACCCCATCGAGCCCAGCGGCCTTCACCGTCAAGTGGACATGAGGATGCGGAGATGGGTGCGGGTCTGGATCAGTCTCAGACGTGTGAAGCACCATCGCATACTGAAACCCCGAAAACTCCCGCTTGGCGAAGTCCCGTGCCGCCCGTTGGACCGACAGCGGATCAGTGCGTGTCGGCATGGAGAGGACGAGATGAAAGGCATCGCGCATGGTCGAGTCGGCGGCGATTGGCATGCCGCCATCTCGCCATTCGGTTTTCAAATCCGCCACCGCCTCCTTCCCCTTGATCACCTGGCCATCTTGATCCTCGATTTCGAGAAGCCCATCGCGCGAAATGTAGGTAAGGTTATTCGAGATCCCCTTCATCCCTTTCGGTGCCCTGACGAGTTTCACCATCACTTGCGGTGCGCGGCGGACCATCGCCTGTAGTGTCTGCCGCACATAGGTGGTCCGAGCCTGTGGCGTGCTGAGCCGTCCGCCGGCACTCACAGGCTTGGGGGAACCAAGAGGCGTGCGCTTGCTACGACGCGGTCGTGATGGGGTATCTCGTGAAACATTGAACAGCCGACTCCCCCACTCGTCCAATCGCTCATCGAGCTTGACGCGTGCAGCACTCATCGAAGCTGCCAACGCTCCACGGTCCCGCGCAACACATCCGAAACCTTGTCGGTATGGGCGCGGATCACGCGAGAGAGTTCGGTGATGACCTTCACGTGGAATGCACTCCGGTTCTCCGGGGAAGTATTCAAGACTTTTGCAATCTGGTTCAGGTTCCTCCCCAAGGCGAGTAGTTGTTGATTCGAGCGAGTCAATCGTTCCAACTCCGGCTGTCCGACATGCGGTTGCCCGGTCAACCTGGTGCGAATCATCGCGACCAGCCATTTTGTCGGGAGATAGCCTTCGTGTCCGGCCATCTTCTTCAAGGCGGCGAGCTCTGAGGACGTCAGATTGAGCTCCATCCGGGCCGTGGCTCGTTCTCTCCTCGGGCTCACGCGGATCCGAGGAGGAGCTTCTGTCGTCTTCCCATCCATGGCCTGCCGAATGGCATTCCGCAGGGCATGGCTCGGCGTGATTCTGTGGTCCTGACACCAGGCCTGCCAGGGGGCCTTCAGCTCACCCAGATCCACCGTGACTGTGGTCGTCCGTTTGGCCCTCTGCCCCATCAGTTCACCTGTACCAAACCCACTCGAAACGTCCCACCCCCCTACCGACAGGTGTCGGACTCTGGTGCCTGGAGGCGGTGATCGGAGGGTCAAAGAACATAGCGCGCAATGATACAAGATACCCATAATGTAAGACAACTACGGGCAAGAGCCATATCCTGCAACCTCTTAAAATCGGTCTTCCACCAACCTATGCCGACACGGATCCAAGCTCACAGAGCAATCTTCCAGACAGTGCACAGGACGCCAGAAACGGGCTCGGATCGGCCAGTCGGTGGAGCCTCCGGCAAGCTGGGCATGCCGGCATTGCCAGTCGGCTGATCCGGTTTTCTCATAATTCGGGATTCCCCATTTGAAGGGGATGATCTTCTTGTTATCCTGTGACACAGGGCACCTCCTGTTGTTGAGGTGACAACCATGCGCCTGACCTGGACGGACAGTCTTCGATGCCTTTTGGCCATCTGCTTGATGAGTGGGCTCGTGGCCTGTGGCAGCTTCGCCAACTGCTTCAATAGTGGGTTCGCTCCCGCCGCCTGTGGCGGGGCATATAGCGAGAGCAACGCTTCTTCTCCACCGCAGCCCACGGCCACCTCGACGGAAGGTCGCTGGACAGGCGTGACTCACTCCGGTCGCACCGTCGATGGACTGGTCCTCGAGGACGGCTCGTATTGGCTATTCTATACGGCAAGAGACACTCCCAACATCCTGGTTGGACTGGTTCACGGAACGAGCACGTCACACTCCGGCTCCTTCGAGTCCTTAAACACCAGGGATTTTAATCTGGAAGGCACGGGAATTCGCGCGGCGACGATGAGTGGCACCTATGTCCCGAAAGAGAGCTTTCGCGGGACGATTGCCTACTTTAATGGAGACACAGAGAGCTTCACCAGTACGTACGATGGGGACTTTGAGTTAACCACGAACCTGAATCTGGTCGCTGGGACCTATGTGGGGCTCCGTGCTGATGATCAAACGGTAACGGTGACCGTGAATTCAGCCGGGACGCTGTCCGGTCATTCATCGGATGGATGCACCGCTGCGGGTACCTTGTCCCCCCGTCCCAAGGGCAGTGTGTTTCATACTTCGGTGACATTCAGAGGGGGCGCCTGTCGCCAGGGAACCGAGACGGTCACTGGGGTGGCCTTGTACGATGCCGCAACCAACCGACTGTACGGTGCGGCCCTCAACAATTCCCGGACCATCAGCTATCTCTTTCTCGGCACGAAGCGGTAAGCCTCACCGGTTCAATGTTCTGTAAGAGTTTCCTTTTTGACGAGAGCAAGATCGCAACACATCATGCCCCGTCAATGGATCGACGAGATCACGGGGAAAGGATCTGTCGAACAGCGGTGGGTGCAAAGAATCCCTGGTCCTTCAGATTGGCAAACCAGGTCTGGGCAAACTCTTTCAAATCCTGTTTCAGTGCTGGCACGACGTGGGTACGCCTGCCCGCCTCGTCATGCCGATAGACTTCTTGCACGATCCCCAAATAGTCGTTCCGATAGGACACCGGTTCGGCTACCGCGCCGTCTGGCAAATCGGTGAACATGAACACAACATCGGGATCGCGCATGAGATCGCCGTTCTGTTCACCATACTGACACAGGGATACCAATCGGTGTCCGTCTTCACTGCATCCAATCTGTTCAACCGACAGTGGCATGAAGCCGGAGACCGTGATGCGGACGGCCTGGACCCCGCCAAGCAGTTGATTGAGATGCGTTGCAAATTCCTGATACTGCCTCATCATCATGTTCCTTTCGTGAGGTAAAGGAAGCCCCCGGCGCAAGGGCCGGAGGCTTCCCGTGACGTTCAGCGACCTGAACGCTCCGTGATCCAGATCTTCGCCTGTTGAGCGACGACCAGGAGCGCTTCAAGGTCCGCCAGGCCGAAGGACTCGGAATCCTTCATGGTCCCATCGGACGCTTTGTACGAGCGGGCCACGGTCACGTTGTAGAACGGGCCTTTCATGCCTTCGTTCTTCCAGATGCTCGCTTTGATGCTGCTGCATCGAAACGCGGTGACCGGCTTGGGTTTCTTGTCTTGAGGTGCCATGGTGTTGTCTCCTTTAGTTAGAGTTGATGTGTTGGCCTCTCACCAAGCGTGGAGGCCACACAGCGACGACAAAGGAGACAGAGAGGACGCCGCCACCTAGCGGGCCGGCGGGCGCGATGCGGAGGAATGCGCGCAAAAAGGAGCCGCCTCCAAGGCGGCGCGCGGGCATGATCGACGCAGCCCGTCGGTGGAAAGCCAGGGCGACGGCCGGATGCGCACAGGCACCGGAGCTGAAACCACAAGCTGGTCCCCGCTCATCACCAGCACGGCATCGCAGAGCAGATTCAACGGACGAGGCGAGAAAGTCCTGTTCACATAGACCGAAGAGACCAAGCCCGTTCGCCAAGGTGAAAGAGGGTCAATGAGTTGGCTTCGATGCGGTCTTGAGTCGGGCGTCGGCCAACAGGCGACCGAGCCCATGTCAACGGAGTCGCTGACCGTAGTGGAACGCTGAACGGCTCTCGCGAGGTTGCCGGGGGAGCTTCACCACTGTCGTGAAAAAAGGGATCAGCATCAGAGACGAGCGGCGTCCGAAACGATCGGACGATCCTGGCAACTCCTAAACCAGACTGAGTTTGAAGGGACGGATGGACTGGATGGCGAGAACGTCCCGTTGATTCTGCGTGACGACGGTCCTCAGTGTGCAACTAGTCGACGGAGAGGTTCGTATGAAGACTGAGGCGCCGCATCTCATCGAAAGACTCTTCGCAGCTGCAGGCGTCCCTTCGCCCGCTTCAAGGGTCGGTCGAGCGTGTGCTCCTCCACCACGAGCGCAAGGGCGCGTTCGATGGCTTCGGTCTCCGTTTTGGCACCAAGCACGGCCTTCGCGCGCGTGAGTTTCCCTTGATGGAGTTGGAGATGCTTGTGTCGAATCGCGGCGCGGTGTCTCATGGACTCTCTCCCCTCGATTATGGTGACTCTCTGCACTCTGGATGCTGAGGACGCACTACCGGCGCGCGCCGGCGACCTTCAGTCGTGTTGGAACGAGATGGCAGGCATCCGCTGTTAGTTCCAATTTGCCACCAAGCACGCCGAGAAGCTTTTGCAGGGTTGGAAACGCGGGGAAATGGGCCCCGCTTTCCAAACGGGCAATCTGCGGCTGTTTCATACCGGTAAGTTTCGCGAGCTCGGTCTGACTGAGCCCGCGTCGTTCCCGCAGCCTCGCCAGCTCCACGGCAATCCCCACTTCTTGCTCCGCCTTCGCAAAAGCCTCGGCGAATTTCGGCTCCTTCTTGATCTGTTCGTTAATGTACTGTCTATGCGTTTTCATCGTGGCTCCTTTGCTTGACCTCCTCATATCGTTGCTCCGCGAGGGCGATGTCTCGTTCTCGCAGTTTCTGCCGCTTCTTCTGGATCGCATGCAGGATGATGAACCGTTGTCCTACGAGTGCGGCATAAAAGAACCGGTGTTCCATCCCAGACCATTCCGGACGCAGCTCCCAGATCTTCCCTCGGACGTGTGCTGCAATCGACGCGGGAAGACGCGGGCCATCAACTTCTAGGCGACTGATATAGGCCAGACATTTGGCTCGCGCCCCATGGGACAAGGCGTCGAGAAATGCCTCAATCGGTTTATCTCCTTGCGCTGTCTCATAGTAGACTACTGTCCAGGCCATGTGGGGCAAATATAACACTTGTGTTATAACTCGTCAAGGGAGGGATCGTGCGGGCGAAGGGCTCCCACCGCTTCGATTCCTCTGCGACGTCACTGATCAACCACGTGCCTGTGACAGCGAAGAGCCGGACCGATCATGAAGGGCCCCACACAGCGGACTCGCACACCGACCTCCTTTCAACACATTGTTGCGCCCCTCACCCAGGCCGGGGCGCAACAGCATCTCCCCAGTCTGTGGCCACGCGCGAGTGCACCCGTGACACCGTCCGCGGTGGCGCGGTTGCCACGGGCGTGCCACACCCCCTGACGGGCGACGGGTATTGTCTCGGCACGGTCGAGTCGCATCGTGCGACACGACGGTGCCAGACTTCACCCGGCACGGCGTCTCGAGACGCGGTGCCTCAGCAGACATTCGTGCGCCACTCCGCCGCTCTGCAAACCTTGGTGAGTGCCTCCCGGAACGCGGCCGGAACCAACACCGGAGTCCCTTCGCTTCTGTGGCCACCCCTACTTTTTCGGTATGGTTATAAAATCTGAACCTTCTCATAAGTGCTTGAGAGAGTAATGACTGAACAGTGAATCACTGTTAGGAAAGCGTTTGGAGACGATTCACTGAGTAGGGCACATCGGCAGGGGTGCTGAGCGTTAACTAATTGGTCGCTGAATGATGGAGCGTCCAGGATTTCTCCCGTTGAAGGAAGCAGCTGTCTGGGCGGGCGTTTCTGCCCGTACGGTCAAGCGTTGGCTCGCTGATGGCTTACCGTGCTATCAAGCTGGCCATAGGACCAAGGTGCTTATTCGTCCGACGGACATTGACCAGTTCTTGACCAGGCGGCAGGTCACAAAAGTCGATATCGATGCTCTGGTTGAAAATACTCTACGAGAGATGCAAGAGGCGCGGCACAGGACGGATGTAGCCTAATACCCCATCATAGGTTTATCCTTTGACCTTGTACTTCTTGAGAAGGTCACGAAGGGCTTCCTCCACGATGGCATGTGGTCGCCGTTTTTGCTGAATGGCCAGGATCTTCGTCTGCATCGCTAACCGAGAATCGATGCAGAGATTAAACTGCTCCTTGGACGAGGTATCCTATTCCATTGTTCACATCCTACTGTGCCCTGCTATGGGCGTCAATAGCGTTGTTGCAGTGCCATTAGATATTATGCCAGCATTACAGTATTACGCCACGTGTGGATGGATGACTGAGAGCAGGACGATAGATGGTGACAACATGTCAACCAATCATGCTGTAGGCAGAAACGTCTAATCCAAGGAGGATGAATTGGGAGTCAAAGTTACACAACGAACTGGAAAGTCTGGCTGGTGGGTTTCCATCATCCACAATAACAGCCGCAAGAGGAAGCGGTTCTCTGACAAGAAAGTAGCCTTAGAGTTTGCCAAGAAGATTGAAGCAAAGATCAGATGGGCCGAGGCCAATGGCAGTCCTGTAGTCTTTTCACAACCCGAACAGAACATGCCAACCCTGAAAGGGTACATGGAGAATTGGCTCAGTGCCTACGTGGATAACAACTGCAAATTCTCAACAGCCTCAGGCTATCGGCAGGTTTGTAAGAAGCACCTCTACCCTGCCCTAGGCGCTCGCACCTTGGATCACGTGACCAGAAAGGATGTGAAAGACTTGGTCGCCACCTGGAACAGCCAGGGGCTCAAGAAGCGGACGATTTTGAATATCCTGACTCCGCTGCGAGAAATGTTCAACCATGCCATTGACGATGGCACCGTTACCGCAAATCCTGTGTCCAAAGTTGGGATGATCGTGAAGGGATGTAAGGCCTCAAGCGCCCATATCGAACCGCTGACCGCAATTGAAGTCAAGGCTTTACTTGCCACCACTAAGGAGCGGTATTCGTTTCTCTATCCGCTTTTCCTTTGTGCCGTACGGACAGGCATGAGAGAGGGAGAATTGATCGGCCTCCAATGGGAAGACATTGACTTCCTGGGATCCTTCATTGAAGTCCGGCATAATGTTGTCAGGCGGCAAGAGACATCCACCAAAACCAACCGGATTCGGCGCGTAGATCTCTCTCCCCAGTTACAAGCCGAGTTGCTCAAGTTGAAAGAAAATCTTCAGCTTGAAAGCTCGATGAAGGGATACGCTTTCCCGAAATGGGTATTCTTGACGCCACATGGCAACCGTATGACGAATGAGGTCCTCAGGAAAGGCTTCTACGCCTGTCTCGAAGCGGCTGGGCTGCGTCGGGTACGATTCCATGACCTGCGGCACACCTTCGCCAGCCTGTTGATTCAACAGAATGCGAACGTAAAATATATCCAACAACAACTCGGTCACAGTAGCATCAACATCACGTTGGATGTATACTCGCATCTCTTTGAGGGAGACCATCGGCACCAGGTCCAGCGTCTGGACGATGAGCTATTGGAGACAAGTCCGAGGAGGTTAACTAACCCAGAAAACGCGCCCCAGCCGGACCCTCACCGAGAAGGGGCTCAGACGCCTACCAACGAAACAATTGAATTTAAAGCGAATATCAGACACGGAGGGGTGACGGAGTGGCCGAACGTGCCGGTCTTGAAAACCGGAGATGGGGTAACTCATCCGCGAGTTCAAATCTCGCCCCCTCCGCCATATTTCAACAGGTTGTGAACTTTCATCCGAACTACCTTTCCGCTCGACTCTCCCAGGTGTCACTGAACGTATACCCTTTTTCTCCTGGATGTACGGGTTGAGCCGCTTCGCGGCCTCACGGAGCGCATCCTCACTCGTGATGTTCTACCGGTCAAAGACTGATCGGGTCTTACGAACGGAGAATCCACGCGCTTGACTCTCTGAAACCATGTTCCCATCGCCGAGCGTGATGGCTCAGACCGAAGAAACAGTCGTGAATGACATTCTCTAGGGCTTGAATCAGAACGGGATGGACTCCAAACTCCCGGTGGAGTTGTTGGAGCACATCGGACGGATTATTGAGATGGGTATGAAAATGACCCGGAGAACGACACATGAACCAGGACAAACGGTAGTCCTGGGTCTGCCTCGCCTAATAGAATACGCAACAGGAAGGATACAAGATGGTTCATTCGCTTATTGTTGTTCTCTTGCTTGTGGGAATCTGGACACAAGAGGCATCAGCGAACCCCGCCCATGGCCGTATACTACAGATGACATCGGGAGACCGGAACACGCTCTTTGCCAAGTTTCTTCAAGGCAGTGGACAACGCTGTGACGCCGTGACACGAAGCTTCTTCCAGGGGTCAACGAAGTCGAATGATGCCATTTGGAATGTGACCTGTCGCGACGGCCGGATGTTTGCTGTCCTGATCTATAACGACGCCAAAGGGTCCTCCAAGATCATCAGCTGTGCAACGCTGAAGGCGATCAACACAGGTGACTGTTTTAAAAAAGTTCTCAGTGAGTGACTTGGTACGCGTTAGAGCCACGATTGCCACCGCTGTTCTTCCGAGTATGACGAGCGAGGCCTGCGCTGACTTCACAGGGCCGGTGATCTCAGTCCTCGATGGTGACATGATTGCAGTCTTGCACCATAAGAAAGCCGAACATATCCGCCTGCAGGGGATAGACTACCGGGAGAAGGCCGAGATGTGCCGATGAGGGAGAGGGGAGACTGAATTGGAAGGATCCGATCGGGCTTGATGACACGAGTTTTGATCGAGGACACCGGCCAACTGGCTCCAGGAGCCGTTAATCTCCTCTTTACAGGCTTATCCACCAAGCGTAGCCTTATGCCTGTACGATCCAACCCACACCTTGCGAGAAGAGAGGTGTCCCATGGCAGTCTCTCTCAACCTATTTCAGAGCTCACTCCAGTGGCTTCACAACCCTCTTGCGAGAGCAGCAGTGCTGTGCATTGTGGGAGTCCTTTGT
>WBZN01001331.1_pt1 | contig 15268 bp, 9 predicted proteins | sample 5204281 | NCBI WGS metagenome assembly WBZN01 (sample SAMN12344347, study PRJNA552823) | activated sludge metagenome | biome: Activated sludge suspended growth; feature: Nitrification reactor; material: Wastewater; isolation source: activated sludge from nitrification reactor of wastewater treatment...
GCCTTGCGCGCCTCGGCGATCGAGCGCACGGCGATGCCGACGTGATCGATCCGTTGGATCACGCGGCTCTCCGCCGGGAGCCACGCCCGCTCGACCGGTTCGTCATCCGCGCTCCGCGGCCGCGGCATGCGCCGCCTGGCGCGTGAGCTCGGCGAACAGGGCGTCGGCCACGGTGTAGGGATCGACGCGTCCCGTGAAGGCTTGGTCGACGGCGCGCTCGAGGCCGCGCTCACGCTCGGCGGCCGCCAGCACCCGATCCTTCAGAATGCTCTCGACGCGCAGGCGCAGATGGCTCTTGCGGCGCGCCGCCAGCTCGCCGGTTTCCTCGAGATAGGAACGATGGCGCCGGATCGCCGCCACGAGCTCCTCGATGCCCTGTCCCAGGCTGGCCACGGTGCGCGTGATCGGCGCCAGCCAGCCGCCCATGTTCTCGTCGAGCTCGAGCGCCGCCTGCAGGTCGCGCGCCGTGCGCTCGACGCCGTCGCGGTCCGCCTTGTTGATCACGAACACGTCGGCGATCTCCATGATGCCGGCCTTGATCGCCTGGATGTCGTCACCGAGGCCGGGCAGCGTGACCACGAGCACGGTGTCGACGCTGCGCACGACATCGACCTCGTCCTGCCCCACCCCGACGGTCTCGACCAGCACCCAGTCGAAGCCCGCGGCGTCGAGCACGTCGACGGCGTCGCGGGTCGCCGGCGCCAGTCCCCCCATCGCGCCGCGCGTCGCCATCGACCGGATGAACACGCCCGGGTCGGTGTAAAGCGACTGCATGCGAATACGGTCGCCGAGGAGCGCGCCGCCGCTGTAAGGGCTGGTCGGGTCCACCGCCAGAATGCCGACGGTCTCGCCGGCCGCGCGCAGATGGCGTGCGAGGCGGTCGGTGAGCGTGCTCTTGCCGGCCCCCGGGGGGCCGGTGATGCCCACGACACGGGCGCGGCCGGTACGTGGATAGATGCTGTGCACCAGCTGCCGTTGGGCGTCGCCGCCGCTCTCGACCAGAGAGATGGCGCGCGCCACGGCACGGGGCTGGCGCGCGAGGAGGCGCGGTAGGAGCTCGTCGAGGGAATTCGTCACGGCCACGATCGCTGAATCCTATCCGCCTTTGTCGAACTTCCCCAGACGCGCCGACGCCACCGCTGTCCGCACTCCTAGGACAAAGACCCTGCCCCGCATCGGACGGACGTGGGCTTACGTGGACCGGCGCGCGCCGTACATTGCTCCTCGTCAAACGGGAACGATCATGAAGCAGCCAGCACAGCACGAGACGCTCGCAACCGGCACCGCTTCTCCGATCGCCTCACCTGCGCGTCGAGCTCGCCGGCCGCGAAGAGCCGAAAGTGGAAAAGGCCTACCGTGTCCTGATCGAAGAGCTGGCGCCGCCGCGCACCGAATCGGACGCCGGTACGGTGGTCATCACCATGAATTTTCTCCGTCCCGGTCTTCGCGCGGCCCGCGCACGCGCGGGGCGAGGCGGCGCTCGCGTGGGCGACCGTCGAGGCCGGGCACCTGCGTTTCCGACTGGTCAACTCGACGAACGCACACGTCCGCCTGCGCAGCGTGACCGCGCGCGCCGAGAGCTCGTCCGGGGTACCGCGCGATACGCATGAGTTGCCGGCCTGGTATCTGCTTGCCGGCGGATCCCGCGACTTCGACGTCCCTCTCGAGGCCGCGGAATGCGGCGGCGCGACGGCATACCTGCTGGAAGTTCGATGGGACGGCGGCAGCCTCTCCCATCGGGTACCCGTGCCCGCCGGCTCCTGCTCCTAGAGCGAAGACTGGCGATTTCGGCGCAGTCAATCACCGAGCGGCCTCGAGGGCAGACGAAGAATGCTATAACAGCATTCAATGACACTCCGCGTCTCGTCCGCCACCACACGCCTGCCTCGCTTCTGCTTCCTTTTGACGCTCCTCGCAGCTCCGGCCCTCGCCGGCGTCGGTGTCTGGACCGCCGTTGGCCCCGAGGGCGGCGCTCCTCTGCTGCTGGCGACCGATCCGAGCGATGCCCGGATCGTCTACGCCACGTTCGCCTCCGGTCCGTACGCCGGGATCGAGACGACCGTGATGCGCAGCGAAGACGCCGGTGAGTCGTGGACGCCCGCCAATCAGGGGCTGGAAGGAGAACGCGTCATCAGCCTGGCGGTCGATCCCGCTGAGAACACGCGGCTCTTCGCAGTCGCGGCCGTGCAGGGCTGCGAGAGCGACGATCCGGGCGGCGTCTATCGCAGCGAGGACGCTGGCGCGCACTGGCAGCTCCTGCGCACTGCTGCGCAACTCGGCGGCATCGGCTGTCGCGCGGGCGTGCTGGCGCTCCCCGATCAGGTGCTGGTCGGCATTCGAGGGGGTGTGGCCCGTTCGACGGATCACGGCGCGTCCTGGCAGACGGTGCTCTTCGCGCCGCAGGTGATCGATGGCTTTCACACGCTGGCGGCCGATCCGGTCGACGGACGCATCTACGCCATCGGCTGGTATGGCCGGTTCGCGAGCAACGACGGCGGCTCGACCTGGACGGTGATCGCCGACCCCTACCCTGCCGGCACGCCACCCCCGGTGACCGCGTTCGGCCTGGCAGCGAGCGCGCCGCGAACGCTCTACGAGCTCGGCTTCGACAGCCAGCTCTGGCGGTCGCCGGATGCGGGCGCGACCTGGGAGCAGCGCGCCCACGGCAGGATCAGCGGCGATCTGTTCGCCGAAGTGCTCGCCGTCGATCCGCGCGACCCCGACACGATTCTCGGCGCCGGCGACGCCGGCTTGCTGCGCAGCCGCGACGGCGGCCAGACGTTTCACGCTCTGCGGCGCGGACTGCCCGAGCTCGCCTTCGATCGCACCGACTTTCCGGGCGTTCAGAGCATCGCCAACGACGCGAACGGCCGATTCCTCGTCGGCGTGGCCCGCGGACTGTTTCGCAGCGCCGACCACGGATATCACTGGGAAGTGGCCGCCATGCGCGGCGTGCACGCCAACGAGATCCGGCATCTCCTCCCCGACCCGCGGCGCACCAGCCGGATCTTCTTCACCAGCACCGCGGACCTGCTCCTGACCGACGACAGCGGAGGGACGTTCGAGAATCTCGGACCGACGCCGCCGGGTCACCTGCGCGATCTCGCGCTCGACCCGTTTCGTGCCGACCGACTGCTTGCTCTCGTCGAGCAGCCCACGGCGAGCACGCCGAGCCCGACGCGCCTCTTCGAGAGCCTCGATGCCGGTCGGCACTGGCGCCTCGCCGGCAGCCTGCCGGTGTCGCAGGCCATCGCCGTGCCCGCGCCGAGCCGCCTTCTGCGCATCGACAACGACCGCATCTATGCCAAGACGGGCGCCGGAGGGTGGCGGTTGCGCCTGCAAGTGGTGCCCGCCGACGATCGCGATTTCTTCAGCTTCGCCGCCTTCGCCTCGAGCCCGCTGCGTCCGTCGATCGTGCTCGCCCTGGGCTACGAGAACGTGCTGCACATCGGCCCGTTCCCGCGCCTGTACATGAGCGCGGACGCCGGCGAGCACTGGCGGCTGCTGGCCGAGACCGGTGTGGCGGCGTTCGATCCGCTGCGGCCGGAGTTGGGCTACGTGGTCGTGCGCTCGGGAGTGCAGTCCGACATCCTCAAGGTTCGCTTCGACCGCCCGAGCGCGCGCCGCATCGCCACGCTGCCGAACCACGCCACGGCGAGCGCCTTGGCGGTCGATCGTCGCGACGCGAACACGATCTTCGTCGCGACCGGCAATGCCGGCATTCTGGTGACTCACGACGGCGGCCGCTCCTGGCAGGAGCTCGCGTCAGGTCTGCCTCAGGCTGGCAAGATCCCGGTCACGCGACTCGTGCAGGACCCGGGCTATCCGCGGCGTCTGTACGCGACCCCGGTATCGGGGGGCCTATGGAGCCTGACGCTGCCCTAGTGAGGGCTTGCCCCAGCGGCAGCGGGAGGGACCAGTCGTGCGCGACAACAACGACCCACGAGTCCGCGGCGCGTGCAGGTCGTCGGCAGCGAGCCGTTTACGACGTTTCGTATGCGCTCGCAACGACGACCGTCGCCGCCCTGGTAAGAACCGCGCCACGATGAAGCGCACGCTGTCGCTCGCCGTTTTCGCTTCGCTCATCGCTACGGCGGTCTCGGCCGGCCAGGGCGTCTGGACTCCGATCGGCCCGGTGGGCGGGGGGCCGACGTTGTTCGCGCCCGACCCCACCGATGCCCGCGTGCTCTATGCCGCGCTTCCCGCGGCGCGGAATCCAGACGGGGAAACCGCGATCTGGCGCAGCGCAGATGCGGGCGTGACCTGGTCCGCGGCCAACCACGGCCTCGAGGGCGAGCGCGTCGTGGCTCTCGCAGTCGACCCCGAGCAACCGGCGCGGCTCTTTGCCGTCGCCGCGCCGCAAGGCTGCGAGAGCGACGATCCCGGCGGCATTTACCGCAGCCTGAACGCCGGACGAACCTGGCAACGCGTGGCTTCCGCGAGCCTGGTCGCCCTCGGATGCTCCTCGGCGATCGCATTCACGCAAGGCGCGGTGCTGGTGGGGAGCGACTCGGGCGTCGCCCGCTCGACGGACGGCGGTACCGCCTGGAGCACGGTGTCCTTTCCGATTACCGCGGGCAGCGTCTTCGCGCTCGCAATCGGCGAATCACCCCGACACCTTTTCGCCGTCACGCCGGCAGGACTCTTCGAGAGCCGGGACGGCGGCCGGCAGTGGGATGGGGAGTCGGACGGACTCGCCTCCGCCTTCATCTCGCCGGAGGCGCTCGCGGTCGCGCCGAGCCGCCGCACGACGCTGTATCTGCTCTCGGTGGACAAGGAGCTTGCGCGCAGCGATGACGGCGGCCGCACCTGGCGGGACCTACCGGGAGTTCCGCTCCTGCCGTATCTTCGAGCCGGCTTGTTCGTCGATCCTCTAAACGCAAATACGGTCTTCGCGTACAGCACGGTTGGCGTCCTGCGGAGCCGGGACGGCGGCGAGACCTTCCAGCGGCTTCGCGGGGGGCTGCCTCCCCCCTCGCCGGGCATCGACATCCGGACCACCGTCCACGCCATGGCGGCCGACGCCGGCCTGCGCATTCTGGTCGGGGCGTACAACGGCGCGTGGGCCTCTCGCGACGGCGGGGAGCACTGGCTTGCGTTGCCGCTGCGCGGAATCCACGACAACCCGATCCGCTTCCTCCAGACCGATGCCGGAGGTCGAGGCGAGATTGCTTTCGCCAGCTTCGACGACCTTTTCGCGTCCGCCCCGGGGGGCAAAATCGAGTCGATGCAGCCTCCGGTACGCGGCCAAGTGCTCGATCTGAGCCTGGCTCGCGATCGCCCCGCTCACCTGTTGGCGGTGCGTTCGTTCGTCGCCAACGGCACGGATCATCGATTCGCCGAGAGCGTGTCCACGGGCTCGCGGGTATCGCTGCCGACGCCGAACCACCCATACGCCGTGACCGCCACCAGCGACGGTACGCTCTTCCTGGCCAGCGGCAGTCGCGTGTTCCGCCGCGCCCCCGGCGATGCGCCATGGCGGCAAGTCTTCGCCGCCATTCCGCAAGGAGACTTCCTCGGCATCGTCGGATTCGCGATTCACCCGCGACGGCCCACGACTCTTCTCGCCGTCGCTTCCGAGACCCGACTTCACCAGGGTTCTTACACGGTGCTTTTCGCCAGCGTCGATGGGGGCTCGAGTTGGCGACGGCTGCCGGCGGCGGGCGACCTCCCGTACCAGGCCTACAACGTGTTCGCCTTCGATCCGCAGCGCCCGAACCTCCTCATCGCCGCCAGCCACCACGACCTCTTCGAAGTCGGGCTCGATCGCCCATCCGCGACGCCGGTAGGGAGCCATCCGGCGGGCTTTTCCGCGCTCGCGGTCGATCGGGAGGACTCTCGTACGCTCTTCGCCGTGACGCCGAACGGTTTGGCGCAAGTGAGCCACGACCGTGGCGAGACGTGGAGCAAGCTCGGCAATGCGTTCCCGGCCTTCGATCCCAACCGCGCGGCGGCGATCGTGCAGGACAGCGCTTCTCCACGCCGGCTGTACTTCGGCGGCAGCAGCGGGCTCTGGGAGCTCGATCTTCCCGAGCGCTGAGTCCGCTGCCGTCAGCCGCGCAGCAGCTGGCGGGTGATCACCAGCCGCTGGATCTCGCTGGTGCCTTCGCCGATGGTGCAGATCTTGGCGTCGCGGTAGTACTTCTCGGCGCGGTAGTCCTTGATGAAGCCGTAGCCGCCGTGGATCTGCACGCCGCGCTCGGAGCAGAACACCGCCGCCTCGCCGGTCGCGAGCTTGGCCTCGGACGCGAGCAGCGTCACCTTGCCGGTGCGATCCATCTCGAGCGCCGCCGCCATGGTGAGCACTTCCGCGGCGGCGATCTTCGCGGACATCTCGGCGAGCATGAACTGAATCGCCTGAAACTCGGAGATCGGCTTGCCGAACTGCTCGCGCTGCCGCGAGTAGCGCACGGCGGTCTCGAAGGCGCCGATGGCAGTGCCCAGGCCCAGCGCGGCGATCGAGATGCGCCCGCCGTCGAGCACTCCCATCGCCTGGCGAAAACCGTCGCCCGGGGCGCCCAGCAGGTTCTCGTCGGGCACGAAGCAGTCTTCGAGTACGACCTCGGCGGTGTCGGAGGCGCGAATACCGAGCTTGTTCTCCTTCTTGCCGGCGCGCAGGCCCTTGGCCCCCTTCTCGATCACGAAGGCCGACATGTTGGAGCCCTTCTTGCCGGCCGGGTCGGTGACGGCCATGATGACGTAGACGTCGCCGACGGAGCCGTGCGTGCAAAACGCCTTGGAGCCGTTCAGCACCCAGCCGCCATCGACCTTCCTCGCCTGCGTGCGGGCGGCGGCGGCATCAGACCCGGAGCCCGCTTCGGTGAGGCCCCAGGCGCCGATCGCCTCGCCCTTCGCCAGGCGCGGGATGAACCGGCGGCGCTGCTCGTCGGTGGCGAACTTCAGGATGTGATTCGTGCACAGCGAGTTGTGCGCCGCGACGCTGATGCCCACCGAAGGATCGACCTTCGAGAGCTCGGTCACCACCAGCACGTACTCGACGTAGCCGAGGCCCGCGCCGCCGAGCTCTTCGGGCACCAGCACGCCCAAGAACCCCAGCTCGCCGGCCTTCTTGATCACCGCCATCGGGAACTTCTGCGATTCGTCGTACTCGTCGACGATCGGATCGACTTCCTTGCGGGCGAACGCGCGCGCGGCCTCCTGAATGGCCTTCTGCTCCGGGCTCAGGGAAAAGTCGATCGCGGCGGGAGAGGCGGTGGCGGTGGTCATGTGGATCTCCTCGATGGCGGCCATCGTATCGCGAGCGGCGGCCAGCCCGCGCTCGAACGACGGGCGGGAAATCGCGGGCTCCGGATCAAGCTCTCCGCTTGCGGGAACCCCGCACTGATTGGATCTCTGTCGGCGCGGGGGCCCCCCACGTCAGCGCTCCGAGCTCGATCCGGAGCCCGCGATTTCCCGCCCGGCACGCCTCATCGGCAACGCAACGATCCTTCACATGCCAGGCTCGCCGCCGGACGTTCGTCGCGCGCTCGCGAACCGTCTACACGTTGAACTTGAACAGCATCACGTCGCCATCCTTGACCACGTACTCGCGGCCTTCCTGACGCACCGCGCCGGCATCCTTGGCGGCGGGCATCGAGCCGTACTTCACGTAGTCGTCGTACGAGATGGTCTCGGCTTTGATGAAGCCCTTCTCGAAGTCCGAGTGGATGACGCCCGCGGCCTGCGGCGCCGTGTCGCCGGCGTGAATCGTCCAGGCCCGGACTTCCTTGTCGCCGGCGGTGAAATACGTGCGCAGCCCCAGCAGGTGATACGCGCCGCGGATCAGGTTGCCGACGCCGGACTCCTCGACGCCGAGTGAGGCGAGGTAGTCCTTGGCCTCCTCCGCCGGCAGCTCGGCGAGCTCGGCCTCGATCTGCGCCGAGATCACCACCGCTTCGGCGCCGTGGTGCGTTTCCGCCCAGTGCCGCACCTTCTGCACCAGCGGGTTGCTCTCGGCCGCCGCGAGATCGCTCTCGAGCACGTTGCAGGCGAACAGCGTCGGCTTCATGGTGAGCAGGAAGAACGGCCGCGCGAGCGCGCGCTCGTCGTCGGTGAGCTCGGCCGTGATCGCCGGCTTGCCGGCGTCCAGGTGCTCGCCGAGCTTCTTCGCCACCACGATCTGCGCCGCCGCCTCCTTGCTGCCGCCCTTCGCCGAGCGTTCCAGGCGCTCGCGCTGGCGGGCCAGCGACTCGATGTCCGAGAGCATGAGCTCGGTGGTGATGACCTCGATGTCGGCGATCGGATCGAGGTGGTCCGAGACGTGGACGATGTTCTTGTCGGCGAAGCACCGCACCACCTGCACGATGGCGTCGACCTCGCGGATGTGCTGCAGGAACTTGTTGCCCAGGCCTTCGCCCTGCGCGGCGCCCTTCACCAGACCGGCGATGTCCACGAACTCGAAGGTGGCGGGGATGATGACCTGCGTCTTCGCGAGCTTCGAGAGCGGCGCGAGCCGGGAGTCGGGCACGACCACGATGCCGACGTTGGGCTCGATGGTGCAGAAGGGATAGTTCGCGGCCTCGGCCTTGCGAGTCCTGGTGAGCGCGTTGAAGAGCGTTGACTTGCCGACGTTCGGCAAGCCGACGATGCCGGCACGGAGCATGGGAGATCCTTTCGCTGCGGGAAGCCGCGGAACCGTCGCGGCGAGGCCAATCTATCACGGGCAGCGCCGGCGACCGGGAGCGGCTCCGGGCTGCTATCTTGCTCCAGCAACGGCCTTGAGAAGAGCACCGTGCTGACCTATTGGGAGACGGCTCCGTCGGCCATCCTGCAGGCGTTCGTCGATTGTTTCTGGGCGTTCCTCGTGGACGCCGACGAGCCGAGCGTCATCCACCACGTGGTGCCACCCGACGGCACCGTTTCGCTGGTTTACATTCGCGGCCAGTCACCACCCCGTGAGCGGGTCGCGTTGGTCGGCCCTCGGGTCGAAGCGCTGCATCGGTCGACCGCGCCGGGCGACGTATACCTGGGAGCACGCCTGCGACCCGGTGCCGCCGAGCCCTTTCTCGGCATTGCACCGAGCCACCTTCGCGACCGCGTCGAGGACGCCATGGAGCGCCTGCCCGACCTTGCCGTGCGACTGCTTCGCGATCTCGCGGAGGCGACCACGCCGGCGGCCGCCGGACGAGCCTTCGAATGCGCGTTGGCACCGTTCGCCGATCGGGGTTCGTCGGTCGATCCGGTGGTCCGCGAAGCAGCCGATCGGCTTCGCCAAAGCCACGGCACCGCCCGGGTGGCGGCGATCGCCGCTGCCGTCGGTCTCGGCTCGCGCCAACTCCGCCGTCGTTTCCAGGCCGCCACCGGCCTGGCGCCCAAGGAGTTCGCGCGCGCGCAACGGGTGCGCCAGGTGTGCATCGCCGCTGTGGAGCCTGGCGCGACTCCCTGGATCGACGTCGCAGCCGATTCCGGATTCGCCGATCAGGCGCATCTGGCGCGTGAGATGCGCCGGCTCATGGGTATGCCCCCGAGCGCCGTGGCGAAGCGCCTGCGCCGGATACGCCATCTCGCCCTGCGGTGAGCTCTGCCGAAGTCGGCCGGTGACCGTTTCCTTCAAGACAGCGAGGCGGGGCGCCGCTTAGGCTGGTCGGGAGGAGGACTCGATGAACGCCACGAAGATCCGCCGCACCTTTGTCGTCGCCGCACTCGCCGCTCTCGTCACCTTGATGACGCAAGGGGCCGCCGCCGCTCAGGCCGGCGCCCATGAAACGCAGACGGCCACCGCAGAGGGGATGTCCCGGCTCGCCTTCCTGATCGGTCACTGGGAAGGCGACGGGTGGATCGAAGTCGTCCCGGGCGAGCGGCGTCCGTTCCATGAGAGCGAGACCGTAGCAGCGAAGCTCCAAGGGTCGATTCTGGTCGTCGAAGGGCTGGGCCACGGCATGTCCGATCGAGCCGCCGTCCCACCCGTCGTTCACGAGGCCCTCGCCGTGATCTCCTGGGACGCGCCCCGATCCGAATATCGCTTCCTCTCCTGGGAGTCTTCGGGCCGTCACGTCGACGCGGCAGGGCGATTCGAGCAGGGCGCCTTCCTCTGGGGTTTTGCCGCCGGGCCGGGCCGCGAGATCCTGTTCAGGATCCACCTCGACGACCAGGGACGTTGGATCGAGACCGGTGAGACTGGGGGACACGTGTTCTTCGAGATGATCCTGACCCGCCAGCCCGCCTAGTCGTTGTCTGGATGGCAGCTCTCGCCATCTGAAGGCCGAGACTTCAGCGGCCTCCGCGGCGGGATCTCGTCGGTCACTCGAACCAGCCGGCCACGTCGAGCACGACGTGCACCGTGCCGCGGGCATTCAGGGCAGCCTTGACCTTGGCCTTGCCCGAGCCGTCGGTGCCGAGTCGCAGCATGGTGCTGGCGGCACGCGTTCTGCCCATCGCGAAGTTCACCACGCTGGTGCCCGGAATGCTCTGGTTGCCGGCGCCGAGCGCCAGGAAGCCCATCGCCGTCGGATCGACCGCGGTCACGTTGACGGCCACGGCGCGCGCGCTGTTCGGGATGCCGCAGCGCCCCGCGACGTCGAGCACGCGCTCGACGCCGCCGGCGATGGCCCCGCCCTCGCTGCGCGTATCGAGCACGCGGCACGGCGGCACGGTGTAGAAGTCGAGCGCCGCCGAGACCGCATCGGCGAGCGCCGCGCGCGGCAGTGCCCAGAGCTCGAAACCGTGCACGCCGTCGTTGGCGTAGAAGAAGACGTTGGGCCCGGCGACGGTGAACGACATCGGCGAGGAGGGCTCCGGTCCGGGATCGATGTCCTGGATGCGCACCGTGCCCGCCTCGGAGCCATTGCTCGCCCACATCTCGCGGCCAGCGGTGGCGTCGTGGGCCGAGAACAGCAGCACGCTGTCGACGAACGCGAGCTCCTGCGGCAATCCCGAGCCCGCACCGGGGACGATGTCCTTGACCATCCGCGTGCCGGTGTCGGAGCCGTCGCTCCACCAGAGCTCGCGGCCGTGGACACCGTCGTCGGCCGTGAAGAAGATCCCGTCGCCGGCCGCAGTCAGCCACTGCGGGCTGGCGCCGGTGGTGCCCGGGTGGATGTCCTTCACCAGATGCGTGCCGGCCGCGGTGCCGTCGCTGGTCCAGAGCTCGGGACCCGTGGTGGGGTCGTCGACGACGAAGAAGGCGCGGCCGTGCAACACAGCCCTCAAGGCACCGTACGCCTGAGGCGTGGAAAACGTCCATACGAACGACTCGGCAGCCGGTAGACTCAAAACGTCGTGGGTCCCTGCGACCGTGCCGTCGCTGAACCAGAGATCGTTGGTATTTAGAATGAAGAACAGTCGATGACCGTCGCTCCGCAGATCCGTGCATTGCGCGCCGGGGAGCGGCGGAACGATCGCCGAGACTCCTGACGAATCAGCCCGCAGGAGCGCACAGCCGGACGCCTCCTGCCTGCTATACGCAACACCCTGCTCCAGAGGCACGAGCGCGTCGATCGCGCCCGAGTCAACAGCTGCGGTCCCGGAGGGCGACCCGTCGGTGCGCCAAAGCTCTGCGGCCGAAAGAAAATAGAGTGCGCCCCCGCCCTCCTGGGGAGCAGAAAGCTCTCCGTCTCCACTTGGATTGGTGTCAGCCAACATGCTGGCGGAGGCCCCGTCAGAAACCCACGGCTCTCGCCCGTGGACTCCGTCGGATTGAAGGAAGAGAACCTTGCTGCGCCAGCCGAAGAGCTGCGTGTACGTCGTGGCACGCGGCCCCAAATCCAAGATCGGCACGGAACCCGCAGCCGATCCGTCGCTGTTCCAAATCCTGTAGTCCCCCGAGTCGTCGTGCGGTGCGAAAAAGAGACGGTCGCCCGCTGAACTCAGGTTGATGAGCCCGAAGGCTAGGAATTGATCCCAGCTGGACGACGGCGTCTGCTGATCCAAGATCGGCGCGGTCCCGAGCGGTGTGCCATCCGTAGCCCAGACGCGCATGGCAGTCTCATCGGTTCCCTGGTGCTCGAACGCAACGAACGCCGCCCCCCCGAGGGTCTCAATCGGTAGAGAGTAGAGTCCCGGCAACACCTGTTCGTTGTGCGGCAGGAGCGAGACGGTGCCCGCAGCCGTGCCGTCGCTCACCCACGGTGTCCGCCCGGTACCGTCCGTTCCCCAGGCAAAGAACCGCCCCTCGGCAACTCCCCATCCCGCACCCGGCGAGAGGTAGGGTGCCACGAAGGGGGCGAAGGCATCCGCGGGACCCGGGTTCAAGTCTGTGACCAACGCAGCGCCGGCCGCGGTTCCATCACTCGACCAAATCTCCGAGCCCTCCGCTGCCGTAGAGGCGAAGAAGAACAGGCGAGTCCCTACGACGGTAAGCGCCGAGGGAGAAGCGCCCGGTCCACTAGGCCCGTTGAGCGGGATCTGCGCCGTACCCGCGGACGTACCGTCTGTAGACCACAGTCCCCGACTGACTCCGTCAAACGCGCTGAAGAAGACTCTGCCCGCGAAATTCACGAGATCGCGTGGAGCCGAGTCGGCCGCGCCCGGCGCGATATCGGCGACGGCTTGGGTCCCGGCTGCCGTACCATCCGTGCGCCAGAGTTCGAGCCCCGCCGAAGTCCATGCCGGAAACAGGATCCTCGCGCCGAGCAGCGCGGGCGCACCGCTACGGCGCGGAAACTCCCAGGGTTGTCCGTATACCGACGCCGCGCTTCCCGGTGCGATATCCGTCACGAGGTGGGTCCCGGCCACCGTCCCGTCGCTGATCCAGGGTTCCGCTCCATGCAAGCCGTCATCCGCGAAAAAGAATAGCCCCGCACTCGACACGAGGAGCTCGGAAATGGCGGCCCCGAGGGTGTCGGAGAACCTGGAGACCTCGACCGTACCTGCAGGCGTGCCGTCTGTTCGCAAGAGGCTCCGTGTATCCGCCGACAGGGATGCCGTGAACAACAATGCGCCGTTGAATTCGGTCAACCAGGATGGGTCGGAGTTGCGCAGCCCCGGTGCGAGATCCAAGACGATATGCGTACCCGCGACCGTTCCGTCGGTGACCCAGAGCTCGCGGCCGTGCGTACCGTCATCTGCCACGAAGAACACGGAGCCGGCGACTGTCACGATCTGCCCGGCTCCCAGGCCGGCGCAGAATCCTGGACAGACATCGAAGAAAAGCTCGGTTCCAGACGGAGTCCCGTCGGCGCGCCAGAGCTCCGCGCCATGCACACCGTCGTCGAACGAGAAGTAGGTTTCGCCGCCGAGACGCGATGCCCAGAACGATCCGAACGAGAATGGGGCATTGTTGCCGGCCCGCAAGTCCTCAACCATCGCCGCCGGCTGCGCCCACGCCTCGGGAGCCAGAAGCAGCGATCCGAGCAAAACGACCGGCAGCCGGGCGAATCTGTGGGCCATGGACTGTCCCCTGTGCCTCGCGGATTCTTGCGATTCTGCCACCCCTCCACCGTCCGGCGACTGGCCCTGGGTCGAATGGCCGCCCGCGGGCAGGACTCGGCAGCGGCGCCGCTGACGTAGACTTCCGCTCTACCTCCGGAGACTCACCCATGCCCCACGATCCCCATCTCACCTGGAGCCTCCCCAAGCCTCTGAGCGAACGCTTCCGCGAGCTCGCCGAGGCCTGGGATCGCGCCGGCAACACCGCGCGGCTGTGGAATCGCGACGCCTCGCTGTGGACCGGCGCCGACGAGGCGCGGTGGATGGGTTGGCTCGACATCGTCGAGCAGCAGCAGGCCCGCGCCGGCGAACTGCGGGCCTTCGGCCAGGAGGTTGCGCGCGACGGCTTCACCCACGTGCTCCTGCTCGGCATGGGCGGCTCGAGCCTCGGGCCCGAAGTGCTCGAGACCGTGTTCGGCCACGCCGACGGCTACCCGCAGCTGCACGTGCTCGACTCGACCGACCCGGCGCAGGTGCTGTCGTTCGAGAAGCGCGTCGACCTCGCGCGCACCCTGTTCGTCGTGTCGAGCAAATCCGGTTCGACGCTCGAGCCCAATATCTTCAAGGACTACTTCTTCGCCCGCGCCCAGGCCGTCGTCGGCGATCGCGCGGCGTCGCATTTCGTCGCCATCACCGACCCGGGCTCCAAGCTCGAGGCCGCGGCCAAGGCCGACGGGTTCCGGCGCATCTTCTCCGGCGTGCCGTCGATCGGCGGACGCTATTCGGCGCTCTCCGACTTCGGCATGGTGCCGGCGGCGCTCCAGGGCATCGACGTCAAGGGCCTGCTCGATCGCGCGCAGCGCTCGGTCGCCGCGTGCGCCGCCAAGGAGCCCGCCGCGGACAACCCGGGCGTCGCGCTCGGATTGCTGCTCGGCGCCGCCGCCACGCTCGGGCGCGACAAGGTCACGATCCTCACCTCGCCGCCGCTCTGGGACGTCGGCGCGTGGCTCGAGCAATTGATCGCCGAGTCGACCGGAAAGCATGGCAAGGCGCTGATCCCGGTCGACGGCGAGCGCCCCGGCCCGCCCGCCGTGTACGGCAACGATCGCGTGTTCGTGGTCCTGCGCCTCGACGGTGCCTCCGACGCCCGCCTCGACCAAGCGACGGTCGAGCTCGAGCGCGCCGCGCTGCCGGTGGTGCGCATCCGCATCGGCGACCCGTACGAGCTCGGCGCCGAGTTCTTCCGCTGGGAGATCGCGACCGCGGTCGCCGGCGCGGTCCTCGGCATCAACCCGTTCGACCAGCCCGACGTCGAAGCCTCGAAGATCGAAACCCGCAAGCTCACGACCGAGTTCGAGGAGAAGGGCGCGCTGCCGCCCGAGGCGCCGTTCCTCGAGGGCGACCGCGTGCGCCTGTTCGCCGACCCGCGCAACACCGCCGAGCTGCTCGCCGCCGCCGCCGAGCGCAGCGTGGCCGCGGTGCTGCGCGCCCATCTCGCCCGTCTCGGCGCCGGCGACTATTTCGGCCTGCTCGCCTACGTCGAGATGAATGCGCGCCATCGCGAGGATTTGCAGCAGATGCGCCACGCCGTGCGAGACACGCGACGCGTCGCGACCTGCCTCGGCTTCGGACCGCGCTTCCTGCACTCCACGGGCCAGGCCTACAAGGGCGGCCCGAACAGCGGCGTCTTCCTGCAGATCACCGGCGACGATGCTCTGGACGTCGCGGTGCCGGGGGCCAAGTACGGCTTCTCCACGGTCAAGGCCGCGCAGGCGCGCGGTGATTTCGCCGTGCTTGCCGAGCGCGGACGGCGCGCGCTGCGCGTGCACCTCGGTCCCGACACCAGCGCCGGCCTCGAGGCTCTGCGACGGGCCGTGCTCGCGGCGCTCGCCTGAGCTCGCCGGACGACAAGACCTGGGAGCCGCGGGCATGTGTCGCCGCGGCCGGCTTGTCACTCAGGGCC